>JAESGJ010000134.1_pt1 | contig 113626 bp, 109 predicted proteins | sample 9266241 | NCBI WGS metagenome assembly JAESGJ01 (sample SAMN14514841, study PRJNA621669) | algae metagenome | isolation source: Brasilonema octagenarum HA4186-MV1 and co-occurring heterotrophs from wet... | place: USA: Manoa Valley, Hawaii | collected 2009-07-20 | reverse complement strand
CTACGCCGACTTCACCCAGTCGGTGAACGAGCTCAACCAGCTGCGCCGCGCCTTCGAGACCGGCGACCTCGAGCGCATCGCCTCTGATGCCGCCAAGGTGCATCTGGTCCTCGACGACAACACACTCTATTCGCTCGACGGCAAGCTGCTGTTCTCCGACGCGAAGGTCGACGCCCACACCGGACAGGTGACGTTGCGCGGCGAGTTCCCCAATCCCAAGCGCGAGCTGTTGCCGGGCATGTATGTCCGCGTCCGTATCGACCAGGGCCTCGATTCCGATGCGATCGCGGTGCCGCAGCAGGCGATCCAGCGCAATGGCGGCGGCGGCAGCGAAGTGTTCGTCGTGAAGGACGACAACCACATCGCGGTGCAGCCGGTGCGCACGGGCTCGGTGCAGGACGGAGTCTGGTTCATCACCGAAGGCCTGAAGGCAGGCGACAAGGTCGTGGTCGAAGGCTTCCAGAAGTTCGCCGCCGGGGACAAGGTCAAACCGCAATCCTGGTCGGAGGCGGACGCGACCGCGGACAACCGGCACGCCCAGAAGCTCACGCGGTAACGCACCATGGCGAGCTTCTTTATCGACAGGCCCATCTTTGCCTGGGTGGTCGCGCTGTTCATCTGTTTGATCGGCGCAATCGCGGTGCCGCTGCTGCCGATCGCGCAATATCCGATTATCGCGCCGCCCTCGATCTCGATCTCGACCAGCTATCCCGGCGCCTCGCCCGAAAATCTCTACAACAGCGTCACGCGCCTGATCGAGGAGGAGCTGAACGGCGCCTCCGGCATCCTCAATTTCGAATCGACCAGCGACTCGCTCGGTCAGGTCGAGATCATCGCCAATTTCCAGCCGGGCACAAATACCAACGACGCTTCGGTGGAGGTGCAGAACCGCATCAAGCGCGTCGAGGCGCGCCTGCCGCGCGCTGTGATGCAGCAGGGCATCCTGATCGAGGAAGCGTCGAGCGCGGTGCTTCAGATCATCACGCTGAGCTCGACCGACGGCAGCCTCGACGAGGTCGGCCTCGGCGACTTCATGATCCGCAACGTGCTCGGCGAAGTCCGCCGAATCCCGGGCGTCGGCCGCGCCACGCTCTATTCGACCGAGCGATCGCTTCGCGTCTGGGTCGATCCGGCCAAGCTGGTTGGCTACGGGCTCACCGCCGACGACGTCAACAAGGCCATTGCCGCGCAGAACGCCCAGGTCGCCTCGGGCAGCATCGGCGCCGAGCCGTCGACGTCGAGCCAGCGCACCTCCGCGCTGGTGCTGGTCAAGGGTCAACTCTCCTCGCCGGACGAGTTCGGCGCCATCATCCTGCGCGCCAATGCCGACGGCTCGACCGTGCGCCTGCGCGACGTCGCGCGCGTCGAGGTCGGTGGTCTGAGCTACCAGTTTAATACCCGCCTGGACGGCAAGCCGACCGCGGGACTCTCCGTGCTGATGTCGCCGACCGGCAACGCGCTGGCGACGGCGAGCGCGGTTGAGGAGAAGATGAAGGAGCTGTCGCGCTTCTTCCCGGCCAACATTACTTACGAAATTCCCTACAACATCACGCCCGTGGTCCAGGCCTCGATCAAGAAGGTGCTGATGACCCTGGTCGAGGCCGTGGTGCTGGTGTTCGTGGTGATGTTCCTGTTTCTGCAGAACATCCGCTACACCATCATCCCGACCATAGTGGTGCCCGTAGCGCTTCTCGGCGCCTGCACCACGCTGCTGCTCGCCGGCTATTCCATCAACATGCTTTCGATGTTCGGCATGGTGCTCGCAGTCGGGATCCTCGTCGACGACGCCATCGTCGTGGTCGAGAACGTCGAGCGCATCATGGCCGAGGAAGGCCTGTCGCCGAAGGAAGCGACACGCAAGGCGATGTCGCAGATCACGGGTGCCATCATCGGCATTACGCTCGTGCTGATGGCGGTGTTCGTGCCGATGGCGTTCTTCCCGGGATCGGTCGGCATCATCTATCGCCAGTTCTCGGTCACGATGGTCGCGGCGATCGGCTTCTCCGCTTTCCTCGCGCTATCGCTGACGCCGGCGCTGTGCGCGACGCTCCTCAAGCCCATTGCCAAGGGGCACGGCCATTCGACCAACTTCGTGTTCAGCCGGTTCAATCGTTTCCTCGAAGCCTGCCGGTTTCGCTACGCGCGCACCGTCGGCTTCTCTTTGAAGCGGACCGGTCGCCTGATGCTGGTCTATGTCGCGCTGCTGGTCGGCCTGTCCTGGGCCTTCGTCAGCCTGCCGGGCGGCTTCCTGCCCATCGACGACCAGGGCTTCATCACCACCGACGTACAGACGCCGTCGGATTCGTCGTACGGCCGCACCGAGGCGGTGATCGAGAAGGTCGAGAAATATCTGGCGCAGCGGCCGGGCGTCGACAACGTCACCTTCCTCACCGGCTTCAGCTTCTCCGGCCAAGGCATGAACACGGCGCAGGCCTTCATCACGCTGAAGGACTGGTCGGAGCGCGGGCCGAAAGACTCCGCCGCGGCGATCGTCAACGACATCAACCGCGATCTGGGATCCTCGATCCGCGACGCCAAGATCTCCGCGCTGCAGCCGCCGCCGATCGACAATCTCGGCAACTCGTCGGGCTTCTCGTTCCGCCTCCAGGACCGCGGACAGAAAGGTTATCCGGCCTTGATACGCGCCGCCGACCAGTTGATCGCGGAGGCCAATGCGAGCCCGGTGTTGCAGAAGGTCTATGTCGAGGGCCTGCCCGAAGCGGGCGTTGTCAATCTCGCGATCGACCGCGAGAAGGCCGGCGCCTTCGGCGTCACCTTCGAGGACATCAACAACACGATCTCGACCAATCTCGGCTCGAACTACATCAACGACTTCCCGAACCGCGGCCGCATGCAGCGCGTCGTGGTGCAGGCCGATGCCCGCGACCGCATGCGGACCGAAGACATCCTGAACTACAACGTCAAGAACAGCCGCGGCCAGCTGGTGCCGCTCTCGTCGTTCGCGACGATCGAATGGGCGCGCGGCCCGACCCAGATCGCCGGCTTCAACTACTATCCGGCCGTGCGCATCTCCGGCGAGGCCAGGCCCGGCTTCACCTCGGGCGACGCCATCGCCGAGATGGAGCGACTTGCCGGCCGGCTGCCACGCGGCTTCGGCTACGAATGGACCGGGCAGTCGCTGCAGGAAAAGCTATCGGGCTCGCAGGCGCCGTTCCTGCTCGCCCTCTCGATCTTCGTGGTGTTCCTGTGCCTCGCTGCGCTCTACGAAAGCTGGACCATTCCGCTCGCCGTGCTGCTCACGGTGCCCCTCGGCGTCGTTGGCGCCGTGATCGCGGCCATGCTGCGCGGCCTGCCCAACGACGTCTATTTCACCGTCGGCCTGATCACCATCATCGGCCTTGCGGCAAAGGACGCGATCCTGATCATCGAGTTCGCCAAGGATCTGCGCAAGGAAGGCAAGCCGCTCGTGGATGCCACCATCGAAGCCTGCCGCCTGCGCTTCCGCCCGATCCTGATGACCGGCCTCGCCTTCATCTGCGGCGTGCTGCCGATGGCGATTGCCCACGGTGCCGGCGGCGCCAGCCAGCAGGCGCTCGGCAGCATCGTGATGGGCGGCATGATCGCGGTGGTGATTCTGGCGCTGTTGATGGTGCCGGTGTTCTTCGTCTCGGTGCAGCGCGTGCTGGGTGGGGACAGGGAGCCGAAGGCGGCGAGGGAAAGCGAGGCGTACGGGCCGCCGGCGCAGGTCAAGCCGTAAGGCACCGTCTTTCCGGGGCGCGCGTAGCGCGAGCCCGGAATTCATCGTGCGGCCGGCAATGCGGATCAATGGATTCCGGGTTCGCGCCAAGTGGCGCGCCCCGGAATGACGGGCGGAGTGTGAAGCGCGGCCTGCGCGCTACGCCGGCTTCCGCAAAATCTTCACCAGCTCCCCGTGCACGAACTCATTCCCGCACACGACATGCCCGGTCACCACCGGGTCGCCCGGCGTGTCGATGTCGGTCACCGTGCCGCCCGCCTCGCGGACCATGATCAGGCCGGCGGCGACGTCCCAGGATTGCAGGTTGCGCTCCCAGTAGCCGTCGAGGCGGCCGGCGGCGACGAAGGCCAGGTCGAGGGAGGCGGCGCCGAAGCGGCGCAGGCCCGCGACGCGGTCCTGGATCGCGGTCATCTCGCGGCGGAATTCCTCGTGGTCGCCGCGGCCGATATGGGGCAGGCCGCAGGCCACCACGCATTCGTTGAGCTGGCGGCGGCCGGCCACCCGCAGGCGCTGGTCGTTCAGGAAGGCGCCCTTGCCGCGCTCGGCGATGTAGAGCTCGTCATTGGCGGGGTTGTAGATCACGCCCGCAATGATCGTGCCCTCGCGCGACAGGCCGATCGAGATCGCGAATTGCGGGATGCCGTGCAGGAAGTTGGTGGTGCCGTCGAGCGGGTCGACGATCCAGGTGTGGCTCTTGTCGCTGCCCTCGCGGGTGCCGCCTTCCTCGCCGATGAAGCCGTAGCCGGGCCGGGACTTGGCGAGGTCCTCGTAAAGGATCTGCTCGGCGCGCTTGTCGGCGAGCGAGACGAAATTGGCCGGTCCCTTCAGCGAGACCTGGAGATGCTCGATCTCGCCGAGATCGCGCTTGAGGCTGCGGCCGGCGCGGCGCGCGGCCTTGACCATGACGTTGATAGTGGCGGAATACAGCATGAGCTCTGGGTCTTGATCGGGGAAATGGCGCGAAATCGCGCTTGTTTGAGGGATTGGGTGCCCTGCAAGGGCCCTCAGGTCAAGTCATTGCGTCAGGTCATTTGCTCCCAAGCCATTTTTTGGCGGCGGCCTCCGCCTTGGTCCGGTCCTCGGCCGGCAGGTCGGCCAATTGCTTGTCGAGCTCCGGGTCGCCCTTGCCGGAGGTCTTGGCCACCAGGTGCCATTTGAAGCCCTCGACCTTGTCTGCGGGAACGCCCACGCCGTTGATCAGCACCCAGGCCAGCCGGTTCTGCGCGATCGCGCTGCCCTGGCGCGAGGCCTTGCGCAGCAGGGCCACGGCGGCGGGCTGGTTCTTCGGGGTGCCGGTGCCGTTGAACATGGCGATGGCATATTCGACCTCGGCGTCGACATTGTCGGCGAGCGAGGCGGCCTGCAGCAGCCGCACCGCGCGTTCCGGGTCCTTCGGCACGCCGGTGCCTTCCTTGTAGAAGGTCGCCAGCGCGTACTGCGCCTCGGGCAGGCCGGCATCGGCGGCCTGACGCAGCAGCTCGGCGGAGCGCCTGACGTCCTGCGGCAGGGTCTGGCCGTCCAGATACAGCAGCGCGAGATTATAGGCCGCCTTGGGCTCGCCGAGCTTGGCGGCGGACGCCATCAGCTTGACCGCCTCGCTCTTGTCGACCGAACCGCCGCGGCCCGAAATGCGCAGCATGGCGAGCGCGAACATCGCCTCGCGGTCGCCGGCGTCGGCTGCGCGCTTGTACCATTCGGCCGCCTTGGCGTAGTCGCGGCGGATGCCCATGGCGTTGGAATAGAGCTCGCCGAGCATGGTCATCGCCTTGGGATCGCCCGCTTGCGCGCGGGCGGTGGCGAGATCGAATGCCGTCTTGTACTGGCCGCGCTGATAGGCGCCGAAGACCAGATCGGCGTTGGAATTGTCGGTCGGCGGCGCCGGGATCACGGTGGCGGCCGGCTTGGGCGAAGGGGACGGTTTTGGCGAGGGCGACGGCTTCGGCGCCGGCGCGGCCTCTTTCTTCTTGGGAATCGCGTCCGGCTTGGGCTTTTGCTTCTCGGGCACAGCGCTCGGGATCGTGGCCGGCGGCGCGATCTGGAGCTGCGCGGCAGCAGGCCCCGTGAGCAGCAGCGTGGCCAGCATGGTGATGCAGGGAAGCTTCATGTCGGGCGCTAGCCGTGCTCGCTGCCTGCAGGATTCTGGTCGGCCGTCACCGTCGCATGGGCCTGCTTGATTGCGGCGTCCACTTCGATCAGCGCGGCCTTGGGTCCGCGCGGATCGGCCCAGACGAAATCGCCGACCAGCACGAAATCGGCGCCGCTCGCGGCGAAGTCACGGGCTTCCTGCAGCGACATGGCAAAGCCGACACAGGGAGGCTCGAACAGCTCTGCCCACCAGTCGATACGTTCGGCGATCGCCTGCGCCGAGGGACGCTGGCCTTTTGCATCGGGCTCGCCGAACAGCAAATAATCCGCGCCCAGCTCGCCCGCATCCATGGAATGGTGCCGCGTCGTCAACCCGCCGACGCCGGCGATGCGATCGGGCTTGAGCGACGGCAGCGCCTCTTTCAGCGCGGCGATGCCGGGCAGGTGCGCGCCGTCGGCGCCGCCGCGCGCGACCAGCTCGGCATGGCCCTCGACCAGCAGCGCGGCGCCCGCCTTCTGCACCGGCGGCGCGAGCGCCTTGATGCGCGAGATCATGGTGCGCTGGTCGGTCTCCTTCAGCCGCAACAGCACGGCTGCGACATCGGCCGAGCCAAGCAGGCCGGGCAGCTCGGCGGCGAGCGCAGCCGGATCATCGACGACGGGCGTCGCGAGATAGAGGCGCGGCGCCGGGCGCGGCGGAGGCGGTTTGTTCGACAAGATCTAGGCTGCCTTCTGTTCCAGGCTACTTTGCCATTCGCCCCTGGAGGCGAGGCCGTTCATGCGCGCGCGATGGCTGAAGGCGCGCTGGCCGGCTGCGACATTCTCGGCCTTGCCGGCCCAGGCCTTCTGCGGCGCAGCCTGCAGCGCGCGGCCGTATGAGAAGGTCAGCCCCCAGGGCAGCGGGCCGAGCTTGTGCATGGCGTTGAGATGCGCAGTCGCTTCCTCATCCGACTGGCCGCCGGAGAGGAAAGCGATGCCCGGCACCGCCGCGGGCACGCAAGCTTTCAGCAACCTTACCGTCTTCTCCGCGACTTCCTCGACGGAGGCCTGCTTCGGGCACTTCTTGCCTGAGATCACCATGTTGGGCTTGAGCACCATGCCTTCGAGCGCGACGCGCTGCACGCGCAATTCCTGGAACGTCTTGTTGAGCACCCGTTGAGTGACCTCATGGCAGCGGTCGATGTCGTGGTCGCCGTCCATCAGCACTTCCGGCTCCACGATAGGCACGATCTGTGCGGCCTGGCACAGCGCGGCGTAGCGGGCCAGCGCATGAGCATTGACGCTGATCGCGGTCATCGAGGGAATCCCGCTGCCGATGTCGATCACCGCGCGCCATTTGGCGAAGCGCGCCCCGCGCTCATAGTACTTCTTCAACCGCTCGGCCAGCCTGTCGAGCCCGACGGTGACGAGTTCGCCCGGGCACATCGGCAGGGCCTGCGTGCCTTCGTCGACCTTGATGCCAGGAATGGCGCCGCTTTGTTCGATCAGCTTCACCAGCGGCGTGCCGTCCTTGGCATCCTGCCAGATGGTCTCGTCATAGAGGATCACGCCGGAAATATACTGGCTCATCGCCTCCTTGGAGCGGAACAGCATCTCGCGATAGTCGCGGCGGTTGTCTTCGGTCGATTCCACGCCGATCGCGTCGAACCGCTTCTTGATGGTGCCGGAGGATTCGTCGGCGGCAAGGATACCCTTGCCCGATGCGACCATGGCGGTCGCGACTTTATTGAGCTCAGTCAGATTCATCGAGAGGTCCTCCCAAAACGATTCTGCCCTTGCCTGTGAAGTTAGACCGTTCTCAGGCAATTGCCGAGTTAACGTTCGTCGCAGGGTAGGGGGAGGCGACCTCCCCAGCGTCATGGCCGGGCTTGTCCCGGCCATCCACGCCTTGCCGCGCGCACCCTAGAACGTGGATGCCCGGGACAAGCCCGGGCATGACGACCTCTCGCGAAGCTCTCGATGCGGACCAGCCGCGAGCGGGGCGCGTGCGATCCCCGGTCTTACGCCACCTTGGGATCGAGCTCACCCTTGGCGTAGCGCTTGGCCATTTCGGCGGTGGTCAGGACCCGCTTGATCTTGGAGGCCTGGCCGGCGGTGTTGAACTCCTGGAGCCGCTGCTTGCACAGCTTGGTCATGGCTTCCATCGCCGGCTTCAGGTATTTGCGCGGATCGAACTCTTCCGGATGATCCTTCAGCACCTTGCGGATCTGGCCGGTCATCGCCATGCGGTTGTCGGTATCGATGTTGATCTTGCGCACGCCGTTCTTGATGCCGCGCTGGATCTCGGCCACCGGAACGCCCCAGGTCGGCTTCATCTTGCCGCCGTTGGCGTTGATGATCTCCTGCAGGTCCTGCGGCACCGACGAGGAGCCGTGCATCACCAGATGCATGTTCGGCAGCTTGCGGTGGATCTCCTCGATCACGTTCATGGCGAGGATGTCGCCGTCCGGCTTGCGGGTGAACTTGTAGGCACCATGCGAGGTGCCCATCGCGATCGCGAGCGCGTCGACCTTGGTCTCCTGCACGAACTTCACGGCCTCGTCCGGATTGGTCAGGAGCTGGTCGTGGCTGAGCTTGCCTTCGGCGCCATGGCCGTCTTCCTTGTCGCCCATGCCGGTTTCGAGCGAGCCGAGCACACCGAGCTCGCCCTCGACCGAAATGCCGCCGAGATGGGCCATGTCGGTCACGGTCTTGGTGACGCCGACATTGTAGGCCCAGTCGCCGGGGGTCTTGCCGTCGGCCTTCAGCGAGCCGTCCATCATCACCGAGGTGAAGCCGGCCTGGATCGCGGTCATGCAGGTCGCGGCCTCGTTGCCGTGGTCGAGATGCACGCAGACCGGGATGTGCGGATAGATTTCGGTGACCGCGTCCATCATGTGCTTGAGCATGATGTCGTTGGCGTAGGAGCGCGCACCGCGTGAGGCCTGGATGATGACGGGTGCGTCGACCTGGTTGGCCGCGTCCATGATCGCCAGCGCCTGCTCCATATTGTTGATGTTGAAGGCCGGTACGCCGTAATCGTTCTCCGCCGCGTGGTCGAGCAGTTGACGTAACGTGATCCGAGCCATCTGTCTTGTTCTCCCGTTGGGGCCTCTAAGGCCGCTTGCTTACTTGATGCGCAGAACTTCAACGCCGGGCAGGGGCTTGCCTTCCATCCATTCGAGGAATGCGCCACCGGCGGTCGAGACATAGGTGAAGTCACCGGCCACATGGGCCTGGTTGAGGGCTGCAACGGTGTCGCCGCCGCCCGCGATCGAGATCAGTTTTTTCGCCTTGGTGCGCTCGGCGGCGTGTTTGGCGGCGGCCATCGTGCCGCGGTCGAACGGCTGCATCTCGAAGGCGCCGAGCGGTCCGTTCCAGACCAGGGTCGCCGCGTCGTCGATCGCGGCGTGGACGCGGGCGATCGATTGCGGGCCCACGTCGAGGATCATGCCGTCGGCCGGGATCGCATCGAGCCCATAGGCATGCGACGGCGCGTTGGCGGCGAAGTGATAGGCGACGGTGGCGTCGACCGGGAGGATGATGGCGCAGTTGGCGGCTTCCGCCTTCTCCATGATGCGCAGCGCGGTCGGGGCGAGATCCTTCTCGGCCAGCGACTTGCCGATTCCGACGCCCTGGGCGTGCAGGAAGGTGTTGGCCATGCCGCCGCCGATCACCAGCGCATCGACCTTGGTCACGAGGTTTTCGAGCAGGTCGATCTTGGTCGAGACCTTGGCGCCGCCGATGATCGCGATGACGGGCTTGGTCGGCGAACCCAGCGCCTTCTCCAGCGCATCGAGCTCGGCCTGCATGGTGCGGCCGGCATAGGCCGGCAGCTTGTGGCCGAGCCCTTCGGTCGAGGCGTGGGCGCGGTGCGCCGCCGAGAAGGCGTCATTGACCCAGATGTCGCCGAGCTTGGCCAGCTCAGCAACGAAGGCCGGATCGTTCTTCTCTTCCTCTTTGTGGAAGCGGGTGTTCTCCAGGCACAGGATGTCGCCATCCTTCAGCGCCGCCACGGCCTTGGCCGCGGCTTCGCCGATGCAGTCGTCGGCGAAGGCGACGGGCTTCTTCACCACTTTGGCCAGAGCCTCGGCGACAGGCTTGAGCGAGTCCTTGGCATCGCGGCCCTTCGGCCGGCCGAAATGCGCGAGCAGGATGACCTTGCCGCCCTTGTCCGAGATTTCGGAGATGGTCGGCGCGACGCGCTCGAGCCGGGTCGTGTCGCTGACGCGGCCGTTGTCCATGGGCACGTTGAGGTCGACGCGCAGCAGCACGCGCTTGCCCTTCAATTCGACGTCGTCGAGGGTGCGGAATTTGTTGGTCATCGGATGGCCCTTGTCCCGGGCGCACTGCGGCGCGCAGTGCCGCTGTGCAGAACCGGGACCCATGTTGCAGCGAGTCCGGCGGTTAGATGGGTCCCGGCTCTGCGACGCAGCGTTTCACGCTGCATCGCGCCCGGGACACGAGAGCGAAGTCAGATCACCTTCGCGATCGCAGCGGCAGTGTCGGCCATGCGGTTCGAGAAGCCCCACTCGTTGTCGTACCAGGACATCACGCGCACCAGCGTGCCGTTCTGCACCTTGGTCTGGTCTTCGTGGAAGGTCGAGGAGTGCGGGTCGTGGTTGAAGTCGATCGAGACGTTCGGCGCACTGGTGTAGCCGAGGATGCCCTTGAGCTGCTGCACGCTGGCGCGCTTCATCGCCGCGTTGATTTCCTTGACGTCGGTGGCACGCTTGGCGACGATCTTGAGATCGACCACCGAAACGTTCGGGGTCGGCACGCGGATCGCAACGCCGTCGAGCTTGCCCTTGAGCTCCGGCAACACGAGGCCGATCGCCTTCGCAGCACCGGTCGAGGTCGGGATCATCGACATCGCCGCCGCGCGGCCGCGATAGAGATCCTTGTGCATGGTATCGAGCGTCGGCTGGTCGCCGGTATAGGCGTGGATGGTGGTCATGAAGCCGGTCTCGATGCCGACCAGATCGTTCAGCACCTTGGCAACCGGCGCCAGGCAGTTGGTGGTGCAGGAGCCGTTGGAGATGACCAGGTGCTCCTTGGTCAGCGTCTCGTGGTTGACGCCGTAGACGATCGTGGCATCGGCGCCGTCGGCGGGCGCGGAGACCAGCACGCGCTTGGCGCCGGCGGTCAGATGCGCGGACGCCTTGTCCTTCGATGTGAAGATGCCGGTGCATTCCATCGCGATGTCGACGCCGAGATCCTTCCAGGGCAGCTTCGAGGGATCGCGCTCGGCGGTCACCTTGATCTTGCCGCCGCCGAGATTGATCGTATCGCCGTCGACGGTGACGGTGCCGGGGAAGCGGCCATGGACGCTGTCGAAACGAAGGAGATGGGCGTTGGTCTCGACCGGACCGAGGTCGTTGATGCCGACGACCTCGATGTCCTTGCGGCCGGACTCGGCAATGGCCCGCAGGATGTTGCGGCCGATGCGGCCAAAACCGTTAATTCCAACGCGGACTGCCATGTTTCGTCTCCTTCAATGACCGTTGTCATCCCGCACAACGCGCCATACGCGCCTGCGAGGGTTTTTTAGGGGCGGACGCCCGGTTCGGCCGGGCGGTGCTTGATCATATGAGAGATTACCTAGTCCTTTTTTCGGGCAAGCTCAACACTCAGGAAACGCGCTTCAGGACAGCGTTAACCGCGGCCTCGGCGGTAATACCGAAGTGCTGGAAGATCTTGTTGAGCGGGGCGCTGGCACCGAAAGAGTGCATGCCGACAAACTCGCCATCCTGGCCGATCACGGCGTCCCAGCCCCAGCGTATGGCGGCCTCGATCGCAACCTTGATCGGCGCGTTGCCGATGATGGCGTCGCGGCGTTCTTTTGGTTGCGCTAACAACAGTTCGAGGGACGGTACGGAAACCACCCGTGTCGGAATGCCACGCTCGGCAAGCTGCTTCTGGGCGGCGACCGCCATCTCGACCTCGGAACCCGAGGCGAACAACGTCGCCTTGGCTTCGCCCTGGGATGCCACGAGCTCGTAGGCGCCGTGCTGGCAGGGATTGTCGTTCGTTGCTGTGGTCCGCAGCTGCGGCAGGTTCTGCCGCGTCAGCGCCAGCACGGTCGGGCCGTCGGTGCGGTTGAGCGCGAGCTCCCAGCACTCGGCGACCTCCATCGCGTCGCAGGGACGAAACACGCGCATGTTCGGAATGGCGCGAAGAGCGGAAAGATGCTCGACCGGCTGATGGGTCGGGCCGTCTTCGCCAAGGCCGATGGAGTCGTGCGTCATCACGTAGACGACGCCGGCGCCCATCAGCGCCGCAAGCCGCATCGCGGGCCGTGCATAGTCGGTGAACACCAGGAAGGTCGCGCCGTTCGGCGCGAAACCGCCATGCAAGAAGATGCCGTTCATCGCCGCGCACATGCCGTGCTCGCGGATGCCGTAATGGATGAAGCGGCCCTTCGGCGTCTTGGCAGAGAAGGCGGTTGCCGACTTCGCCTTGTTGTTGTTGGAGCCGGTGAGGTCGGCCGAGCCCGCCAGGAATTCCATCGGCATGGCGCCAGCGATGACCTCGATCACGGCTTCGGAGGACTTGCGGGTGGCCGCGGTCATCGGCTTTTCGAGCAACTCCTTCTTGTAGGCCTTGAACGCCTTGGCGAGCGCAGCCGGACGTTCGTGGCGGAGCCGACGCTCGAACTCGGCGCGCTTGCGGCTGCCAAGCTCACCAAGCCTTGCTTCCCATTCCTGACGCGCCGACGCGCCACGACTGCCGGCCGCACGCCAGGCCTTCAGCACGTCGTCGGGCACCGAGAACGGCTCGAGCGAAATCCCGAGATTTTCCTTGGCGGCCTTGAGCTCGTCGGCCCCGAGCGCCTCGCCGTGCACCTTGTTGGTGCCGGCCTTATGCGGCGCGCCGAAGCCGATGGTGGTGCGGCAGGCGATCAGCGTCGGCTTGCTGGATTTCTGCGCACGGGTGATGGCAGCGGCAATGGCGGCCTGGTCGTGGCCGTCGATCTTCTCGGCGGCCCAGCCGCACGCCTTGAAGCGCTTCACCTGGTCGACAGAATCGGAGATCGAGGTCGGACCGTCGATCGAGATGCCGTTATCGTCATAGAGCACGATCAGCTTGTTGAGCTTCCAGTGCCCGGCCATCGCGATCGCCTCCTGCGAGATGCCCTCCATCAGGTCGCCGTCGGAGGCCAGCACATAGGTGTGATGGTCGACGATCTTCTTGCCGAACTCGGCGGCCAGCATCTTCTCGGCGAGCGCCATGCCGACCGCGGTCGAGATGCCCTGACCGAGCGGACCGGTGGTGGTCTCGATGCCCTTGGTGTGGCCGTGTTCGGGATGGCCCGGGGTCAGCGACCCGATCTGACGAAAGTTCTTCAGCTGGTCGATCGTCATCTCGGGGCTGCCGAGGAGATGGAGCAGCGAATAGATCAGCATCGAGCCGTGGCCGGCCGAGAGCACGAAGCGGTCGCGGTCGGGCCATTCGGTGGCAGCGATATCGAATTTCAGGAACTGCGTGAACAGCACCGTGGCGATGTCGGCAGCGCCCATCGGCAGGCCGGGATGGCCCGATTTCGCCTTCTCGACAGCGTCCATCGAAAGGCCGCGGATCGCGTTGGCCATGCGGTTGTGGTCGACCTGCGTCATGTCTGAAATCCGTCTGAAATGAGGCGCTTGGAGGCGACGAGCGCCCGCGCGGGAGGAGCCTGGCGGCCTGAAGGTCGGGGCTGGGATAGCACCTCGGTTCCGGGAGTCCAAGGCAGTCAAACGCGGATTTGGCCGTAAAAGTTGCCTCTGTGGAGATCGCCATCGGCGCGGGTGCAGGAGCTGGAACTGGCCGCCAGCGCGGCATCGTTCCGATTGATCGGTGCATAGTTTTGCGGCGGCGTTGCGCTGGGCTAGCTTGCTTTGTAAATTTCTGCTTCTAACTGCTTGCCGAACCGAGTCTTTTGCCGGGCGGCGAGCCCCAGCAAAAGGCCACTGGGCAAAGGCCGCCAGGTTTCACCGCTGACTGCATGAACGATCGCGTCTCCAACAGTGCTGCCATGACGGAGTCTTCCGCGGTCGAGATCGAGATCGCGACCCGAAGATTGACGGCGGCGCTCGACTCGCTGGAGAGCGCGGTGGAACGACGACGCGATGCCGATCGCGACGAGAACGAACTCGCAGCGCGCATTCAGGCGCTGGGCGCGGATCGTTCGCGACTTGCCGATGAGCTCGACGGAGCGTTGGTGAAGGCGCGCAAGCTCGAGCGCACCAATCGCGAGATTTCCGACCGGCTGGATTCCGCGATCGTTACGATACGCTCGGTGCTCGATACCGGAGAGGACGGATGAGCCACATCAACGTCACCATCAACGGCCGGCAATACCGCATGGCCTGCGAGGAGGGCCAGGAAGTGCGGCTGCTCAAGCTCGCCGAGAGCCTGGAGACCCGCATCCAGTCTCTGCGCGGAAAATTCGGCGAGATCGGCGATGCCAGGCTCACCGTGATGGCGGCGCTGACCGTCTGTGACGAGTTGGTCGATTCCGGCAACCGTCTCCGCACCATGGAGCAGGAGCTGACCGAGCTCAGGGACTTCCGCAACGCCGCCGTCGAGCGCGCCAGGATGACGCAGACCGCGGTGGTGAATGCCCTGAACGCGGCAGCCGAACGCATCGAGAAGTCGACCCAGGTCCTGAACCGGACCGTCGGCAACGGGATTGCGATCGGGTAGGGCGCCGATGACGCGCTGAGTTGTTGTCCTCGGTGCGGCGGCAGGCTCGACCTCTCCCGCTTGCGGGAAAGGTCGCGCCGAAGGCCCGGGTGAGGCTCTGTCCTCTGGGGGATTGTCCCGTTGCGCAGACAACCCTCTCCCCAACCCTCCCCCGCTAGCGGGGGACGGAGCGGGCCTCCGTCTTGGCTCGCAGCCGCTTGATGATGCCGAAGCTCGGTACTTCCGCCGGGCTGGCGATTCGTCAGCATCGTTGTTACATTGCTTGGGCGAGGCTGCGACGCGCGTCAGGAGCCATAATATCCCCGGGGCCTTATCGATCCTTTAGGGAACTGTCCCTGGCCGGGCCCGTGGGCCCGGACATATGGTGCCCACCTACTTTCGTAGGGAACTCCGGGATCGAGTGCTTCAACGGCGTACGCGGCTTCGCACTGTTTTCTTTGGTTCGCGCTTGTTGAATGACGGCGGCCAGTTCAACAGGCGTCATGCCCCAAATTGCGCGATCGCGCACGGGCGGGGCATCCAGTACGCCGCGGCATTTGTGTGAAGCACTAACGCCCTGGAATACTGGATCACCCGCATGCGCGGGTGATGACGTGGGGGACGCGCATGACCAACACCAAAGCCGAACTCCGTGCCAAGGCCCTCGCCGCGCGCGACGCGCTGAGCGAGAAGAAGCGCGCCACCGCCGCCGCAAAGCTCGCCAAGCGCGGGCTGCCGTTCGAACTGCTGCCCGGCAGCATCGTCTCCGGCTATTCGCCGATCCGCAGCGAGATAGATCCGATGCCGCTGCTGAAGAAGCTCGCGGAGCAGGGCGCAAAGCTGGCGCTGCCTTGCGTCACCGCGCGCGGCCAGTCGCTGATCTTCCGCATCTTCCATCCGAACGACCGCCTGATGCTCGGGCCGCTCGGCATTCCCGAGCCGTCGCCGGCGGCGGCCGAGGTCATTCCGGACATCATGCTGACGCCGCTCGCGGCCTTCGATCGCCTGGGCCATCGCATCGGCTATGGTGCGGGGCATTACGATTTCACCTTTGCGCATCTGCGCAAGACCAAGAATATCGTCGGCATCGGGCTCGCTTTTGCGGCGCAGGAGATCAAGGCGGTTCCGGCACTAGCCCACGACGTTGCACTGGATTATGTGCTAACGGAATCGGACGTGTTCGATTTCCGGAGTTCTGAAGTTGCGCATTCTCTTCGTGGGTGACGTCGTCGGCCGTGCGGGACGCACGGCGATCGCCGACTATCTGCCCGGCCTGGTCAAGGACTGGTCGCTCGATTTGGTGGTGGTCAACGGCGAGAATTCCGCCGGCGGCTTCGGCATCACGGAAGCGATCTATCAGGAGTTTCTCGATGCCGGTGCCGACGCGGTGACGCTCGGCAACCATTCCTGGGACCAGCGTGAGGCGCTGGTGTTCATCGAGCGCGCCGAGCGCCTGGTGCGTCCCGCCAACTATCCGCGAGGCACGCCCGGCCGGGGCGCCGCCCTGGTCGAAACCAAGAACGGCAGGCATGCCCTCGTCGTCAACGCGTTGGGGCGCGTCTTCATGACCCCGTTCGACGATCCCTTCGCAGCATTGGAGCGCGAACTCGGTGCCTGTCCGCTCGGCGTTGCCGCCGACGCCATCGTCGTCGACTTCCATTGCGAGGCGAGCAGCGAGAAGCAGGGCATCGGCTTCTTCTGCGACGGCCGCGCCAGCCTCGTCGTCGGCACGCACACGCACGTGCCGACCGCCGACCACCAGATCCTGTCAGGCGGCACCGCCTACATGACCGATGCCGGCATGACCGGCGATTACGATTCCATCATCGGCATGCAGAAGGAAGAGCCGCTGCGGAGATTCACGTCGGGGATTCCGTCGGGCCGGTTCGAGCCGGCCGCGGGTGCGGCGACGCTCAGTGGTGTTGCGGTGGAGACGGATGACGCGACGGGCCTCGCGCTACGGGTTGCGCCGGTGCGCATGGGCGGACGACTGGAGCCGGCGACACCGAAATTCTGGTTGAGCTGAAAGCCAAAGCCACTCACCCGGTGTCGTCCCCCCGACGAGCACATCAACTTTGCCCTCAGCAGCGGACATCGGCGGCAACTCGAGGGGCGTCGGGTTAGCTCAGTCTTGATCGTCGTGTGGCAACTTCCGCTTCGGATCAGAAGCGCCTCTCAGCGCGCATCGCCGCGAAGTTCAACTACGGGCCGATAGTCGACCTGCTCGCAAAGGCACGGATCCGGGCTCATGCGCAATGGCGTTCGATTGTGTCCGCAAGAGGCCGTGGCAGTGAACCTTTCACGGGAGACCCGCTACAAACAAGCTGCCATCGTCGCGACGGCGGCGCGCGCCGGCCTATCGCGCGACGCCAATTGAGGTTTCTCATGCCGATCGTCCGGATCCTCCTGGTCTTCCTCGCGCTCGCTTCGCCGCTGTCGATGGCGGGATCCGCTGTTGCGGGGCCGCTAGAGGACGCGCAGGCGGCGCATAGCAGGCGCGACTACGCAACCGCGCTACGGCTCTGGCGTCCGCTGGCCGATCAAGGCAATGCCGAAGCGCAGTACGCACTCGGGTTCATGTACGACGGCGGCCAGGGTGTTCCGAAAAATTACGCTAAGGCTGCCAAGTGGTGGCGCCTCGCAGCCGATCAAGGCCATACCTTCGCCCAGTACAACCTGGGGACATTGTACGACAACGGCAATGGGGTGCCTCAGAACAAGGCTGAAGCATTGAAATTGTATCACCTTGCTGCCGAGGGCGGTAACGAGGGTGCACAGTTCAACGTCGGGGTCCTGCATTTCGCGGGCGTGGCCGTAGCCGAGAACCGGATCGAGGCTGCGAAGTGGTTTCGCCGCGCTGCAGACCAAGGTCATATTGGAGCGCAGGTATATCTTGCCCTCTGTTACGCTACGGGACTAGGCGTGCAGCAAGACAATATTCAAGCATACATGTGGCTCAGTTTGGCGGCTGCGCGAAGTGACCAAGATGCGATCAGCAATCGAAATCGCATCGCACAGAAGATGACCCCGACACAGATCGCCGAAGCGCAGAAGCTGGCGGTTGAGTGGAAGTCGAAACCGGAACGGTAGTGTTCCCGGGCATCGCGGAGGCGACGTTTGCTGTGGGTCATCAACAGCCGTCCCGCGGCGGCAGGAGATGAGCCGGCCCAATAGTCGGAAGCGGACTCTGCTACGCTCTCAAGGATGAACCGCAGCGCCACTTCAAGACATCGTCCTATGGGTATAGATAGGGCCATCGTCCACCCGGAGAGCAGCAGTGGGCCGAATAGCAACCTTCGCATGGATCGCAACGTCTTTCACGATCATTGGGGTCGCCACTCCACTCTGGGCTCAAGCAGCGCCGACAGCGTCGGCGTGCGGATATCTCGCTGGTTTACCCGATAAGGCAGCGCCATCAGGGCCGTTGTTCCTGCCCAGCTATCCGACCGTCGAATCGGGGCCGCTCCATGGCGCCGCCTACCTCTATGACAATGCGGTTGCCGCCATCGCATTGGTCGGTTGCGGCGAGCGAGACAAAGCGTATCGAATTGGCTCGGCGATCCTATGGGCCATCGATAACGATCGCAGCTGGCATGATGGCAGGCTCCGGAACGCATACGCAGCGGGTGTGGTGGCAAGTGGCTCCGCCAAGCTTCCAGGGTGGTGGGACAACACTCAAAACAAATGGTTAGAGGATCGATATCAGGTGGGCAGCGATGTTGGTAACATCGCATGGGCCATGTTGGCGTTGCTGTCGATTGATGATGTAAACACCGGCGCCGGGTTCCGCGATGGTGCAGCGCGCCTTGGCGCTTGGATCGCGCAATGGGCCGATACGCGCGGTACTGGCGGTTTCACGGGTGGGACGTTTGGGCATGAACCGACGCCACAAGTGCGGACGTGGAAATCGACGGAACATAATACTGACCTCGCCGCCGCATTTGGCCTTCTTGCGATCCGTACAGGCGAGGCGCACTGGCGCGATAAGGCAACGGTTGCCGAGTACTTCGTCAATACGATGTGGAATCCGGGGTGCGCCTGCTTTGCCGCGGGGACCGCTGAAGACGGTGTCACGCATAATCCGATTTTGGCTCTGGATGCCCAGATCTGGCCTCTAACGGCGCTTCACGGAGCGGCCGGAAAATTTGCATCGGCAATGACGACGGCCGAACAGCGAATGAGTGTCGGCGGAGGATTTTCTTACGGTGAAGACCGGGACGGTGTGTGGACCGAAGGTACTGGCCAAATGGCCCTCTTGATGAAATTGCTCGGCAAGACTGAGAGGGCAGAATCGTTGATAGCTGTCATCGAATCCCAGAGGTCGCCCGATGGTGGGTTCTATGCCACGACTGTCCGCGCGTTACCGACGGGGTTCGTGTTGGATACCGACCCGACCAAACCGCGAAACTATTTCCGATTGTCACACCTTGGCGCAGCTTCGTGGGCTGCCCTCGCGGAATGTGGGTTCAATCCCTTTACGATGACAAAGGAATTACCCTAGCTAAGTTCGCTCATCCGGGACGACGGCGGAGATCGACGCACGATCACGCATCCATCTCAGGTGACGGCGCCGCGCGCCGCGATCGGCCAAAGCGCTTCCACGCGGGCGTCCGGCGTATTGAAGCCGCGCACGCCGACATACCAGTCGTAGAGATTGACGGTCGGGTCGCAATGACCGGGGATGAGCGTCACCCTGTCGCCGAGCGCCAGCCGCAACGAAGCGCTGTCGAACTCGAGCACGCCGTGCTCGTCCGAGGGCCTGTGATAGCGTAGGTCGGGACGGCCCAGCACCGCCGGAAATCCGCTGTCGTTCGACAGGGCCTTGTGGCCGGCATCGATGACCGCGCGTTCGCCCGAGGCGGTGCTCATCACTGTCGCGATCACGAACAGCGCATGCTCGAACGGGCTGGCGTTGCGCGTCCCGTCGGCGACGTTCTTCGCGTAGTCTGCGTCCATGAAGATATACGAGCCGGCCTGCAATTCATTCCAGATGCCGCTCGCGCCTTCGAGCTCGAACGTCCCGGTGCCCGCGCCGCCAATCGTCCGGCATTGAAAGCCCGCGTCCTCGAGGGCGCGCAGCGTCTCCGTGGTCGCCTTCGCGGCGCTGGCGATGGCCGCGCGCCGCTCGTCCGGCGTGCGCAAATGCTGGGCGGAGCCATGATAGGCCTGCAAGCCGCCGAACGACAGGAAACGTGACCCCGCCACCTGCCGCGCCAGGTTGGCTGCCGCCGGCCCCGGCCTGACGCCGCAGCGACCGGCGCCGACGTCGATTTCGACCAGCACTTCGATATGCGCGCCGGCCCGCTCCGCGGCGAGCGCCAGTTGCTCGACCGCGATGGAATCGTCGACGCAAACGCTGATGCGCGCGTGGCGCGCGAGCGCCGCCAGTCGTTCCAGCTTTCGCAGGCCCACCACCTCGTTGCTGACGAGCACGTCGCTCACCCCGCCCACCACCAGGACCTCGGCCTCGGCGACCTTCTGGCAGCATAGGCCGACGGCGCCACGCGCGATCTGCTTGGCCGCGATGATCGGCGACTTGTGGGTCTTCGCATGCGGCCGCAACCGGACGCCGAGCTTGCCGACCGCTGCCGCCATCGTGTCGAGATTGCGCTCGAAGGCGTCGAGGTCGATGATAAGCGCCGGCGTATCGATCTCGGACAACGGCGCGCCGATTTGGGCGGGTGGAAGGGACATCGAAAGCCAGTCGATTGTATTCGGGTCCGGGCCCCGAATGTGCGGCAGCCTTTCTATGGCAACAACGGTCGCCGCACCAGTGGCGGCGCCTCCGATGCCCGGGGCAGGCGGCGGGGTGGTCGCCCGCTCCGCCTCGCGCGCCACCTTCTCCCGCGAGGTAGAAGGTGCAGCGTCAGACGCGGCGGAGACCTATTCCGCTGTCTGCTTCCTCAGCTCCGCGACATCCTTCGCCGTGAGCTTCGAGCCCTTCGCGCCGAACCGCGCCGTGACGTAATTCGCCACCGCCGCGATCTCGTCGTCGGCATAGGCCTTGCCGAACGCGGGCATCGACAGCGCATCGTCGGGCGTATGCCGCTTCGTCCCCGAGATCACGATCTGCGCGACATTGGTGGCGGCGGGGTCGTTGACGGCCCAACTGCCGGTCAGCGTTGCCATCGGCGACACCGGGCTCTCGCCGCTCCAGCCGTGGCAAGAGGCGCAGGCGCCGGCGAACAGCATCTTGCCGCGCGCATCCGCTGTGACGCCGTCCTTGTGCGAGGTGGGCGCGACGGGCGCCGTGGTGGCAGGCAGATCGAGCGACGGCTGTGGCGGTACGCTGCGCAGGTAAACAACGACGGCGCGGATGTCTTCGGGGGCGAACTGGCTGAAGCTGTGGTCGACCGCTTCGCCCATCGGACCCGAGGCCGCGCCGTGGCCCGGCGCATGGCCGAGCGACAGGTACGAGATCAGGTCCGCATCGCTCCAGTTGCCGAGACCGGTCGTCTTGTCGGAGGAGATGTTGAAGGCGCGCCAGCCCGCCGTGATCGCGCCGGCGAACTTCCTGCGGTTATTCAGCGCGAAGCCGAGATTGCGCGGGGTGTGGCATTCGCCGCAATGCGCCAGCGCTTCGACGAGATACGCGCCTCTGTTCCACTCCGGGCTCTTCGAGGTGTCGGGCGCAAAGCGCGTGTCCGGATTGAACACGGCCGACCAGACGACCATCGCCCAGCGCTGGTTGAACGGGAACGACAGCGTATTCTCCGGCGCCTTGGCGCGCACCGGCGGCAGGCTGAACAAATACGCCTTCACCGCCAGCACGTCCTCGTCGGTCATGAAGGTGTAGGACGTGTACGGCATCGCTGGATAGAGCCGGGCGCCGTCACGGCGCTGGCCGTGCTGGACCGCGTTCAGGAAATCCTGGTCGCTGTAATTGCCGATCCCGGTGTCCTTGTCCGGCGTGATGTTGGTGGAGTAAAGCGTGCCGAACGGCAGCTTGAAGGCGAGCCCGCCGGAATACTCTGTCTCGCCCGGCTTGGTGTGGCACACCATGCAGTCGGCGGCCTTTGCAAGGTATTCGCCGCGTTCGACCAGGCTGGCCTTCTCGAGCTTGGCCGGCACGCCGCTCGGCTTGCCCGCACGGTAATCCGCCAACGTCACCTTGGTACCGCCGGCAAAGTCGAGCGGGCCGGGTCCGCGGATGATCCAGACGCCGAGCGCCGCTGCGACGATGGCGATCACGCCCAGGCTTGTGAGGATACGCATCTTGCCGCTCATACCTTCTTCCCCACAGCCAGCAGCTTTCGATCGATCGGCATGCGCCGCAGCGTCACGCCGGTCGCGGCGAAGATTGCGTTGCGCAGCGCAGGCGGCCCGGCGTTGACGCCGGCTTCGCCGATGCCGCCGGGCGCTTCACCGCTCTTGACGACGATCACCTCGATCTTCGGTGTCTCGTTGATGCGCATCATGCGGTAGTCGTGGAAGTTGGATTGCTGCACGCGGCCCTTCTCGATGGTGATCTCGCCATAGAGCGCAGCGGTGAGGCCGAAGATCAGCCCGCCCTCGATCTGCGCCTTCACCGTATCGGGGTTGACCGCGATCCCGGTGTCGACCACCGAGGTGACACGGCGGAGCTTGATCTCTCCGATGTCGTCGATCTCGGCCTCGACCACGGTCGCGAGGAAGCTCGCGAATGACGGCTGCACGCAGACGCCGCGGCCGACGCGCGGCGGCAAGGGCTGGCCCCAGCCGGACTTTTCGGCGACCAGGTTCAGCACCGCGAGCGGACGCGGATTCTTGGTCAGCATGGACCTTCGGAACTCGACCGGGTCCTTGCCGGCCTTGCGGGCGAGTTCGTCCATCGCGCATTCGACCGCGAACACGTTGTTGTTGGGGCCGACGCCGCGCCAGAAGCCGGTCGGCACCGCCGGCGGTTCGGCACGGACATATTCGACGTGGAAGTTGGCGAAGTCGTAAGGCGCATCGACGGCGGCATCGATCGCGTCGATGTCGATGCCTTTCTGGAAGGCCGGCGGCAGCCAGCGCGCCAGCACTGCGGAGCCGGCGACCTTGTACTTCCATCCCGAGACCTTGCCGTCGACCAGCGACGCGACGATCTGGTCGCGATAGACCGGACGGTAGACGTCGTGCTGGATGTCCTCCTCGCGGGTCCATATCACCTTGACGGGATAGTCGACCTGTTTGGCGACCTTCACCGCCGCGACCACCATGTCTGGTTCGAGCTTGCGTCCGAAGCCGCCGCCGAGCAGGTGCTGGTTGACGATCACCTTGTCGACGGGGACACCCGCGGCCTTCGCCGCCTCCGCTTGCACGCGCGTCATGATCTGCGTGCCGGTCCAGATCTCGCAGGAGTCCTTCGTGACCCGCACGGTGGCGTTGATCGGCTCCATTGACGCATGCGCGAGGAACGGCAGCTCGTAAGCCGCCTCGAACTTGTCGCCGCTTGCGAGCGCTTTGGCGATGTCGCCGGTCGATTTCGCGACCACGCCGTCCTTCGCGCTCGCATCGCGCAGGTTCTGCCAGATGTCACTGGTGCTGATCGCGGCGTTCGCTCCCTCGTCCCACTCGATCTTGAGCGCATCAAGACCTTTCTTTGCCGCCCACATATGATCGCCGATCACAGCGACGGCGTCGTCGAGCACGACGACCCTGCGCACCCCGGCGACCTTCACCGCGGCGCTGTCGTCGACCTTTCCGACCTTGCCGCCGAATACCGGGCAGTTCGCGATCACGGCGATCTTCATGTCGGGCAGGATCGCGTCGATGCCGTAGACGGCCTTGCCGTTGACCTTGTCCGGCGTATCCAGCCGCTTCAGCGACTGGCCGATGAGAACGAAGTCCTTGGGATCCTTGACCGGAACGTCCTTCGGCGGGGTCTGGCCTTGCGCGGCGAGTGCTACCGCGCCGTAGCCGAGCTTGCGTCCGCTCGTGGCGTGAATGACTTCGCCCTTCGCGGCCGTACAGCTGGCAGGATCGACCCCCCATTGCGCCGCTGCGGCCTGCACCAGCATCGCCCGCGCGCTGGCTCCCGCGGCGCGCAACGGTTTCCACCACGCGCGGATCGAGGTCGAACCGCCGGTTGCCTGCAGACCAAAAGCGGGATTGGCGTAGAGCTTGTCATCGGGCGGCGCGTGCAGCACCTCGACTTTTGCCCAGTCGGCATCGAGCTCTTCCGCCAGGATCATCGAGATCGAAGTGTAGGTGCCCTGGCCCATCTCGACCTGCGGCATCATCAGCACGGTGCGGCCGGTCTCGTCGATGCGGATGAAGGCGTTCGGCGCGAACTTGCCGTCGGTCGCATCCGCCGGCTGCGAGGGTTCGTTGACCGCCGCGCGCAGCGGCAGATGGAAGGCGAGCAGGAAACCGGTAGCGAGACCGCCGGCCAGCAGCGAACGGCGGGAGACGCTGTTGTGTGCATTCATGGCAATTCTCACGACTGACGGCCGTTGGCGGCCTGCTTGACCGCCTCGCGGATGCGCACGTAGGTGCCGCAGCGGCAGATGTTGCCGGCCATCGCGGCGTCGATGTCGGAATCATCAGGGTTGGGTGTGGCGGCCAGCAATGCCGCGGCCGACATGATCTGGCCGGACTGGCAATAGCCGCACTGGATCACTTCGAGATCGAGCCAGGCCTTCTGCACCTTCGCGCCGGCAGGCGTGCTGCCGACGTGTTCGATCGTGGTGATGGCGCGGTTTTCGACCGCGCTGACAGGCAGCACGCAGGAGCGTACCGCCTTGCCGTCGATATGCACGGTGCAGGCCCCGCATTGCGCGATTCCGCAGCCGAATTTAGTGCCGGTCATTCCGAGGATGTCACGCAGCACCCACAGCAGCGGCATTTCAGGTGGCGCGTCGAACGATTTCGTTTCGCCGTTGATGGTGAGAACAATTGCCATATGCATCCCCTTGCTCGCTCGATCGCTTGCGGCGATCTAGTCAGCGAATTCGCGCGCGACAATAATCATACCGATACGAAACGATGAAGCGTCGCAATCTCCGGCAATGCATATTTGCGCTGCCAGCGCGTCAGCCCATGATGTTCACAAATTTGTGCGGCGCTCGCTGCACGTGTTTTGGGCTGATTGATATGATAAGCGTCATTTTTTGACGCATTTTCGTCGCACACGTTGTCGATCTCCGGAGATTGTCGTGCGGATGCGCAAAATGATGCGATGACGAAAGTCGTGCGATTGGGAAAGCCGGATGATGGAGGGGCCCGCAACGGCGAGCCTTGCCTGCGGCCCATCTCTCGAGACACCGCTCCCGGCAAACCCTTCAGGATGAGGACGGAGTACGCAGCAACAGCTTCAACGGGCACCGATGCAGTGAAGTCTCATGCTGAGCGGACCCGCGAAATGGTCGTCTCGAAGGACAAGGTGCTTGCTCCGGCCCTGCCAAGCTCGGATGTTGAACTTCGGAAAATGACGTTGTGTCCCTGTTTTGCCCGACGCGTCAAAACGAGCCGGAGCCTGTCCGCGTAAATCATTGATTTCGCAGGCCCCGGCTACTGTGCATGGGGTTGTTTTCCGATTTTTTGGTTTAGGACGCGCCGCGCGAGTCCGTCAGCCCTGCCGAAATCCCATCCGGAAGGCGCCCCAGTGCTTGCCGCGGATCATGATCGGCGACGACAGGTCCTTCATCAGCACGAACTGGCCGCCTCCCATGTCGCGGCGGTAGGTCTGGAGCAGGAAGGGCTTCGTGCTGCCCGCTACCTTCTTCACCGTGCGGTCGTTGAAGAGGCGGCGGTTGCGGCAATTGGCGTTATTCCACACGGGGTCCTTGCCCTGCGGCAAGCGGTAATTGGGATTATGCGTCGGCAAGTATCCGTTCCGCGCCCAGGCCACGCAATAGACGATGCGCGGATCGGATTTCTGGAGCGGATCCTGGATCGCGGGCAGCACGCGGTCGGTGAAGTCGACGTAGTTGGTGAGATACTGCTTGGGATCGGTGCCGGGAATTTCGCGGTAGGTTTCGTCCATGAGCTGGGCGAGCGTGATGTCGCCGCGATCGATCGCGGCTTCGAACTCGGCCGAGATCCGCCTGGCGGTATCGACCACGATGCGGATCAGCGGTGTGTCCGACGTTTCGACGCCGCTGTCGGCGATCAGTGCGATCAGGCCCTCGGATGTGTCGAGCAGCTTCGCCACCCGCTCGTCGGCGTTCTTGAGATCGCGCGAGGAGAGATCCACGCCCTTCCCGAGTTCGTTCAGCTCGCTGATCACGGTGTCGCAATGTCCGAGATTGGAGGTCGCCGCGCGCGTGACGCTGCCGATCTGCGCCTCCACCGAGGCGAACCCTTGCTGGACCCGGGAGATGATGCCCGAGATCTGCTGGGCGCCTTCGCCGGCGGTCTTCGCGCGCTGCGAGGCGTCGCTGCTCTCGCCGATCAGGCCTTCGATCTGGCCGTCGAGATCGCGCACGGTGTCGGAGATCTGGTGCGTAGCCTGGCGGGTGGCTTCCGCGAGGTTCTTAACCTCGCTTGCGACCACGGCAAAGCCGCGGCCGGCATTGCCGGCGCGGGCGGCTTCGATGGTTGCGTTCAGCGCAAGCAGATTGGTCTGCTTCGCGATCGCCTCGATCGAGCCGGAGACTTTCGCGACCTGGGCCAGCGCCGAGCCGACCGCGCTGAGGCGCGCTTCGATGCGCTCCACCGCGGCGACGAGCTCGGAGATATGGCTGACCGCGGCATCGACGGCGCCGCGCGATTGCGCGATCTCGCCGACCGCCGCCGACGTGGTGGTTTGCACGGCCTGCGATGCATTGGCGATATCGTGGTTGGCCGAGACCATCGTTTCGGCGGTTTCCTGGAGATGGTGGAACCGTTCCGACTGGTTGGCGACGCGGTTTGCGACTTCCTGGACGTTGCCGGCGATGTCGGCGAGTTCGACGCCGAGGCCACCGATGCGATCGGCAAGCTGGTCAATCAGCCGCTCGGCCAGCGTGCGATTGGAGCCGGTGTCCATGACTGCAAGTTGTGCGACGGACATGTTCGATGAGTCCTCCAGACAGAGCCGTAGACCCGGCTCACGGCGGCATTCCCATTCCAATTCCGCTTAAAAGGACGATTCGCGGCCGGCGTCTTGCCTGAGCGTGCACTCAGGCGCATTTCGCGGCTTATTTCTCGATTATGTTCGAGAGCTGCGGCACCTGTTTTCGGACCCGGCTCTAAAGCTTGTAAGCCGTGCGGAAACCGCCCCAGTGCCGGCCCTGCACGCGGATCGGGACGTCGATCTCGCGCATCATCACCGTATTGCCGTTGCCCATGTCGCGCGCATAGCTCTGCACCAGGTACGAGCGCAGGTTGCGCGCGGCCGCCAGCCCCGCCGGATCGTTGAAGATCCTGCGGTTGCGGCTGTTGGCCGTGTTCCAGGCCGCGTCGCCCGGACGCTGCGGATGCGAATAGATCCGGTTGTGCACCGGCAGGAAGCCGTTGCGATCGACCATGGCGCAGAACGCCATGCGCTGGTCCTTGGCCAGAAAGGCCTCCTGGAACGGCGGCAGGGCGCGGTCAGCCCAGTCGAGATATTTCGTGCGGTATTGCTGCGGATCGGTTCCGGCGATTTCGGCATAGTCGGTGTCGAACAGGTCGTCGATTTTGATTTCGCCGCGCGCAACCGCTTGTTCAAAGATCCTTGTCAGCGCGTTGCCCGCCTCCATGGCGCGGGTGACAAATTCGGTGTTCTCTTCGTGGATCGACCAGAGCCTGTCTTCGATCTTTTCGCGGAGCCCGGCATCGGGACTGACGAATTGCGCGCGGGCGCCGGCCTTGGAGTGCTCGATCACGCGCAGGCGGCAGGCGCCGACGGCTTCGAGGGTGCCTTCGATGATCGCTTGCGGGGCGAGCCGGGCTGCATCCGCGCCGCCGATCAGCACGCCGTCCATCGCGATTTCGTAGACCGGCATCACGCCGCGGGCGCTCTCGAATTTGAGATGGCAGGGCAACCGCTCGGTCTTGCGGCGGTCCTCGTGCTCGCTCTGGCCAAGCAGCACCGCGCAGCGCGATTTCAACTTCTGTGCGAAGGTGGTGACGGCTTTGCCGGCGCTGGCGACATTCTCGCCGTGGCTCTCGGCTGCCTTGGTCGCGGCGTCGATCTCGGCGGCGCTCGCGCCGACCGAGACGATGAACTCTGAAGCGCTGGCGGCGTTGCCGGAGACTTCGCTGGTGGTGGCGTTCTGTTCGGCGACCGCGCCGTTGACGGTCTCGAACACCGGGCGGATCGCCTCGATCGCCTGCGAAATGCGGTGCACGGCATCCGCGGAGCCGGCCGCGTCGCGCTGCAGCGCGTCGATTTTCCTCGTGATCTCTTCCGTCGCGCCTTGCGTCTGCACCGCGAGGGCCTTGACCTCGGTCGCGACGACCGCAAAGCCTCTGCCGGCAGCGCCGGCGCGCGCGGCCTCGATCGTCGAGTTGAGCGCCAGCAGCGTCGTCTGCCGCGCGATCTGCGCGATCAGATTGACGACGTTGCCGATGGCGGCGGAGGATTCGCGCAGGCGATCGACATTGGCCCGGGCTTCCTGCGCCGCAGCGCTGGCCTCGTCCGCGAGCTTGCCGGCCTCGCGAACCTGCGCGCCGATCCCCAGCGCGGACTGGGTGAACTTGTCGGCGGCTTGGGCGAAGGTGGAGGCGGTCGATTGCGCGGCGTTGGTGCGGCCGGTCAGGGCGTCGGTGCGGTCGCGGATGGCGGCAAGCGTCACCGCGGTCGCTTCGGCGCCGCCCGCCACCGAATTGGCGGCGCGCTCGAGTTGGCGGATCATGGCGCCGAGCTCGAGTTCAAGCAGTTCCAGTATCTCCCGGGCCGAATCAGTTTCGACCGCGGGAACGGGCTCGGAATGGGCCGCCGGCTGCGGAGCCGCTGGGGCGGTCGCAGGCGCAGCCATGTCCGGCAGACGCTTCCGAAATAGTCCGAACGCCATCAGGTCTCTCTTGTCGGAGGACGAGCAAACGCTATTTTCGCAAGCCGGAATGAAATCAGGGTTAACGTTGCCTGACTTTTGGGCTGATGTGCTACGATACTACCTTAAAGTCGTAGAACCTCTTTCATTCCGGGCAGTTGGCGGCCTATAAGGCCGCGCTTCCCGCGCTCACCTTTTGGCTGACGATTCCCCGAGAGACCACGCATGGCCGGACATTCCCAATTCAAGAACATCATGCACCGCAAGGGGCGGCAGGATGCCCAGAAGTCGAAGCTGTTCGGCAAGTTGGCGCGGGAAATCACCGTCGCTGCCAAGCTCGGCACGCCAGACCCTGCCATGAACCCGCGCCTGCGTGCGGCGATTATCGCGGCGCGGCAGGAGAATATGCCGAAGGACAATATCGAGCGCGCCGTCAAGAAAGCACTCGGCAACGAAGGCGAGAACTATGACGAGATCCGCTACGAGGGCTATGGCCCCGGCGGTGTCGCCGTCATCGTCGAGGCACTGACCGACAACCGCAATCGCGCCGCCTCCGACATCCGCTCCTTCTTCACGAAATCCGGCGGCAATCTCGGCGAAACCGGCTCGGTCTCCTTCATGTTCGACCGCACCGGCATCATCGAATACGACCGCAGCGTCGCCTCCGACGACGCGGTGCTCGATGCCGCGATCGAGGCCGGTGCCGACGACGTCGTCTCCGGCGAAAGCGGCCACGAGATCTATGCGTCGACGGAGAGTTATCGCGACGTCGCCAAGGCGCTGGAAGCCAAGTTCGGCGAGCCGCGCAAGGCCGCGCTGATCTGGAAGCCACAGAACACGGTCGCGGTCGACGACGAGACCGGCGAGAAGCTGCTCAAGCTGATGGATTTGCTCAACGAGCACGACGACGTCCAGCAGGTCTACGCCAATTTCGAGGTGTCGGACGCGCTGATGGCGAAGATGGGCGGCTGAAGTCCAGCCTGTCCCGGGCGCGCTGCAGCGTGAAAAGCTGCTGCGCAGAGCCGCGACCCGCCATTCTCTGGGCATCGGTGGCAAGATGGCCCCGGTTCAGCGCTGCACCGCTTCGCGCTGCGTCGCGCCCGGGGCACGAGACCGCCTTTCCCCTGTTACTTTCGTTCTGTTTCTGTTTCCCCCGCCGCGGCCAGCCGCTATCACTGCCCGATGACTGCGCTCCCGATTCGCGGCCCTGTTCGTATCATCGGCATCGACCCCGGCCTGCGCCGCACCGGCTGGGGCGTGATCGAGGCTGACGGCAATCGCCTGATCTACGTCGCCTGCGGTTCGGTGGAACCGCCGGACAACCTGCCGTTGGCGAGCCGCCTGCTCGCGATCCACGAAGGACTGGCGGCCGTGCTCTCGACCCACCAGCCGATGGAAGCCGCGGTCGAGCAGACCTTCGTCAACAAGGACGGCGTCGCCACCTTGAAGCTCGGCCAGGCCCGCGGCGTCGCCATGCTGGCGCCCGCAATGTTCGGTGTCAGCGTTGCGGAATACGCACCGAACCAGGTCAAGAAAACAGTGGTCGGCGCCGGCCACGCCGACAAGCACCAGATCGCGATGATGCTGAAGATCCTGCTGCCAAAGGCAGAGCCGCCGTCCGCCGACGCTGCCGACGCGCTCGCCATCGCCATCACCCACGCCCATCACCGCCAGAGCACCGCGCTGAGGCTGAAGGTGGCGGGGCTATGATCCGCCAATCCAAGTCATTGTCGTCATGCCCGGGCTTGTCCCGGACATCGACCTTGTTCCTTGCCGGTGTCCAGGACGTGGATGGCCGGGACAAGCCCGGCCATGACAAGAGAGACGTGTCAGACACTGCCGAGGAAGTGCGATGATCGGCAAGCTCAAGGGCCTGATCGATTCCTACAGCGAGGACTATGTGATCCTGGACGTCGGCGGCGTCGGCTATCAGGTGCATTGCTCGGCACGTACGCTGCAGCATCTGCCCTCGCCGGGCGAGGCCGCTGTGCTGTCGATCGAGACTTATGTCCGCGAGGACCAGATCAAGCTGTTCGGCTTCCGCACCGACCAGGAGCGCGAATGGTTTCGCCTGCTCCAGACCGTGCAGGGCGTCGGAGCCAAGGTCGCGCTCGCGGTGCTCGGGACGCTGGCACCTGCCGATCTCGCCAATGCCATCGCGCTGCGCGACAAGGCCGCGGTGGCGCGCACGCCCGGCGTCGGCCCCAAGGTTGCCGAGCGCATCGTCACCGAATTGAAGGACAAGGCGCCGGCCTTTGCCAATGTCGATCCGGCGGTCGTGCATCTCGCCGGAGCCGTCGACGACCAGCGCGCGCCGCGGCCTGTGGCGGATGCGATCTCGGCGCTGGTCAATCTCGGTTACGGTCAGCCGCAGGCGGCCGCTGCGATTGCATCGGCCTCGCGTAGCGCGGGTGAGAACGCCGAGACGGCGCAGCTCATTCGGCTTGGCCTGAAGGAACTGGCGAAATAGGCTATGTTCGCCGCAGACCGACCAGGGACGATATCTCGCGAATGCTGACCAAGAAGGATAAGGAGCTGATTGCCGCTGCGACCGACGCGATCAGCCAGCGTTACCGCAACGACTGGCAGGAGGTGGGGGCGGCGTTGCGCACCCGTGACGGCCGGATCGTGACCGGCGTCAATATCGATGCCTATATCGGCCGCAACGCGATCTGCGCCGAGGCGATTGCGATCGGGCGCGCGATCACGGAGACCGGCGACCACGGCATCGAGAGCATCGTCGCCGTGCGCCATCCGAAGCCCGGCGAGCCTGGTAAGATCGCCGTCGTTTCGCCCTGCGGCACCTGCCGCGAACTGATCCATGACTACGATGCCAAGGCGAAAGTGATCGTGCCAAATAATGGCAGCGCGCCGAAGGTGGTCACGATCGGCGAACTGCTGCCGAACAAGTACCGCAGAGGCAACGAGTGAACACGCCACCCCGCATGGTCTCGCCCGAGCGCCGCAGCGACGATGTCGGCGACACCGCGCTGCGCCCGCAATCGCTGTCCGATTTCGTCGGGCAGCAGCAGGCGCGCAAGAATCTCTCGATCTTCATCGAGGCTGCGCGCAAGCGCGGCGAGGCGCTGGATCACGTGCTCTTCGTCGGCCCTCCGGGTCTCGGCAAGACCACGCTGGCGCAGATCGTGGCCAAGGAGCTCGGCGTCGGCTTTCGCGCGACGTCAGGTCCTGTAATTGCCAAGGCCGGCGATCTCGCGGCCCTCCTCACCAATCTCGAAGAGCGCGACGTGCTCTTCATCGACGAGATCCATCGCCTCAGCCCGGCGGTGGAAGAGGTGCTCTATCCCGCGATGGAGGACTTTCAGCTCGACCTCATCATCGGCGAGGGACCGGCGGCGCGCTCGGTCAAGATCGAGTTGTCGAAATTCACCCTCGTCGGCGCCACCACACGCGCCGGCCTGCTCACAAATCCCTTGCGTGATCGTTTCGGCATTCCCGTCCGGCTCAATTTCTACACCATCGAGGAGCTGGAAAGCATCGTCACCCGTGGCGCGCGCGTGCTCAATGTCGGCATGAGCGCCGATGGCGCCAACGAGATCGCGCGCCGCGCCCGCGGCACGCCGCGCATCGCCGGCCGTCTGTTGCGGCGCGTGCGCGATTTCGCGTCCGCCGCCGATGCCGACAGGATCGATCGCAAGATCGCCGACCACGCGCTGAGCGCGCTCGAGGTCGATGCTGCAGGCCTGGATGCGATGGATCGCCGCTACCTCACGACCATCGCGATGAACTATGGCGGCGGTCCGGTCGGCGTCGAGACCATGGCCGCCGCGTTGTCCGAACCGCGCGATGCGATCGAGGATATCATCGAGCCTTATCTGATCCAGTGCGGCTATCTCCAGCGCACTCCGCGCGGCCGCCTGCTCACCTCGCACGCCTTCCGCCATCTCGGGATCGCCGAGCCCTCGCGGGATGCAGCGACCCAATTCGGCCTGTTCGGCACGGACGAGAACGACGACTGAGCTGCGCCAACGCAGCGCGCTTCTTCTGTCATGAACTTCTGGTAATCTCGTGCACACGGCCTGCACGAACGCACCCCATTTCCGCTCCAATCGGACCGCATCAACGAGGCGCATTACGATCGGGTTTCCATGATCACGCGCCGTCATCTCATCCGTTCCATCGGCGGTCTGTCCGCCCTCGGCGTCTCGACCGCAGCTTATGGCGTCGGCATCGAGCCGGTTCTGCGGCTCCGCGTCACCCGCTACCATCCGGCGCCGCGGCAATGGCCGGCGGATCTTCCGCTGAAGATCGCCGCCATTGCCGACATCCATTCCTGCGATCCCTGGATGTCGCTGGAGCGGATCGCGGAGATCGTCGATCGCACGAACGCGCTGAAGCCTGATATCATCGTGCTGCTCGGCGACTATGTCGCCGGCGTGCATCAGGTCACGCGCCTGATCCCGTCGCGCGAATGGGCGAGGGTGCTGGCCGGCCTGAAGGCGCCGCTCGGCGTCCATGCCGTGATGGGCAACCACGATTATTGGGACGACAGGACGGTGCAGCAGGCAGGGCACGGGCCGACCATCGCCCATCGTGCGCTTGAGGCGGTCGGCATTCCAGTCTACGAAAATGACGTCGTGCGCCTCAGCAAGGACGGTCGTCCGTTCTGGCTCGCCGGTCTCGGCGATCAGCTCGCCTACTATCCCGCAAAGCGCTATGGCCGCATGCACAGGCTCGGCGCCGACGATCTCGCGGGCACACTGGCGAAGGTCACCGACGATGCGCCGGTCATCCTGCTCGCGCACGAGCCCAACATCGCGCCGCTGGTACCCTCGCGCGTCGCGCTGCAACTGTCCGGCCATACCCATGGCGGCCAGGTTCGACTGCTCGGCTGGTCGCCGGCGGTTTCGCCCAAGAACGGCCTGCGGCTCGCCTATGGCCATTTCCGGCTGAAATGCGACCTCATTATCTCCGGCGGCCTCGGTTGCAGCATCATGCCGGTCCGCGTCGGCGTGCCGCCTGAGATCGTCGAGGTGACGCTGGGGCGAGCGCCGGCGGTGGCGTAACGTGCGCTTGCGCGGCTCGCCGTTTTTGCGCAAAACGGGCCGGTAGCAAAAAGCGAAGAGGCTCGCGACGTGACTGCCCATCTCGACGGCGAGATCCGCGACGGCCGCCACCACATGCAGGTCCGCGTCTATTACGAAGACACGGATTTCTCCGGCATCGTCTATCACGCGAACTATCTGCGCTACATGGAGCGCGGACGCACCAATCATCTCAGGCTGATGGGCGCCGAGCAGCAGGCGTTGTTCGATCAGGTGGAGACCGAAGGCGCGGGCTTTGCGTTCGTGGTGCGCTCGATGCATCTGGATTTCCTGAAGCCCGCGCGGATGGACGACGTGCTCGACGTCGTGACCTGGCCGGTTGCGGTGAAGGGCGCCTCGATCATGCTGGCGCAAGAAGTCCGTCGCGGCGAGGAGGTTCTGGTGAAAGCCGAGGTCCGCGTTGCCTTCATCAGCGGCGGCCGCGCCCAGCCGATTCCGAAATCGATTCGCGCATTGATGAAGGCCGATTTGATTTCGTGATCGCCCGATAAGTGATCGCCCGATTTGTGATGGCCACTCGACTCCACCCATCGGAGCGATAGATTGCGGCCTCCGAGCAACCGATGAGGCCCTCATGTCGCGCCCGCCGCTTCCGCCCTTCACCCGTGAGACCGCCGCGCAAAAGGCCCGCATGGCCGAGGACGCCTGGAATTCTCGCGACCCGGTGCGCGTCTCGCTCGCCTATACCGAGGACAGCCGCTGGCGCAATCGCTCCGAGATCTTGCAGGGCCGCGAGGCCATCGTCGCATTCCTCACCCGCAAATGGGAGAAGGAGCAGGACTACCGCCTGATCAAGGACCTCTGGGCCTTCGACGAGAACCGCATCGCTGCGCGCTTCCAGTACGAATGGCACGACGCAGGCGGCCAGTGATATCGCTCCTACGGCAACGAGCAGTGGGAGTTCGACGAGCACGGCTTAATGAAGCGGCGCGAGGCGTCGATCAACGACATCGCGATCGCGGAGAAGGACCGCCGGTTTCACTGGGCCGCGCCCGGGCCGCGGCCGGCCGATGTGCCGGGGCTGGGGACGGATCCGTTCTGAGATTTCCATAAGCGGCGCTGCTTTTACCCTCTCCCCTTGTGGGAGAGGGTGGCTCGCCGCGTGGCGGCGAGACGGGTGAGGGGTCTCTCTCCGCTCGTGAACATCTCAGTCGTGGAAACATACCCCTCATCCGGCGCTTCGCGCCACCTTCTCCTACAAGGGGAGAAGGGAAGAGTCTGTGCGATGAGCGCCGCGAATTAAGGAGCCGTGCGCCTCGTCAAAAATCTCGTGATCGCCCCACCCAGCTTCGCGCTGTCCATCGGCTCCGCCAGCGACGCCCTTGCCGTCGCAACGACGCCCTCCGGCGCGTTGCCGTCGCGCAGTTCGCAGCACGCTTCCGCAAACGCCACGTCGAACTCCGGATGCGGCTGCACCGTCAGCGTGGTGCCGTTGGCGTAGAGCAGGCCGGCATGCGGGGTGAAGTCGGACGAGAGGATCGTCAGCGCATCGTTGGGTGGCTCGATCACCTGATCCTGATGTGATGCGGCGATTGCGACCACTTCGCCATCGACCACACCGTTTTCCGGCAGCACCCGATAGACATGCCGGCCGATGCCCCAGCCCTTCTCGGATTTGCGTACCGTGCCGCCGAGCGCCTGCGCGATCAGCTGATGACCAAAGCAGACGCCGACCATCGGCGTCTTGTTGGCGTAGGCGGTGCGGACGAAATCCTCCAGCGGCGCGATCCAGTCGAGCCCGTCATAAACGCCGGCGGCAGCACCTGTGATCAGCACGGCCTCGAGCTTGCCCGGATCGGGAAGCGCGTCGCCATTCGGGATGCTGACGACGTCCAGCGTAGCCGTGGGGTCCTCGGCGCGGACCATGCGTTCGAACATGTCCGGGAACGAGCCGTGCTGCTCGCGGTATCTTTGCGGAACCTGTCCGGTCTCGATGATGGTAATGCGTGCCATCTGCCCCCCATGGTCAAAAGGTTGCGAAGCTCAGTCGCTTTCTGCGCCATGTTGCTGGTGCGGCGCTGTACTCTCCAGCAGCGCGCTCTGCTTTCGCACCTCGTGGAGAAAGGCCTTGGCCAAACGCGACAGCGGCTCGGCCTCCGACCATAGCATATAGGCGACCGCGTGCGTCGTCGGCGTGAACGGGCGGACAACGAGGCCGCTGCCGCCGTTCTGTCGCGGCGAGTAGGGATCGACCACGGCGGCGCCGACGCCGGCAGCGGCGAGCACGCAGGCCGTGTTGCAGTAGCGCACCTCGACGGTCGGCTGGAACGGCGCGCCGGCACGGGCAAAACTGTCGCGCACGGCTTCGCCCAGCCGCGTGCCGCGTTCGAGTCCGATGAAGGGCAAGCCGGACAGATCCGAAGCCGAGATCACCGGCTTGCCTGCGAGCGGGTGATGCAGTGGCAATACGCACACCATTTCGCCGGTATGCACCACCTCATGCGCAATGCCGGGATGATGCGTCAGCCCGAGCGCGAAACCGAGCTCGGCGACGCGGCTGAGCACGCCCTCGATGATGCCCTCGTAGCGCCGCACGTCGAAGAACACGCGCGTTTCCGGGCGGCGTCGCAGGAAGCCTGAGAGCGCGGAGGGAATAATGCTGTAGGCCAGCGGCGGCGTCGCCACGATGGCGAGATGCCCGGAGCGGTTCTCGCGCAGATCGCGCACGCGGCTCTCGAGCTTTGCATGCAGCGCGAAGATGGCCTCGCTCTCCTTGTACAGCGCCATCGCTTCCGCGGTCGGAAACAGCCGGTTGTTGACCCGCTCGAACAAAGCAAAGCCCGCCTGCGCCTCCATCGTCTTCAGCGCATTGCTGACCGCGGGCTGCGACAGCGCCAGCTCGTCTGCGGCCGCGACCGTGGTGCGATGGCGGATGACGGCGCGCAGGATTTCGAGCTGACGCAGGTTCATATCACTGCCGATTATACTTGAGGTCAAAACATCATAGCAGAACGAATTGATTTTGCAGCCCCGCTCGCCCGTAATGGCAGCGGATTTGCACGTCGCATCAAAGGGTTCATTCGCCCATTGAGGCAGCACTGCGCACAGATTGGAGGCAATCTTGGTTCGTGTCCTTCGCGCCGCCGCAGCACAAATGGGGCCGACGCAAAAAGCCGATACACGCGAGCACACGTTGTCGCGGATGCTTGCACTGCTGGAGGAGGCCGCCGGCCGCGGCGCCAACCTCGTGGTGTTCCCCGAGCTTGCCTTCACCACCTTCTTCCCGCGCTGGCTGCTCGAGGGCGACGAGCTCGACCGCTATTTCGAGCGCGGCATGCCGAACCCGGCCGTGACAAAGCTGTTCGATCGTGCGCGCGCGCTGCGCGTCGGCTTCTATGTCGGCTATGCCGAGCTGACACCGGACGGCCGCCGCTACAATTGCGCCGTGCTGGTTGATCGCGACGGCGAGATACTCGGCCGCTATCGCAAGGTGCATCTGCCGGGCTCGGTGGAGCCACGGCCGGGCGCACGCTACCAACAGCTCGAAAAGCGCTATTTCGAATATGGCGACCTCGGCTTTCCCGCTTTCCGCGCCGGTTCGGCCTGGGCCCACGCAATAATGGGCATGATGATCTGCAACGATCGACGCTGGCCGGAATCCTGGCGCGTGCTCGGCCTGCAAGGCGTCGAGCTCGTCTGCATCGGCTACAATTCTGCCGCCTACGATCCAAATGGGGGCACGACGGAAGATGGGGCGCTCCGTACCTTCCATTCAACGCTGGTGACGCAGGCCAACGCTTACATGAACGCGACCTGGGCGATCTCGGTGGCCAAGGCGGGCGAGGAAGACGGCTCCGGGCTGATCGGCGGCTCCTGCATCGTCGATCCCAATGGCCGCATCGTCGCCCAGGCGCAGACGCTCGCCGACGAAGTGATCGTCGCCGACATCGATCTCGACCTGTGCCGTCAGGGCAAGGACAAGATGTTCAACTTCGCCGCCCATCGGCGGCCGGAGCAATACAGGGTGATCACCGAACGCGCCGGCGTCATCGAGCCGGCCGTCCTCGATGCGGATTGATTTCAAACGGCCGGTCACGGCGTTGGCAAAGGAGCTGACATGACACGCCTTTCGCAATTCCTCGCTCTCGCAGCCTTGGCTGCCGTGACGCCGGCGCAGGCGGCCGAGCTTCCGGCGGAGATCAAGCAGGCGGGTACGCTGAAGCTCACGGTCAACTCCACATACGCGCCGATGGAATATCGCGATCCCGCGACCAACGAGCTGGTCGGGCTCGACATCGATCTGGCCAATGAGCTCGCCAAGCGGCTCGGCGGTCTCAAGATCGTCTGGAGCGAGACGCCGTTTGCCGAGCTGATCCCCTCGCTGCAGACCACGCGCGCCGATTTCATCATCTCCGGCATCTCCGACCGCGCCTCGCGGCGCGAGACCGCCGACTTCGTCGATTATCTCGCAACCGGCCCGCAGTTCTTCGTGATGGCGGAGAGCGAGGCCAAGGACGCGACCGATCTCTGCGGCAGGAAGGTCGGCACCACCCGCAGCACTAGCTTCCCGGTCGAGATCGAGAAATGGAGCAAGCAGCATTGCGAGCCGGTTGGCAGGCCCGCGATCCAGTATGTGCCAGGCGAAAACTCGATCGACGTCCGCAACCAGCTCAAGCAGGGCCGTATCGACGCCGCCGTGCAGGGCAGCGAGACGCTGCCTTACGCGCAAACGCAGGAGCCCGGCAAATACCGCGTCGTCGGCGAGCCTTTCGCCAAGGGCTATCAAGGCATCATGTTCCGCAAGGACGATGTTGCCTTGCGCGAGGTCGTGACCGAGAAGCTCACCGCCATGATCGCCGATGGCGCCTACAAGGCGGTTCTCGACAAATGGGGCCTGGGAGGCAACGCGGTCGCCCAACCCATGCTGAACGCGGCGCCGCAATGAAGCCGGCGCCGGCACTCGCGGAAGGTTTTCCCGATCTGTCCGGGATGCAGATCGCGCGCGAGCCGCACTGGTTTCGCTGGCTCAGCGCCGCGCTGATCGTCCTCGTGCTCGCGGCCATTGCACGCGCATTTGCGAACGGACAGATCGAATGGTCCTATGTCAGTCGCTTCCTGACCGCAAAAGTCATCCTCGAAGGCATCGTCAACACCATGGTGATGGCGGTGCTGGCGATGGCGCTCGGCATTTTTCTTGGCATCGTCGTGGCGGTCATGCGGCTGTCGCCCAATCCGGTGCTGAAGACGGTCGCCGCCGGCTACACCTGGCTGTTTCGCGGTACGCCGCTGATCCTGCAACTCCTGCTGTGGTTCAATCTTGCGCTGGTCTTCCCGACCATCGGCATTCCCGGCTTGTGGAGTGCACGCGCCGTCGACGTCATGACGCCGTTCCTTGCCGCGCTGCTCGGGCTCGGCATCAACCAGGGCGCCTACACCTCCGAAGTGATGCGCGCCGGCATGCTGTCGGTCGACATCGGGCAGTATGAAGCGGCGCAGGCGATCGGCATGGGGCGGCTGCGCGCGCTGCGGCGGATCGTGCTGCCGCAGGCGATGCGCGTGGTGATTCCGCCGCTCGGCAACGAGTTCATCGGCATGGTGAAGGCCACTTCGCTCGCAAGTGTCATCCAGTATCCGGAACTGCTGCACAACGCCGAAAACATCTATTACGCCAATTCCCGCGTCATCGAGCTCCTGATCGTCGCCGGGCTCTGGTACCTGCTCGTGGTCTCGATCCTGACGCCGCTCCAGATGCTGCTCGAACGCCGTTTTGCGCGCGGCACATTGCGGCTCGCGCGATGACAAAACCCCTCGTCGCGATCCGCTCCGTCGCCAAGAACTTTGGCGAGTTCCAGGCTCTCCGGAGCGTTTCGCTCGACGTCTGGCCCGGCGAGGTGATGTGCCTGATCGGCGCCTCCGGCTCCGGCAAGACCACGCTGCTCCGCTGCATCAATCAACTCGCTGCAGTGGATGCCGGCGGCATTTGGCTCGACGGCGAGCTATTGGGCGTGCGCGAGCAGGGCGGGCGGCTGCATCGGCTCAGCGAACGCGAGATCGGGCGGCAGCGTTTGAAGACCGGCATGGTGTTCCAGCGCTTCAATTTGTTTCCGCACAAGACCGCGCTGGAGAATATCACCGAAGGTCCGCTTCAGGTGCAGGGCCGCAAATCTGACGAGGTGCGTGCGGAAGCGCTCGAACTGCTGCGCCGCGTCGGATTGTCCGCGAAGGCGAACGCCTATCCCGCCGAGCTCTCCGGCGGCCAGCAGCAGCGCGTCGCGATCGCGCGGGCGCTCGCCATGAAGCCGATGCTGATGCTCTTTGATGAGCCGACCAGCGCGCTCGATCCCGAACTTGTCGGCGAGGTGCTCGCCGTCATGAAGGAACTGGCGAAGAGCGGCATGACCATGATGGTCGTGACGCACGAGCTCGGCTTCGCCCGCGAGGTCGCCGACCGCGTCGTCTACATGGACCAGGGCGCGATCGTCGAGCAGGGGCGCGCCTCGGACGTATTGGGTGCGCCGCGCGAGGAGCGTACCAAAGCATTTCTTTCGGCGGTGATCTAGGCAGTCATTGGAAATTGGGGACCACGTAGAATGAAGAGAATGCTGGTTGCGGCGGCGCTTGCAGGCGTCTTGAGTGCGTCAGCCCTGGCGGTCGAACTTCCCGCGGAGATCACCAAGCGCGGCAGCATCAAGCTGGCGGTGGTGCCGAACTATCCGCCGATGGAGTTCCGCGACCCCGCCACCAACGCACTGTCGGGCTTCGACATCGAACTTGGCGAGGCGATTGCGCGCAAGCTCGGCGTCAAGCTCGAATGGCAGGAGACCAGCTTCGCCGAGTTCATGCCGTCGATTGCCACGGGCCGGGTGGATGCGGTCCTGTCGGGCTTCACCGACTATGCCAGCCGGCACGAGATTGCCACCTTCGTCGACTATCTCCGCACCGGTCCGCAGTTCTTCGTCCAGCAATCGCGCGCGGCTGAGTTCAAGGACATCGCCGCGCTCTGCGGCAAGAAGGTCGGTGCCAGCCGCCGCACCAAGTATCCGGAGCAGATTGCGGCCTGGAGCGAGAAGCATTGCGCCGGCAATCCCGTTGTCTTCGTTGGCACCGACGGTTCTGCCGATGCCCGTACCCAGCTCAAGCAGGGGCGCATCGACGCCGCGGTGCAGGGCAACGAGACGCTGCCTTACATCATGGATCTCGAGCCCAGCGCCTATAAGCCCGTCGGCGAGGCCATCGCGGACCAGTTTGTCGGCATTGCCGTGCCGGTCAAGGAGAAGGGGCTGCAGCAGGCGATGCTGGAGGCGGTCGATGCGCTGATCGTGGACGGCACTTACAAGACCCTGCTTGCCAAGTGGAAACTGACGGACAACGCACTCGAGAAGGCGACCATCAATGCTGGACAGTAAGGCACTCCAGAGCATCCCGCTCGTCCCGGCCAACACCGCGGATCCCGCACCGGACTATCCCTGGCCGAAGCCTTATAGCTCGGCGATGTTCCTGTCGTTCGACGTGGACGCCGAGAGTGCGTGGACCAGCAAGGACGCCGTGCACGCCCAGCGGCTCATCACCATGAGCTATGGTGGATTCGAGGCGCGGGTCGGTACGCCGAAGCTGCTTGAACTGCTCGACCAGCTCGATCTCAAGGCCACCTTCTTCGTCACGGGATGGTCGGTCGACGCGCATCCGGCGATGGCCGAGTCCATCCTCAAAGCCGGTCACGAGATCGGCCATCACGGCTATCACCATCTCTTGCCAGATCCCGGCGATCCCTGGATCGAGGAAGAGCTGGAGCGCGGTTTCGAGGCGCTGAAGCTCCGGCTCGGCGTCAGGCCGACCGGCTATCGCGCGCCCTATGGCGAGTTCACCGAGGAGCTGCGGGTTGCGCTGGTGCGACACGGCATCGTCTACACCTCATCGTTCCGCGACGACGTGCGGCCCTATCGTCATCGCCTCGCCGACGGCAAGCCCGGCACGATCGAACTGCCGGTCACGGCGAGCTATGATGACTGGATGCATGGCCTCTCCGCGCGCTTCAGCCCGCGCTCGATCTTCCCCAGGGAGCACGTGCTGTCGATCTGGAAGGACGAGCTCGACGAGACCAGAGACTGGGGCGCGATGGTGACGACCGTGCTGCACCCGCAATGCAGCGGTCGTCCGATGCGGCTGCGGCTGTTGCGCGAGTTCCTCACCTACGCAAAATCGTGTCCGGACGTCTGGATCACCACCGGCGAGAAGATCGCGGAAAACTTCCTGCGCCACGAGTCCGGTAACCGCTAGAGAGCGCCATGACCCGCATCCTCGTCATCAACCCCAACTCGTCGGCGTCGGTGACGGCGGCGATCGACGAGGCGGTCATGCCGCTGCGGATCGCCGGCGGACCTGACATCGAGGTGGTCGGCCTTGCCGAGGGGCCACCGGGCATCTCGTCGCAGCGCGATGCCGATAGCGTCGTGATGCCGCTGGTCAACCGCGTCTCGCGCGACGATGCGGACGCCTTCGTGCTGGCCTGCTTCAGCGATCCCGGCTTGCATGCGGTGCGCGAGGCGGCCAGCGGCCGACCCGTGCTGGGCATCGCCGAATGCGGCATCTTTCGCGCCCTGATGCTGGGCGAACGTTTCGGCATCATCGCGCTGTCGCCGTCGAGCATTCGCCGTCAGCAGCGCATGGTGCGGGTCATGGGCGTCGACGGCCGCTATGCCGGAAGCTGGTCGGTCGGCGCAAGCGCTGCCGAGACCGCGGGTGCCGATATCCGGGGACGGTTGATCGAGGCCGGCCGCGCGCTGGTCACCCAATGCCGCGCCGACGTCGTGGTGATGGGCTGCGCCGGCATGGCCTCGCACCGTGCGGCGATTGCAGATGCGATCGGCGTGCCCGTGGTCGAGCCGGCGCAGCAGGCGGTCGCCGCTGCGATCGGCGCGATCTTGCTGAACACGTAGAGCGCTATGATGGGGCCCTGCTTTTGTGACATCGCTCTGGCCGCGCACTCGCTGCAACCTCCCCCGCAAGCGGGAGAGGGAGCACACCGCCGTTGCGGTTGCATATCGCTATACTCGCTATACTGAAGGAGCTTCTCGCAATGCCCATCTCCCGCCGCTCGCTCCTCAAGGCCGCTGTCGCCGCTCCGGCGCTGTCATTTCCGGGCATCGTCCGTGCCGAATCCCAGACCACGCTGCGCTTCATTCCCGTGATCGATCTCGCCTTCGTCGATCCCATCTATTCGACCGCGCAGGTCTCGCGAAACCACGGCTTCATGGTCTACGATACGCTCTACGGCATGAGCGCCTCGCTCCAGGTCTCGCCGCAGATGCTGTCGGGGCATGTGATCGCCGGTGACCAGCTCCAGTGGGACCTCAGCCTGCGTGACGGCCTGTTCTGGCACGATGGCGAACGTGTGCTCGCGCGCGACTGCGTCGCCAGCATCCGCCGCTGGGCGGCGCGCGACGGTTTTGGCGGCGAGCTGATGGATGCGACCGCGGAGCTCTCGGCTGCGGACGACCGCACCATCCGTTTCCGTCTCAAGCGTCCGTTCCCGCTGCTGCCGCAGGCGCTCGGCAAGGCCGCGATCAATGCCTGCTTCATGATGCCGGAGCGGCTGGCGAGCCAGGACCCGTTCAAGCCGCTGACCGAAGTCATCGGCAGCGGCCCGTTCCGCTATCTCGCCGACGAGCGCGTGCAGGGCGCCCGTAACGCCTATGCCAAATTCGAGCGCTATCAGCCGCGTACCGACGGCAAGCCGGATTGGACCGCGGGGCCGAAGATCGTGCACTACGACCGCGTGGTCTGGACCACCACGCCCGATGCCGGCACCGGCGTTGCCGCGCTGCAGACGGGCGAGCAGGACTGGCAGGAGACCACGCCGCACGATCTGTTGCCAGTGATCAAGGCCGCAGGAGACATCGAGACGCGTATCCTCGATCCCAGAGGTTACGCCTGCATGCTCCGGCTCAATCATTTGCAACCGCCGTTCGACAATCCGGCGGTCCGCCGCGCGCTCCTGGGCGCGATCGACCAGTCCGCATTCATGACGGCGGTTGCCGGCGTCGATCCAGCGTTCCAGGTCTCTCCGATCGGCTACTTCGCGCCCGGCACGCCGATGGCGAGCGAGGTCGGGCTCGATGTGTTCCGAGGGCCCCGCGACTACGCCAAGGTCAAGGCCGACCTGAAGGCTGCCGGCTATAATGGCGAGAAGATCGTGGTGCTCGTGCCCACCAATTCGCTGGCGCAGAAGCCGCTCGGCGAGATCGCGGTCGACAGCTTGCGCAAGGCCGGCATGAACGTCGAATATGCCGGGCTCGATTTCGCCGTCGTGCTGCAACGCCAGCTCAAGAAGGATACGGTCGGGCAGGGCGGCTGGAGCGCGGCAGTCGGCAATTGGCAGGGCATCGATTGGCTCAACCCGGCCGGCAACACCAACATTCGTGGCGAAGGCAAGGTTGCCGGCTGGTATGCGAGCGAGAAGATGGGGCCACTGCGCAGCCAGTGGCTGGCCGCGTCGGAACTCGCCGAGCAGCAACGCATCTGCCGCCAGATCCAGGCGGTGGCGTTCGAGGAGATTCCCTACATCCCGATCGGCCTGTACAAGCAGCCGACCGCCTATCGCAAGGCCATCACCGGCATTCTCGACGGCACTGCCGTCTTCTGGAACGTACGCCCCGCATGAGCACGATCGCAATCTTCGGCAGCTACGTTCTGTCACGGAACGACGGCGCGCAGGATGTGCTGCGCGACCATTGGGTCCTCGTCGAAGGCAAGAGGATCGCCGCGGTCACGCGCGACAGGCCGCGTGCGGACGAGATCTATGATCGTCCCGGCCGCTTCGTGCTGCCGGGCCTGCTCAACCTGCACAATCACTGCTTCAGCGAGGCGGTGGCCCGCAGCCATACCGAGGACGGAAACGGCCGCAAGAACAACCAGAGCATCGTCTACACGGTGCTGTTGCCGCTGACCAAGCGCGGCGCCGATATTCTGTCGGCGGAAGAGCGCATGGCGGTGGCGCGGCTCGGCATCCTCCAGCTTCTTAAGGGCGGCGCCACCACCGTGATGGAGCCGTTCCGCAATTCGATTCCGGAGATGTTCGACGCCGCGGAGGAGATGGGCATTCGCTTCTACGGCGCGCCCTATCTGTTCTCGACGTCGGATGCCAAGGCCGGACCTGACGGCGTCGTGCAATATTCTGGCGACGATGGCGCCGCCGACATGGCGACGTGGGACGCGCTCTACCAGCGCTGGAACAATCGCGGAGACGGCCGCATCAGTCTTGCGATGAGCCCGCACGCGACGGACACCTGCGGCCCCGATTTGCTGAAAGCCTGTGCCACGCGGGCGCGCGAGCTCGGTGTGCCCATTACCACACACATGGCGCAGAGCCGTGCCGAGGTCGAGACCATCGGCCAGCGTTATGGCGGCCGCACGCCGGCGGAGTATCTGGACTGGCTCGGCCTGCTCGCCCCCGACCTGATGGCGGCGCATTGCATGTTCTCGAGCGACGACGATCTCAAGCTGATGGCGGCGCGCGGCATGACCGTGCTGAACTGCCCGCGCGTGTTCGCGCGCGCCGGCGTCACTGCCGCCTTCAGCCGCTTCGCCGACCACGGCGTGCGCACCGTGGTCGGTACCGACGGCTACAATATGGACCTGCTCGGCGAGCTCAATGCGGCGTCGTTGATCTCCAAGATCACCTCGCAGCGCGCCGATGTGGCCAATTCACCCGAACTGATCGAGGCGAACACGGCGGTGGCCGCCGACGTCATCAAGCGGCCCGATCTCGGCCGGATCGAGCCGGGCGCGACGGCTGATCTCACCGTGGTCGATCTCACCCATCCGCATCTCCAGCCGTTGTTCGATCCCCGCCGTGCGCTGATCGCGCTCGCCAACCGCGCCAACATCGATCAGGTCATGGTCGACGGCCGTTTGCTGGTCGATAAGGGGCGCTATCTCGACGCCGACGAAGCGGCGATCACCGCGGCCGGCAGCGCCGCGATCGGCAAGATCTGGGACCTGCCGGAGGCACAGGCTGCGTTCAACGGCTGAGCATCGTGTTCGAAGCCACGAAGCTGGTGCGCTGGCTCTCCCGCTTGCGGGGGAGGGCTGGGGCGGGGATGCTTCCGCGTCGGGATTGTTTGAGATCTGCTGAGAATGTCCTTGGGTGGAGAGAGCCCCACCCGGCGCTGTGCGCCGACCTCCCCCGCAAGCGGGAGAGGTTGCAGCGAGCCCGCAGCGAGATCGTGTTAATCTACAGGACTTCCCGGCAGGTTGTCGAACTCGACGAGTGACTTGCGCATGGTCTCGACCAGATCGAGCGCGACCGGCGAGGGGCTGCGCTGCGCGGGAAACACCGCGGAGAACTCGAAATCGATGCGTGGCAGGAAGCGCCGCACGACGACGCCGCGGGTCGAAAATTCCTGCGCGGTGAAGGGATCGCAGATCGCGACGCCCAGCCCCGACGACACCATGCCGCACATGATCTCGGACAGTGCAGTCTCCACCCGCAGCACGCGGCGGACGTCGTGACGGTGGAAGATCTGGTCGACGAGGTGCCGGCTCGACGATCCCGACGACAGCGAGATGAAGGTCTCGCCCTCGAAATCATGCGGCTCCAGAACCTGCTTTTCCGTGAGGCGATGACCCGTCGGCAGCACCGCGACACGCGCCGGCGCCGGCAGCTTCTGGCTGGGCAGGCCGGAATGCGCGATCGGCACCTCGGCAAAGCCGACGTCGCACTGATTGTTCAGCACCCAATCGACCACGATCGGGGAGATCACGCCGAAGAAGGCCAGGTTGAGATTCGGCCGTTCCTTCAGGAAGTGTCCGGTGAGCCGCGGCAGATAGCCGTTCGATAACGCCGGCAGTGCTGCGATCCGCAGCGAGCCGGTGCGGCGGCCACGGATTTCCTCGGCCGCGGCCGTGATCCGTTCGAGGCCGACGAAGGAGCGCTCCACTTCAGTGTAGAGCGCCATTGCCGCGGCGGTCGGCACGAGACCGGTGCCGCGCCGCTCGAACAGCTCCATTTTCAACAGCGCCTGGAGGTCGCGCAGCAACCGGCTTACCGCCGGCTGCGTCACCGTCATCAGCGCCGCCGCCTCGGTGACGCTGCCGGTCAGCATGGTCGCGCGGAAAGCTTCCACCTGCCGCGAATTGATCCGCGCCATTCTCAGTCCATCCATAACATTTAGGCATACAAAGGATGCCATTATTCATTGGACGATGGAAGTATAGGTTGCGATCTTTTTCATCAGGACTGGAGACAGCCCGCTTTTTCGGCAGACTGGAGAGGTTCAAACCTCCAGATCGCGCAAAACTCGCTGAACAGGGGCCGGAGCCCTGTCCGGATTGGATTGGCGCGGAAGGAAATGCGGCAGGCGCCTCAGTCGGAGATTTCGGGCACGTCACCTCATCCCGGTATTGGAGATCGGACCATATGAAGACTCTCAGCCTTCTGACCGCAGCCAGCATCGCGGCGCTCATTGCCGTCCCGTCGACCGTTTCGGCCCAGCAAAAGACCCTCTACGTTGCTGGCTATGGCGGCTCGTTCGAGAAGACGATCCGCGACGAGGTGATCCCGGGTTTCGAGAAGGAGAACGGCGTCAAGGTCGAATACGTCGCCGGTAACTCCACCGATACGCTGGCCAAGCTCCAGGCGCAGAAGGGCAATCAGCAGATCGACGTCGCCATCGTCGATGACGGCCCGATGTATCAGGCGATTCAGCTGGGCTTCTGCGGCAAGCTCGAGGGCCTGCCGGCGGATCTCTACGACACCGCGCGCTTCAAGGACGATCGCGCCGTCGCCATCGGCATCGTCGCGACCGGCCTGATGTACAATACCAAGGTGTTCAAGGAGAAGGGCTGGGCGCCGCCGACCTCCTGGAACGACCTGAAGGACACCAAATACGCTAAGCAGCTGGTGATCCCGCCGATCAACAACACCTACGGTCTCGAAGCTCTGGTGATGCTGTCGAAGATGAACGGCGGCGGCGAGACCAACGTCGATTCCGGCTTCAAGATCTTCAAGGAACAGATCAATCCGAACGTGCTCGCCTACGAGCCTTCGCCGGGCAAGATGACCGAGCTGTTCCAGTCCGGCCAGGCCGTGATCGCGGTGTGGGGCACCGGCCGCGTGCAGAGCTTTGCCAATACCGGCTTCCCCGTCGACTTCGTCTACCCGAAGGAGGGTGCTGCGACGCTGCTGACGACGGCCTGTCCGATCACCAAGCCGAACGCCTCGCCGCTGGCGGCCAGCTTCATCAAGATGCTGCTCGATCCCAAGATCCAGCTCGTGTTGCTGAAGGATTACGGCTACGGCCCGGTGCTGAAATCGCTGGTGGTGCCGCCGGAGCTCGGCAAGATGGCGCCGATCGGCGAGCGCGCCGCCAAGCTCTATAATCCGGACTGGACCGTCATCAACGAGAAGCGCGAGGAGTGGACCAAGCGCTGGAATCGCGAGGTCGAGCGTTGATCTGATCGTCGCAGCGGAGACAGCGTATGGCTTATCTCGAGCTCGATCGGGTCGCCAAGCAGTTCGGGACGCAGACTGTGGTCGACGACTTCAGTCTCGCCGTAGGCAAGGGAGAGTTCATCTCCTTTCTCGGCCCCTCCGGCTGCGGCAAGACCACGACCCTGCAGATGATCGCGGGCTTCCTCGATCCGACCCGCGGCGCGATCCGCCTTGAGGACAAGGATCTGACTGCGGTCCATCCGGCCAAGCGCGGCTTGGGCATCGTGTTCCAGAGCTATGCGCTGTTTCCGCACATGACCGCGGCGGAAAATGTCGCCTTTGGTCTCGAGATGCGCAACGTTCCGCGCACTGAACGAGCCGAGCGCGTTCGTGCCGCGCTGGCGATGGTCGGCCTCTCCGGCTTCGAGGACCGCCATCCCCGCCGCATGTCCGGCGGCCAGCAGCAGCGCGTGGCACTGGCGCGTGCGCTGGTGATCAAGCCGAGCGTGCTTTTGCTCGACGAGCCCTTGTCCAACCTCGACGCCAAGCTCCGCGAGGAGATGCAGATCGAGCTGCGCCAGATCCAGCGCACCATCGGGACCACCACGATCCTCGTCACCCACGATCAGAACGAGGCGATGTCGCTGTCCGACCGCATCGTGGTGATGAGCCAGGGCAAGATCGAGCAGATCGGCACGCCGCAGGAGACGTACGAGAAGCCGGCCTCGGCCTTCGTCTCGCAATTCCTCGGCAAGACCAATGATTTTGCCGGGATGATCGATCGGACTGTCGTCCCGACGCAACTGGTGGCGGGGTCGTGGCGAGCGCCGGCACCCGCGGGGCTTGGCGGCCCCGTCACCGTCAGCATTCGCCCTGAAAGAATCGGCTTTGGCGATGCCGGCCTCAGCGCCAAGATCCTCACCCGCATCTTCCAGGGCAATCACTGGCTGTTCCAGTGCGACAGCGAATGCGGTCCGGCGATCGTGATCCGCCAGAACGACGGTCAGGCACAGCCGGTCGAGGGTGATGCGGTTCGCCTCACCTGGCGGCCGGAGGACATGAGCGTGCGCACGAGGGCGGTCGCATGAGCGCGGTCGCCGAGGAAGGCAGCGCACGTGCGCCATGGGCGCTGACCGCGCCGGCCCTGATGCTGTTCGTCGGCGTGCTGCTGATTCCGCTCGCCATGACGGTGATGCTGTCGTTCCACGATTGGGGCCAGTACAAGGGCATCGAGCCAGTCTTCATCCTCAAGAATTGGCACGAGATCGCGACCGATCCCTATTACGCCGAGATGTTCTGGCGGACCTTTCGCATTGCGATCCTGACCACGCTGCTCACCGCCCTGCTCGGCGCGCCGGAGGCCTACATCCTCAATCGCATGGACGGCCGCTGGAAGAGCTTCTTCCTGCTGGTCATTCTCGGTCCGCTCCTGATCTCCGTGGTGGCGCGTACGCTCGGCTGGGCGCTGCTGTTCGGCGGCAACAACGGCCTCGTCAACAAGCTGCTGATGTCGCTCGGGGTGATGCGCTCGCCAATCCCCTTCATGTTCACCGAAACCGGGATGGTCGTCGCGCTCGCTCATGTCATGATGCCGTTCATGGTGCTGTCGGTGTGGGCGGCGCTGCAGCGGCTCGATCCGCAGATCGAGAACGCCGCGATGTCGCTCGGCGCCGGCCCTGTCACCACCATCCGCCGCATCATCATGCCGCAGATTATGCCGGGTGTGCTGTCGGGCGCGATCATCGTGTTCTCGCTCTCGGCCAGTGCGTTCGCGACGCCCGCGATCATCGGCGGCCGCCGGCTCAAAGTCGCGGCGACGCTGGCCTATGACGAGTTCCTCAACACGCTGAACTGGCCGCTCGGTGCCGCGGTCGCAACGCTGCTGCTGGTCGCGCTGGTCCTGATCGTCGTCGGCAGCAACGCGCTGATCGAGCGGCGTTACGCGGAGGTGTTCCGATGAGACGGAACGGTCCGCTCGCGCTGGTCTTTCATACCTTCTTCGTCATCGTGATGGTGGCGCCGATCCTGGTGGTCTGCCTCGTCGCCTTCACGCCCGAAGGCTTTCTCTCGCTGCCGACCAACGGCTTCTCGCTGCGCTGGTTCAGGGCGATCGCGAACTATCCGGAATTCATCCACGCCTTCTGGGTCAGCCTCGGCCTCGGCGCGCTGTCGTCCTTCGTGGCGCTGCTGTTCGCCGTACCCGCGGCGCTGGCGATCGCACGCTACCGCTTCCGTGGCCGCGATGCACTGGCCGCGCTGTTCCTGTCGCCTCTGATGATCCCTCATGTCGTTCTCGGCATCGCCTTCCTGCGCTTCTTCACGTCGGCCGGCCTCGGCGGCAGTTTCGCCGCGCTGATCATCGCGCATGTCATCATCGTGTTTCCGTTCGCGTTGCGGCTGACGCTGGCGGCGGCGACCGGCATGGACCGCACGATCGAGATCGCGGCGGTCTCGCTTGGCGCCGGCGGCTGGACGCTGTTTCGCCGCGTGACCTTGCCGTTGATCCTGCCTGGCGTCATCAGCGGCTGGGCGCTCGCCTTCATTCAGTCCTTCGACGATCTGACCATGACTGTCTTCCTCGCAGCACCCGGCACCGAGACTTTGCCGGTGCGCATGTTCCTTTATATCCAGGACAATATCGATCCGCTGGTGACCTCGGTCTCGGCCTGCGTGATCGCCGTGACCATGACCGCCCTCATTCTGCTCGATCGCTTCTACGGGCTAGATCGTGTGCTCGCCGGCAAGAGTGGCGACACCGGGCGATAGGAGAATCTCATGTCAGGAGAATACGACGTCGCCGTGGTCGGCGGCGGTCTACTCGGCTCCGCCATTGCCTGGGGCCTCGGCCGGCTCGGCAAGAAGGTGGCTGTGCTCGACGAAGGCGACATCACCAAACGCGCTTCGCGCGCAAATTTCGCGCTGGTCTGGGTGCAGAGCAAGGGCCTCGGGATGCCGGCCTATACGGTGTGGACCGTGCAGGCGTCGCAAGCGTGGAGCCGGCTTGCCTCCGAACTGAAGCAGCAGACCGGCCTCGACGTCGCGCTTCAGCAGAATGGCGGCTTCCATCTCACGCTCGGCGAGGACGAATTCGGCCAGCGCGCCGACCTGGTCAAGCGCATGCACAACCAGACCGGTGCTGCCGACTACAAGATGGAGATGCTCTCCGCATCCGAGGTGAAGAAGTCGCTGCCGCTGATCGGGCCCGAAGTCTCCGGCGGCAGCTATTGCCCGCTCGACGGCCACGTCAATTCGCTGCGGACATTTCGCGCGTTCCACACCGGCTTCAAAGCGTTCGGCATCGACTATTTTCCGGAGCGGCCGGTCTCGGCGATCAGCAAGAACGGCGGCGAGTTCAGCCTGACGACGCCGAAGGGCGAGCTGCGCGCCGCAAAGGTCGTACTCGCCGCCGGCAACGCCAATCAGACGCTCGCGCCGATGGTCGGCCTCTATGCGCCGATGGGCCCCACCCGCGGCCAGGTCGTCGTGACCGAGCGCACCATGCCGTTCCTCCCGCATCCCCTGACCACGATCCGCCAGACCGACGAGGGCACGGTGATGATCGGCGACAGCAAGGAGGACGAGCTGGACGATCGCGCACTGAAGCATTCGATCAGCGCGGTGATGACCGATCGCGCGCAGCGCATGTTCCCGCATCTCGCGCGGCTCAATGTGGTCAGGAGCTGGGCCGGCATCCGCGTCATGCCGCAGGACGGCTTTCCGATCTACGACCAGTCGGAGACCCATCCCGGTGCCTTCGTCGCCTGCTGCCATTCCGGCGTGACGCTCGCCTCCAACCATGCCTTCGAGATCGCGCGCATGGTTGCGCAGGGCGCGCTCGAGCCGGAGCTGGTCGGCGCTTTCTCCGCGAGCCGCTTTGGCGGCGCGGGCGCCGCGAACAGTAGCGGCTATTAGAGATATCAAGGAGCCCAGAGGCATCCCATGTTCAAGCGATCCGAACAGGACAAACGTCCGCAGGTGCAGATCTTCGTCGACGGCGTCGCCGTCGCGGCGCGCCAGGGCGACACCGTCTCCGCCGCGCTGCTCGCTTCCAGCGTCGATGCGCGTCGCTCGACCGCGGTCAGCGGCGCGCCGCGTCTGCCTTACTGCATGATGGGTGTGTGCTTCGACTGCCTCGTTACCATCGACGGCGTCGGCAACCGCCAAGGCTGCCTCGTGCCCGTCGTCGAGGGCATGCAAATCGAAATCCAGAAGGGCAAGCGGGAGATCGGACGATGACTGTGGCTCCCAAGCGCGAAGAGTACGACGTGGTGGTGATTGGTGCCGGGCCGGCGGGCCTCGCCGCCGCTGCGACGTCCGCCGAAGCCGGCCTTTCGACACTGCTGCTGGACGAGAATGTCGGCCCGGGGGGCCAGGTGTTTCGTGCCATCTCCTCGACGCCGGTGACCGATCGCAACCAGCTCGGCGCCGATTATTGGGTTGGTGCCGACCTCGTGAAGGCGGTGCGCGCGAGCAGTGCGGAGGTCATTCATCGTGCCACGGTTTGGAGCCTCGACCGCAATCTCGATATCGCCGTCTCGATCGGCGGCGCGTCCGCCTTCGTCAAGGCAAGGCGCGTGATTCTCGCGACTGGCGCGCTGGAGCGGCCGTTTCCGATTCCCGGCTGGACTCTGCCGGGCGTGATGACCGCCGGTGCCGCGCAGACCATGTTGAAATCGTCGGCACTCGTGCCCGACGGCCGTACGGTCATCGCGGGGCAGGGGCCGCTGCTCTGGCTGCTCGCCGCGCAGATCCTGCGGCTCGGTGGCCGCATCGACCGCATCCTCGATACCACCGAGCGCGGCAATTATTTCGCCGCGCTGCCGCACGCCTTCGCGTTCCTGACCTCGCCTTACTTTGCCAAGGGCTTGTCCATGATGCGCGAGGTGAAGGCGAAGGTGCAGGTCGTCGCTGGCATCACCGAGCTTGCTGCAGCCGGTGACGGTCAACTCGCGAGTGTGAGTTATGTCGCCGGCGGCAAGCGTGAAACCATTCCCGCCGACCTGCTGCTGCTGCATCAGGGCGTCGTGCCAAACGTCAATCTTGCGATGTCCGCTGACGTCGAACATCGCTGGGACGATCTGCAATTGTGCTGGTCGCCTGTGCTCGATGCGAGCGGCAACTCGTCGGTCGCCGGCATTGCGATCGCCGGTGACGGCGCCGGCATCGGCGGAGCCAACGCTGCGGTGGTGCGCGGCCGCATCGCGGCGCGCGCGGCGGTGGAGGCGTTGGCGCCTGCGTCTGCCGTGAAGCTTCCCTCCGTGGCGACGCTTCGTTCTGATCTCGCCAGGGCCGAACGCGGCCGCGTCTTCCTCGACACGCTGTTCCGCCCCGCGCCGCAGTTCCGTATTCCCTCCGGTGACACCATCGTGTGCCGCTGCGAAGAGGTCACGGCCAAGGACGTGCTCGACTCCGTCGCGATCGGCGCGACCGGGCCGAACCAGCTCAAGGCCTATCGCCGCACCGGCATGGGCCCGTGCCAGGGCCGGCTGTGTGGCCTCACCGTCACCGAGCTGATGGCGCAGGCGCGCGGCAAGAGCCCGCAGGAGATCGGCTATTACCGGCTGCGTGCGCCGGTGAAGCCGATCACGCTTGCTGAGCTCGCTGCGGTTCCGAAGAGCGAGACCGACGTCAAGGCGGTGGTGCGCGGATGAGCCGAAACGTGGATGCGATCGTCGTCGGCGGCGGCATCCACGGATGCTCGACGGCGCTGCATCTGTGCCTCGCCGGCCTGAAGCCGGTGCTGATCGAGAAGGACTATGCAGGGCGCCATGCATCCGGCGTCAACGCCGGCGGCGTCCGCCAGCTTGCCCGGCATATCCCTGAAATCCCGCTCTCGATCCGCTCGATGGGGATCTGGGAGAAGATCAAGGATCTTCTCGACGACGATTGCAGCTTCGAGAGCTACGGTCAGGTGCTGGTGGCCGAGAACGAGGAAGAGCTCGCGGCCTGCCGCGCGCGCGTGGCCGAACTCAATGCGCTCGGCTTCACCCATGAAGAGCTGATCGACGCGACCGAGCTGCGACGGCTGGTGCCGGCCGTGGCCGAGACCTGTCCAGGCGGTGTGGTCTCGCGCCGTGACGGCGCGGCTAATCCGGCGCAGACGACGACCGCGTTCCGGCGCAAGGCCGAACAGCTCGGCGCCACCGTGCGCGAGGGCGTGGCGGCCAGCAACATCCGCTACAGCGATGGCCTTTGGTATGTCGATGTCGGCTCCGACACCTATGCTGCGCCGGTACTGGTCAATGCCGCCGGCGCCTGGGCCGGCAGGATCGCAGCCGCTCTCGGCGAGCCGGTGCCGGTCGAAACCGTCGCGCCGATGCTGATGATCACCTCGCGCGTGCCCCACTTCATCGACCCCGTCGTGATCCTGCGCGGCCGCAAGCTCTCCTTCAAGCAATTCTCCAACGGCACTGTGCTGATCGGCGGCGGTCATCTGGCGACACCTTATCAGGATCGCAACGAGACGGTACTGGACTGGAAGAGCCTTGCGACCAGCGCGCGCACCGTGTTCGAACTTTTCCCGGTGATGCGCAGCGCAACGATCGTCCGTGCATGGGCCGGCATCGAGGCGAAGATGAAGGACGATATTCCCGTGTTCGGGCCGAGCAGCCGTCACAAGGGGCTCTATCACCAGTTCGGCTTCTCGTTGCACGGCTTCCAACTCGGCCCCGGCGCCGGCGCGGTGATGGCGGAACTGATCGTCAATGGCGGCAGCCAGATCCGCATCAGCGATCTCGGCATCGACCGTTTTCATCCCACGACGCTCTAGCAACAAGAGGACCTCATGAGCATCACCCGCAGCATCCGCACGCCCATCATGCACCGCGCCGTCGAGGCCAATGGCTTCGTCTTCCTCGGCGGCACCATCGCCGACGACACTTCGGTCTCGATGGGCGATCAGACCCGCAACATCCTCGGCAAGATCGCCGGCTATCTGAAGGAAGCCGGCACCGACAAGAGCCGCGTCGTCAGCGCGTCGATCTTCGTCACCGATCTCTCCAAGAAGAAGGAGATGGACGCGGCCTGGACCGAATTCTTCGGCGACAATCTGCCGACGCGCGCCACCGTCGGGGTCGCCGATCTCGGCGGCAGCGCGCTGATCGAGGTCGTGGTGACCGCGCTCAAAGGCTGAGCGCCCAGGGCTTAAAAGGGATGGCAGCGCCGAACGCGCTGCCGTGCCCCGGCCGCCTTGATCCTGCCCTCCGATCGAAGTACTTAGAGAGCTCAGCAACCAGGACCTTCGCACCCATGGATTTCACCCCGACCGCAACGCCCATCCGCCTTGCTCACGGGGCATTCCATGCCTGCTTCAGTCATCCTGTCGAACCTCGCGCTGGCCACGCCTGACGGCCGTTCTCTTCTCTCCAACATCGATCTGACGTTCGCCGCTGAGCGAACCGGTCTCGTCGGCCGCAACGGCGTCGGGAAGACGACGCTGCTTGCGTCGATCTCAGGTGAGCATCTTCCGCAGTCCGGACGCGTTCTGGTCAACGGCAGCATCGGCCTGCTGCGCCAGGACGTGCAATTGCCCGCAGGCGCGACCGTGGCCGATCTGTTCGGCGTGCGGCCGGCGCTGGAGCTGTTGCGCCGCGCCGAGCGAGGCGACGCCTCGGCTGACGACATCGCCTCGATCGACTGGACGCTCGAGGGTCGGCTGGAGATGGCCCTCACGCAACTCGGATTCGATCCGTCGTCCGATACGAAACTGTCGTGCCTGTCCGGCGGGCAGATCACGCGGGTTCGCCTTGCCGCGCTGGTCTTTGCCAGGCCTGACTTCCTGCTGCTGGACGAACCCACAAACAACCTAGACCGCGACGGCCGCAAGGCCGTGATCGATCTCCTTGCGGCTTGGCGCGGTGGCGCGATCGTCGTCAGCCACGATCGGAACCTGCTCGACACGATGGATGCGATCGTCGAGCTGACGTCGCTTGGAGCCAAGCTATACGGCGGCAATTGGAGCAAGTTTCGCGAGCTGAAGACCGTCGAACTTGCCGCCGTCAGGCACGACCTCGCGCATGCCGAGCGGCGCCTGTCGGAGATCGACAGGACAGCGCAGCAAGCCGTGGAGAAGAAAGCGCGCAAGGACAGCGGCGGCCGGAAAAAGCGTGCCAAGGGCGACATGCCGCGCATCCTGGCCGGGGCGCGCAAGGATCGTAGCGAGGACAGCGGCGGCAGGAACGCTCAGGCCGCCGAGCGGCAACGGGCGGAGGCGCTTCAAGCCGTCGACACGGCGCGCCGGCGCGTCGAAATTCTGCAGCCGCTCTCGGTCAAGCTGCCCCCGACCGGCTTGCCAGCGGGCAGGGAGGTGCTTCGGCTCGACGGCGTCAGCGCCGGCTATCGGCCGGAGCCACCGGTCCTGCGCGATCTCTCATTCGATATCGTCGGGCCTGAGCGTATCGCGCTGGCCGGGCCCAATGGCTCAGGCAAGACGACGCTGCTGAAACTGATCGCGGGTGAACTGGCGCCGCTGTCGGGCACCGTGCGGGTGAGGACGGATTTCGCGCTGTTCGACCAGAAGGTCGGCCTGCTCGATCCCGCGCTCACCATCCTGGGTAATTTCCAGCGCCTCAATCCGCAGGCGGTTGCGAACGAGTGCCATGCCGCGTTGGCACGGTTCATGTTTCGCGCCGATGCGGCCGTGCAAATCGCGGGCAGCCTGAGTGGCGGGCAGATGTTCCGCGCGGGCCTCGCCTGCGTGTTGGGTGGAGCATCGCCGCCCTCGCTGCTGATCCTGGACGAGCCGACCAATCATCTCGATATCGAGTCCATCGAAGCGGTCGAGGCAGGCTTGCGGGCCTATGACGGAGCGCTGCTCGTCGTCAGTCACGACGAAACGTTCTTGCAGGCGATGGCAATGACGCGGCGGATCGATCTTGCAGCCCAGGTGCCGCGCACCGATGGCGGGATCGCCTGATCTCGCCCGGCGGTCCTGATGGCCGAGATTTTCAAAAACCCGACGCCCTGCCCCCAGCGCGTCGGGTAGAAAAAATGAGTATCAATCCGTGATCCCAACGCGATCGTTGTGACGCGTCCCGCAGCAATTGACCATTCCGGGAAACTACCGCATCGAAATCGCGTTGAGCCGGCTGGTTTGCAACCTATGATGCTGCACTCCCGCCCGGTTCCAGCGATTCGCCGATCTGCAGCGGATGGGCCATCGTCTCGTGCAACGCATTGCGATCGAGCTCCCCTTCGGAGATGCTGATGACGACGCAGGCAACGCCGTTGCCGATCAGATTGGTCAGCGCGCGGCATTCGCTCATGAACTTGTCGATGCCCACCAGGATCGCGATCGACTGGATCGGGATGTCGGGCACGATCGACAGCGTCGCGGCGAGCGTGATGAAGCCCGCGCCGGTCACGCCGGAAGCGCCTTTCGAGGTGATCATGGCGATGCCCAGAATGCCAAGCTCCTGCCAGATGGTCAGATGGGTGTTGGTCGCCTGCGCCAGGAACAGCGTCGCCAGCGTCATGTAGATGTTGGTGCCGTCGAGGTTGAAGCTGTAGCCGGTCGGGATGACGAGGCCGACCACGGAGCGCGACGCGCCGAGATGCTCCATCTTCTGGATCATCTGCGGCAGCACCGTCTCCGAGGACGACGTGCCGAGCACGATCAGCAGTTCATCCTTGATGTAGGCGATGAAGCGCAGGATCGAGAAACCCGCGAGCCGGGCGATCGAGCCCAGCACGATCAATACGAACAGGATGCTGGTGAGATAGAACGTGCCGATCAGGGCGGCGAGGTTGAGCAATGAGCCGAGGCCGTAGGCGCCGACCGTGAACGCCATCGCGCCGAACGCGCCGATCGGCGCCACCCGCACGATGATGCGGATGATGCCGAAGAACATCTTCGCCGCCTTGTCGATCGCATCCGCGATGGGCTCGCCGGCCTTGCCGAGAAAGGCGATGGCGAAGCCGGACAGGATCGAGACCAGCAGCACCTGCAACAGGTCGCCGCGCGCGATCGCGCCGACATAGCTGTCGGGAATGATTCCCAGCAGATGGGCGACGATACCGTCTTCGTGGGCCTTGGTGACGTACGTCGCCACCGATTTCGGATCGATGGTGGCGGGATCGATGTTGAAGCCGCGCCCGGGCTGCAGCACCTCGCCGACCAGCAGGCCGATGGCGAGCGCGACGGTCGAGACGGTTTCGAAATAGATCAGCGACTTCAGTCCGACCCGACCGACGCGCTTGAGGTCGCCCATCGAGGAGATGCCGTGCACCACGGTGCAGAAGATCACAGGCGCGATCATCATCTTGATGAGCGCGATGAAGCCGTCGCCGAGCGGCTTCAAGGCCTTGCCGAGATCGGGATAGAAATAGCCGATCAGCACGCCGAGCGCGATCGCGATCAGCACCTGGACGTAGAGGATCTTGTACCAGGGCTGGTGCCGGGAGTGGATGGCTGGCTGGATCGCGACTTGTGTCATAGAATGGTCCCGGAACGCATTGATTTTGCGTGATCTTGAATTTGCATATGCGCCGCATCATGTGATGATCGCCGTGGAAGCGACAATCACATTTTTGTCTGTTCGCACGATGATCGGTCGCTGCATCGCGACTGGGGGAAAATGTCGACGGCAACGCGTCGATGTGATGGAACAAAGGACACCGCTCGTCGATGATGTTTCATCCCGGAGAGAACCCATGCCGCAAATCGATCGCTCGACCTCCTTCCACTCGCGTCTCGTCGGCCAATACGCATTGGTGACCGGCGCCTCGCAAGGTATCGGTCGCGCCGTTGCCGTCCGGCTGGCCCAGGAGGGTGCGACGGTCGCCATCAACTATTTCCAGAACGAGGACCGGGCGGAGGAGACGCTCGCGCTGGCGCGGGCAGCTTCGAGCGATCGCGGCCACGGCGAGCCCGATCATTTCATCGTCAAGGCTGATGTCGGCAACGAGCATGAGATTGCCGCGATGTTCGAGGCAATCCTTTCACGCTGGAAGCGTCTCGATTGCCTGGTCAATAACGCCGGATTCCAGAAGGAATCCCCGAGCGAGGCGCTCGACGTCGAAACCTATCGCAACATCATCGACGTCAATCTCACCGGCGCCGTACTCTGCGCGCAGAAGGCGCTCGCGCATTTCGTGGCGCGCGGAGGAGGGGGCTCCATCATCAACTGCTCCAGCGTCCACCAGATCATCCCGAAGCCGGGTTATCTCGCTTATTCGATCAGCAAGGGCGGCATGGCCAATCTGACGCGCACGCTGGCGCTCGAATTCGCCGGCCGCGGCATTCGCGTCAATGCGGTTGGTCCGGGCGCGATCGACACGCCGATCAACGAGGCTTGGCGGGACGACCCCAAGAAACGCGGCGAAGTCACCAGCCATATTCCGCTGGGCCGCGTCGGCACACCCGAAGAGATCGCCGCCGTGTTCGCCTTCCTCGCTTCCGATGACGCGAGCTACATCACGGGGCAGACCCTCTATGCCTGCGGAGGGCTGACGCTGTTTCCCGAGTTCCGCGACAACTGGGCGAGCTAGACACGTGAGCCCGCGGACGAAATCACGAACTCATTGATCGCTTCAGAAATCTCCTGCGAGCAGGTCGTAGGAGCCCCTGCTGCCACGGACATACTTCCTAGCCGCAGTGGCACATATCAAGTCGCGATTGCAATCGAACGCGTTCAGGAGTTCCGACTCGGTCGCGTGCGCGCCCGGTTGAATCCGCTTCAACGCGCCTTCGTCGATGAAGAACGTGGCTTCGATGGCGCTGTCGTGCCCCCAGAATCGCACCGCACGTCGCGTCCGGTCATATGAGCGGCTGTGGTTGGGAAAGTCTATCATGGGTCAGGCCGATCAGGTTGCAGGGCCGCCCGCTGTGTCAGGAACACGGACGCTTCGTCCAGGCGTGCCGGTTGGGTCTCTTTCAATTGATGATCTGGCAGCTGGGTTACAACCAGGCTTGATGCCGATTGCGACGAATAGTTCTCGGCAGGCCTCGCTATCGGGGGAAAGGTCACTATATGTCGCCAATCACCGCACGCCCCTCGGCTGTTATCGGTGACTGAGAGCGTTGCGCTCCCGCCGCGGCCAAGAGGCGGTCAATATGCCGGGCTCCCCGGATTCATCCTTCGTGAATGGCTCGTACCGCCGGTCCTGCTGCCAATCTTCTTCGTGCTGGTAATCGCCGTTTTGGTGTTGCTCCAATGGGAGTCGGTTTCGGCGTGCCTTTGCCATCGGATCGGGCAGGCACCTCATCGAATTCAATTCAGCCGTCGCTCAGTTGCGAGCTGAACTCGAGGGCGACCGACGCCCTCGTCGTGGCTGGAATGAATAGAGACTTTCACCGAAACGAGGCGGCATGTTCAAATTTCTACAGTATCGCGCAAGAGCGGCCGAGTACGGTGAACTGGCCAAGAGTTCGTCAGGCAAGGATGACACCCGCAAATTCGAAAAGCTGCAGGACAGCCTTGCATGGCGCGCGGACAACGAGCAGGTCCTCGCGAACCAATACCTGGATGCAGTCAACGGCGGCGAGACGGAGCGACTGCGCGGCGCAGCCCTCGCGGCGGAGGAAGAGCGTGTCTTGCGGTGTCTCGGCGCGGCCGTCATCATGCAATGGAATTCTCTGCCGACGACGCTCCAGAGGGAGATCTTCGACACCGCCGGATCGGTCGGGACTTTGTTGGACACAGTGGCGCTCCGTGAACAGATAGCCCGTTTTCTTCACAAGCACAGGCATGACACCGATCCCGGCACGATCTGACGCTCGTCGGGAACTTCGCGGTGCAATTCGGCAACAGACAGCAAAAACCGGGCTTCCAACCTAGAGCACCCAGGCGAACTCAACCGTACGGTTGATGCTCGCCTCCATCTTTTGCCCCACGCTCTCGGCGGTTGGGGCCGACCCGGCCTCTAGACGTGAGAGCGAAAATGCCTCCTGCGATCAGCAATTCGATATTCCATTTGATAGAATCCGTCTTTGGCCGCGCGCTTGTTTATCGCGCTGGGTTCGCAGGTCTCGTCCTGACGTTGAGCGTGTCTGGTCTGGTCATCTCTCCGGTAGCCGCACAGACTTGCTATTCCAATGGGAGTGGATTCCTGGGCAGTTGTGACGCCTCAACGTTGGGGCCAGGCCAAATGACCGCAGTAGGCAACGGCGCTGCCGCGTTTGGAGCCGGTGCGACTGCCCTTGGCGATAATGCGGGCGCAAGCAACCAGGCGGCAACGGCGATTGGCGCTGACGCCTCTGCGACCGCCTCCAGCACATCGGTGGGCAGAAGTGCCGGTGCAAACTCTATCGGTGCGGGGCAGGGCGTGACGAGCATCGGCGCATACGCCAACCACACCCAAGGTGACTTCGCAAATTGGAGCACTGCAATTGGTGCCGGTGTTGACGGCACCGCCGCGACGTCGTCCGGAAAGTACAGCGTTGCTATTGGCGGGGGCGATGGAGTAGCCGGCCAGACCGGCGCAAGTTCCAGTGGCGATAGATCGGTCGCGATCGGCGTGAGCAGCGCCGCGTCGGGGATATCTGCCACCGCGATCGGAAGCGGTGCGAGTGCAAGCACAACAAATGCCGTCGCCCTGGGAAACGCGGTTACGGCAAGCGGTAGCAATTCCTTCGCGGCAGGCAACAACTCCCACGCCACCGGAGCGAGCGCCGTCGCGATCGGCGATGGCGCAACTGCCGGCACGGGCGCCAATGCCATCGCCATCGGGACCAACGCTACCGCGAGCTTCGCGAACTCCGCCGCCGTCGGCTCCGGCGCGACGGCGACGGCCGCCAACCAGGTCGCGATCGGCACGGCAAGCAATACTTATCGCCTCGCCGGCGTTGCCTCCGCCGCAAGCCTTGCGGCGCAGAGTGGACCGGTCTCCTTCGTCACCACCGATGCTGCCGGCAATCTCGCGACGTCGAACTTCAATCCGGCGAGTATCACCTCTTTGCAATCGCAGGTGACTTCCTTGCAATCGCAGGTCATGGACAACCGGCTCTAGGCGCGCAGCGGCACCGCGGTGGCCCTCGCTGCCGGCTCGATGCCGGCGCTGCAGGCCGGCCGCAAATTCGCGCTGTCGGCGGGCTACGGCAATTTCGAGGGCGCCAACGCATTCGCGCTCGGCGCGACTGCGCTGCTGTATGACGGCAAGAGCTACGCCGTCATCGCGAATGCCGGCGGCGGCATTGGCCTCGAGCGCAACGTTGCAGGAGGCCGCGGCGCTGTCTCGATCCAGTGGTAGAAAGAATGCGTCCGCAATGACGCTTCGTTGGCTAAGTGCTGGCCTTGGGCTTTTGGTTCTCGGACTCCTGATCTTGGGCGCGGTGACGACATCTGCGCAGCAGGCCTCGCCGCAGCCGCAACCACACCCGGCCACGCCGCCGCAAGCCGCAGCAAAGCCGGCCAATATCGACCGCAACGGCGTGCTGATGCTGATCCGGTCGACGCTGCTCGCGCTCGATCACGCCAACAAGACCGGGAATTACACCGTGTTGCGCGATCTCGGCGCCCCCGGGTTCCAGGTCAATACCGCAGCGAGGCTCGCGGAGATATTTGTCAAGCAGCGCGGCGACAAGCTCGACCTCGCGGGCGTCGCCGTTATCGATCCACAATTGTCTCTGCTGCCGCAGATCGAGCCGAACGGCCTGTTGCACATGGCAGGATTTTTTCCATCGGTGCCCTCACAGGTGAATTTCGAGCTGTTGTTTGCACCGGTCGAAGGACAATGGCGCCTGTTCGGCGTGTCTCTGTCGGTCGGTCAGTCCGCGCCGGTCGCGCCGCCAGCGCCCGAAGCACCGGCGGCCAAGGCGGTGGTCTCGCAGAAGCAGGCGACGCCCCCAAGGCCCGGCGCGACTTCGAAACAGTCTGCTCCGTCAGCGACACAATGATCGGCGGATGGAACTGCTTCGGCGGCCGTCTTCCCTGGTCGGCCCGAACGGGCGCCTGGTATTCACCAATGCGCCGGGCGGGTCATGCTGGACGAGGCCTCGTTGCTGACCGAGCGAAACGGCGATTTGGCTGCAGTCGCGTCCGAGGCGGTGGGCACTCCGCGACGCGCTCGCGGCTGCCGGGAACGGCAAAGCGACGGTCGGGGGTGGTGGTCGATCTCGCTCTCGGCCGCGCTGCCCGGCGGGCGTGATCTGGCAAAATGTCGCGGCGCGAACTACATCATGCGCCATGACCAATGCTCCGCTGCCAAACTCCCCGCTCCGGGATTTCGTCGACCGTCACGAAAAACTGTTTGTGCTGACCGGCGCCGGCTGCAGCACCAATTCGGGCATTCCCGATTACCGCGACAGCCATGGCAACTGGAAGCGGACCCCGCCGGTCAATTTTCAGGCCTTCATGTCCGAGGCGCATACGCGCCGGCGCTATTGGGCGCGCAGCCTGATCGGCTGGCGGCGGTTCGGCCAGGCTCGCCCGAACGATGCGCATCACGCGCTGGCCCGGCTCGAGGCGAACGGGCGGTGCGGGATGCTGCTGACCCAGAACGTCGACCGGCTGCATCAATCCGCCGGCCACCGCCAGGTGATCGATTTGCACGGCCGGCTCGACGTGGTTCGCTGCATGGGTTGCGGGGACAAGACGCCGCGCGATGAATTTCAGCAAGCGCTCGGTCGCGCGAATGCCGAATGGCTGACGCTCGATGCAGCCGACGCACCGGACGGCGATGCTGATCTGGAGCACGAGGATTTTTCGTCCTTTCAAGTGCCTGCTTGCGAAGCCTGCGGCGGCATCCTCAAGCCCGATGTCGTGTTCTTCGGCGAGAACGTCCCCCGCGACATCGTCGCGACCGCGCAGGATCATCTGGCGCAGGCCGATGCCATGCTCGTCGTCGGATCGTCGCTGATGGTCTATTCCGGATTCCGCTTTGTTCAGGCTGCCGCGCAGCGCAAGATTCCGATTGCGGCGGTCAATCTCGGCCGCACCCGCGCCGACGATCTCCTTACGCTCAAGGTCGAGGAGCGCTGCGAAGCGGCGCTTGCATTCCTGCTCTGATCGAAGGGCTCGCGAACACGCCTTGCCTATTGCATAGGTGCCAAGCAGAATAGCTTGGCGCGGCGTTTCTCGTCATCCATGGCATGGAAATTGCTGCGTTTTCGACGACAGTTTTCGACGATCAGCCGGAGAATTTGGAATGCTTGAGGGAGCCGAAGTGCGGCTTGCCGTCGATATCGGTGGCACATTTACCGACATCGTGCTGGACGTGGGTTTGGATCGCAAGACGCGCAAGCTGCTGACGACGCCGCAGCGTCCCGAGCAGGCGGTGCTGGATGGAATGCGTCTCATTCTCGCCGACGCGCGTGCCCATATCAGCGACATCGACGTCTTCATTCACGGCACCACGCTCGCGACCAACGCCATCATCGAGCGCCGCGGCGCCAAGACGGCGCTGATTGCGACCGAAGGCTTTCGCGACGTGCTCGATATCGGCACCGAGAGCCGTTACGACCAGTATGATCTCACCATCGACAAGCCGAGGCCGCTGGCGCCGCGCAATCTGCGTTTCACCGTGCCCGAGCGCGTCGACGCCCACGGTGCCGTCCGTCTCCCGCTGGACGAAGCCTCGGTGCGTGCGCTCGCGCCGAAATTGCGTGACCTGGGCGTCGAAAGCGTCGCGATCGCCTTCCTGCATTCCTATGCCAATCCCGAGCATGAGCGACGCGCAGCCGCGATCCTGGCCGAGGAGATGCCTGATATCTCCGTGACCGTGTCCTCGGCCGTTTGCCCGGAGATTCGCGAGTATGAGCGCACATCGACCGCGGTGGCGAACGCATACGTGCAACCCTTGATCGACGGTTATCTCGCCCGCATGGCCGACGCCTTGCAGGTCGAGCAGTTCCGTGGCGCGATCTACCTCGTCACCTCAGGTGGCGGCGTCACGTCGATTGAGACGGCGCGGCGCTTTCCGGTGCGTCTCGTCGAGTCCGGGCCTGCCGGCGGCGCGATCTTCGCGGCCCAGATCGCGGCTCGGCTCGGCGAGAGCAAGGTGCTGTCCTTCGACATGGGCGGCACCACGGCCAAGATCTGCCTGATCGAGAAGTACCAGCCCGAGACCTCGCGCGTGTTCGAGGTCGATCGCGCCGCGCGCTTTCTCAAGGGCTCAGGCCTGCCGGTGCGCATTCCCGTGATCGAGATGGTCGAAATCGGCGCCGGCGGCGGCTCGATCGCCCATGTTGATGCGATGAAGCGCGTCACCGTCGGGCCCGAGAGCGCCTCCTCGGAGCCGGGACCGGCTTGCTACGGCCGAGGCGGCCAGCGTCCGGCCGTGACGGATGCGGACGTCGCGCTCGGCATGATCGATCCCGATGCTTTCGCCGGTGGCACGATCAAGCTCGATCCGGAGCTTTCGAAAAAGGCCTTGCTGAGCAGCGTCGGCGAGCCGCTCGGCTTGTCGGCGGAGACTGCGGCCTATGCCGTGCACGAGGTCGTCTGCGAGAACATGGCGAGTGCGGCGCGCGTCCATGCGGTCGAGCGCGGCGAGATCGTCGGGCAGCACACGCTGATCGCCTTCGGCGGTGCGGCGCCGCTGCATGCGGCGCGGGTTGCCGAGAAGATCGGCGTCTCCCGGGTGATCGTGCCGTCGAATGCCGGTGTCGGCTCGGCCGTTGGATTCTTGGCAGCTCCCATCGCCTATGAGCTGGTGCGCAGCCGCCACGTCCGGCTCGATGATTTCGACACCGAGGCGGTGTCGGATCTCTTGCAGGAAATGGTGACCGAGGCACGCGCACTGGTCGAGCCGGGCGCTGCCGGTGCGCCGGTGCGCGAGCGTCGCTCCGCCTTCATGCGCTATGTCGGCCAAGGCCATGAGATCTCGGTCGAACTGCCGAACCGCCGGCTGACGGCGACAGATCTCGCCGGCCTGCGGCAGAAGTTCGAGGCGGATTATTCCGCGATGTTCGAGCGGTCGATTCCGGGCGCGGCAATCGAGGTGTTGAGCTGGTCGGTACTCGCGACCACAGATGCGCGCAATCCGGTCGCCGTCGCCGCCGTCGCGCGCAAGCCGGCCGGCAAGGCGAGCGGCAGCCGCAAGTTCTTCGACGGCCGGGCAGGCGAGGTGATCGAGATTCCGCTCTATCGGCGCGAGGACATGGCGCCGGGCGCGACCATTGCGGGTCCCGCCGTGATCGCGGAGGACGAGACGTCAACTTTCGTCTCCAATAGTTTCGACGCGCACATCGACGGTGCCGGCAGCATCGTCATGGAACGAAAGGCAGCCTGATCATGAGCAAGGCAAACGGCGCGAGCCTGATCGACCTCCAGATCATGTGGCACCGGCTGATCGCCGTGGTCGAGGAGCAGGCGCAGGTGCTACTCCGCACCGCTTTCAGCCCGATCGTGCGCGAATGCGGCGATCTCTCGGCCGGCGTGTTCGACCTCAAGGGGCGGATGCTGGCGCAGGCCGTGACCGGCACGCCCGGTCACGTCAACTCGATGGCGGAATCGGTCAAGCACTTCATCAACCACTTCCCGATCGAGACGATGAAGGAGGGCGACGCCTACATCACCAACGATCCCTGGATGGGCACCGGTCACCTCAACGATTTCGTCGTCACCACGCCCTGCTTCAAGGACGGCAAGCCGGTCGCGCTGTTCTCCTGCACCAGCCATCTCATGGACATCGGCGGCATCGGCTTCGGTCCTGATGCCACCGACGTGTTCATGGAGGGGCTCTACATCCCGATGCTGAAGCTGATCGACCAGGGCGTCGTCAACGAGACGCTGATGGCGATGATCCGCACCAACACGCGGCTGCCGATCGACACCGAGGGCGACACCTATTCGCTGGCCGGCTGCAACGACGTCGGCTGCGAGCGCCTTGTCGAGATGATGACCGAGTTCGGCATCGACACGCTTGACGAGCTCGGCGACTACATCTGCGACCGCTCGCGCGAGGCGGTGCTCGCCGAGATCGCCAAGCTGCCGAAGGGTAGCTGGCGCAACACGATGGTCGTCGACGGCTACGACGCGCCTGTCACGCTGGCGGCCACGCTGACGATCTCGGAGACAGGCATTCATGTCGATTTCGACGGCACTTCAACGGCCTCGAAGTTCGGCATCAACGTGCCGCTGTCCTACACTATCGCCTACACCGTGTTCGGGCTCGGCTGCGTCGTTGCCTCGCAGATCCCGAACAATGCCGGTTCACTGTCGCCGCTGACGGTGTCGGCGCCGACAGGCGCGATCCTCAATGCGCCGAAACCGGCGCCGGTCGCTTCGCGACACATCATCGGCCAGATGCTGCCCGACGTCGTGTTCGGCTGCCTGCGCCAGATCATTCCCGAGCGTGTGCCTGCGGAAGGCACCTCCTGCCTGTGGAATCTCAACGTGCGCGGCCAGACGCGAAGCGGCGTCGGCGGCAATTACGGATTCTCGATGGCGGTGACCTCCAACGGCGGCACCGGTGCGCGGTTCGCCAAGGACGGGCTTTCGGCGACGGCTTACCCGAGCGGCGTACGCGGCACGCCGGTCGAGATCGCAGAGACGCAGACGCCGCTCATTTTCTGGCGCAAGGAACTGCGTCCGGATTCCGGCGGGGCAGGGCGCACCCGCGGCGGCCTCGGCCAGATCATCGAGGTCGGCAGCGGCGTCGACGCGCCGTTCGACATCCTGGCGGCGTTCGACCGCATCGATCATCCGCCGCGCGGACGCGACGGTGGCAAGAATGGCGAGGCGGGCTATGTCGGCCTGAAGTCCGGCAAGAAGCTGCGCGGCAAGGGCTTCCAGCAGGTGCCGCCGGATGATCGGCTGGTGGTGCTCACGCCCGGCGGCGCCGGCATCGGTGCACCCGGGACGCGCGATCGCGCGGCGGTCGAGGCCGATGTCGAAAGCGGGCTCGTCTCCGCGGACAACGCGGTTGCAATTTATGGGTACGCGCGCTGACGCGTCGGTGCGTTTGGTAAATGGAGGGGCTCTATGATCACGCGACGTAACTTCACTGCGGGCGCAGCCACGCTGCTCGCCACCGGCCATATCTCGACCCGTGCTCGCGCGGCGACGACGAACTGGGACATGTCGACCGTCTGGCCCGACGGCAATTTCCACACGCAAAACGCCTTTGCCTTCGCTGAAGAGGTGAAGAAGCAGACGGGCGGCGCGGTGGCCATCACCGTGAAGGCGGGTGGCCAGCTCGGCTTCAAGGGGCCGGAGCATCTGCGCGCCGTGCGCGACGGCCTGGTGCCGCTCGCAGACGTCCTCAACATCCAGCAGGTCGGCGACGAGCCCTTCATGGGTGTCGAGAGCATCCCGTTCCTCTGCGGCTCCGTAGACGAATTGAAGGTCCTGCACAAATACGTTCGGCCCGAATACGAGAAGATCGCCGCGCGCAACAACCAGAAGATCCTCTACATCGTGCCGTGGCCGACGCAGTACCTGCATCTCAAAGCGAAGGTCGCCGACGTCGAGGGGCTGAAGAACATCAAGATCCGCGTCCCTGACAAGAATGCGGTCGACATGCTGAACGCCATCGGCATGGCGGCGGTGATGATCCCCTGGGGCGAGACGATCCCCGCGCTCGCCTCCGGCGCGGTCGCCGGCGTCTCCACCTCGTCGGTATCGGGCGTCGACGGCAAGTTCTGGGAGTTCCTGAAATATGTCTACCCGACCAACCACGTCTGGTCGTCGCAGATGCTCACCGTCAATCTCGATTCCTGGAAGGCCATCCCTGCGGACCAGCAGAAGCTCGTCGCGGATATCGCGGCGAAGATGGAGCCCGGCTTCTGGGCCAACTCGCTCAAGGCCGACGTCGACAGCCTCAACCGTCTCAAGGAGGGCGGTATGGAGGTGGTACCGGTCTCCGACACGATGATGACCGACATCCGGGCCAAGACCGCGCCGCAGCTCGACGCGTTCCTCAAGCGCGTGCCGGCGGCGGACAAGCCGGTGCGGGCCTATCTCGCCGAAATGAAACGCGGCTGAGGGGACCCGTGGTGAGCGTTTCGTCCGAAGCACCGCAGAGCCTCAATGCAGCGGCGCCCGCGCCGTTGCGCATCCTGCTCGACGGCATCGACAGGCTCGGCCGGCTCGACGGCTGGATCGGCGGCGGCTGCCTGTTAACGCTGACGTTGCTGATGCTGTGCGAGGTCGCGACGCGCTTCCTCTCGAACTTCCTGCCGTTCTTTCCCCCGACGATCTCGATCGCCTGGGAATATTCTTCTTATCTGATGGCGGCGTCGTTCACCTTTGGCGCCGCCATGACCTTGCGCGTCGGCGGCCACATCCGTGTCGTGCTGCTGCTCAAGAACGCGCCGGCGCCGGTACAGCGCGCGCTCGAGATCCTGTCGGCCGCGGCCGGCTTCGCGTTCATGGCGTTCCTGACCTCCGCCATGGCGAAATTCGCCTTTGCCGCCTACACGCGCGGCCAGGTCTCGACCTCGAGCGACACGCCCCTGTGGTTTCCGGAAGCCGTCGTCACCTTCGGCATGCTGCTACTGACGCTCCAATTCCTGGCGCGCGCGATCCAGGCCGTGCTCGGCCTTCCGCTGGAAGACCACCGGATGAAGGCGTCGCCTGTCGAATGACCTTCCTGCTCACCTTCGGATTCAAGATCGCATGACCATCGAAGTCGTCGCCCTGTTCGCGATCCTGTTTGCCCTGCTGGCCTGCGGCGTCTGGATCGGCCTGACGCTCGCGCTCACCGCGACGTTGCTGCTGGCGATGTTCCGCTCGATCCCGCTCGACAAGCTGCTGCCGCAATATGCCTGGAACATCCTGACCACCCAGGAACTGCTGGCGCTGCCGCTATTCATCCTGATGGGCGAATTGTTGTTCCGCACCCGCCTGTCGCGCTCGCTGTTCCAGGGCCTCGCTCCGTGGGCAGGGTTGCTGCCCGGACGCCTGCTGCATGTGAATGTGATCGGTTGCACCATCTTCGCGGCGATCTCGGGCTCGTCGGCGGCGACCACGCAGGTGATCGGCCGCATGTCGCTCAACGAGTTGTTGCGCCGCGGCTATTCCCGCGACATCGCGATCGGATCGCTCGCCGGCGCCGGCACGCTCGGCTTCCTAATCCCGCCGTCCAACATCATGATCATCTACGGAGTGCTGGGCGACGTCTCGATCCTTAAGCTGTTCACCGCCGGCGTGCTGCCGGGCTTCCTGCTCGCCGCGACTTTTATGGCCTGGGTCATGCTGCACACCACGCTCAGGCCGGCGATGGTCCCTGAGACGGAGGCAAAGCTCTCACAGGTGCCGTGGAGCCAGCGCTTCGCCGCCTTGAAGGATCTTGCGCCCGCGCTCTTCCTGATCGCCTGCGTGCTCGGCTCGATGTATGGCGGCCTCGCGACGCCGTCGGAAGCCGCTGCCGTCGGCGTGCTCGGCGCCGCTCTGGTCGCATGGGCGCAGGGCTCGATGTCGCAGCAGGTGATCCGCGACGTGCTGATCGGCTCGGTCGTGACCTGTTCGATGATCGCGCTGATCGTGCTGGGCGCCTCGATCCTCGGCAATGCCGCGGCGTTCCTCGGCATCCCCCAGGCGGTGGCGGCCTTCGTGAAGGGGCTCGGCCTGTCGCCTTTCATGCTGATCGTGGTGCTGGTCATCTTCTATCTCGTCCTCGGCTGCTTCCTCGACGGCTTCTCGATGATCGTGATGACGCTGCCGATCGTGTTGCCGATCGTGAAAGGGGCCGGCTTCGACGAGATCTGGTTCGGCGTCTTCCTCGTGCTCGCCGTCGAGATGGCCCAGATCACCCCGCCGGTCGGCTTCAACCTGTTCGTGATCCAGGGCCTCACCGAGGATGGCCTCGGCTATATCGCACGCGTCACGATGCCCTACCTCCTCATCATGATCGGCTTCGTGCTGCTGCTGACGCTGTGGCCGGGGATCGTCACGATCCTGCCGCGCGTACTTTACGGATAGCGAAAGCGCTCCTCGAAAACGCTGCACGGTCCCTGACCCATAAGATCGACCCTGCCCGTCGGCAACGGCATGGATGACCGCCGCGTGACGGTGGGCGGCGCACGCTGATGTCCGGCTGGTGCCGCTTTGGCGTCTTGCACCCTCTTTCGGCCGAGGAGGCCGCTGATCCGGCTAGGAACCATTCAAACAAGGGTGAGTTCGTCCTGCAACAACGACAAGAAAGAACCAAGAGGGTGAAGTCATGACGCGATCAGTCGAAGACCTGAGGCGAGAGTCGGAGCGCAGCCGTGCGGAACTCTCCGCCACTGTCGACAGGCTCAAGGACCAGATATCCGACACCACGGAAAATATTCGTCACTCGGTCTCACCCGAACACATCAAATCGGAGATGTCGGATTACGTTGACCGAAAAACCCAAAGCTGGGTGGACGGGTTCAAACAGCAAATCATGGACAATCCCATGCGTGCCGTGGCTGTCGGCACGGCCGTGGGTGTGCCGCTTCTTCGTCTTGCGAGAGGTGTACCGTTGCCGCTTCTGATGATCGGCGCCGGCCTTGCCCTAACCTCGAAGACCGCGCGGGATCGCGCTGCAGAGATGACAACTCCCGTCATGGGTCAAGCGGAACAGATGCTCGAGGGTGCCACTGATACCGCCCAGGCGGTGCAGCGCGACGTGAAAGCTCGTTTCACCTCGGTGCAGGATCAGGTCTCCGGATTGGCCGACGATGCGCGGGAGGCTGCAACAGGTCTCGCCGACGACCTGACCGCCAGGGCCGGCCGTGCCGCGGACACCATGCGAAGCGGTATGGACGCGGTCAACGATGCTGCTGCGAAAGCGCCCGGTCAGGCCCGCCAGATCATTGGTGACAACGCTGCGCTGATCAGCGGTATCGGCATTGCCATCGGCGCCATCATCGCGGCGGCCTTGCCTGAGACAAGCGCGGAATCGCAAGCAATGGGCTCGGCCAGCGACAACATCAAGCGGGCGGCCGGAGAGGCGGCGCAGTCCGGCTTCGAAGGCGTCAAGGATGCAGCAATGTCGACGGCTGACGCGGTCGCGAAGAGCGTTGGTGGATCTGATCTTGGCGGACACGCCAGCCAAATGACCAGGAATGTGGCTGACACACTCAAGAATGCCGCCGACGAAGTCGTGACGGCGGCGTTCCGACCGGCCCAGAAAACCTAACATCGAAAGATAAACATCATGAGCAATTCAGACCTCAACAAGACGAGCGGTTCCACCAAGGGCCGCGACACCAGCCCAATCACCAATATCAAGGGCCAGATGGACGATGCCGGCGCTGAGATGAAGCAGCGTGCCGGCGACGCACTCCAGGCCTCGTCAGATCTCGCGCGCGACAAGTTCAAGGAAGCCACTGACGCCGCGAAGGAAGTGGCAGACGGCGCAATGGACAAGATTGAAGGTGAGGCAGGACAGAAGCAAGAAGCGGGCGCCGATTTCGTCGATCGTCTTGCTGGCAACTTCCGGGAGGCCGCGCGCGCGTTCGAGAAGGACGTTCCCTTCGCTGCGCGCGGCATCAATTCGGCGGCCGACTATGTCGAAGATGCTGCGACCAAGATCCGCGACGGAAGTTTCCGCGATGTCCTGGAAGGGGCGACTGACTTCGCCAAGCGGCAGCCGGCAGCGTTTTTGGGAATGTCGGTCCTTGCCGGCTTTGCCGTCGTGCGCTTCTTGAAGGCCTCGGGCGGGCAGGCGTCGACTTCACCTCAGGCCGGTGCAACGAGCGCAAGCCGGCCAGGCACCTTTGCTGCGAAAGAGAGCCAGTCGACGCCAGGGTCGAACGTGAACCGGCAGCAAAAGTCCTTCACGCAAGGTAGCAGCGTATCATGAGCATCCAACACGACATCAAGACGAGCCGGGACGATCTGCGATCGGTCTCGAGCCTCGTCGGCGACGCTATGTCGCAATTCGCCAAACTGTTCCAGAACGAGATCGACTTGGCCAAGGCCGAACTCGTCGACAATGCCGAGAAGCTGGTTGCGGCACTGGGCCTCATCGTTGCGGCTGGGGTCCTCGTGATCCCTGCCGTCGTAATGCTGCTGTTCGCGCTGGCGGCTGCCCTGATTGCAGCGGGCTGGCCGCCTGCGGCGTCCTGTCTGGTGGCTGCCATCATTGCCGCTGCAATCTCCGGCGGGATGTTCGCCGTGGGCCTGAATCGCCTGAAGTCGCAGGGGCTGGCTCCGCTTGAAACCCTCCGGCAATTGCAAAAGGACAAAAACACCGTGAAAGGAATGGTGCGATGACAACTCAAAAGAGCTTCGTCGACAGTCTGGTGTCATCCGCCCGAGACAATCCGCTCGCAGCGGCGCTCGTTGGCGGGGGCGCGCTTTGGCTGCTGGTCGGCGACGACAGATTGCGGGGCGTCGCCCGGTCGGCCGCGACGGCTGCCTCCGACGCGGTCGGCAGCACTGCCAGCGGTCTCGGTGCCGCAACCTCGGGGCTTCAGCGTGCGGCAACGGCAGGCTTCGGATCCGCCGGTGGTGCCGCGAGCGAAGGGGCGCAAGCCGCCGGTGACGCCGCCACGGTTGCGGTCGCGACTGCAACGGACGCAATTCGTGATCGATTCGATGAAGGCGTAGCCTTCGCCAGGGAAAACTTCAACAAGCTCGGGAATGCAGTCCCCGGCACCGACGCGTTGAACAAAACGCAGTCGTCCCTGGCGGCTGCACTCGAGCGGCAACCCTTGGTCATCGGCGTCATGGGTGTGGCAATCGGTGCGGCCTTGGCGGCGGGATTTCGAAGCTTAGCCTTCGAGAACGAATATGTCGGCGAAATCAGTGACGGCGTCAAAGCCGACCTCGGCGTTCGTGCGAGCGCGGTGAAGCAGGCCCTGCGCGAAAATTCGGACACGCTGATCGCCGAACTGGGTGACACCGGTACTGAAGCTGTGGAGGTGGTGAAGCGTGCCGGCCTCGACGCCGCTCAGGCAGCGCAGGACAAGGTCAATCGCGCCAAGAGTTGATAGTGTCTGGCCGCGGGAGACCGCGGTGGATATCACGGCATGTGATAGGATGGTTGTCCCGGCCAAAGCGGCGCGGGACAACCGGTTTGTTCGATTAAGCCGCGGCCTTCTTCCGCGCCTGTTCGGCTTTGTACAGTTCGAATTCCTCCCCGATCGCCCGGGCGATCGACGGGCGCTGGCGCAGGCGTTCGTGATAGGCCTTGACGTTCGGCCATTTCGCCAATTCGATCGGCGGCGTGGCCATGGTCCAGTTGATGACTGTAACGAGGTAGGCGTCGGCCACGGTGAAATGGTCGAGCAGGAACTCGCGTCCTTTCAGATGGCTGTCGAGAACGTCGAGCCGTGACAGGTTCTTGTCCAGCACGTAGGTCTTGGCCTCCTGCGGCGCCTTGCGATCGAGCAGGGTCACGAACAGTCCCTTGTGCAGTTCGGTGCCGATGAAGCACAGCCATTGATGCAGGCGGCTGCGATCGATGCCCGCATCTGCACCGAGGCCCGCATTCGGGAACCGGTCGGCAACGTATTGCAGGATCGCGGCGTTCTCGGTCAGGATCACGCCGTCGTCGGTGCGCAGCGTCGGCACGAGACCGAGCGGATTCACGGCGCGGAAGTCGGAGCCGTCGCTCAGCACGGTCTTGGTCGGTGGGTCGACCTCGAGATAATTCGCCTCGGCACCGGTTTCATACAGCGCGATGCGTGTTGCCATCGAACAGGCGAGCGGCGAGAAATAGAGATCCATCTGTAGCCTCCTGGGCAATTCTTGAGGGGTTCGCTCAACCTGGCCAGATTGATTTTTGTACCATCTTGCATAATATAAAGCCGGTCAAGGATTAATTTGCGAAATGGTACAAAAATCGAAGCCGCCCACTGCTGCCACTGAGCTCGAGCGCCACGGCCAACCCGAGCGCGGCAGCCAGCCCAAGCGTCGCGGCCGTCCGCGTGCCTACGAGCCTGACGTTGCCCTGGGCAAGGCGCTCGATCTGTTCCGGAAGCAGGGATTCGCCGCGACTTCGCTCGATGATCTCAGCGAAGCGACCGGGATGAATCGCCCGAGCCTGTACGGTGCCTTCGGCGACAAGCGGGAGCTCTACATCAAGAGCTACCAGCGCTACCGCGAGGAAGCGCGGGCTTCCATGGCAGCGATCTTCCGCGAGGAAATGCCGGTTCGCCAGCGGCTGGAGCGCATCTTCGCCTCGGCGCTGAACATCTATCTATCCGGCGAGACTGGCCCGCGCGGCTGTTTCACTGTGGTGACCGCGGCGTCGGAAGCGGTTGGCGATCCCGAGATTCGCGCCATGGTGCTCGACGGTCTCACCGAGCTCGACAAGGCCTTTGCGAACTGCTTCCGCCGCGCCAAGGAGACGGGCGAATTGCCGGAGAGCGCCGATCCGGTGGTGCTGGCGCAGGTCGCATCAGCCACCGTCCACTCCATTGCCATCCGCTCGCGGGCCCGCGTGCCGCGCAAGGATCTGGAGGCGATCGTCAAAGGTGCGATCGACGTGATGGTGGGAGCGGGCGCCAAGACCTGAGCTATGGCGCGACCCGGCGCTTCACTAAGCAGCGCGGATCTGCGCCAGGAAGCGGTCGACCTCGTCCCGCAGCCGCTGCGACTGCTTCGACAGCTCGATCGCCGAACCCAGCACTTCCTCGGCCGCTGTGCCCGTCGCGGCGATGCCGGCCGTGACACCGGAGATGTTCTGCGAGACTTCGCCGGTGCGTGCGGCTGCCTGCTGGACGTTCTGTGCGATCTCCTGCGTCGCCGTGCCCTGCTGGCCGACGGCCGCGGCGATCGCGGCGGAGATCTCGTCGACCTGCTGAATCGTCGCGCAGATCGACTGAATGCCGTCCACGGCGCCTGATGTTTCGCCCTGCACCGCCGTGACCTGTGCACCGATCTCCTCGGTCGCCTTCGCCGTCTGCGTCGCCAGGGCCTTGACTTCGGAGGCGACCACGGCGAAGCCGCGGCCGGCCTCGCCCGCGCGTGCCGCTTCGATCGTCGCGTTCAGCGCCAGCAGGTTGGTCTGGCCTGCGATGCCGTTGATGAAGGAGACGACGTCGCCGATCTTTTGCGCGGCCTCCGCCAGGCTCTGCACGCGCGCATTGGACTGCCGTCCATCGCTTGCGGCCTTGCCCACCACTTCGGTCGCGTGCGCAAGGCGCCGGCTGATTTCGGTCATCGAGGAGGAGAGCTCTTCGGCCGCCGCCGCCACGGTCTGCACGTTCTCCGAGGCCAGTGTCGAGGCCGACGAGACCGCGCGCGTCTGCTGCCGGGATTGCTCGACGATGGCCGACATCGACCGCGCCGTATGCTCCATTTCGACCGCAGCCGAGGACACCGTGGTGACGACGTCGCGGATGCTGGCCTCGAAATTGTCGGCAAGCGCGGCGAAGGCGCGGCGCTTTTCCGCTTCGGATTGCGCCTTGGCTTCCAGCTGCTCGGCCTGGAGCTTGCCGAAGTTGACCGCGTTGTCGCGGAACACCGCGACCGCCTTTACCATCGCCCCGACTTCGTCGTTCGCCTTGCTGGCGGGGATCGTGACGTCAGTCCGGCCGTCTGCGAGTTCGCGCATGACCGAGGTGATGGAGAGGATCGGGCGCGAGATGCTGCGAGCGATGAGATAACCGACGATCGCCGCCAGCAGAAGCCCGAGCGCGGCGATGCCGATCGCGAGCATCCAGGCGCGGTCGGCCGAGGCCTCGTAATCGGCATTGTCCATCACCAGCTCGACGGCCCCGAGCGGCTTTCCGGAAAAATCCTTGATCGGTCCGAGCAGCGCTGCGACGGGCGTGGTGTCGAGCTTGGCCCGTTTCACGGTGAAACTGCCTGCGGTGGCGCGGCCGTAGTCGGCCGCGTCGAAGAAGCTCTTGCCCTTCAGCGTGCCGCCGAACAGCTTGAAGCCGGAGCCGTCGGCGAGGTGGAAGGCGACGTCGACATGACGGTTGGTCTTGAAATCGTCGAGGAAGGACTGGCCGAAGGTCAGGCCGAATTCGACCGAGCCGAGCTGTTTGGCCCCTTGCGCGATCGGCACCACGCCGCGGATGCCGAGTCCGGCGACGCCGCCTTCGAGGCCGACCACGACCTTGTGCTCCTGATTGGCGACCAGAACGGTCTTGCGGAAGCCGGAAAGATCGTCGCCGAACTTGGCGGGCTGGTGCACGCGCAGGAACGAGGTCGCTGGCGCCACATGGAATTGGAATTGCTCGACACCGTACTCCGATTTGGTCGCGGCGAACACCGGCCCGAACAGCCCGACCAGGGCGTTGCGGTCCTGCCTGGCCATCGCATCCTGTGTCGCCGGCATTGCGGCCACCACCGTGCTCATGGCGGCGGCGCGGCGCGATTCCTCGGCGATGCGCGACTGCAGAGCATCATAATGGCTGTGCAATTCGCGCTGGTCGGCGCGGTCGATGATCCCTGCAATGATCCACATCGCCCCGAGCACGGCAAACAGGGCAGTGGCCGCCGCCGTCACCGCGAGGGCGACCGTGATCCGCATCCTGAGGCCGAGGCTGGCGCGCATGTCTGACTCGTTCTTTGACCGTTGGTTAAGAACGCTTATCAATTTCTCGCTAAGAGAGAGTGAACGGTATGCCGGTGAGCGCGGTGGTTGTGGGGGAACGACAGCGGGTATGAGGCGCGCGTGTGCTTCTAATACCCCCGGGTCCGGTCCACCACGTTCTCCAACGCACCGCCGGCCTCGAAGCGCGCGATCTGCTCGGCGACATAGACCGAGATCGCGTCCGCGTCGGTGTCGGCTGCGTTGTGCGGGGTCAGCACCACCTTGGGGTGGGTCCAGAACCGGCTGTCCGCCGGCTGCGGCTCCTGCACGAAGACGTCGAGGGAGGCCCCGCCCAGCGTGCCGTCGTCGAGGCAGGCGAGGATGTCGGCCTCATTCTGCAAGCCACCGCGGCCGGCGTTGATCAGCACCGGCGCGCCCAGCGGACTGTTGCGGTTGAGCTTCGTAAAGACGTCGCGGTTGAGGATGCCATGTGTCTCCGGCGTCAGCGGCAGCAGCGACACCAGGATGTCGGTCTTGCGCAGGAAGGCATCCATGCCTGCGGTGCCATGGAAGCATTCGACGCCATCGATCGCGCGCGCGCTGCGGCTCCAGCCGGCGACACGGAAGCCGAGCCGGCGCAGCACGTCGGCCGCATCGGCCCCCAACGTGCCAAGCCCCATGACGCCGACCGTGACCGCGCCCGCCGGCCATTGATATCTGGGCTCCCAGCGTTTCGCGCGCTGCGAGTCCCGCAAATAAAGCTCCTGGCGGTGGTGCATCAGCACGTGCAGCACGACATATTCGGTCATGCGGCCGGTCAGGTCGGGCACGGCGACGCGGACCAGGGGCACATCAGGCAGGCTCTTGTCCGCCATCAACGCATCGACGCCGGCGCCGAGATTGAAGATCGCCCGCAGATTGGGAAAAGTGCCGAGATCGCCCGGCACCGGCTTCCACACCGTGGCATAGTGCACCTCCGCCGGATCGAGCGTGGAATCCGGCAGCAGCACCACGCGACGGCCGCCGCAGACCGCCTCGAACCGGGCCTTCCAGCGCTCCGGCAGCCAGTTCTGCTGCGTGCTGTTGATCAGGACAGCCAAGGTGCCTTTGGTCATTCGAAGTGCCTCGTCGGGTTCCGCTTGCAACGGCCCTCCTTGGCACGATCTGCCGGACTTTTCCTGCAAATTATTTCCGCAGCGCTGTCGGGGCGGGGCATATTGGCGCGTCTTCAAATCAAGCCTTCGAGGAAAGTGCCGCCTATGCTTTACGCCATTCTTTGCTATCACGATGAGGACTTCGTCGGCTCCTGGAGCAAGGAGCAGGACGAGGCCGTGATGAAGAAGCTTGCCGTGGTGCAGGAAAAGCTTACCCAGCAGGGCCGGCTCGGGCCGGTGGCGCGATTGCTGCCGACCACGGCAGCGGCGACCCTGCGCAAGGAAGATCCGCCCCTGGTGCTGGACGGCCCCTATGCCGAGACCAAGGAACAGTTGCTCGGCTTCTACATCGTCGACTGCGAGAATCTCGACGAGGCGCTCGACGTCGCGCGGGATCTTGGTGCCGCCAATCCCGGTGGCGCCTATGAGGTGCGTCCCGTCGGCGTCTTCCGGCCCGGAGGAATTTCGGCGTGAGCGAGACCGACACCGCCTGGATCGAGACCGCGCTGACCTCGGCGCGACCCCAGGCAGTCGGCGCGCTGCTGCGTTATTTCCGCGATATCGACACTGCCGAGGAGGCGTTCCAGAACGCCTCCCTGCGCGCACTCAAGAGCTGGCCGCAGAACGGGCCGCCGCGCGATCCTGCGGCCTGGCTGATCATGGTCGGCCGCAATGCCGCCATCGACGAGGTGCGCCGGACCCGCAAGCAGCAGCCGCTGCCGGAGGACGACCAGGCGATTTCCGATCTCGACGACGCCGAAGGCGCGTTGGCTGAACGGCTAGACGGCTCGCACTACCGCGACGACATCCTGAGGTTGATGTTCATCTGCTGCCATCCGCAATTGCCTGCGACGCAGCAGATCGCGCTGGCGCTGCGCATCGTCTCGGGCCTCACGGTGAAGCAGATCGCGCGCGCCTTCCTTGTCTCGGACGCGGCAATGGAGCAGCGCATCACCCGCGCCAAGGCGAAGGTCGCGGAGGCCGGCACTCCGTTCGAGGCGCCCGGCGCAATCGAGCGTTCCGAGCGGCTCGCCGGTGTCGCGGCGATGATCTATTTGATCTTCAACGAGGGCTATTCCGCGAGCGGCGACACCGCGGAGATCCGAAAGCCGCTCTGCGAGGAGGCGATCCGGCTGGGGCGCCTGCTGCTCAGGCTGTTTCCGAGCGAGCCGGAGATCATGGGACTTACGGCGCTCTGCTTGCTGCAGCATGCGCGCAGTGCCGCGCGCTTTGCCGCGGACGGCTCGCTGATCCTGCTGGACGACCAGGACCGCTCGCTGTGGAACGGCACCATGATCGCGGAAGGGCTGGCGCTGATCGACAAGGCGATGCGCCATCGCCGCAGCGGGCCCTATCAAATCCAGGCCGCGATCGCCGCGCTGCATGCCCGCGCGGCGACGCCGGAGGAGACAGACTGGGCGCAGATCGACCTGCTCTATGGCGCCCTAGAGGTGGTGCAGCCGTCTCCTGTGGTGACGCTCAACCGCGCGGTCGCGGTCGCCAAGGTGCGCGGGCCGCAGGCCGCGCTCGATCTGATCGAGCCGCTGGCCTCGAAGCTCGCCAACTATTTTCATTTCTACGGCGTTCGCGGTGCCTTCCTGATGCAGCTCGGCCGCAACGACGAGGCGTGCGTCGCCTTCGACCGCGCCATCGCGCTTGCCAACACCTCCGCAGAAGCCGCCCACATTCGCATGCACATCGATCGGCTGATCCGGGACAGCCAGCCGAAGCGGGCCGATGGCGCTGCCCGGCAAGGCGCGAAGGCGACGTGACACCGGTGACAACGCGGGCAAAAATCTCACGTCGCGTTGTCGGCCCCGGCGCCCTCGCATCGTCCTAGGTCCGTATCCAGGGAGCAATCCATGCTGAAAGCCATTGCCATCATCGCCATCGTGCTCGCCGTTGGAATTGCGGGCGTCCTTGCCTTTGCTCTGACCAAGCCCGACACCTTTCGCGTCGAGCGCAGCCTCGCGGTAAAGGCGCCGCCGGGTGCAATCTACCCGCAGGTCGCCGATTTCCACCGCTGGACCGCTTGGTCCCCTTATGAGGGCCGCGATCCCGAGATGAAGCGCACCTTCGGTGGAGCCGCGGCAGGGAAGGGCGCGACCTATGCCTGGGACGGCAACAACAATGTGGGCGCCGGCCACATGGAGATCCTCGAGGCAAATCCCGCGTCAAAGATTCGCATCAAGCTCGACTTCGAACGTCCGTTCGAAGGCCACAACACTGCCGAGTTCACCTTTGTGCCGCAAGGCGACGCCACACTGGTGACATGGGCGATGTCCGGTCCGGCTCCGTTCCTGTCCAAGGTCATGCAGGTCTTCATCAACATGGACAGCATGATCGGCAAGGATTTCGAGACCGGCCTAGCGGGCCTGAAGAAGCTCGCCGAGAAGCAATGAGCCTCACTGCAAACGAAGAGGAGAGAAATGATGCTCAACCCCTATCTGTTCTATCAGGACAATTGCGAAGCGGCGTTCAACTTCTACGCCAAGGCGCTCGGCGGCAAAATCGAGGCGATGATGCGGTCATCGGAGGCCCCCTCGGACATGCCCGCCGCGCCCGGACGCGAGAAGACGATCATGCATGCGCGGATGTCGCTTCCCGACGGCAGCGTATTGATGGCTTCCGATGCGCCGCCAGAGCATTTTCACAAGCCTCAAGGCTTTTCGATCTCGCTCACCGTCAAGGATACCGAGGAAGGCGAGCGCAAGTTCAACGCGCTCGCCGACGGTGGCTCCGTCACCATGCCGTTCAGCAAGACGTTCTGGGCCAAGGGCTTTGGCATGTGCGTGGACAAGTTCGGAATTCCGTGGATGGTGAACTGCCCGGCCCAAGGAGTGTGACGGGCGCGGCCGCCTGCATGATCTGTTGAGTCGCGAATCCCTTCTCTCCAGCGTTGCTGGAGAGGAGGCGCCGGAATCTATCGCATCATACCCGGATCGGTCGCGAGCGCGCTCAACGGATCGATCCGGTCACGTCCTCGCTCTGCTGCGGCGCCTGAACGCAGCGAGGACAGATCACGAGCTTGGTGCCGAGCTTCCTGTCGTTCTCCGCTTCGATCTCGCCATGGACCGCCCACCACGCCTCCGAGTATGGCTGCAAGGTGCCGAGCACGCGTTGTCGTTCCCGATTGGGATCAGTCGCCGCGGGCGCGAGGTTCGTCGCGCGCCGCTTCGCAGCATGAGAGCGGTTCGAGACCTTGTTGGGGTCTTGGCCGAGGCCATCCCAAGCAATCGGGCGACGCTCCTGCGCCGGTGCGACTGCGCAGCCAAGCAGCGCCGTGCAGAAAGTGAGCAAGATGAAGCCGTGTCGTATCATGCCGGATTCCGGGTTTCGGTGCACGATCCGCAGGCTCCGTGCTGAGAAGCTGCGGCGATCAGATGGAACTCAAGGCAAACCCATGGGCCGGCATGGCTGAGGGAGTGAACTCACGAATCGCATCACTTTGCGGGCTCAGTGAGGCCACTTCGTGAAACCCCCCGGACTGCATTGCACAACAATTGACGCAAAATTGGGCTGTGATCTGCACGTCAGAATCGCTATTCGTGATTCATAAAAGCTTCAAACTGGGATGGACGTCACTTGGAGGGGGAGCGACCGATGGCAACGGCGCTACAGATCAATTTTGCTCTTTGGGGAATGCTCATCTGCGCCAGCATGAAGCTGGTGCCGGTGATTCAGACTCTTTATTGAGGGCAGCCAAAGTGTGATGGTGAAGAGCCCGGCGCGCGCATCACGTGCGAGCCCAGTGAATCTGCCGTGTGGTCTTGAGCCAGCCGAGCCAAGTATCTTCCAAGCCAAATTCTCTTTCGAACCCTAGGCCTCTGATGTGACGGGGTCACAGAGAGCCCTTTCACATCACGATCGTGTCGGTTGCCAAATTCGTCACCGGCAGCGCGGATAGATCGCGGCGAGATCGCGGCCTTTCATCAGCAGCAGCCGTGAGCTCAGGCCGCCGCGACGGTTGATCCAGTCACGCACGGGGCCGGGATAGGCGGCAAGCACCGCGACGGATGCCTCCGGCTCGGCATAGAAGCGCCCGCGTCGGTCCACCGAACGCGCCGCATGGAAGCCGAGCACGGCGCGCTTGGTGACGCAGATGCGCTCGCCCGGCACGATGCTCAGCACCAGCGTGCAGGCAGACAGGCAGGGACCGTCGATCACCACGCGCTCGCCGCTCTCACGTACCTTCTCGAACAGATCGAGGAACGGCCCGACCTGTCCGCCCGGAGACTGGATGATGCGGATTTCGGCTGATGCAGGCGCGGTGGCGAGCAGCGCGGATACAATGATCAGGACGTTGAGAAAGGCAGCGCGTTGCATGGCGTACTCCACAAGCTCGAATCCCTTGGTGGGAAAAGCGTAGCGTGCCCACCAATGGCGCCGCAAATGCGGAGAAGTCGTGGGCACGGCGCTTGCCCGCCTTTGCCCACCCTACAATTTCCGTGCCTAGCCGTTCCGGCGCTGGCCGCGCAGCGTCGGCAGACCGATACCTGCCGCATCGAACCCGCCATCCACGGCCAAAATTTGTCCGGTGATGTAACTCGCGCTGCCCGAGCACAGGAAGTAGATCGCTTCCGCGAGTTCCTCCTCCAGGCCGTAACGGTTGAGCGGAATGGCGTCGTGATAGTCGGCGCGGATCTCCTTGGTGTGCACCTGCTTCGCCATCGCCGTGTCGACCGGTCCCGGCGCGACCGCGTTGACGCGGATGTTGAGGGAAGCGAGTTCGACCGCGAGCTGCTTGGTGAGGTGCGCGAGCCCGGCCTTGCTGGTGCCGTAGGCCGAGCGCAGTGTCGAGGCGCGCACCGCCGAGATCGAGGTGATGTTGACAATGGCGCCGCCGTGGCCCTCGCGCATCAGGGGCACGGCCGCCTTGGTGCAGAGGAACGGGCCGGTGAGATTGATTTCGATCACGCGGCGCCAATCGGTCTCGGACGTTTCCATCAGCGGCGCGAACACGGCGATGCCGGCATTGTTGACCAGTGCATCCAGCCGGCCGAACCGGCGCTCGACCGCCTCCATTGCATCGCTCACCGCGGCCGAATCGGAGACGTCGCAGGTCAGCGCCAGCGTCGTCTCGATTTGGCCGATGTCGGCGACAGCGCGGCCGAGCAGCTCGCCCTCGATATCGAGCAGCGCCACGCGCCAGCCCTCGGCCAGGAACTTTTTCGCGGTCGCAAGCCCGATGCCGCGCGCGGCTCCGGTGACGAGGGCGACTTTTTGCGGAGAAGCAGGCATGGGCTGATCTTGTCCTTCTGTCGGAAACGGGAGCCGCAGGGGCGGCCAGCGCCTTTTACTGCGCTTTCGTTCCGGCAAGAAGGACGGAGATCGATAAAGGCCGTCTTCCTACGAAAGCTCCGCCGAAGCGCGCTGCATATTGGCCGACATATCCGATGTCACGATGCTCTGCTCCTCGACCGCTGCGGCAGTGGAGGCGATGAACTCGTTGACGCCGGCAATCGCGGCCTTGATCGCAGTCAGCGAGCTGGCGACGTCGCCTGAGATGGTGTTGAGCGCGTCGATCTCGGATGTGATGGTGTCGGTCGCCTGCTTGGCCTGGTTGGCGAGGTTCTTGACCTCTGAGGCCACCACCGCAAAACCCCGGCCGGCTTCGCCCGCGCGCGCCGATTCGATCGTGGCGTTCAGCGCGAGCAGGTTGATCTGGCTGGTGATGCCGGCGATCATCTCGACGATGCCGCTCATGGCCTGCGCGGCCGCGTTCAGCTTCTGGGCTTGGCCGTCGGCGGCCTCGACCCGGTTGGTCGCGACCTTGGAGTTCTCGCGCGACTTCGCCATGGTCTCTGAGATTTCGCGGATCGAGGCGCTCATCTGTTCGCTGCCGGCCGCGACCGCCTCGATCAGCCCGCGTGCGTTGTCGGCCTTTTTGCGGCCGATCGCTTGCGCGGTGATGTCGGTGGCATATTTCACCACCTTGTAGGGCCTGCCGTTGAGGTCGAAGATCGGATTGTAGGACGCCTGGATCCAGATCTCCCGCCCGCCCTTGGCGATGCGCTTGTATTCCGCGGCCTGATATTCGCCGCGGTTGAGAGTCTCCCAGAACTGGCGATAAGCCGGCGCATTCCGCTCGTTCGGTTCGACGAACATGGAGTGGTGCTGACCCTTGATCTCCGCCAGCGAATAGCCCATCGCCTTCAGGAAATTCTCGTTGGCGGAGCGGATCGTGCCGTCCATGTTGAACTCGATCACCGCCTGCGACTTCTGGATCGCGGCGAGCTGGCCGTCATTGTCGGCCGCCTTCATCTTCTGCGCGGTGACGTCGGTTGCGAACTTGACCACCTTGAACGGTTTGCCGGTTTCGTCGAGGATCGGATTGTAGGTGGCGATGATCCAGATCTCCTTGCCGCCCTTGCCGAGCCGCTTGTATTCGGCCGCCTCGAACTCGCCACGGTTCAGCTTGGCCCAAAACGCGGCATAGCCGGCGCTCGCGCGATCTTCGGGCGTCACGAACATGCTGTGATGCTTGCCCTTGATCTCGTCGAGCGAGTAGCCCATGGCGGTCAAGAAGTTGTCGTTCGCGGTGACGATGGTGCCGTCCATGTTGAACTCGATCACGGCCTGTGCGCGGTTGATCGCGGCGATCTTGCCGGAATCCTCCATGGTCTTGATCTTGTACGCCGTGATGTCGGTGGCGAACTTGATGAAGCTGATCACCTTGCCGTTCTCGTCGCGCAAAGGCGCATACGACGCATGGACCCAGACTTCCTTGCCGTCCTTGCCGAAACGCTTGTATTGCGTGGTCTGGAATTCGCCACGGTTCAGGCTGGCCCAGAAGTCGCGGTAGCGCGCGCTCTCGCGCTCGGCGGGGCTGACGAAGATGCTGTGGTGCTTGCCCTTGATCTCGGCCAGCGTGTAGCCGCTCATCTTGAGCAGGTTTTCATTGGCATCGAGAATGGTGCCGTCGAGACTGAATTCGATCACAGCCTGCGACCGGTCGAGCGCCTCGACCTCCGCGACCGCGTGCCTGACCTTCTTGCTCTGGAAATTAAACACGTAAGCTCCGCAATGCTTCAGAGGCGAATCGGCCGGATTGCCAAAAATACCGTTCCGCGTGAGTGAAAAGTTGCACTCTCTTATTGAGCAACCGTAAAGCACGAGTCGTCGCCCACGCTGGTTCTGAGATCATGCGGGTATCGGCCATGTACTTCAACCAACAGCGGTTCTTGGCTCATATGCACGTCGGGGTTCACAACCGGCGGCCGTGGTTTTACGGGGGGCGCAGCGAAATATTTTTCGTGTTGAGCCGATGTTGCGCAGCCGCGGTGTCGGCGTGATCCGGTGTGAATCGTCTTCAGCGCAATGCTTCCTTTGCGGAGACAGCGGACGTCCGACGACCGAGAACGCCTAGTCCGAGGCCTCTTCGCCGCCTATCTCGCCAGCGACCGGCAGCGGGTCGCCGACGCATTGGCCGACGATTTCCGGTTCACCAGCCCGTCCGACGCGACCTCGACAAGGCGACCTATTTTGAACGCTGCTGGCGCGACACCGGTTGGATCGCACGGCATGACATCGATGCATCTTCGTCCGGGGCGAGGAGGCCTTCGTCACTTATCTCTGCCTTTCGACGCATGGCAGGAGTTTTCGCAACACGGAGTTCTTCACCGTCGCAGGCGGCAATCTCCGGCGCATCGACGTCAAATGCGGCGCAGCCCGTCAGCACGGCCGCTTCCCGCCGCAGCCGCGCTAGGGCGGGAGCCTCCGGATTATTTTCCGCGCGCGTGTCGGTTCCGCGAACACTCATTCGTCTTTGAAGGCAAGCGGGCCTGCGCCTCACGGCGCATCCCGGAACAACCGCGGAAGCCAGCACACGATTCAGGACACGACTTATGCGATTCATGATGTTGATGATCCCGCTCGGCTACGAGGCCGCGCCGCCGGACGTGCAGCTCGATCCCGATCGCGTCGCCGCGATGATGCGCTACAACGAGGCGCTGAAGGACGCGGGCGTGCTGATCACGCTCGACGGCCTGCATCCGCAGTCGATGGGCGCGCGGGTGTCGTTCGCGAGCGGCCAGCCCATCGTCACCGACGGCCCCTTCACGGAGGCCAAGGAAGTGCTGGGCGGCTATTGGATGATCGAGGTTGCCTCGCGCGCCGAGGCGATTGCCTGGGCGAGGCGGTGCCCAGCCTCGCCGAACGAGATCATCGAGATCCGGCAGGTGCAGGAGATCAGCGACTTTCCGCCCGACGTGCAGACCGCCGCCGCCGGGTTTGGCGACCTGAAGCAATAGCCGCAAGGGTCGCGATGAGACCGCGGCTACATCAAGACTCAATAACGGAGAGACCGATGAGCACCCAACACAACTTCCTCGCCGTCTATCTCGGCAGCATGAACGGCGAAAAAATGAAAGCCTGGAATGCGATGCCCGAGGCGGAACGGAAGGTGAAAGAGCGCGAGGGCATGGCCGCCTGGCACGGCTGGGTCGAGAAGCACAAGGACGTCATCGTCGAGCTGGGCGGCCCGCTGGGCAAGACCCGCAGGATCGACGGACGCGGCGTCACCGAGACCAGCAACGCGCTGACCGGCTTCACAGTGGTGCGGGCCGCCTCGCAGGAGGAGGCTGCCAAACTGTTCGAAAGCCATCCGCATTTTGCGATCTTTCCGGGCGAGGCGATCGAAGTGATGCCGGTCCTGCCAATTCCGCAGATGTAGCTTCGGTGGCGGCCCGTTCCGGGCGGGTGCAACGCATCGGCATGCCGATGGAAGTTGGGGTTAATCCTGCCTGATCGCCGCTAGTGACCTTCGCGTCCGGCTCATGTAAAGCTCGTTCACATGAGCTGGCGCAAGGAGCAGCGCCGCGCCGAGCGCGGCTATCATCACGGCAATCTGAAGGAAGCACTTCTGCAGGCCGCTCTCGGGCTGATCGCCGAGAAGGGCGCGGCCGGCTTTACCTTCGCGGATGCCGCGCGCATGGCCGGCGTCAGCGCGGCGGCGCCGTACCGGCATTTCCGCGACCGCGACGAGTTGTTGTCTTCGATTGCCCAGCGCGGCTTCGAGCAATTCGAGGCGCGCCTGACTGCGGCCTGGGACGACGGCCGCCCCGACACGGTCACCGCGTTCGAGCGCGTCGGCAGGGCCTATCTCGCCTTCTCCCGCGAGGAGCCCGCCTTCTATGCCGCGATGTTCGAGTCCGGTCTGCCGGTCGATGCCAATCCGGCGCTGCAGGCCGCCAGCGAGCGCGCATTCAACATCATTCGCGCCGCCGCCGAGCGGCTTGCGGCGTTGGCGCCGCCCGGCATTCCGCGCCCGCCGGCGATGATGATGGCGCTGCACATCTGGTCGATGGCCCACGGCGTGGCCTCGCTGTTCTCCCGCGGCGACGCCGCGCGGAGAAAGCTGCCGATGTCGCCGGACGAGCTGTTGGAGGCCGAGGTGCTGATCTATCTGCGCGGTCTCGGCTTTCCGACCGACCGCCGCCCTTCGCCCAAAGGGGCCGAGCCGCCTCCGGTACCGCCGGAGGCATCCTCCGGTTCAGGCGTGCCGCCGGGCGGCCCTTGGGGCAAGCCGAAATAAAATTACGCAAATAAATCACGCGGGCGTGTCAGGCGGCCGGCTTGACAAAATCGCGGGATGATCTAGCTATGTAAATGTTATTTACATTCACAACGGCTGACGCCGTCATGGAGAAGGAAATGGCCTACACCGCTGATGTCAATCGCTGGCGCGGCCCTTCGGACCAACACCAACCGTACGAGCGTCCGCGCATGCTCGATACGCCCTGGCATCCGGGCTGGATCGCCGTGACCATCCTCGGCTTCATCATCTGGTGGCCGATCGGACTCGCCCTTCTCTTTTTCACACTTGGGAGCAGAAGAATGTCGTGCTGGAGCAATCAGGACCGCTGGCAGAACAAGATGGAGCGGATGCAGTACAAGATGGACCGCATGCGCGGCCGGATGGAGCGCCGCGGCTTCGGCTTTGGCTTCGGCCCGCCGTCCTCCGGCAACCGCGCCTTCGACGAGTACCGCTCTGAAACGCTGCAGCGGCTCGAGGAGGAGCAGGTCGAGTTCAAGAACTTCCTCGATCGCCTGCGCCACGCCAAGGACAAGGAAGAGTTCGACCAGTTCATGGCGCAGCACAAGACGCGTCCGACCCCGCCGCCGAACGATCAGCAGCAGGGCTGACCTTCGAGCCTGATCCCTCTCAAAGCCTTCAGGCGCATGCCCCCAAAGTCCTGATGGCCCCGAGCCGCCCGTCTGCGCAACCCGCAGGCGGGCGGTTTGGCTTTAGGGGCTGACCTCGCCCCCGGTTTGCGGGGGAGTCGGATTACGTCGCAAGATGGCAGAACCCAATCCGAGCGAGCACCGACCAAGTCTCGACAGCGCGCTTTCCGCGCGCCGACGGGTCCGACCATGGCCACGGCTGGATGCAACGAGACCACGCAACGCATCGCGCTGCTCGAGCGCGTCTCGGACCTGTTCGACCGATTCGGACGCCTGGTGCCGCTGGCGATCGCGTTCCTCAACGGATGGCCGACCGAGATCAAGTTATATCCGGACTTCGTGGTCGGCAACGCGTGGAAGGTTTTTCTCAGCTGCATCCTCTACCAGCTCGCCGCGTTCGCGCTCAGGCGCGCGGTCACATTTGCATCAGGGAGCCTCGACCCATGATCCTGCTACGCGATTTCGCGCTCTATGTTTTGCCTGGCCTGGTCGCCGCGGGCGGCTGGCTCTATGCGGTCAGCCTGCGCAAGCAGGCGTGTCGCCGATGAAAGCCACGCCAATCCGGCCGCATGGTCGCTTGGTTCAGCGCGCTGTCACGAGCTGTGCACGAACCGAAGTCAGGAAATGTTCGTAGGCGTGATCCACGATCTCGTTGAGTGATCGCGTCCGTGCGAACATCGCCTTGGCCTCTGCGAGGAATTCCTCGCGTGTCGGTATCCTCGGCAGATGCAGATGTGTCAGCGCGTCGACACCGTCATGCGCGCGATTGAGGATGTCGTGCAGCGTCGGCAGCTGCAGCTGGGTCGGGTCGGCGCGGTGCAGCGCCGAAGATATCGCATGTGCAAGCTTCGGCGCGTCGAACCGCCCGGCAAGTTCACGGGCTGCCCGATTGATGACGCGGGCGCCGAGCGGCTGCTCGTTGCGCAGCACCTGTTCAGGCGGCGATTTCATGTTCCAGACGATGCCGAACCAGGACAGCAGCTTCAAGACGTAATAGGTGACGTCGATCTCCCACCAGTAAAAGCCCTGCCGCACGCTGCTCTGATAGGCGTGGTGATTGTTGTGCCAGCCTTCACCCATGGTGAACAACGCCAGCAGCCAGTTGTTGCGGGAGTCGTCGCCTGTCACGTAGCGCTTGCGTCCGTGCACATGGGCCAGCGAATTGATGCAGAAGGTTGCGTGATAGACCAGCACCGTGCTCCACAGGAAGCCGACGATCAGGCCCGACCACCCCGCAACCAGAAAGCAGAGCGCAGCGAGCACGAAGGCCGGCAGCAGCTCCAGTCGATGCAGCCACATCAGTTCGGGATAGACCGTGAGATCGCCGACCTTCACGAGGTCGGTCGCGTCATGCTCCCGGTAGAAGATCCAGCCGAGATGGCTGTAAAGGAAACCGCGCTGACGCGGCGAATGCACGTCAAGTTCCGTGTCCGAATGCAGATGATGATGCCGATGCTTCGCCGCCCACCACAACACGCTCTTCTGCGCGGTGCTTTGCGCAAGAAAGGCCAGGATGAACTGAAACACGCGGCCGGTGGCGAAAGCCCGATGCGAGAAGTAACGGTGGTAACCCGCCCCGATCGCAAACATGCGCACGACATAAAGCGAACCGCAGATCGCGACAGCCTGCCACGTGACGCCCGACCAGATCGCCGCAAAGCAGCCGAGATGGACCAGCACGAACGGTATGGCGGAGGGATACATGACGTCGTCGTGGTGGTCGTCGGCGGGCGCGTTGGGCGACATATTTTGGCGTGACCTCAGTAACGGGGATCCGGTTTTCGCGTCGGCAGCGCGGACGATCGCCGGGTATGAAAAACCCGCGGATGGCGGACCACCGCGCGGGTTTGAAGGAACTGCTTTGCAAGGACATCCGGCCAAAGCAGCGTTGGCCGAGTATTCGGGTGAATATATGGTCGCGGATAGCAGGCATGCAACCTCGTAGCCTCACGGGGAGCTGCGGCATCGTGTTCGGGTCGTCGCAATGCTGCGGCGCCGCGTGGCGCGCGGGCTGTCTACGGCCTATAGTCGGTACGTGAAGGTAGCACCCAAGCACCGGAGGCGGCCTGATGACAATTGCGACCGCAACGGACGATCGTCTCTGGCAGACCATACGCGAGGAGGCGCAGCGCGCCTGCGCATTCGATCCCGTTTTCGGCAAGTCGCTTGTCGATGCGGTGCTGGCGCATGATAGTTTCGCCGCGGCTCTGGCCGATCTGATCGGACGTAGACTCGGCGGCACTGCCGCAGGCCGAACGCGTTTCTCATCCTTTTCTCTCGACGCCTTTGGCGACGCGCCGGAATTGATCGAAGCTGCCGCCCGTGATTTGCAGGCAATCGTGCGCAGCGATCCCGCCATCGCCGGTCTGTTGGCGCCGCTGCTGCATTTCAAGGGCTATGTCGCGCTGCAAGCCTGGCGCGTCTCGAGCTGGCTGTGGCGTCATGACCATCGCGATGCGGCGCTTCTGTTTCAGAACGAAGCGTCGAACCTGTTGCAGGTCAGCATTCATCCGGCAGCCAGCGTCGGCTCGTCCGTGTATCTCGACCACGCCACCGGGATCGTGATTGGCGCCGATGTGGTGATCGCAAACGAGGTCACCATCCTCCAGAATGTCAGCATTGGCCGCGGCAGCGAGTTGCCGACGCGCTCGCCGCGTATCGGGCGGGGCGTCTATATCGGCGCCGGTGCGACCGTCTTGGGGGACATCAGAATCGGCGATTTCGCCAAGATCGGAGCCGGCACGGTGGTGACCCAGGACGTGCCAAGCGGCTGCACGGCAGTCGGCGATCCTGCGCAGCTGACCAACTGCCCCGAGCCCGCTTCGGCGGCGTGACGCACCATCTCAGGCATTGGATGTGGCGGGATCCGGATCGACGCGGCAAAGGCATCGCCTGCAGGATGCGTCCGGTCACATGGCCCTGGGTGAAGGGTTCCCGCGCCAACCTCCTGCGCTGCCTACCTTTCCGGCACCCAAATTGGCCTGTGGTAACCTCGCATTAACCAACGCCGGGCTCTGGTAAGGGCGGACAATCGCGCCCAAAGCCCAAGGCCATGGATCGTCAAGGCCCGGGGCCAAAGGCCCATAGTTTTGACATCTTGGCAGGGAATGCAGACGGCGGCTTTGGACGAGCCCCTGCACCCAGAAAGACAAGGCTTTGAGCGGGCTTGCCGGCCGCGCCCGTTCTAGCGCGGCCATTGGGGAACCGGCGGCCATTTGCTGGCCGGTACATCGGATAACGATCGCCTTGAGAGGATACTGCTTATGAATCCGGCCGACGTGGCTCAGTCAGCCCTTCCGGTTGCCGCTTCCGCGGACGTGTCGCTGATCGCGCTGTTCTGGCAGGCTCACTGGATCGTGAAAGCGGTGATGCTGGGGCTTCTCGCCTGCTCGGTCTGGGTCTGGGCGATCGCCATCGACAAAATCTTCCTGTTTGCCCGCACCCGCCGCTCGATGGACCGTTTCGAGCAGGCGTTCTGGTCCGGCGAATCGATCGAGGAGCTCTATCGCACCCTCTCGGCCAAGCCGACACATTCGATGGCGGCCTGTTTTGTGGCGGCGATGCGCGAGTGGAAGCGCTCGTTCGAGAACCAGGCCCGCTCCGTCGCCGGCCTTCAGATGCGCATCGACAAGGTCATGAACGTCTCGATTGCCCGCGAAGTCGAGCGGCTGGAGCGTCGCCTGCTCGTGCTGGCGACCGTAGGCTCCGCCGGCCCCTTCGTCGGCCTGTTTGGTACGGTCTGGGGCATCATGTCGAGCTTCCAGTCGATCGCGGCGTCGAAAAATACCTCTTTGGCGGTGGTCGCGCCGGGTATCGCGGAAGCGCTGTTTGCGACCGCAGTCGGCCTTATCGCCGCCATTCCCGCCACTATCTTCTACAATAAGTTCACCTCGGAGGTGAACCGGCAGGCTCAGCGGCTGGAAGGCTTCGCCGATGAGTTTTCCGCCATCCTGTCACGTCAGATCGACGAGCGGGGCTGACGGGCGGGATGTATAGTTTGAAGGGCAATTTGGGCACCAAGCCATGGGCATGAACGTTGCGAGTTCGTCCGGAGGCGGCGGGCGCCGCGGCCGGCGCAAGCCCGTCGTGGCCGAGATCAACGTCACGCCGATGGTCGACGTGATGCTGGTGCTGCTCATCATCTTCATGGTGTCGGCGCCGATGCTGACGGTCGGCGTGCCGCTCGACCTGCCGCAGACCCAGGCCAAGAGCCTCGAAAACAACGACCAGAAGCCGATCCAGATGTCGGTCGACATCAAGGGCAAGGTGTTCATCAACGACACCGAGATCGCGATCAACGAATTGATCCCCAAGCTGAAGGCGATCACCGACGCCCGCGGCGGCCTCGAGGAACGCATCTATCTGCGCGCCGACAAGAAGGCGGATTACGGTACGGTGGCCAAGGTGATGGGCCAGTTGTCCGGTGCCGGTTTCAAGAAGCTCGCCCTCGTCACGGAAGCGGATCAGGGATCCTAAGCCGGTGAAGGTGAACGTCGACAAGACACTCGTTGCGTCGATTGCCCTCCACGTGCTCGTGCTGGGATGGGGGCTCGTGACCTTCAGCAGCAAGGCCTACATGGCGCCGGAAGAGTCGCTTCCGATCGACATCATCTCGACCGATCAGCTCGCCAAGATGATGGCCGGACAGAAGACCGGCAAGAAGGAAGAGCTCAAGCCGAAGGTCGAGAAGATCGCGGAGCCGAAGCCCGAAGAGGATGCCGTCGGCAAGGTCACCGAGAAGAAAGAGCTGATCAAGACCAATTCGCAGCCGGAGCCGCCGCCGAAGCCGGTCGAGAAGCCGGTGGAGAAGAAGCCCGAGCCGCCCAAGCCCGTGGCCGAGGCCAAGCCGAAGGAAGAGCCGAAGCCGCCGGAAAAGAAGCCTGACCCGGCCAAGGAAGATCCGCTCGCCGAGCTCATGAAGAAGCAGGAGACCAAGAAGCCGCCGCCCAAGCCGGTCGAGCAGAAGGTCGCCGCGGTGCAGCCGCAGCAGCAGCCGAAGCCCAAGGAGCGCAGCTTCGATCCCGCGCAGATCCAGCGCGACCTCGACAAGCGCGCCGCGACCCGACACGAGCAGACCGGCGCGGCGCTGAATGCGTCGGCCTCGCTGGGAGCGGCGACGGGCACGGCCTCAAACAACATTGCGACATGGCGTGGTGCGTTCCAGGGTGCGGTCAAGCGCTGCTTCACGCCGACCTATAACGGGCAGGATGCCGACCAGTACGAGGCCGACATCGACATTCCCATGAAAATCGACGGATCGCTCGCGTCCGAGCCCGTCGTGGTCGCGGTGAGGGGACCGTCGCGCTCGATTGCTCAGGCGATCGCCGAGAGCGCCAAGCGCGCCATCGTGCAATGCCAGGTCTACTCGTTCATGCCGAAGCAGCAGTACGAGAGCTGGAAGCTCATTCCGATGACTTTCGGCCTGAAAGATATGTTGTGACATCCAACAAAAGAATTTTGCAATGAATGACGTCCGATCGATGAACCGCCGCCGCTTCATGACCCTGACCGGATCGACGCTCGCGATGCTCGGGGGCGGACAAGCCTTCGCGCAGGCCCAGCCGCGAATTCGCATCGACCCGACCGAGTTTCAGCCGATCCCGATCGCGATCACCAATTTTGTGCCCGGCTCGCCGTCCGACGGCGATGTCGGCAACGGTGTGACCCAGGTCATCACCAACAATCTGAAGCGTTCGGGGCTGTTCGCGCCGATCGACCAGGCTGCCTTCATCGAGCGCATCAGCAACATCGACGTCGCGCCGCAATTCCAGAACTGGAAGACCATCAACGCGCAGGCCCTGGTCACGGGGCGTATGACGCGGCAGTCAGATGGCCGGCTCAAGGCCGAATTCCGTTTGTGGGACGTGGTCTCCGGCCAGCAGCTTGCCGGGCAGCAATATTTCACCTCGCCAGAATATTGGCGCCGCATCGCCCACATCATCTCCGACCAGATCTATGAGCGGATGACCGGCGAAAAGGGCTATTTCGACAGCCGCGTCGTGTTCGTGGACGAAAGCGGGCCGAAGGAGCGCCGCGTCAAGCGGCTTGCGATGATGGACCAGGACGGCGCCAATGTGCGCTATCTGACCCGCGGCTCCGACCTCGTGCTGACGCCGCGCTTCTCGCCGAATTCGCAGGAAATCACCTACATGGAATTCGGGCAGGGCGATCCGAAGGTCTATTTGTTCAACATCGAGACCGGCCAGCGTGAGATCGTCGGCAACTTCCCCGGCATGACCTTTGCCCCGAGATTCTCGCCGGACGGCCAGCGCGTCATCATGAGCCTGCAGCAGGGCGGCAATTCCAATTTGTTCGTGATGGATCTGCGCTCGCGCTCGACCACGCGCCTCACCGACACGCCGGCGATCGACACGTCTCCGTCCTACTCGCCGGACGGCGCGCGCATCTGCTTCGAGTCCGATCGTGGCGGCCGGTCGCAGATCTATGTGATGGCGGCGGGCGGCGGGCAGGCGCAGCGAATCTCCTTCTCCAAGGACGATACCAACGCCAGCTATTCCACCCCGGTCTGGTCGCCGAAGGGCGATTACATCGCCTTCACGAGACAGGGCGGCGGGCAGTTCTCGATCGGCGTGATGAAGCCGGACGGCTCCGGCGAGCGGCTGCTCACCTCCGGCTTCCACAACGAAGGCCCGACCTTCTCGCCGAACGGCCGCGTGCTGATGTTCTTCCGCGATCCCGGCGGCAATGGCGGCCCATCGCTGTACAGCGTCGACATCTCCGGCCGCAACGAGCTCAAGGTGCCGACACCGGGCTTCGCGTCCGACCCGGCATGGTCGCCGCTGCTATCCTCGACGGCGGGCTGACGAGAACACTAAAACATCGCGCGTTCGGATGCGCGGTGTTGTTGAAAAACGCACCGGATTTTTCGACTTCTACGCGCAAAGCAAGCTTTCCTTCACCTTGTGCTCGGCAAGGCTTGCCTAGTTGCTTGATATTTAAGCGAAAATCGGTTCGCAGATAACGAAAACAACTCGACTTTAACGATGTTCCCTCAGAAAGGCTTCACCTGGGCTGGGTAAAAGTACGCGCCAAACAGGACGCGTAACAAGCCAATGCAACTGGCCGACCAGAAGCAGAGTGATCGAGACGAGCTGGAGCCGATTCTCTACGCCGCTCTCATCAACTCCATGGTGCAGAATTTCTGGGCGATCTTCCTCGGCTCGGCCTCCGCAGCCGTGGCCGCGGTGATGACTGCGTTGAAGACCGGCGACGTCTGGCTGTGGCCGCTTGCGTTCCTGCTGATTGCCATCGGCACCGCGCGCGCGTTCCAGATGCGCGGTTACGAAAACCGCACCCAGATGCTGTCCTTCGAAGAGGCCAAGCACCTCGCGCCGCGTTACTGGATCGGCGCGCTGAGCTATGCGGCTGTGCTCGGGGTGTGGGCCTTCGTCGTCATCTACAACAACAACGATCCGGTCGCCGACATGCTGTGTGTCGCGATCGGCATCGGCTACACCGCGGGCGGCGCCGCCCGCAATTACGGGCAGCCGCGGGTGATCCAGTGGCACGTCGCGCTGGCCTGCGGTCCGATGTCGCTCGCCTTGCTGCTGCACGGCGGCTTCTACCATGTCGGGCTCGCCATCCTGCTCGTGTTCTTCTTCATCGGAATGAAGAACATCAACCTCAGCCTGCATGCGATCTTCGTCAAGGCGCTGACCTCCAGCTTTCGGGAATCCGCACTGGCGAGCCAGTTCGACACCGCGCTCAACAACATGCCGCACGGCCTGTGCATGTTTCGCGCCGACGGCCGCCTCGCGGTGATGAATCATCGCTTCGGCGAACTGATGGCCCTGCCCGAGGACCTGGTCAAGCGTGGCGCTATTGCTTCAGACATCATCTCGGCCTGCGTCGCCGCCGGATCCATTTCGGCCGGGAGTGGCGACCAGATCCTGGCCGAGATCGAGAAGGCGAAGATCTGCGAGATCGTCACCGCCGATCCAAATCCGGCACGCGGGCGCACTTTGTCCTGGACGTTCCAGCCGATGACCGGCGGCGGCACCGTGCTGCTGCTGGAAGACATCACCGAACGCACCGTTGCGGAAGCCCGCATCAGCCATCTCGCCCGTTATGACGAACTCACCGCGCTGCCGAACCGCGTCAGCTTCCGCGACGAGATCGAGCGGCTGCTGGCCAACGCCCACGGCGCGGAGCGCCTCTCGGCCCTGCTGTTCGTCGACCTCGACCAGTTCAAACAGGTCAACGACACGCTCGGTCATCCCTGCGGCGACCAGCTGCTGTGCGCGGTCGCCAACCGTCTGCGCGAGATGCTGCGTCCCGAAGATTTCGTCGCCCGCTTCGGCGGCGACGAATTCGTCGTGTTCCAGCAGAACATCTCTTCGACGGAGGACGCCGCCTCGCTCGCCCGCCGCATCGTCGAGCGTCTGAGCGAGCGCTACCGCATCGACAATCATCTGGTCGAGATCGGCGCCAGCGTCGGCATCGCACTGACCTCGCCGGACGGCGCCGTCAGCGCCGATACCCTGCTCAAGAACGCCGACATGGCGCTGTACCGCGCCAAGGCCGACGGCCGCGGCACCTTCTGCTTCTTCCGTGACGAGATGGCGGCGACCGTCGAGGCGCGCCGCATCCTCGAGCTCGATCTGCGCAAGGCGCTCGCCAACGAGGAGTTCGAGCTGTTCTATCAGCCGCTGGTCAATCTGAAGTCCGGCAAGATCACCACCTGCGAGGCGCTGCTGCGCTGGAATCATCCGGTGCGCGGCACCGTCTCGCCGGTCGACATCATCCCGGTCGCCGAGGACATGGGCCTGATCGTCGACCTCGGCCGCTGGATCCTGCGCCGCGCCTGCATGGAATGCATGAAGTGGCCGGAGAGCGTCAGCGTCGCCGTCAACTTCTCGCCGCAGCAATTCCACCAGCGCGACGTGCTGAGCGAAATCCGCTACGCGCTCGAAGTGTCGGGCCTGCCGGCGCACCGGCTGGAGATCGAGATCACCGAGTCCTCGCTGCTGCGCAACACCCAGCTCACTCACGACATCCTGTCGCAATTGCACGCGCTCGGCGTGCGGATCTCGCTCGACGATTTCGGCACCGGCTATTCGAGCCTCAGCTATCTGCACAATTTCCCGATGCAGAAGGTGAAGATCGACCGCTCCTTCCTCGAAGGCATCGACACCGACCGCCCGCTGACGCTGCTGCGCGGCGTGGCGCGGCTGTCGGCCGATCTCGGCATGGCCGTGGTGGTCGAGGGCATCGAGACCAACGAGCAGCTCGATCTGATCAGCGCCGACGGCACCGTCTCCGAGGCGCAGGGCTATCTGTTCAGCCGGCCGGTGCCCGCCGTGCGGATGCGCCAGTTGCTCAACGCCTCGCATGGACGGCGCGGCGAAGGCCAGCTCCACGTCGCCAGCTCGCGCTCCTTCGCTTAACCCCCATCTTGAAACGTCCCATCATTTCAGACTGTTGCGGCTCACCGTAGTGCTACGGGGGTTAACCCTAACTATTCGATTGCTTTGCATCCTTGTTAAGAGGGTGTTAATAATTGCCACGCGCGCGGAAGTTGTCTGGCCAGAATTGGCTTTCGAGCCCGCGGCGTGAGTGTGGGTAGGGAGTTGGAATGCAGTCCTCAGCCAGATCTGTCATTTCGGCTGTTGGACGGGGAGCGGAGCTCCTGACCGACGTCGACTATCATCTTGCGGAAACTGCCGCGGAGAAGGAGGAGATCTACAATCTCCGCTACCGCGCCTATCTGCGGGAGGGCGCCGTCAAGCCTTCGGCGGACGAACGCGTCACCGACCGCTATGACGAATTGCCGAACGCGTGGACCTTCGGCGTCTATCTCCATGGCGAGCTCTGCAGCTCGGTGCGCATCAGCGTGCTGACGTCGGAATGGCGCGAGTCCACCTCGGCCGATGTCTTCCCGGACATCCTGATGCCGCGGCTCGATCGCGGCGAGGTCATGATCGACCCGACCCGCTTCGTCGCGGATCCCGACCAGGTCAAGCGCGTTCCGGAATTGCCCTATCTGACGACTCGTCTCGCTTACATGGCCTGCGAGCATTTCAATGCCGATCTCGGCCTCGCCATCGTGCGTTCCGAGCATCAGGCCTTTTACCGCCGGGTATTCCTGCATGAGACCATTGCCGAGCCCCGGCTGGTTCCCGGCCTCACCAAGCCGTTCGGATTGATGGCGGCGGACTTCCCGAACTTCCGCAAGAAGGTGTTCGAGCGTTATCCGATCATGCGGTCGACCGCCTTCGAGCGGCGGATGCTGTTCGGGCGCGGAGGCCAGCGCCAGGTGCCGCAGCGGCCGGTGCTCGTGGCGGACGCCGCACACGCCTGAGTCGGCGGTTGCGCGGATGCGGCTCAGGCTGTTGAGCCTGGGCGCTTTGGCCGGCTACAGGTCGCCACACATCAACTTCTGCGCCCAAATTCCGGCGAATGCCGGCGGTTTTGCCGGTTGGCGAGGCTTGCCTTCACCCTCGTGCCACATTTACAACCCATTAACCATGACGGTTGCTTTTCGCTGGTTGGGGGCATTTGATCGGCTGAGGCAAGGTTCCGTCAAGGTTGACGGAACGTTCGCTTAACCAACCCCCTGTAGACCGGACAGCAGTGGACGAAACGTGAGCGTGGAGGCTCCGGAATGAAACATCCTATGCGTATCCTCCAGGGATTGAAGCTGGTAGCGGTGCTCGCCGTCGCGCTGTCGATGGGCGCCTGCGCCAACAAGAATGCTGCGACGGATGCGATGGCCAATGCGGCGACGCCCGGCAGTCAGCAGGACTTCGTCGTCAACGTGGGCGACCGCGTGTTCTTCGAGAGCGACCAGACCGATCTGACCCCGCAGGCGATCGTGACCCTGGAGAAGCAGGCGCAGTGGCTCCAGACCTATCCGCGCTACAGCTTCACCGTCGAGGGCCATGCCGACGAGCGCGGCACCCGCGAATACAACATTGCGCTTGGCGCTCGCCGCGCCCAGTCGGTGCGTTCGTTCCTCGCCTCGCGTGGCATCGATCCGAACCGCATGCGGACGATCTCCTACGGCAAGGAGCGGCCGGTCGCCGTCTGTAACGACATCTCCTGCTGGTCGCAGAACCGTCGCGCCGTCACCGTGCTGAACGCCAGCTCCTGACGCCGGACTGACACTCAGTCAGGCGCCGTTCATCTTCCAGAAACGATTATACCGGCGCCCTCTCGGGCGCCGGTTTCGTTTCAGCAATCCGTGACAGAATCGCCGTGGTGCCCGACACATTTTTGGCGTACTCCCCTTCAATGTGTGGCGCGTCGCATGTTCCGTCGCAGGCCATTTCGCTTTCGTCGTCAGGGCAAGATGTCATCCAGATTTAAGGTCTTTACCGGCACGGTGGCCATCGCCGCGCTGCTCTCCGTGTGTTCACCCGTCTTCGCCCAGACCGATGACGATCCCGAGATGCGGATCGAGCGGCTCGAGAACCAGCTGCGCCAGCTGACCGGCCAGAACGAAGAGCTGCAATACCGCAACCGCCAGCTCGAGGAGCGGCTGCGGGCGCTTGAAGGCGGCGCGCAAGGCGCGCCCGCACAGGCGCCCGGCGTCGCGGCGATGCCGCCCGCCCAGATCGGACCAGGCCAGGGCGCGCCCGGTTATCGCCAGCAGCCGCAGCAGCAGGCCGTGCAGCCGAATTACGAGCAGCCGCAGATTGCTTCTCCCGCGCCGATCGTTCAGGAGCAGCCGGCGCCCGGCGCGCCCGGGCGAAACCGCCGCGGCGATGCGTTCGACCCGAACCAGAATCCGAATGCGCCTGGCGCGCCGCGCGCGCTCGGCGGCGGCCAGCAGCCGATGTCGGCAGGCAACCAGACAGCCTCGCCCGGCGGTCGCGGCGCGGGCGAGCCGCTCGATCTCGCCAATACCAGCCCACGCTACCAGCAGGGCGCACCGGCCCAGCCCGGCTACCCTCCGGCTCAGCAAGGCTATCCGCCGGTCCAGCAAGGCTATCCGGCACCTGCCGGCGCTCCGGCCCTGACGACGCTGCCACCCTCGGCCACGCCGCGCGACGAGTTCGATCTCGGCATCGGCTACATGCAGCGCAAGGACTATGCGCTCGCCGAGCAGACCATGAAGAACTTCACGCAGAAATATCCAAGCGACCCGCTGCTCGGGGATGCGCAATACTGGCTCGGCGAAAGCTATTTCCAGCGCCAGCAATACCGCGACTCCGCGGAAGCCTTCCTCGCCGTCACGACCAAATACGAAAAGTCGGCCAAGGCCCCGGATGCGCTGCTGCGGCTCGGTCAGTCGCTCGCCGCGCTGAAGGAGAAGGAGGCCGCCTGCGCCGCCTTCGGCGAGGTCGGTCGCAAATACCCGCGCGCCTCCGCCGGCGTCAAAGCCGCGGTCGACCGCGAGCAGAAGCGGGTGAAGTGCTGACCCGCGGCGCCGAGCGCTGACAAGGCCGATGGCGTTGCGCTAAAACGGTGCCGGCATTGCTGGGCAGCGTCATGTCAGACGACGACACTTCTCCGATCTCGACGCGCGAGGCGAGGCGGCTCTTCGCCGGCCTGAAGAGCGCGCCGGCGCTGGTGCTCGCCGTGTCGGGCGGGCCCGACTCGGTCGCGCTGATGTGGCTTGCGGCGCGCTGGCGGCGCAGCCTGGCGCGCGGCCCGGTTCTCACCGTCGTCACGATCGATCACGGGCTGCGGCGAGAGGCGGCGCGCGAGGCGCGTGAAGTCAAGCGGCTCGCCGCCGAACTCGGATTGCCGCACCGGACGCTGCGCTGGCGCGGCGCAAAACCGAAGACGGGTCTGCCGGCCGCGGCGCGCGAGGCGCGATACCGCCTGCTCGCGCAGGCCGCGCGTGCCCTCGGCGCGAGCCACGTGCTGACCGCTCACACCCAAGACGACCAGGCCGAGACCCTGTTGATGCGCCTGTTGCGCGGCAGCGGACTTGCCGGGCTGTCGGCAATGGCCCCCCACAGCCAGCGCGACGAAATCGTGCTGGTGCGTCCGCTGCTCGAAGTCCCGAAGGCGCAGTTGATCGCAACCCTGAAGCGGGCTGGAATCAGCTTCGCCGACGATCCCACCAACCGCGACACAGCCTTTACCCGGCCGCGGCTGCGCGCGCTGATGCCGCTGCTTGCGGCCGAGGGGGGCGATGCCCGCACACTGGGGCGGCTCGCCGCCCGGCTGGCGCGGGCCAATGCCGCGGTCGAACTGCTGGCCGACGGCGCCGAGCGATATCTCCGTTTACGGGATCGCGGCAATGCGCCGCAGGTCGGTGTGCGAAGCTTCGAGGCCTCGGCCTTTGCGGCCCTGCCGGAAGAGGTCCGGCTGCGGCTCCTGCTGCGAACCATCAACGCCCTCGGGCATGAAGGGCCGGCGGAACTCGGCAAGGTTGAAGCCGTCCTCGCGGTGCTCGATCAGGCCATCGCCACAAGCCCCCGCGCAGGCGCAAAGGGCCGGCCGGCCTTGAAACAGACCCTTGCGGGAGCCTTGATCAGCCTTGCCGGCGGGCGTATCCACGTCGCGCCGGCGCCGGCCCGGCGCCGCAAGGGTGGATAGACACGGACGAGGGCGGACCATGACACCGGCCGTTTCCGGGCGGCCATCGTCAGGTCACCTTAACCAGGCAGGAAAAACCCCGGCCGGGTCGCCATTATTTCAGCGGGAATCGCTCTAAGATGGGATAAATAGTCCCATCTCGTTCCCTTGGCAGCGACCGGGGCGGCACCTAAATTGTTATCGTCTAACGATGAGGATTCCTTGGGGATTTCCTCGTAGAGCCCAAGGATGAGGCCGCGATCCGCGCGACCACGAAGGAAGATCGATGAACGCCAATCTGCGCAATTTCGCCCTCTGGGTCATCATTGTCTTGCTGCTGTTGGCGTTGTTCACGCTCTTCCAAAATCCTGGCCAGCGCGCCTCCTCGCAGGACATCGCCTTTTCCCAGCTGTTGAGCGAGGTTGACCGCGGCAACGTGCGCGACGTCGTAATCCAGGGGCCCGACATCCACGGCACCTTCACCAACGGCTCCAGCTTCCAGACCTATGCGCCGAACGACCCGACGCTGGTGAAGCGCCTCTATGACAGCAAGGTTCAGATCACCGCGAAGCCGCCCGGCGACAACGTGCCGTGGTTCGTGTCGCTGCTGGTCTCCTGGCTGCCGTTCATCGCGCTGATCGGCGTCTGGATCTTCCTGTCGCGGCAGATGCAGGGCGGCGCCGGCAAGGCGATGGGCTTCGGCAAGTCGCGCGCGAAGATGCTCACCGAAGCGCACGGCCGCGTCACCTTCGAGGACGTCGCGGGCGTCGACGAGGCCAAGCAGGATCTGCAGGAGATCGTCGAATTCCTGCGCGACCCCGGCAAATTCCAGCGCCTCGGCGGCCGCATTCCGCGCGGCGTGCTGCTGGTCGGCCCTCCCGGCACCGGTAAGACCCTGATCGCGCGTGCGGTCGCGGGCGAAGCCAACGTGCCGTTCTTCACCATTTCGGGTTCGGACTTCGTCGAAATGTTCGTCGGCGTCGGCGCGAGCCGCGTCCGCGACATGTTCGAGCAGGCCAAGAAGAATGCGCCCTGCATCATCTTCATCGACGAAATCGACGCGGTCGGTCGTCATCGTGGCGCAGGCCTCGGCGGCGGCAATGACGAGCGCGAGCAGACCTTGAACCAGTTGCTGGTCGAGATGGACGGCTTCGAGGCGAACGAGGGCGTGATCCTGATCGCCGCGACCAACCGTCCCGACGTACTCGATCCCGCGCTGCTGCGTCCGGGCCGCTTCGACCGCCAGGTCGTGGTGCCCAATCCCGACGTCGTCGGCCGCGAGCAGATCCTCAAGGTTCACGTCCGCAAGGTGCCGCTGGCCCCCGATATCAACCTCAAGACCATCGCGCGCGGCACGCCCGGCTTCTCCGGCGCCGACCTGATGAACCTCGTCAACGAAGCCGCGCTCACGGCCGCCCGCCGCAACAAGCGGATGGTGACGCAGGCCGAGTTCGAGGAAGCGAAAGACAAGGTGATGATGGGTGCCGAGCGCAAGTCGCTCGTCATGACCGAGGAAGAGAAGCTGTTGACGGCCTATCACGAGGGCGGTCACGCCATCGTCGGCCTCAACGTCGTCGCGACCGACCCGATCCACAAGGCGACCATCATCCCCCGCGGCCGTGCGCTCGGCATGGTCATGCAACTGCCGGAGCGCGACAAGCTATCGATGTCGCTGGAGCAGATGACCTCGCGGCTCGCCATCATGATGGGCGGCCGTGTCGCCGAAGAGCTGATCTTCGGTCGCGAGAAGGTGACCTCGGGTGCGTCCTCCGACATCGAGCAGGCGACACGCCTGGCTCGCATGATGGTGACGCGCTGGGGCCTGTCCGAGAAGCTCGGCACCGTCTCCTACGGCGAGAACCAGGACGAGGTGTTCCTGGGCATGTCGGTCTCGCGCACGCAGAACGCGTCCGAGGCGACCGTGCAGAAGATCGACTCCGAGATCCGGCGTTTCGTGGAAGAGGGCTACAACGAAGCGACGCGCATTCTCACCGAGAAGCGCGCCGACCTCGAAGCTCTCGCCAAGGGCCTGCTCGAGTTCGAGACGCTCTCCGGCGACGAGATCGTCGATCTGCTCAAGGGCAAGAAGCCGAACCGTGAATCGGTGCTTGAGCCGACCACGCCGCGTGCCTCCGCGGTGCCCCCGGCCGGCAAGACGCCGCGCCCGCGGCCCGATGCGGATCCCGGCCTGGAGCCGCAGCCGCAGGCCTGATCGGAAGCCACAATCGAGATTGCAAAACGCGGCGGAAACGCCGCGTTTTTTTGTTGGCTGGTGGTTCGTGGATGCGGGCGGTCGCCCGGCGTGGGCGGGGCGCGGCTTCGGGACAGACGGCGGAATCACTAAAGAAGAACTTAACGCTTGCGTCCTAATTTGGCCCGCCATGACTGACCAGGTCGTCCACAGCGCGGTTCAACCGTTTTCGTCACGTGCGGCGCTCCCCTGGGCCGTAGGCCTCGGCGTCTATGCCCTGCTGCTGGTCGTCGGGCCGTGGCTGCTCGGTGATCCCGACAGCTATTCTCACATCGAGGTCGGGCGCTGGATCATCGCGCACGGCGCGCTGCCGGAAAGCGATCCGTTTTCGTTTTCGAAGCACGGCGCGCCCTGGATCACGTTCGAATGGCTCTCGGAAGTCGTCTACGCCGGAGCCTACGCATTGTCCGGCTGGCCCGGCGTCGTCGTGGTGGCAGCCGCGGCAATTGCGCTCGCCTTTGGCCTGTTCACCTTCTTCCTGCTGCGTGAGCTGTCGCCGGCCCTCACGGCGCTCATGGTGATCGCGGCAATCATCCTGCTGGCGCCGCATATGCTGGCGCGGCCACATGTCCTCGTGCTGCCGGTGATGGTGACCTGGGCGGCTGCCTTGGTGCGCTGCATGGATCGCGGCGGGCCCCCGCCATACTGGGCGCTGCCGCTGCTGGTGCTGTGGACCAATCTGCATGGCAGCGTGGTTCTTGCGCTGGGGCTGATCGGCCCGGCGGTGCTCGAGGCGCTGCTGCGTGAGGGGCGGAGCGAGTGGCCGCGCGTGCTGCTGCGATGGCTGCCCTTCTCGGCCCTAGCCCTCGCGGCGTCCTGCCTGACGCCGCATGGGCCGGAACCGCTGCTGATGCCGCTGACGACACTCGGCCTCGGCTCTGCGCTCGCCTGGATCGGGGAATGGCGGCCGCAGGATTTCAGCCATGTCGGTGGATTCGAGCTGCTGCTGCTCGGTGGCATCTTCGCGCTCACGCGCGGCGTCACGCTGCCGGTCGTGCGGGCGCTGGTGGTGATCGGCCTGCTGCATTTCGCTCTGGCGCAGGTGCGCAATGCGGACCTGCTGGCGATGCTGGCGCCGCTCTATCTGGCGGCGCCCTTGGGTCGGAAGTTCGGCGGGCGGATCACCGACGACGAGGCGGGCCCATCGCGCGGCCTGAACCTGGCCGCGTTTGGTGTCGTGATCGCGATGAGCGGGGCGGCGCTAGCGCGCGACTTACGGCCGGCTGCCGTCATCACGCCCCAGGCTGCCATCGCTCAAGCCGACCTCGCCAAGGCGGGGCGCGTGCTCAACGATTATTCATTCGGCGGCTATCTGATCTTCGCCGGCATTCCCACGTTCATCGATGGTCGCGGCGAGCTGTACGGGGGACCGTTCATCGACCGCTACAATCGTGCCCTGGCGCTGGTCGACCTTGCAGATTTTCTCAAGCTGCTCGACGACTACGACATCGGGGCGACGCTGCTCGCGCCGCGAACACCGGCGGTCGCGATGCTCGACCGGATGCCCCAGTGGCAACGCGTCCATAGCGACGAGGTGGCGGTCGTGCACAAGCGGCGGGATCCGCCGCAGAGATAAAGTCAGGCGGTGCCGAAGGCCGCGTATTGACCGCCGAGCGACACGCCGCGCAGGGCCTCTTCGAGGCGACGCGCCGGTTTGGTGTCCCAGGGAAGCAGCAGGAAATGGCGCGCGCCGATGTCGCGCAATCCGCCCGCCGCCATGAGCTTTCGGGTCTTGCCGGCACTGAGCAGGACGGCGTCCCGGTCGAACTCACAGCGCGCGACGGCAAGACGCGTCAGCGGGTTGTACGGATTGTGCTCGATCACGCAGACGAGCCCCCCGGGGCGTACCACCCGCCGCATCTCGGCGATGAAATGCGTCCATTCGGCGGGGACGACGTGGTGCATCACGCAGATGGCCGTGACGAGATCGAAGCTGGCGTCCTCGAAGGGAAAAGTGCGGCCGTCGAACTCGCGGTAGTCGACCCCGCTATTGGCCGCGCGGGCCTGCGCCAGGCTGGCCGACGAAACGTCGATGCCGCTCAGGCTGCCGGCGATGCCGTGCAGCAGCGGATGAAGGCTGCCGACGCCGCAGCCGGCGTCCAGCATGTCGGGCCTCTCGGTGCCCAGCCGCTGCGCGATCAGGTCGCGTAGCAGGTCGGCCTTCGCGCGCATGAAGAAATCATGCGGCAAGCCCGAGAAGTCGATCGAGGATTGCACGACGTCGCGGTAGTTGGCGTGATAGCCATCGAAGAGCTCGCTCATGCGCCGGGTCACTCGTTGACGGCGTGGATCGCGGGCGCGCCCGCCGCCTCGTTGCGATCGAAGCCGGCGCGCGTTTGCACCACATAGAGCGGGCGGCGTTTCACCTCGGCATGAATGCGGCCGACATAAAGTCCCACGATGCCCGTCATCAGCATGTTGATGCCGCACAGCAGGGACACCACGACCATGGTCGAGGACCAGCCGGTGACCAGATGGCTGTCATTGCTGAGCCACAACAGGATCACCCAGCCGCCGTACAGCAAAGCCAGTCCCGAAACCGTCAATCCACACCAGATTGCGAGCCGCAGGGGCAGGTCTGAAAAGCCGAGCGCGGCGTTCATCGCGAGCCGCACCATCTTGAACAGCGGGTATTTGGTTTCGCCCGCCGCGCGCTCGAGGCGGTGGAAGGCGACCTCGGCCTGCCGGAAGCCCAGCCAGGCGATCATGCCGCGCACGAAGCGGTCCTGCTCCGGCATCTGCATGAGTGCGTCGAGCACCTTGCGATCGATCAGGCGGAAATCGCCGACGTCGGCGGGGATGCCGACGGAGGACATCCTGCCGAGGAGCCGGTAGAACACATGCGCAGTCGCCCGCTTGAACCGGCTTTCGCCGTCGCGCGACAGGCGGCGGGCGTGGACGACGTCGTTGCCTTCCTTCCACTTCGCGATCAATTGCTCGATCACTTCCGGCGGATCCTGCAGATCGGCGTCCATGACGATGATCGCTTCACCTTGCGCGGCGTCCATGCCGGCGGTGATGGCAACCTGATGGCCGAAGTTGCGCGACAGGCCGATATAGCGGAAGCGCGGATCGCGCTGGGCGAGCGCCTGGAGCACGATGGAGCTGGAATCGCTGCTGCCGTCGTCGACGAAGATCGCTTCTGCAGGCCCGTCGAGCCGGGACAGAACCAGGTCGAGCCGGCGCAGCAGGACCGGCAGCACGGCTTGCTCGTTGAACACGGGGATGACGAGGCTGTAGCGGATCGATCTGGTATTGGCCGCCATGCGATGGATTCCGGCTGGTTTCAGGGGCGGAAGTCTAGTTCACCGGTGGTTAAGGTCGCCTTGCTGCAACCGTTAAGGATTGGGCGGCAGGAGCGACTGAGGGAGGCGGAATGGGCGCGATGCCTGACGATCAACCTCGCGGTGCAGCCGCAGCGTCGCGTGAGGGCCTGCGGTGGATCTTGTAGAGGACAAATCGCTTCGAGGTATCCCGCACCTCCAGCAGGTCAGGCAGCGGGTTCGCAGCCTGGGGCCCAAGCACGTACAGATAATCGAAGTCCCGGTACCAGGTGCGGACGAACGGCGGAGCGCCCGCCGGCGGTTGGCTCGTCGCGATTGCGGCAAGCATCTCCGTCGGCACCGGTCCGCCATAGGGGATGGCAAGACCGCGCACGCCCTCGCGTGGCCGCACCGGCTGCTTGCCCGCTTCCGTGAAGAGATTGGGCACGAACGCGTTGGCATAATGTACGGCCAGCGTCGGCGCATAATACATCGGATACGAGGTGAGGTCGGCAAAGGGCGGATCGCCATTGTCGCCCGTGCTGCCGACGAGGACGCGCGAGCCGCGCTCGATCTTCTGGAACGAGGTGATGATCGCCGCGTAGTCGGCGCGGTAAGGCAGCCACACCGCGAGGACGATGGCGAGATTTATCAGGATGATGCCGCTGATCGCGGCGAGCGCGGCTGTTCTCCAGGCACGGCTCGGCAGCGTCAGCGAGCTGAAGGCGGGGAGGATCAGAGCCGCAGCGGGAATGACACGAAGGTCGACAAATGCGGTTCCAAACAGCTTCGAGGGGATGACGAGGTAAAGCAGCGCAAAGCCGATCGCGAGCCAGGTCCCGGCTGGCTCGAGCCTGAGGAGGCCGCGCCGTGCGGCGAATAGCAGCGAAATCATCAATACCAGGCCGGTCGCTGCCGCTGCCGTCAGATTGTAGCCGTTCAGGATGCGCAGCGGCCAGACGGGCTTGAATCCGAAGAACCAGCTCGTCCCTTCGCTTCCGATCGAGCCCGCGGTCATCTGCATGATCGCAAACAACACGAGCGCGGGCAGGGCCAGCGCGCCGAGCCGGGCGGCGGCGACCCGGTAGGCTATTCCGTGCTGACGCATGCGCGAGAGCTCGTAGAGGCCGAGCGTCGCGCCATAGATGCCGAGCGAGAAGAAATGCGCCGCATACAGCGCCGCGACGAACACCAGATTGGCGACGAAACGCAGCGGCCACGGGCCTTCGGCCAGCATCAGGTAGATTGCGATGCCCCAAAGCGCGAGGCCGAGGCCAAACTCGAAATTCACGAAGCCCCAGCTGAACGGCAGACAATACAGGAAGGCCAGCGCAGCGAAGCCGGCAAGATGAACGCGTCCTTTCCGGACCCACTCCAGCAACAGCGCGCCGCCGACAATGAGCAATTGGCTCAGCAGCAGAAAAAGCCGCGTGGCGTTCTCAACGCTCATCAGACGCGCCAGCTGCGGCACGAGCAGGTCCATGCCAAGGTTGGGATAGAAGGCCCATGCCACCTCGTAATGCGGATTGGCATCGGGTGTGCCGTTCTGGCTCAGGATGTACATGCGGGCGAGGTGATTGGGATAATCGACCATCGCGGGGATCGGGGTCAGCAGCACCGGCAGAAGCGAGAGCGCCGCCAGCACCGCCAGAACGGCGATCGGCACCGACCGCTCCGAGCCGAACCGAGCCGGCATTGTCACAGTCGGCCTGTCAAAAGAAGACATGTCGCGGGATCGCCGGGGTTTGAGCGCAGCGGTCGTGTCCGCGGCGCATTTGCTCACGGTTACGCGTGCGTGCCGTCACGGGGGTGCTCACTTCGAAGGCGTCGCGGTCGCGCTGCCCGCATGGTCTCGCACATGGATCACGGCAATGTCGTCCGTATAGATCCGCTTCCAGCCCTTCAGCTGGTCGAGGATCTGCGGGCCCGGCGCATCGGCAACCAGGAGCGTGGCGTCGATCTTGTACTCGTCGAGCAGGCGGGGCAGCAGCTCGGGCTTCTTGCCTTCCGTCGCCTTGAAGAAGTCCATCACGAATTTCTCGCCATAGAGCTCGGCACGGCCGTCGACGAAGACCGGAATGTCGCGCGAGATCAGATAGCCGCCGAACTGGTAGGCATTGAAGACGCGCTGCACCTTGCGTTGCTCCAGCAGATCGACGGCCGCAACGGGCGTATGCGTCGTCGTGAAGGTGAAGCGGTGGTGCCCCATGTAGAGCGACGTCGAGGTCCAGCTCGCCGCCACGATCATCAGCGCGCCAAGCGCGGTGACAGTGCGGGCCGGCCAGCGCCCGGCATCGACTGGGTCAGGCGCCGTGCGGGGGAACATCTCCCCGAGCGGCTTTGCCAGCACCAGCGGCACCAGGAACGCAAATGCCTCGATGCTCCTGACATGGGTCAACGCGCCCCAAGTCAGGAACAGGATCAGGAAGATCCGGGGCGCCGACAGCACCAAGCCGCGGTAATAGCCGAATGCGATCAAGCCGAGCAGGGCGCCTTCGAATGGCGTGAAGGTCGAGAAGTTCGCAGGCATCCATTCGAAGATCAGCGACAGCAGCTCGCCGAGGCCGAGGATGTTGGTCGCGCCGAGCAGCGTCCGCCAGCCATACGGCGTGAGGCAGCTCGCGGCCAGCGCGCCGATTCCGAACAGCACCCAGCGCGTAAACAGGGCAAGCCGTCGTCCCTTTCCGGCATGCTCGATGGCCTCGAGCGAGATCGGGCCGATCAGCGCGAGACCCAGCACGAAGCCGCCATGCAAATTGGCCCAGAGTGCCATCAACGGCAGCCAGGACCAGGACGGCGCGCTCTTGCGGTCGGCAGCTGCCATCAGCACGCCGACCCACGCCACCATGACCGGCAGCGCCAGGATATGCGGACGCGCCAGCACGTGATGGGTCGACAGCAGTAGCGCCAGCATCGCGAACAGCACTGCGCGCGGTGCTTCGATCTGCGCGTCGAGCAGATAGACGAAGATCGCAACCGTGATCGCGACCGCGACCGCAGTGAGGATGACGGGGCCCGCCCAGTCCAATTGCGCATGGGACCAGGCGAACAGCACCTGCGACAGCCACGACGTCGAAATCCATGGCGCGCCCGTGCGCGTGAACGAATAGAGGTCGGTGGTGGGCATGGCGCGGTGATCGAGGATCCATTGCCCGATCTTGACCTGCCAGAAGGTGTCGGAGTCCTGCAGCCGCGTGTCGCCGAGATAGAGGTAGAACAGATAGACGCAGGCGCCGACGCACAGCGGCACCAGCGCGCGCGCGCGGCTCTGCGCCGCGATGCTGTTGGCAAAGGAAAGGGACATGCCGCCTCGTCGTCCTATTGTTCTTGTCGGTCGGGCACGGACCGGAGTTGCGCAATGTGCGGCGCGGCTTTCCGGAAGGATCATGCTCGAACAATCACCTGCCGCGCGATGAATGTTGATCGGGTCGCGCGTCAGTCCGGGCGAGCGGCATTGCACCACGGGCGGTGATAACTTCGGGTAAACTGGCCGGTCACGCCGGTTTCATGTCCCGACACATTTAACGGATTGTTTTAGATTTCAATTTACCATGGCCGAATACACGCAAACCGTTTGGTGTTTACGCAGTCGAATTAACTGCGGTGCAATTCTTTGCCTCTACGTTCGGTGCCATGGTCGGGCGGCGCTGGGAAGCCGGAAAGACCAGATCAGTTGTAGCCTCGTGTACTCATTTGGAGCACTCTATGAAGAACCTCGTTGCGCGTTTCCTGAAGGATGAATCCGGCGCCACCGCCATTGAATACGGCCTGATCGCCGCCGGCATCGCGCTGGCGATCATCACCGTCGTCAACAACCTCGGCACCACGCTGAACACCAAGTTCACCGCGATCTCGACCGGCCTCAAGTAAGACCGGACGACCTGGGAATTTCGGAGAGCCTCGTCCCTGACGGGGCTCTCTTTCTTTTGGGCGAAGCCCATAATGTGGCCGATGGTGCGGGCCGCACGCCCCGGCTACGGCGTGCCAGTTCAGCCGCCGTGACGCTTCGTGCATTTCCATCTTGTCATCCCTTCTGAATAGTTGTTCAGTCCTTGCGGGGCGATTTGTATCTTTTGACATGACGAAGCGCTTGGCCGCGGGGCGTGCGGCGGCGTGTGGGACAGGAAGCGCGCCATGGTTTATCGGCGGACGCATCAAGTGGTGAAGCGCCTTGCGGCGCGGCGCAGTGCGATCCTGACGGCGGCACGGGAGACTGCGGCGGAAGGCGGGATGGCGGCGGTGCAAATCGCACCCGTCGCGGTCAGGGCCAATGTCGCGGCCGGCACCGTCTACCGCTACTTCCCCTCCAAGGCCGAGTTGATCTCCGAACTCATTGCCGAGGTCTCCCGCGACGAGCTCGCGGCGATCCGTCGGGCGGCCGATGCCGCGCCGGGGCCGTCTTCGGCGCTTGCCGCGGCCGTGACGACCGTTGCGGTCCATACCCTGTCGCAGCGCCGGCTGGCCTGGGGCATTCTGGCCGAACCCGTCGATGTCGATGTCAGTGCCTCGCGCCTGGCCAGCCGGCGCGAGATCGCAGGCGAGATGGCTGCCCGGATCGATGCTGCGGTGCGCGCCGGTCACCTGCCGGCGCAGGACACCGCGCTCGCTGCCACCGCCTTGCTCGGCGCGCTGCATGAAGCCCTGGTCGGGCCGCTGGCGCCTGACAACCTCGACGATCCCGTCAAGATGCGCGACGCGGTGCAGACCGTGACGCTGCTGGCGCTGCGAGCAGTCGGCGTCATGGACGCCCGCGCCAGGGGTCTCGTGGTGCAGCAGACGCTGCTGCCGACCGCGAAGGCGCTGGTTGGGGCTTGAAATAGCCCTGCCGACGAACTGGCCGGCCTGACGACGCTCAGGTCGTTGATCGAGCGATCCCTTTCGCGAAACCGCAGCAGGCTCGCCGAGTCCTTCGGCTACTTTGCATGGGGTTGTTTTTCGATTTTTGAGTCCGGCGGGCCCTGGCGGGGTCTTACATGTCCGCGTCGCCCTCGGGGCCGACCGAGGCGATGCGCACCATGTTGGTGGTGCCGGGGATGCCGAGCGGCACGCCTGCGACGATGATGACGCGTTGGCCGGCACGGACGAAGCCATCCCGGAACGCGATCTGGCCGGCGCGGCTGACCATGTCGTCCTGATCGCGCGCGTCCTCTGCCACCACGCAATGCACGCCCCAGACCACCGCGAGCCGGCGGCCGGCGGTGATGTTCGGCGTGATCGCCACGATCGGCGGCTTCGGTCGTTCGCGCGCCACGCGCACCGCGGTCGAGCCCGATGAGGTCCAGCAGATCAAGGCGGGCAGGTCGAGGGTCTCGGCGATCTGCCGCGCGGCGTCGGCGATGGCGTCGCCTGCGGTGGATTCCGGCGCGGGGCGCTGCGCCGTGAGCACGGAACGATAGATCGGGTCGCGCTCGACCTCCTCGCCGATGCGGTTCATGGTCGAGACCGCTTCGACCGGGAATTTGCCGGCCGCCGATTCCGCCGACAGCATGATGGCGTCGGCGCCCTCGTAGACCGCCGTGGCAACGTCGGAGACTTCGGCGCGGGTGGGCACCGGCGACTGGATCATCGATTCCAGCATCTGGGTTGCGACCACCACCGGCTTCCCGGCACGACGCGCCATCCGGGTCATCTGCTTCTGCAGGCTCGGCACGCGCTCCAGCGGGAGTTCGACGCCGAGATCGCCGCGCGCCACCATCAGCGCGTCGGAGGCTTCGAGGATGTCGGCAAGACGGTCGATTGCCTGCGGCTTCTCGATCTTGGCCATGACCGCGGCGCGGCCGCGGATCATCCTCTTGGCCTCGATGACGTCGTCGGCGCGCTGCACGAAGGATAGCGCGATCCAGTCGACGCCGGTGACCAATGCGGCCTCGAGGTCGGCGCGATCCTTCGGCGTCATCGCCGAGACCGCAAGGTCCGTATCCGGCAGGCTGACGCCCTTGCGATCGGACATCCGGCCGCCGACCACCACGCGCGTCACCGCGTGTTCTTTCGAGGTCTCTTCCGTGATCAGCCGTACCTTGCCGTCGTCGAGCAGCAGCGCGTGGCCGGGCCGCAGCGCAGCCAGGATTTCCGGATGCGGAAGATGCACACGCGTGGAATCGCCGGGGGTCTTGTCGGAATCCAGCGTAAACGTCTGGCCGTTCTGCAACTGCACCGAGCCTTCGGCGAAGGCGCCGAGCCTCAGCTTCGGGCCCTGGAGATCGACCAGGATGCCGATCGGCCGGCCATAGCTGCTTTCGACGTTGCGGATC
>JAESGJ010000133.1_pt1 | contig 115374 bp, 107 predicted proteins | sample 9266241 | NCBI WGS metagenome assembly JAESGJ01 (sample SAMN14514841, study PRJNA621669) | algae metagenome | isolation source: Brasilonema octagenarum HA4186-MV1 and co-occurring heterotrophs from wet... | place: USA: Manoa Valley, Hawaii | collected 2009-07-20 | reverse complement strand
CGCCGTTGACCACGACGACGGTGGGGGTCTGGCGGTCGTTACCGGTGCCGAAGCCGTAGCCGGCGTTGAAACCGGCGTAGAAGCCCGTCCAGGTGAAGACCGGCACCGGCGTGAAGACCGGCGGCGGAGCGGCGCGACGCGGAAGGTCGGCGGCCGAGGCGGCAGCGGTCAGGCCGGCGAGCACGGTCGAAGCGAGGAGAAGCTTTTTCATTGGGTCCTGGGTCCTGTGTGGCAAAGCCGGGCCGCTTGTAGGTCCTCGTGGCCGAGGGGTCTGTCGCTTTCCTGCAACAAGCTCGGCCAGATAAAACCGGAGCTCTCAACGAAAGGTGAAGTTTACGCTGGCCGCAGGCAGATCCCGGAGCGGATGTGCTCCCGCGCACATGGAGGTTATAGCAGGCGGGAAGCTGATTAGCCGGCGGCGGCGCGCCGGATCAATTGAGGCGAAACCGCGGCGCGCCTGCGCGGAGATCCGCGCAGGCGCATCCGAAGCCTGCATAATAACCGGAGGCCGGCTTTTTACTTCCGGCCACGGGATCGCTCAGGGATCGCCGGCGCGATCGCGCCCGCGCCGCCGGGATCGCGCCGCCGGGATCACACCGCCGGGATCACACCGCCGGGATCGCACCACCATGTGCCGCGGCAGTCCGAGGCGCGGGTCGCGCGGCGAATTCCCCACGGAAAACAGGGCGATCGCGCCAGCACAAGATTGACAAGAGGCAGCAACGTCCTAAGTGTCTGGCACACTTACGTGCACGGTGGGTTCCAGGCCAGGTTCCCGACGAGTCGGCCGACTGCGCTGCGCCATCCGGCCCATGCCGACCCGGCAGCCGTTGCAGCGACCGACCCCTCCGCGCCGGCTGGTCCGATCCCGCGCGCAACGGTTCACATATCTGATGCCCTTCTCCGACCTCGGATTGAGCGACAAGGTCCTGCAGGCCGTCTCGGCCGCCGGCTACACCGAACCGACCCCGATCCAGGCTCAGGCCATCCCGCACGTACTCGCCCGGCGCGACGTGCTCGGCATCGCCCAGACCGGCACCGGCAAGACCGCGGCCTTCACGCTGCCGATGCTGACCCTGCTGGAGACCGGCCGCGCCCGCGCCCGGATGCCCCGCACGCTGATCCTCGAGCCGACGCGCGAGCTCGCCGCGCAGGTCGAGGAGAATTTCGAGCGCTACGGCACCAACCACAAGCTCAACGTGGCGTTGATCATCGGCGGCGTCTCCTTCGCCGACCAGGACGCCAAGCTGACCCGCGGCACCGACGTGCTGATCGCCACCCCGGGCCGGCTCCTCGACCATTTCGAGCGCGGCAAGCTGCTGCTGACCGGCGTCGAACTCCTCGTCATCGACGAGGCCGACCGCATGCTCGACATGGGCTTCATCCCCGACATCGAGCGCATCGTGAAGATGGTGCCCTTCACGCGGCAGACGCTCTTCTTCTCGGCGACCATGCCGCCGGAGATCGAGCGCCTGGCCGATATGTTCCTGCACAACCCGCAGCGCGTCGAGGTGGCCCGCCCCGCCTCGACCGCAGAGACAATCGTGCAGCGCCTCGTCGCGACGGGCTCCGAGGGCCACGCCAAGCGCGACCGCCTGCGCCGGCTGATCCGCAATGCGGAGGAGTTGAAGAACGGCATCATCTTCTGCAACCGCAAGCGCGACGTGGCCCTGCTGCAGAAATCGCTCGTCAAACACGGCTTCGGCGCCGCCGCGCTCCACGGCGATATGGACCAGCGCGCCCGCATGGCGGCCCTCGACGCCTTCCGCGCGGGCGAGACCCCGCTCCTCGTCGCCTCGGACGTCGCCGCGCGCGGCCTCGACATCCCGGCGGTGAGCCACGTCTTCAACTTCGACGTGCCGCACCATCCGGAGGATTACGTGCACCGGATCGGCCGCACCGGCCGGGCCGGCCGGGCCGGTGCCGCGTTCACGCTCGTGGGCAGCGGCGACGACCGCTCCCTCCAGGCGATCGAGTCGCTGATCGGCAAGCCGATCCCCTGGCTCGACGGCGACCTCACCTCCGTCAGCGAGGACGAGTCGGGGAGCGAGGAGACGCGCACGCGCCATCGCGGCTCCCGTTCGGGGACGGAGCGGCGCAGCCGTGGCAAGGCCGCGGAAACGCGCGGCGAGGGACGCGGCAGCCGACGGGCCGTGCCCCAGCGCGAGCGCAGCGAAGCCCCCCCGCGCATGCCGGAACCGGCTGTCCGCACCGCGGTGCCGGAGCGGGTGCGCGACGAGCGCCGCCCGTCCCGCCGGCCGGAAGCCGACGGCGATACGCCGGTCGGCCTCGGTTCGCACGTTCCGGCCTTCCTCCTCCGGCCGGTACCCGTCAAGCGGGAGTCGTGACGCCTCCGGCCCGCACGACTACTCAGGGCGCGGGGCTCGACTGTCATATCGGCCCCGGTTCTACATTCGTGCAGCGGTTGCAGCCCGAATTGCAGCCTTCCTACTGTCGGGTTCTCGACATAAGTTAGTTCTCGGCCGGCGGGCTTTAACACTCCATCCATCCCTCGTCCCTACAGTGCATCTGGGCTGGCCTGTGCCGACGCGGCGCGAGCCCAAGCAGCGACAGGACCAGGATGAGCCAGGGGCGCCACGCGGATCGCGACTACAGCTTCGCCCTCGCCCAGAGGGTGCAGGAGTTGATGCGCGATTACGGGCCGTCGGCCACGCCGCGCGCCTACACGGTCTGGTACAGCTACGTCGCGGGCCACCATCCGCTGATGAACGACGCGCTCAAGCGGCTGATCGGGCAGAAGCAGGCCCTGACCGAGGCAGACACCGACGCGCTGTTCGAGCAGCACCTCGCGGGTGGTCGCCTCGCCGACATCGCGGGCGAGACCAGTGCGACCATGCTCAGCGAGATCGCGGGCGTGATGGAGATGCTCGATCTCTCGGTCGGCTCAGCCGCCGCCTACAACGCCTCGCTGTCGAGCCTCAGCCAGGACCTGACGCAGAATGCGGTCACCCGCGAGCGCGTCCGCGAGATCGTCGGCACCCTTGTCGGCAAGACGCGGGAGGTCGCCACCAGCAACCGGGTGCTCGAAGCCCGGATGCGCGAGAGCCGGGCCGAGATCGAGATGCTGCGCGAGAAGCTGGAGGCGACTCGGCTGGAGAGCCTGACCGATCCGCTTACTGGCCTATCGAACCGCAAGCATTTCGAGGAGGTGCTGCGAACCTCCGTCGAGTCCGCCGCCGTCACGGGGACTCCGATGAGCCTCGTCGTCCTCGACATCGACTTCTTCAAGCGCTTCAATGACCTGTACGGTCATCTCACGGGCGATCAGGTGCTGCGGCTCGTGGCGATCGTGATGCGCGAATCGGCCGGCCCGCAGGCCACGCTCGCCCGTTTCGGCGGCGAGGAATTCGGCATCGTCCTGCCAGGCCTGGAGCGCGCGGAGGCGCGGGTGATCGCGGAGGCCGTGCGACAGAGCGTGATGGGCCGCGACCTCGTCAAGCGCTCGACCGGCGAGTCCCTGGGCCGGGTGTCCGTCTCGGTCGGCGTCGCCGTCCACAAGGCCGGCGACTCGCCCGTCTCGCTGCTCGAGCGGGCCGACCTCTGCATGTTCGCGGCCAAGCGCGCGGGCCGCAACCGGACCATCGACGATTCCGTCGGGGCGGACGTCCTTCAGGACGTCGCCTGAGCGGGTGCCCTCAGGCCGGGGCGCCGAGGCGCTCCGGGCTCGCGGGCGTGATCGCGACCGACTCGCCGCAGCCGCAGGCCGAAGTCTGGTTCGGGTTGTTGAACACGAACTGCGAGGCGAGCTTCGTCGTCTGGAAATCCATCTCGGTGCCGAGCAGGAACAGCACCGCCTTCGGATCGATGAAGACGCTGACGCCCTTGTCCTCGACCACGTCCTCGCCGGGGTTGCGCGCCTCGGCATACTCCATCGTGTAGGACATGCCGGCGCAGCCGCCGTTCCGCACGCCGACGCGCAGGCCCGCGATCGGGCGCTCCGCGTCTGCCATGATGGCCTTGATCCGGGTCGCCGCCGCATCGGTCAGCGACATCACCTTGAAACCTGACATCGTCTCGCTCTCCTGCCTCCGGGTTCAAGGCCCGGGCGGGTGCGTGTTCTGGTACGCCCCAGAGATAAGCATCGCGCCCGCTCCGGTCCACCGCATCGCGGCCACGACTCCGGCCTTCCGTGCTAGGATCCACCCCGAGGAGGACGCGATGGCCGAACCCGCGATGCGGCGCATGACGCCGGAGGAGTTCTTTCAGTGGCAGCTCGGGCAGGACGGGCTCTACGAACTCGTGGACGGCGTGCCGGTACCCCACGTGAAGATGATGCCCGGCGCCAGCGCCCAGCACGACCGGGCCACCGTCAACATCATCATCAGCTTGGGAAACCAGCTCCGCGGCAGCGGTTGCCGGCCGACCACGGACGACATCGCGCTGCGCACCGGGATCGCGACCCTGCGGCGTCCCGACGTCACGGTGGAGTGCGCCGACCGCGTCCGCGACACCTACGAGAGCCGGTCGCCGCGTCTCGTCGTCGAGGTGCTCTCGCCCTCGACCAGCAGCATCGACCGCTTCCGCAAGCTCGACGAGTACCGGCGCCACCCGACGCTCCGCTGCATCCTCCTCGTGGAGACGCGCTTCCCGGGCGCCGTCCTGTATCGTCGCCGGGAGGACGGCTGGGAGGCCGAGACCTACGAGGCGATGGCCGACATCATCGACCTGCCCGAGATCGGGGCGCGGCTCGCACTCGCCGACGTCTACGACGACGTGACATTCGAGGCCGGTCGCGCGCCGGGCTGATCCCCCGCGTCCTACCACATATCCAGCGCGACGCGGGCCTCGTCGGACATCCGGCTCTGGTCCCACGGCGGGTCGAACACCATCGTGACGGTGCAGGATTGCACGCCCGGCACCGCCGAGACCGCGTTCTCGACCCAGCCCGGCATCTCGCCGGCCACCGGGCAGCCCGGGGCGGTCAGCGTCATGTCGATCGCGACCGCGCGGTCGTCACCGATATCGACCCGGTAGATCAGGCCGAGCTCGTAGATATCGGCCGGGATCTCGGGGTCGTAGACGCTCTTCAGGGCCGTCACGATCTCGTCGGTCAGACGGTCGAGCTCGGCCGGCGGGATCGCCGAGGCGCCCTCGACCTTCGGGGCGTTGGCGCCGCCGGTGATGGTCGCATCGGTACTCATCCAAACCTCCTCGGGCCGCGCCGGCGGGCCGCGTCGTAAAAGAATCAGGCGAACAGCATCTCGGCCTTCGCGAGCGCCTCCGCAAGCACGTCGATCTCGTCCGTGGTGTTGTAGAGGCCGAACGAGGCCCGGCAGGTCGAGGTCACACCGAAGCGCTGGAGCAGCGGCATGGCGCAGTGGGTGCCGGCGCGGACCGCCACGCCCTGCCGGTCGATCACGGTAGCGATGTCGTGGGCGTGCGCCCCCTTCATCTCGAAGGCGATCACGCCGCCCTTGTCCTTCGCCGTACCGATCAGCCGGACCGCGTTCATCGCGCCGAGCCGTTCCTGGGCGTAGGCGGTGAGCCGCGCCTCGTGCGCCGCGATGGTCTCGCGCCCGATTGCCGTCATGTATTCCAGCGCCGCCCCCAGCCCCACCGCCTCGACGATCGCCGGCGTGCCGGCCTCGAAGCGGTGCGGCGGGTCGTTGTAGGTGATCGCGTCCTGGCTGACGGTGCGGATCATCTCGCCGCCGCCCTGGTAGGGCGGCAGCCGGTCGAGCCACGCCTTCTTGCCGTAGAGCACGCCGATCCCGGTCGGGCCGTAGACCTTGTGGCCGGTGAAGACGAAGAAGTCGCAGTCGAGGGCCTGCACGTCGACCGGCTGGTGCACCGCGCTCTGCGCCCCGTCGAGCAGCACCGGCACGCCGTGGGCGTGGGCGATGCGCACGATCTCGGCGGCCGGCGTCACCGTGCCGAGCACGTTCGACATGTGGGTGATCGCCACCATCCTGGTGCGCGGCGTGAACAGTTTTTCGTACTCCTCGACGAGGAAGTTCCCGTCGTCATCGACCGGCGCCCACTTGATCACGGCGCCGCGGCGCTCGCGCAGGAAGTGCCAGGGCACGATGTTGGAGTGGTGCTCCATGATCGAGAGGATGATCTCGTCCCCCTCCCCGATCAGACCGGCCCAGCCCATGGAGGATGCCACGAGGTTGTAGGCCTCGGTGGCGTTGCGGGTGAAGATGATCTCGTCGGTGGAGGCCGCGTTGAGGAACTGGCGCGTGGTCTCGCGCGCGCCCTCGAACCCTTCGGTCGCGGCGTTGGCCATGTAGTGCAGGCCGCGATGGACGTTGGCGTAGCCCGTCTCCATGCAGGAGACCATCGCGTCGATGACCTGCCGCGGTTTCTGGGCCGAGGCCGCGTTGTCGAGGTAGACCAGCGGCTTGCCGTAGACCTGCTGGGCGAGGATCGGGAAATCCCGACGGATCGCCGCGACGTCGTAGCCGGTGTTGAGGACGGGTGCGTTCATCGGGTCACGCTCGCGGATCTCCCTCTCCCCTTCGCGGGAGAGGTTGGCCCTCGCGTCGGCGAGGGTCGGGCGAGGGGAGCGACGGAGCTCGGCATCGATATCGAGCCTCTGCTTGAAGCGGTGTCCCCTCTCCCGCCTCACTCCGTTCGGCACCCTCCCCCACCCAGATCGGGTTTGCCCGATCTGGGCACCCATCTGTGGAACTCGGGCAAGCCCGAGTTCCAGAGGGGGAAGGGTTGGGCGCATCAAGCGCGGGCGGCGAGCCAAGCCTCGATCTCGCCGATCAGCGCCGCGCGGGCGCCCTCGTGCGTGACGGCCTCCACCGACTCGCCGACGAAGGCCTGCACGAGCAGGCTCTGGGCGGCGGCGCGCGGCAGACCGCGGGCCATCAGGTAGAAGAGCAGATCCTCGTCCGGCGCGCCGCAGGTGGCGCCGTGGCCGCAGGCGACGTCGTCGGCGAAGATCTCGAGCTCCGGCTTGTTCATCATCTGCCCCTCGTCGGTGAGGAGCAGACAGTCGGACTTCATCTTGCCGTCGGTCTTCTGCGCGATCTGCCGAACGATGATCTTGCCCTGGAAGACGCCGGTGGCGTCGCCGTCGATCACCGTCTTGAACTGCTCGCGGCCGACACCGCCAACAGCCGCGTGGTCGGCGAGAAGCGTCGAGTCGGCGAGCTGGCCGGAGCGCAGCATGGCGGCGCCGTTGACGACCACGTTGGTGTCGTCACCCGCGATGTGCACGTAGATCTGGTGGCGCGAGAGCACCGCGCCCGTCACCAAGTTCATGCTCTCGACGCTGGCTTGGCGCTCGAGCTTCAGCGACAGGGTCGAGAGCGCGATCGCTGCGTCGCCCTCGATGTTGAGCCGGGTGTGCCGGAAGGCGGCCCGCTCGCCGATGACGACGTCGAGCGCGTCGTTCGGCTGCGTGGTCACGCCGTTCGGGCCCTCGTGGCTCTCCAGCAGGGAGAACTCGGCGTCGGTGCCGAGCTGCACCAGCACGCGGGTCGCGGTCGAGAACGGCGTCTCGCCCGTGCCGACGAAGCGCAGGTGCACGGGCGTCTCGGGCTTGGCGCCCGCCGCCACCGTGATCAGGGCGCCGTCCGCCAGGAAGGCGGTGTTGAGCTGATAGATCGGGTTCTCGCGCGCCTGGGCGACGGGCGCGAGCAGCTTCAGCCCGGCATCACCCTTCGCCAGAGCCTCGCCCATCGGGACGACGGTGACGCCCTCCGGGATCCGGTCGAGGTCGGACAGCTCAGGCACGAGGTGGCCGTTGACGAAGGTCAGCCGCGCGGCCTCGATGCCGGCGAAGCCCCGGGCCCCGGTGACCGCTGCCTTGGCAACGTCGAGCGCGGGCGCCTCGGCCGGCGGGGCGGCCTCGGTGATGGCGGCGCGCAGGTCCGTGTACTTGAAGGCCTCGACCCGGCGGCTCGGCAGGCCAGTCGCCTCGAAGAAGCGGAAGGCCTCCTCGCGGCTGATGGCCGTCTCAGCGGCGAAGGCCTGGCGGGACGACTCGAACAGCTTCGAGAGGCCGGCCTCGGCGGGGGAGCGGAGGTTTGCGATCTCGGCCATGGCTTACGCGGCCTCGCTCGTGCGGTACTCGGCGTAGCCGGAGGCCTCGAGCTCCAGCGCCAACTCCTTGCCGCCGGTCTTCACGATCTGGCCCTTCGACATGACGTGCACGGTGTCGGGCACGATGTGGTTCAGGAGCCGCTGGTAGTGGGTGATCACGAGGAAGGAGCGTCCTTCAGCCCGCAGCGCGTTGACGCCCTCGGAAACGATGCGCAAGGCGTCGATGTCGAGGCCCGAATCGGTCTCGTCGAGCACGCAGAACTTCGGCTGCAGGAGCGCCATCTGGAGGATCTCCATGCGCTTCTTCTCGCCGCCGGAGAAGCCGACGTTCAGCGCCCGCTTGAGCATCTCCTTGTTGATCTCGAGCCGGTCGGCCGCGGCGTTGACCGCGCGGATGAAATCGGGGGTCGAGATCTCGCCCTCGCCGCGGGCACGGCGCTGAGCGTTCATGCAGGCCTTCAGGAAGGTCATCGTGCCGACGCCCGGGATCTCCAGCGGGTACTGGAAGGCCAGGAACACGCCGGCGGCGGCGCGCTCGTCGGGCTCCATCTCGAGCAGGTTGTGGCCGTCGAGCAGGATCTCGCCGTCGAGGACCTCGTAATCCTCCTTACCGGCGATGACGTAGGAGAGCGTCGACTTGCCCGAGCCGTTCGGGCCCATGATGGCGGCGACCTCGCCGTCTTTTACGGTGAGGTTGAGGCCATTCAGGATACGGTTGTCCTCGATCTGCACGACGAGGTTCTTGATCTCAAGCATTCTAGTCCAAGTCCTTCAAAACCATAGCCGATGCATCGCCTGCAGGAAGGCTCGGCGGGCTACCGGAAAGCCGGAGAGGTCGCCGATCACCGCATCGATGCCGCACCGGGGGCAGAGGGCGGTGCCCTCTTGGGCGATCCACTCCTCGATCTCGTCCGGCGCGAAGATCTCCAGGCAGTAGAAACAGCCGCACGCGGCGCTGCTCGTCACCTCGTCGGCGTGCCGCGAGCAGTGCCGGTGGGCCGCCCGCAGCACGTCGTCTTCGTAAGGATCGCCCAGGCGATCAGCCCACCGAGCCTTCCAGGCTGATCGAGATCAGCTTCTGGGCCTCGACGGCGAACTCCATGGGCAGCTGCTGCAGCACGTCGCGGACGAAGCCGTTGACGATGAGCGCGGTCGCCTCCTCCTCGGAGAGGCCGCGCTGCTGGCAGTAGAACTTCTGCTCCTCGGAGATCTTCGAGGTGGTGGCCTCGTGCTCGAAGACCGCCGACGCGTTCTTCGACTCGATGTAGGGCACGGTGTGTGCGCCGCACTGGTCGCCGATCAGCAGCGAGTCGCAGTTCGTGAAGTTGCGGGCGCCCTTGGCCTTCTTGTGGGCCGAGACGAGGCCGCGATACGTGTTCTGCGAGCGGCCCGCCGAGATGCCCTTCGAGATGATCCGGCTCGTCGTGTTCTTGCCGAGGTGGATCATCTTGGTGCCGGAATCGACCTGCTGCATGCCGTTCGACACCGCGATCGAGTAGAACTCCCCGCGGGATTCGTCGCCGCGCAGGATGCAGGACGGGTATTTCCAGGTGATGGCCGAGCCGGTCTCGACCTGCGTCCACGAGATCTTGGAGCGGGCGCCGCGGCAATCGCCGCGCTTCGTCACGAAGTTGTAGATCCCGCCCTTGCCCTCGTTGTCGCCCGGGTACCAGTTCTGGACGGTCGAGTACTTGATCTCGGCGTCGTCCAGCGCGACAAGTTCGACCACCGCGGCGTGGAGCTGGTTGTCGTCGCGCTTCGGGGCGGTGCAGCCCTCAAGGTACGAGACGTAGCTGCCCTTGTCGGCGATGATCAGCGTACGCTCGAACTGGCCGGTGTCGCGCTCGTTGATGCGGAAGTAGGTCGACAGCTCCATCGGGCAGCGCACGCCCGGCGGGATGTAGACGAACGAGCCGTCCGAGAACACGGCCGAGTTGAGCGTCGCGAAGAAGTTGTCCGTCACCGGCACGACCGAGCCGAGGTACTTCTGCACCAGGTCCGGGTACTCGCGGATGGCCTCGGAGATCGGCATGAAGATCACGCCGGCCTTCTCGAGCTCCTTCTTGAAGGTCGTCGCGACCGAGACCGAGTCGAACACGGCGTCGACCGCGACGCGGCGCTCCGGCGCGATGCCTTCCAGCACCTCGACCTCGCGCAGCGGGATGCCGAGCTTCTCGTATGTCTTCAGGATCTCGGGATCGATCTCGTCGAGCGACTCGGGGCCCTTCCGCTTCGGCGCGGCGTAGTAGTAGATGTTGTCGTAATCGACCCGGTCGTAGGAGACGCGCGCCCACTCCGGCTCCTTCATGGTGAGCCAGCGCTTGTAGGCGTCGAGGCGCCACTGCAGCATCCACTCGGGCTCGTTCTTCTTGGCCGAGATGAAGCGGACGACGTCCTCGGAGAGGCCCTTCTCGGACTTCTCCATCTCGATCACGGTCTCGAACCCGTACTTGTACTGGTCCAGGTCGATCGAACGGACCCGGTCGATGGTTTCCTGCACAGCAGGCATCAGCGTCTCCTAAGCATCACCGGCGTCAAGGACCGGGGCTGTCTCTCGGATGGCTTGGGTTCTACGCGGCTCGGGCCGCTTCCCCTCGCCGCTTATATAGGGTGTGAATCACCCGTTCGAAGGCGTCGAGGAACCGCGATGCGTCCTCAATGCCCGAATTCCAGCCGAAACTGACGCGCAGCGCCCCCGTGGCGAGCGCAGGGCTCACGCCCATCGCGGCAAGCACGGGAGAGCGCGCCACCTTGCCGGACGCGCAGGCCGAACCCGACGAAACCGCGACACCGGCGAGGTCGAGGGCGATCAGGGCGGTCGGCGCGTCGAGGCCCGGCACGGCGAAGCTCAAAGTGTTCGGCAGCCGCGGCGCGTCCGCGCCGAACACCGCCGCGTCGGGAGCACGCGCCAGAACGCCCGCTTCCAGCGCGTCCCGCAGGCCCGCCAGCCGGGCGCCCTCCTCCGCAAGGACGGCATGCGCGATCTCCGCCGCCACGCCCATACCGACCAGGGCCGGCAGGGCCTCGGTGCCGCAGCGCAGGCGCGCCTCCTGGCCGCCGCCGCGGACGAAGGCCGCCTCCAGGCTCACGCCCGCGCCGAGCACGAGCGCGCCGACGCCCTTCGGGGCGGCGAACTTGTGGCCGGACAGCGTCAGGGCGTCGAGGCCGAGGGCGGTGAAATCCAACGCGATCTTGCCGACCGCCTGCACCGCGTCGCTGTGCACCAGCGCGGCCCCATGCCGCCGGGCCAGAGCGACGATCTCGGCGAGCGGCTGGACCACGCCGGTCTCGTTGTTGGCCGCGTGGACCGAGACCAGGACCGCCTCGTCGCGCAGGGCATCGAGACGGGAGGCCAGCGCGCCGAGGTCGATCACGCCCGCAGCGGTCACCGGCAGAACCTCGACCGCGCCCTCCGCGAACCGGTGGCCGACGGCGACGCAGGGGTGCTCGGTCGCACCGACAAGCAAGCGGGTCGGCGCGGGCGAGCCCGCGCGACGCAGCGCACCCGACAGCGCAGCGTTGGCCGCCTCGGTGCCGCCGCTGGTGAATACCACGCGGGAGGCCGGGGCGCCGACGAGCCGGCCAACCTGGGCGCGGGCGGCCTCGAGGGCGGCCCGGGCTGCCCTGCCCTCGGCATGCACCGAGGAGGGATTGCCCGGCAGTGCCAGCGCGCGCGCGACCGCAGCCGCAACCTCGGGCCGGACCGGCGAGGTGGCGTTGTGGTCGAGATAGGCGCGCTCCGGGCTCATCGGCTCTTCGTCATCCTCAGGTGTGACATTTCCTTGCTTTTCGCCCCCACCATCGTGCTAAGCCCCCGCGGAACCCGCACGATCAGGGCCGAGGAACGACGACGCGCGAAGGGTTTGGCCGAAGCAGCACCGGTGTGCCGATCGCGACCGAACCTTATTTTAGAACGATTCTAATCGCCTAGAACCGTTCTAAGAGCGCTTGTAAGTCGGGCGCGAGCCGAGTCAAGGCGGTCGCGGGACGAAGCGCGGCGTGACGCAGGCGTGCACCTGCATCCGCCACAGGAGTCAGAGACAAGTATGCCCGAGGTCATCTTCACCGGTCCGGCCGGCCGTTTGGAAGGCCGTTATCAGGCGCCGAAGAAGCGCGGCGCCCCGATCGCGATCATCCTGCATCCGCACCCCCAATTCGGGGGTACGATGAACAATCAGATTGTGTACAATCTTTTCTACACCTTCGCCAACCGCGGATTCGCGGCCCTGCGCTTCAATTTCCGCGGGGTGGGCCGCAGCCAGGGCGCGTTCGACCACGGCTCGGGCGAGCTCTCGGACGCGGCCGCCGCGCTCGACTGGGTGCAGTCGGTGAACCCGGAGGCGAAGTCCTGCTGGATCGCGGGCGTCTCGTTCGGCTCGTGGATCGGCATGCAGCTCCTGATGCGCCGCCCCGAGATCGAGGGCTTCATCTCGATCGCCGCGATGGCCAACCGCTACGACTTCACCTTCCTGGCGCCCTGCCCGTCCTCGGGCCTGTTCGTGCACGGCTCGGAGGACCGCGTGGCCCCGGCGCGCGAGGTGATGCCGGTGATCGAGAAGGTGAAGACCCAGAAGGGCGTCATCATCGAGCACCAGATGGTGGAGGGCGCCAACCACTTCTTCGACGGCAAGGTCGACGAGCTGACCCAGACCGTCGACACCTATCTCGACAAGCGGCTGGGCGGCCGGGACGAGGTGGCGTAGCGGATCGCACACCCTCCCCCTTCTGCGGGGGAGGGAACGTTACACCGCGGCCTTCTGCGACTCCGGTGCGTGCACCACCGGCACGGCCGGCGCGCCCTCCCACTCGGTGCTGGCGGGGATCGACTCGCCCTTCATCACGATGGTGAGCGGGCGCAGGCGCGCGTAGTCGCCGACCTTGGTGTCGTAGAGGACCGTGGCGAAGGCGCCGACCGAGACGCCGCGGCCGATCTTCACCCGGCCGATCTTCATGATGCGGTCCTCGTAGAGGTGCGTCTGCAGCGCCGAGGTCCGATTGATCACGCTGTAATCGCCGATCTCGACGCAGTCGAACTCCGTGATGTCGGTGGTCAGCATGCAGACCCCCTGCCCGACCTTCACGCCGAACAGGCGCAGCACCCAGGGCAGGAAGGGCGTACCCTGCAGGTGCTCCAGCAACACCTTGCCGGCCAGGCCCCAGTAGGCCACCGCGATCGCCTCGGTGCGCATCGCCCACCACGACCACATCGGCCGCATGCCGGGCTTGTAGACGCCCATCAGCAGCCACTTCATCCCGATGACGGCCGAGGACTGGATCAGCGCGATCACGACGCTCACCACCACGAAGGCGACGGCCAGCCCCCACCAGTCGCGCTCCAGGATCGCCGGGTAGAAGTACCAATCGATCGCGGTGATCGCGAGGGTGATGTAGAGCATCGGCGAGAACGAGGTCGCGAAGGCCTCGAAGATGCCGCGGCGCAGCTTCGGCCAGAGGCCCGGCTCGTAGGTCTGGGCGTTCGAGCCGAGATCGACCCGCTGGCGCGCCGGCAGGCGGATCGGCGGCGAGCCGAACCACGTCTCGCCCGGAGCCATCGCGGCGTTCTCCGGCGGCTTCGACTTGATGCCGATCAGCACGTCGTCCGGGATCACCGCACCCGGCGGCACCACGGCGTCGTTGCCCACGAAGACGCGCGCGCCCGTGCGGGTCTCGGCCAGATGCATCCAGCCGCGGCGGATCTCCTCCTCGCCGTACACCACCTCGTCGGCCACGAAGTTCTTCGCCCCGATCTCCGCGAGGTCGTAGCGCCCGGCGAGGTTCGTGGAGATCTCGGCCCCCTGCCCCATCCGGGCGCCCATCAGCCGGTACCACGCCCGCATGTAGACGGTGGCGAAGAGCGAGGAGAGCGTCTCCAGCGTCACCTCGACGGCGAGCGCCAGCGACCACTTGCGCAGGTAGAACCAGGAATGGACCGAGTGGGTGCCCGAGCGCGTGCGCGGCAGCGCGAGCCAGCGGATCCCGGTGATGAGCAGCACCGTGCCGGCCGTCATCAGCATGGCGGTCGGCCAAGTCAGCAGCGGCAGGTAGAAGTGGTAGTCGATGTCGGTGAGGTCGCTGAGCGAGTCCGAGATCTGGTCGAAGATGTAGAAGGCCGGGAAGATCGGCAGCAGGCCGACCGCCGGAATCGCGGCGAGCAGCAGGACGTAGAGGGCCAGGAAGAGGCCGCGGCGGCCGGGCGACGCCTCCGCCTGGGCGGGCAGGGCCGCGGGATCCGCCGTGCCGACCCGGCGCCCCGGCGAGCCGTCCCAGCGCTCGGCCCGGCCGACGCGTGAGCCGGTCGGGACCGTGGTGAGGTCGGCGATCTCGGCGTAGTCGCCGATCACGGTGTCGTGGCTGACCACGCAGGAGGTGCCGACGGCGGCCTCCGCGCCGATCGCCACGCGGCCGATCACCAGCTCGTTGCCGACGATCTCGGCGTTGGCGATCACGAGGCGTCCGCCGAGCGAGGCGCGGTCGCCGATGGTCAGGAGGTCCGGTGCCCCGATCTCGATGTCCGAAATCAGCACGTCGCGTCCGATCCTGGCCCCCATCAGGCGCAGGTAGATCGCGATGGCGGGCGAGCCCTGGAGCCACTTCACGTGGACCAGGGGCGCGAGGCGCTGGGCCAGCCACCAGCGGTAATAGTACACGCCCCAGAGCGGGTAGCGCCCGGGCCGGGTCCGCCCGAGCACCAGCCACTTGGCCGCGACCGCAACGGTCGCGGTGACCGCGTTGATGCCGACATAGACGGCGAGCAGCACCGCCATCTCGCCGAAGAAGCCGAGCCCGCCGCCGGTGAGCAGCAGGTAGGTGACGAAGATGCCGAGCCACTGGGAGGTGGCGAGCGCGATCACGAAGGGCAGAGCGATGGCCTGGGCGAGGCCGCAGAGCGCCCGGCGCAGGAGCGGCGGGGGCGCGAAGGCGAGGTCGCGCACGGCAGCCTCGGCGCCGACGCCGCCGGTGCGGGCGATCAGCACGTCCGACATCGCCCGGAGCGTCCGCTCGCGGTAGACGTCCGGCAGGGTGATGCCCGCGAGCGCCGGAACCTCGCGCACCGCCGAGACGAAGCGGGCGGCGAGCAGCGAGTGGCCGCCGAGATCGGCGAAGAAGTCGCCGGCGAGGTCGATCGGCTGATTGCCGAAGACCTGCCGGGCGGCCGCCAGCAGCGCCGCCTCGGTCTCGTTCCTCGGCGGCTCTTGGTCGGCCTCGGCCGCGACCACCGTCAGCGGGGCGATGCGGAGCGCCTTGCGGTCGACCTTGCCGGAGGTGAGCCGCGGCAGGCTCTCGGCGACCTCGTAATGGGCCGGCACCATGTAGGGCGGCATCTGCTCGGAGAGCGCGCGGCGCAGGGTCGAGCGGTCGATCTCCGCGCCGCGCTCCGGCACCAGGAAGGCGACGAGGCGATCGACCCCGTCGTCGGCGCGCAATACCACCGCGGCTTGATTGATGCCGGCCTCGGCCCGGATGCGGGACTCGATCTCGCCGAGTTCGACCCGGAAGCCCCGGACCTTGACCTGATCGTCGATACGGCCGTGGAACAGGATGTTGCCGGCCGCGTCCAGCGAGACCGCGTCGCCCGAGCGGTAGAGCACCGGGTCGATGCCGTCCCCACCGAAGGGGTTCGGGACGAACTTCTCCGCCGTCAGCTCGGGCCGCTTCAGGTAACCCGCCGCGACGCCGGGGCCGCCGATCAGCAACTCGCCCTGCTCGCCGGGCCCGAGCAGGTTGAGCGCCTCGTCGGCCACGTAGACGGTGTAGTTGGCGATCGGCCCGCCGATGGTGACGGGTTCACCCCGGCGCATCTCGGCGGCGGTGGCCACCACCGTCGCCTCGGTCGGCCCGTAGGTGTTGAAGAGCTGGCGCCCTGGCGTCGCCCAGCGCGCGACCAGCGGCTCGGGCAGGGCCTCGCCGCCCAGCAGCACGAGCCGGAGCCGCGGCAGGTCGCCCGCGATCATGGCGAGCAGCGTCGGCACGGTGTCGAGCACCGTGACGCCCTCCGCCTCCAGGATGCCCGGCAGCGATTCGAGGTCGCCCATCATCGTCGGCGAGGCGACGAAGAGCGTCGCGCCCACGAGGTAGGGCACCCAGATCTCCTCCATCGAGAGATCGAAGGCCACCGAGGCGCCCTGGAACACCACGTCGTCCGCCCGCATCCCGTAGAGGGCGTTGGCCGAGCGCAGGAAATGGCAGATGTTGGCGTGGCTGATGACGATGCCCTTCGGCACGCCGGTCGAGCCGGAGGTGTAGATCAGGTAGGCGGGATGGCCCGGCGTCAGACCGGCCGCGCGCGGGTCGGGCACGGGGGCACCGGCAGGCGTCTGCGCGTCGAGGGCAGCGGTCGTGAGCACGGGAGCTGCGTCCGGTGCCTGCGCGGCCAGCGCCTCCGAGACGAGGAGCGCCGCGGCGGCCGCGTCGTCGAGGCAGATCCCGACGCGGTCGGCCGGCGCCTCCGCGTCGAAGGGCAACCAGGCCGCGCCCGACAGGGCGATGCCGACCTGCGCGACGAGCAGGTCGGGCCCACGGGCCATCCAGAGCCCGACCACGTCGCCGGGCCCGATCCCGCGATGGGCGAGGCCGGCGGCGATCCGCTCGGCACGCCCTAGGACCTCCGCGTAGGTGAGGTGCGGGTGGCGCCCGCCCGCGACCACGGTCGCGCCGTCGATCAGCGCCGGGTGCGCGCCACGCAGGCGGGCGGTCTTGCGAAAGATCTCGGGGAGAACCTCGTCGCGGATCAGATCGGGCCGGACAGGCCCGCGCAGGACGGCGCGGCCGGCCGAGCGCGCGCGCCGATCCGCCTCGCCACCATCTGTCTCGGGCCGGATACCCTCGGCGAGACTGCTCATACGCTACTCCGCTTCCGGCCCTCGACCGGATACCTGTCGTCCGCGCCCCGGCGAGGCGCCGCGGTCGCGTCCGGAACAAAGACCGGGACGCGGGTGCGCGCTCTAACCCCCGATCGCGCCGAGATCGGGGCGGGGCCGGAGATAGATCCACCGGCACGCCTGCACCATAGGGCCGGAAGAGTGAATCCGGGTGGAACGCCGGATCGGCCCGGCGCTCTCACGCCCAGCGCCAGCCCTTCGCATCGAGCACCAGAACCACGCCCTGTCGGATCCCGATGCGCGGGGCGGCGTAGGCGTCGAGATGGCCGAGCGCCACCAGCACCGCCCGCGCGACGCCGCCATGGGCCACCATCACGGTCGCGGGACCGAGTTCGGCCAGGACCGGGGCGACGCGCTCGGTCAGCATGGCGTAGCTCTCGCCCGAGAGCCCCGGCGGGCGGTAGCGCCAGCGGTCGCGGTCGCGCGCGTGGGCTCCGCCGGGGTCGCGCCGCCGGATCTCCGCCCAGGTCGAGCCTTCCCAGGCCCCGAAGTTGATCTCCCGGAGCCGGTCGTCGGCGCGGTAGGCGGTGGGGTCGCGGTCGAGGCGCGCCCTCAGGATCTCCATGGTGCGGCGGGTACGGGTGAGCGGGCTCGCCACGAAATCGGCCGTGGCGAGGTCGTCGCCCGCGACATCGGCCAGCCGGTCGGCGACCTCGCGGGCCTGGGCCTCGCCGGTCGGGTTGAGGTCGATGTCGCGCTGGCCCTGCAGGCGTCCTTCCGCGTTCCACGCGGTCTGGCCGTGCCGGATGAAGTAGATGGTCCGCATGGTAGCCCGGATCGAGGACGAGGCCGCGTCCCCGCAGGTTTCGGAACGCGGCGGCGCGCCGGTCGTTGCCAAGCTCACGATTCCTCCTCAGATGCCTGATCGGACGGCCTCTGTCCGGACGACGAGAGTTTCATGCCAAAGAAGCAGGGACAGCAGCGCCGCGCATCCCACAAGGCCCCGAAACCCGCGACAAAGCTGCGCGGCTCTTCCGCACCTGATCCACATCCGCCGACCTCCGCCGACTGGGTGGACGCGGCGGAGCGGATCGAGCGGCGCCAGGGGGCGGCCATCGCGCTGCCGCCGGTCCGCGCAGCGGCGGGCGTCGTCACGGTCGAGCCGGGCCGCCCCTTCAGCCTCGCCGCGATCGATCCGAACGCCGACGGCGGCCTCGACAAGCAGGAGGCCAAGGCCATGCTCGCCGCCGAGCGCGCCCGGATCCAGGATCTGCAGGAGCGGCTCTACGCCGAGCGCCGCCGCAGCCTGCTCATCGTGCTGCAGGCGATCGACACCGGCGGCAAGGACGGCACGATCCGCGCCGTGCTCGAAGGCGTGAACCCGCAGGGATGCGCGGTCGCCTCGTTCAAGGTGCCGAGTGCGGAGGAACTCGATCACGACTTCCTCTGGCGCTACCACGCCCGCACGCCCGGCCGCGGCATGATCGGCGTGTTCAACCGCAGCCACTACGAGGACGTGCTGGTGGTGCGGGTGAAGGGCCTCGTGCCCGAGCCGGTCTGGCGGATGCGCTACGACCTGATCAACGATTTCGAGCGCCTGCTCACAGCCTCAGGCACGACGATCCTCAAGTTCTTCCTGCACATCTCGAAGGACGAGCAGCGGGAGCGGCTGGAGGCCCGCATCGCCGACCCGCAGAAGCACTGGAAGTTCGATCCGGCCGACCTCGTCGAGCGCAAGTCCTGGGACGCCTACCAGGCCGCCTTCGACGACGCGCTGAACCAGTGCTCGACGCCGCACGCGCCCTGGCAGGTGGTGCCGGCCAACCGGAAGTGGTTCCGCAACCTCGTGATCGCCCGCACCATCGCCGACACGCTGGAGGCGATGGACCCGCAATTCCCCGAGGCCCCGCGGGGCATCGCCGACCTGAAGGTGCCCGACTGAGGGTCTTCGGACGGCCGTTCGGGCACGGTGGTTCGACCTCAGTCCCTGTCGAGGCTGAGGTCGGGCGCGTCCGGGTTCTTCATGCCGACGACGTGGTAGCCCGCATCGACGTGCAGGATCTCGCCGGTCATGCCCCGGCTCATGTCGGAGACGAGATAGGCCGCGGTCTCGCCGACCTCGCCGATCGTCACGGTCCGGCGCAGCGGCGCGTTGTACTCGTTCCACTTCAGGATGTAGCGCAAATCGCCGATGCCCGAGGCGGCCAGCGTCTTGATCGGGCCGGCCGAGATCGCGTTGACGCGGATGTTCGAGGGGCCGAGATCGGCCGCGAGGTAGCGCACCGAGGCCTCGAGCGCGGCCTTGGCCACGCCCATGACGTTGTAGTGCGGCATCCACTTCTCGGCGCCGTAATAGGTCAGCGTGAGGAGCGAGCCGCCCTCCCGCATCTGCTTCTCGGCCCGCTGGGCGATCGCCGTGAAGGAGTAGCACGAGATCAGGAGCGACTTCGAGAAGTTGCCCTCGGAGGTCTCGATGTAGCGGCCCGTCAGCTCGTCCTTGTCCGAGAAGGCGATGCAGTGCACCACGAAGTCGATGCCCTCGGGAAAGACCTTCGCGGTCTCGGCGAAGACGGCGTCGATCGAGGCCGGGTCGGTGACGTCGCAATGGCCGACCACGTGGGCGTCCACCTCGCGGGCCAGCGGCTCGACGCGCTTCTTGAGGGCCTCGCCCTGGTAGGTGAAGGCGAGCTTGGCGCCGTGCTGGTGCAGGCTCTTGGCGATGCCCCAGGCGATCGAGCGGTTGTTGGCGACGCCCAGGACGACGCCGCGCTTGCCGGCAAGGAGACCGGTCCCGGTGCGTGCCCCGCGATCCTCACCCGCGCCGATATCCGCCATGACTCACCCGAGAAGAATGCCGCCGACGCCAGAGGTGCACCCGGTCCGGGGACCGGGCGGCCTTCTGCGCCGTGGGTCTCCTTAGCGGAGCCTCACCGTTGACGGAAGCCTGGGGCGGCGACGGCGGGGCCGGTCTCAGACCGCCTTGGCGGCGCGGCGGGTCTTCGCGAACTCGGTGAGCGCCGCCTCGTCGGCCGGCGGCAGGACGATCGCGCTGGTGGCGAGCAGGTCGCCGCGGCTGCCGTCCTTCCTCGGCAGGCCCTTGCCGCGCAGGCGGAAGGTGCGGCCCGAACTGGTCATCGCGGGGATCTTCATCTCGACGGCACCGGTCAGCGTCGGCACCCGGATGGTGCCTCCGAGGATCGCGTCCTCCAGCGGCACGTCGACGCTGACGCGCAGGTCGGCGCCCTCGGGCTTGAAGCGCGGGTGCGGCAGCACGCGGATGGTGAGGAGCGCGTCGCCCGGCTCGCCCCGCATGGCGGGCTGGCCGAGGCCGCGCAGGCGGATGGTCTGACCATCGACCACGCCCTTGGGGATCACCACGTCGACTTCGCGGCCGGTGGGCAGGACGAGGCGCAGCTTCTCCTCGCCGCCGACCTGCTCCAGCGTCACGCTGAGTTCGGCCGCGACATCCTCGCCGCGCGCGGCCTGGCGCTGCTGCCCGGCGCCCGGACCGGCGCCGCCTGCCCGGAAGGCCTCGCCGAAGATGTGCGAGAAGATGTCCTCGCCCATCCCGCCGCCACCGCCCATGCCGCCGCCACGGCCGCTCCGGCCGGAGAAGTCGAAGTCGTAGGCGCCCCCGCCCCCGCCCCCGCGCCCGCCGCCGAAGCCGCCGAACCCTTCGAAACCGGTCGCGCGCGGCTTGCCGTCGGCGTCGATCTCGCCGCGGTCGAACTGCTTGCGCTTGTCGGCGTCGCCGATGATCTCGTAGGCGCTGTTGGCCTCGGCGAAGCGGTCCTTCGCCTTCGCGTCGTCCTTGTTGCGGTCGGGATGGTGGGCCTTCGCCAGCTTGCGATAGGCCTTCTTGATGTCGGCCTCGCTCGCGTTCTTGGGAACGCCCAGCACGTCGTAGGGATTGCGCATGGCCTCTTGGGACTGGCTGTCGTGCACCGTTGCCGGACCGGCGGTTCGCGCCTGTCCGGCGATCTCGGCCCGGATGTGGGACCTGTGTTGCTTTTCCGCAACGGCCTGACCGGAGAAAGTCGGCTCCTTTGCGCGCGCCGTCAAGCGCCGCGGGGGATGGCCCGCGCGGCGCGCTGACGGACCGGCTCGTCAGGCCGATCTGGAAGCGCGCAGGTGACGCAGTTCCCAGCTGCCCCCGGAGGGCTTGCAGCCGGTTCCGCGCACGAAGCGGCTGCGTTCGGGCGCGATCACCGAGGCGAGGAAGTCGCGGCAGATCAGGTCGTTGGCGACATAGGGAAGCCCCGTCGGGTTGATCGATCCGCGCAGGCCCGATTCCGGGTTGTCCCACTTCACCGGGCGGCCGTTGCCCTGCGGATCGAGGGCGACACCCAGCGCGGCCCGGGCGCGGCGCCAATCCTCCTCGCCCAGGTCGGGGCCGAAGCTCGACGGGCGCTTCGAGATGCTGCCGGTGACGGCCGGCTCGGCACCCGCCTCCGCGGCCTCGGCGCGGGCGGGCTCCTCGGGCGCCTGACGGAACACCAGAAGCGGCTGGCTGCACCCGCACAGGAGCGCGAGGAGCCCGGCGCCGATCACGAGCCGGCACGCCCGGCCGACGGGGGTCCCCCGGGGGTCTTTACACGCGCCCTGCCGCATTACACCTGAACTCTCCGCCACCGCGTGAGGCCCAACGCTAGAGCGCCCCATCGGTGCCCCCGACCGGATGCCATGAGAGAGGACTAAGCCGTGGAGCCGTTAACGATCGGTGATTCCGCCCACGCGCCGGGCGCGGTGCCGGCCGACTTCACCCTGGCCGAGGATCCGTTCGCCCTGTTCGCGGCCTGGATGAAGGAGGCGGAGGCCGCCGAGCCCGAGGACCCGAACGCGATGGCGCTCGCCACCGCCGGCTCGGACGGGCTGCCGGACGTGCGGATCGTGCTGCTCAAGGGCTTCGACGCGCGCGGCTTCGTCTTCTACACCAACACGGAATCGACCAAGGGCGAGGAGCTTGCCCAGAATCCACAGGCGGCCCTGGTGCTGCACTGGAAGAGCCTGCGCCGGCAGGTGCGCGCCCGCGGTGCGGTCACGCCTGTCACGCCCGAGGAGGCGGACGCCTACTTCGCGAGCCGCCACCCGCAGAGCCGCCTCGGCGCGCATGCGAGCCGGCAGTCGCGCCCGCTCGCCGACCGGGCGACCCTGATGGCGGCCGTGGCCGAACTCGCCGCGCGCTACGAGAACGAGCCGGTGCCGCGGCCGGAGCACTGGACCGGCTTCCGGATCGAGCCGACCAGCCTGGAGTTCTGGCAGAACGGCGACTATCGCCTGCACGACCGGGTGCGCTTCACCCGGTCCGGCGACGGCTGGACGCGGTCGCGGCTCTACCCTTGAGGCCGGCCTCCGCCCCTCAGGGCGTCAGCGACCGGAGCGGCGGCTCGGCGCCCTCCGGCAAGGCGGTGCGGGCCATGTTCATCGTCATGGCCAGCAGCGCGTAGTAGCCGTTGATGCCCGCCAGATCGACCGCGCCCCGTTCGCCGAAGCGGGCGACGAGCGCCGCGTAGGTCGGGTCGCTGACGGCGCGATTGTGCTGAAGCTCGGTCGAGAAGGTCCAGACCAGTTCCTCGTCCGCGCTCATGCCCTCCGGGCGACGGCCCTCGGCGATCGCCTGGGCGGTCTCCGGCGAGACGCCGGCCTTCAGGGCGATCGGATGGTGGATGTGCCACTCGAGCTGCTGGCTCCACAGCCGCGCGACGATCAGGATCGCGAACTCGCTGAGCGCGAGCGGCAGCGCGCTGCCGTAGCGCAGGTACAGTCCCATCTCGCTCGCGCGCAGCATGAGATCGGGACTGCGCAGCAGGGGCCAGAACGGCCCGAAGACAGGGGTCCCGCGGGCGGTCTCGAAAGCTTCCGCCGCCCTCCGCTGTGCGGGCGTCAGCGCCGTCTCGGCGAGGGGTGGGAGGCGGTCGCGGCTGGGATCGGGCATCGGCGGGCTCCGGATCGGATGAGCCGCATCGCAGACACCGCGCGGAGCGAGCCGGTCAAGGCGCCGGCCGTGCTGCACCGCGGCGGCGAGCGGGTCGCCGCCCTGGATTTTCACGGCTGCAGCGCTTAGACCGGGCCCTCAAGCCCGTCGGCGGCGCGGCTCGCCCGCCGCGGAATGCTCAGCGAGGCAGGCCGTGGCCCCACCCCACAACGACCGTCGACGGATCATGCTCCTCACGGGGGCGAGCCGCGGCATCGGCCACGCCACGGTGAAGCGGTTCTCCGCCGCCGGCTGGCGGGTCATCACCTGCTCGCGCCACGCCTTCCCGGAGAACTGCCCCTGGGAGATGGGCCCCGAGGACCACCTCCAGGTCGATCTCGCCGACGCCGAGGACACGATGCGCGGCGTGCGCGAGGTGGCCGAGCGCCTGAAGGCCGAGGGCGGCGTCCTGCACGCGCTCGTCAACAACGCCGGCATCTCGCCCAAGGGCCCCGAGGGCGAGCGGCTCGGCGCGATCGCCACCGGCTGGGCCGACTGGCAGCGGGTGTTCCAGGTCAACTTCTTCGCGCCGATCCTGCTGGCGCGGGGCCTGTGCGACGAGCTCGCCCGCGCCCGCGGCTCGATCGTCAACGTCACCTCGATCGCGGGCTCGCGCGTCCACCCCTTCGCGGGTGCGGCCTACGGCACCTCGAAGGCGGCGCTCGCGGGGCTGACCCGCGAGATGGCGGCCGATTTCGGCCCCCTCGGCGTGCGGGTGAACGCGATCTCGCCCGGCGAGATCGACACCTCGATCCTCTCGCCGGGCACCGAGAAGCTCGTCGAGCAGATCCCGCAGCGCCGGCTCGGCACCCCGGACGAGGTCGCCAAGGCGATCTACTTCCTGTGCACCGAGGCCTCCTCCTACGTGAACGGCGCCGAGCTGCACATCAACGGCGGCCAGCATGTCTGACGGCCCGTTCGGGGCCGGTCCGGTGCTGGGGCTGCTCGTCGCGGCGATCGCGGCCCCGGCCGTGGCCCAGCCCGCCGTCACGGTGCTCGACCTGCCCTTCCGGGTCACCGCGATGCGCGGCCCCGCGAGCGAGGTCGCGGTCGCGGTCGCGACCTCGGGCCTGCTGCCGCTGGCCAAGCCCCGCGCGGCCGTCCCGGCCCTCGAGACCGGCGAGGAGGACAGCGCGCCCATCGTCGTGGTCTGGGGCGAGGGCGGCGGCGCCGCGCTCGGGCTCGCGGACGGCGCGGTCCGCACCACCCTGCTCGGCGCCGAGGCGATCGAGGGCCTGGCTGCCGCCGAGACGCCGCGCGGGGCTCTGCCGGGCTCGCGCCGAGCCGTCTCCGGCGGGCTCTCGGCCTACCTGACCGGTCCAACCCGCGCCGCCGGCGTCCCGGGTGCGGCCGGCCTCACCATCCGCGAGCGCCAGCCCCTGGGCGTGACCGCCGAGCCGAAGACGGTGCCGGTCAAGACCGTGACGGTCTCGGCCGGAGCGGATTCCGTCTTCGCGTCCGCGCGTCCGCGCGCCCTGCGTCTCGCCGGCCGGCCCGCCTTCCTCGCGGCCACCCTCGACGGGACCTCGGGGTCCGGCCTCGCGCTGATCGGCCATCGGGCAGGGAGCGCCGACTGGAGCGTCCTGGCGCGCGCGCCGGTCCAGCCGACGGCGCCGACGCGGATCGCCGCACTGGCGGATTTCACGCGCTCCGGCACGCCGCAGGCGGCGACCCTGCGGGGCGACGGCGTGCTCCAGCTCTGGACGCTCGGAGCGGACGCCGTGACGCTCGCGGCCGAGGCCGAGGGCTACGGCGCGGGCGCGCCCGACGCCGATCTCGCCGCGCCGGTCGAACCGGATGGAACCGGGAATGCCGACCTCGCGCTGCCGGTCGCCGGCGGGCAGGCCCTCGCATTGGTGTCGGTGAAGGGCGGCGTCTCCGAGCGGTTGCGGGCGGCGCTGCCGGCCGCGGCCGAGCACGGCGTCGCGGTGCTGGGGCGCGGGACGGGCGCGCGGATCCTCGTCGGCCTCGCCGACGGGCGCGTCGCCGTGGTGGCACCGGAGGGCGCGAAGCCGTGAGCGAGTCCGAGAGCCGCCTGTTTCCGGCACGCCCCTTCGTCGGCGCCTCGATCGCGGTGATCCGCGACGACCGGGTGCTGCTCGCCGCCCGCGCCAACGCGCCGATGCGCGGCGTCTGGACCCTGCCGGGCGGCCTCGTGGAAGCCGGCGAGACCCTGGCCGAGGCGGCGCTGCGCGAGCTGCGCGAGGAGGTTGGGCTGGAAGCGCGGGTCGTCGGCGTGCTCTCGCCGACCGAGATCATCGATCGCGACGCCGAGGGCCGCGCGCGCCATCACTACGTCGTGCACCCGCACGCGGCGCTCTGGCAGGGCGGCGAGCCGGTGGCGGGGCCCGAGGCGCTCGGGGTGCGCTGGGCACGGCTCGACGAGGTGGCGGAACTCGCCACGACGCCCGGTCTCGTCGGTACCCTGACCGAGGCCTTCGCCCGCGTGAGCGCTCTGGAGCCGGTGCTGTGAGGGGTTTCCGCGAAGGAGCGAGAGCCGGATTGCCCGCTCTCCTCTGTCTGCTCGCCGCCTGCGCGCCGCTCGCCTCCCTCCCCGCCCTCGCCCAGCAGCGGAATCCCACCCGCGCCGCCCCGAAGGCGCCCGAGAAGGAGCCCGCTCCGCCCCCTGAACAACCGGCCCCCTACGACCGCGACCTGATGCGCCTGTCCGAGATCATCGGCTCGCTCGCCTTCCTGCGCGGGCTCTGCGCGGCGCCCGATGCCGGAGAGTGGTCCGGCCGGATGCGCGCGCTGATCGACGCCGAGGGCATCACACCGGGGCGGCGCGACCGCCTTGCCGGGGCGTTCAACCGCGGCTACCGCAGCTATGCGGTGACCTATCGGATCTGCACGCCCTCCGCGCAGGAGGCGGCCGCCCGCTTCGTCGCCGAGGGCGAGCGTCTGTCGCAGGCGCTGGCCGGCCGGTTCGGCGGATGATGCAGGCGCGCAACAGCGGAACGCGACCTGGGAAATCGCGCCAAATCGACCGGTCGCGTTAACCGCTTCGCAATTCCTGGCTGGCCGGCCGCGGCGGAGCCGCCTATCATCCTCGGGAACGTTCGACCTCCGGTCGGGCGCGAAGGATGTTTGACGCCATGCTCGATTCGACTCACACCACCGCCCCCATCGAGGCCGATGTGGACGAGAAGCGCGTCGCGTTGAGCTACGTCTCCGAGGCGTTCGCGGAAGGGTGCCTGGACGGGCTCGACGCCGACTGCATGGCCCAGGCCGCCCTGTTCGCGGCCTTCCAGGAACTCGTCACGACCTACGGCGAGGAGGCCACCGCCCGCTACGCGGAAGGGTTTCCCGAGCGCATCCGCGGCGGTGCCTTCACCACCTCCCTGCAGCACTGAGGGCCCCGCCGCGCGGAGATCAGCGCGTCGCCGACGCGACCGGTGCGAGATCGGCGACCGCCTCCGCCAGGCGGTCGCCCGCCACCCACGGCACCATGTGGCCGAGACCCGGCAGGCGCAGGAGCCGCGCGCCGGGGATGCGAGCCGCGAGCGGCTCGGACTGGGCCTCGATCCGCACCAGCGGGTCGGCATCGCCCGAGACGACCAGCGCGGGCAGGCGCAAGCTCTCGTAGCGCGGGCTCTGCCGCTCGAGCGCGGCGGGCAGCCCCATCAGATCCTCGACATTCGCGAGCAGCGCGCCCGGCCGGAGCCCCAGCGGCACCCGCGCCCGGCCGAGGTAGTCCGCGGCCGGGGGCTGGGGCCGGAAGGCCTGGGACGCGGCGCCGCGCAGGTAGTAGAGGGCGAGCGGCGGCCCGAGCGTCCGGCTGAGCAGCCACGCGACGGGCGGCTGCGCGGCGAGCCGCCAGTACCAGGGCAGCGTCATCGTTCGGGAAAAGGGCAGCGCGACCGGCGCGACCAGGGCGAGGGCCGAGACCCGTTCCGGATGGTCGAGGGCGAGCGCCAGCGCCGCGGCGCCGCCCCAGGAATGGCCGAGGACGATCACGGGACCGGCATCGAGCGCGACCAGCGCCTCGGCGATCCGGCCCGCCTGCGCGGCGGGCGTCGCGGCGTCGAGCCGGTCGCTCCAGCCGTGTCCCGGCCGGTCGAAGGCGATCACCCGGAAGCCCCGCGCCGCGAGCAGACGGCCGACGCCCTCCATCGGGTCGGCGGCGTTGGCCGACGCGCCGTGGATCAGCACCACCGTTCCGCGCGCGGCCGTCTCCGGCCCGGCCTGCAGGGTGGCGAGGCGACCGCCCGCGACGGGCACGAAGGGGCCGGCCGGCGGGTATGCGGCACCGGCGCGCCATCCGATCAGGAGGCTCGCGACCGCGCCCGCCGCCAGGATGCAGAGCCCGAGGAGGAGCGGCGTACCGACCAGGACTGCGAGCACCGCCAGGACGGCCCTCACAGGTCGCGGCCGTCGACGTCGGGAGCGAGGCGGTCGATCGCCTCGTTGACCTTGGCCATGCGCGGGTAGAGCGCCGCGGCGCGCCGGAAGGCGTTGAGCGCCCGCGCCTTGTCGTCCATCGACAGGTAGATCCGGCCGAGCGCCGCCCAGGCCTCGAAGTGGCGCGGCTCGAGAACCAGGGCGCGCTGCAGATCCGCCACGGCCGCCTGCTTGTCGGAGAGCAGCCAGAACACCGTGGCGCGCCGGTTCCAGCCCTCAGACCAGGCGGGCTCGAGGGCGGTGACCCGGTCCATCAACTCGGCCGCGAGCGCGAAATCCTTCGCGCTCATCGCCTGCCGGGCACGGTCGGTGAGGAGATCCGCCGTAGCGCTGCCGGAGCGGTCGAGGCGGCGCTCGATCAGCTTGGCGACACCCTTGGCCTCCTCGTCGTCGTCGGCCTCGCGCAGGCGCGCGAAGAGATCGTCCAGGCTGATCGCCGGTGCGGGCTTCTTCCGCTCGGCCGGCTGCTCCGCCTCGGGGCGGCCGGACAAACCCGGTGGAGCGGCGAGCGCGGAGCCCGCGATCAGGGCGGCGAGCAGGCCGGGGAGGACGGAGCGCAGCATGGTGCGAGCTTGTGCGCGCCCGCGCCCCCCGTCAACGCGCCGGAGCGCCGCGCCAACGCGAAGAGGCAGGCGCCGCGGGCGGCACCTGCCTCTCGAATTCCGATCGCACGCCCACCGAAGCGGGCGGTCGGCCTCAGCCCTGGCGGGCCTTGAAGCGCTTCTGGGTCTTGTTGATGACGTAGACCCGGCCCTTGCGGCGCACGAGCTGGTTGTCGCGGTGACGGCCGCGGAGCGACTTGAGGGAGTTGCGGATCTTCATGTTCTGCTTCGGCGGGCGCGTGCCTGCCGTCCGTGCAAGGGTTTCGGGAGCGGGAAGCCCGAAGGGCCCCCTGCGATGGCGGCGCAACGCATCGCGGAAAGGCGGTCCCCTTAACAGGATTCGTCCCGGGCAGGCAAGCCTGAGCTTACGACGCCATCTAGGCGTTCAGGCGATCCGCTCGGCGATGCGGTCGGCCACCCGCAGGGCGTTGGCGATGATGGTCAGCGTCGGGTTCACGGCGCCGATCGAGGGGAAGAAGCTCGCGTCGGTGACGTAGAGGTTGTCGAGTTCGTGCGCCTTGCAGTCGAGGTCGAGCACGCTGGAACTGGGATCCGTGCCGAAGCGCAGGGTGCCGGCCTGGTGCGCCGTGCCGCCGAGCGGGATGTTCTTGCCGAGATAGAGCGAGCGCTCGAACAGGTAGGTATAGGCGCCGGCGGGCTCCAGGAGGTCCGAGAGCTTGGCCCGCAGGCGGTCGTGCGCCTCGCGGTTGGTCTCGCGGATGTCGAGGATCGTGCGCCCCTCGCGATCGATGCTGATCCTGTTGTCCGGGTGCGGCAGGTCCTCGCTCTGCAGCCAGAAGTCCATGGCGTGGCGCGCCGCCATCTCGAAGGGCGCGTCCGGCAGGAAGCCCGTCCATCGCGGAAACTCCTCGCCGCGGATCTGGTCCGGATGCGTCTTGGCGCACATCTGGATCAGGCCCATCGGGAACGCCCAGTCCTTCGACGCGAAATAGAAGTCGGAGAGCGCGAGGGTCTTCTGGAAGACGGTGTCGTTGACCTCCTTCGAGAGCGCCATCAGCACCGACATGTTGTGGCGCATGTAGTTGCGCCCGACCTGATCGGAGCCGTTGGCGAGGCCGTTCGGGTGCGCGGCGTTGGCCGAGCGCAGGAAGAGCAGCGCCGACGAGAGCGCGCCGCAGGCCACCACGACGATATCGGCGCGGTAGCGCTCCTCGCGGCCCTCCCGGGTCACCCGCACGCCGGTGACCGTCCTACCCGACGGGTCGGTCTCCAGCCGCGAGACGTAGGCGTTGACGAGCAGCGTGACGTTGTCGTGGGCGGCGAGCGTCGGGTCGACCGTCATCACCTGCGCGTCGGCCTTGCCGTTGAGGAGACAGGGGAAGCCGTCGAAGGCGTCGCAGCGAATGCAGATGCTCGTCGGCGTCGGACGCCCGTTGCGCTCGTCGAGCTTGATGCCGAGCGGCAGGTGGTAGGGCCTGAGGCCGTGCCGGGCCCAATCGTCCGAGAGCTTCTGGATGCGCGGCTCGTGGCTCACCGCCGGGTGGTCGTAGGGGCCGCTCGCCCAGGGTTCGGTCGGGTCCTCGCCGCGGTTGCCGTGGACGGCGAACAGGCGCTCCGCCTGCGCGTAGTAGGGCTCGAACTCCGCGTAGGAGACTGGCCAGGCCGGCGACACGCCATCGACGTGCTGCACCGTGCCGAAATCGCGCTCGCGCAGGCGCAGAAGGGCCGCGCCGTAGACCTTCGAGTTGCCGCCCACGTAGTAGTGCAGGCCCGGGTGGAAAGCCCGGCCGTCGCCGCCGTACCACGTCTCCGCCGCCTGATACTTGCCATCGACGAAGACCGCCTTGGCGCTCCAATTCTCCTGGCTGCGGGGCAGGTAGTCGCCCCGCTCCAAGAGCAGGATGCGCTTGCCGGTCCCGGCGAGCCGTGCCGTCAGCGAGCCGCCGCCCGGGCCGGAGCCGATGACGATGATGTCGTAATGGTCCTGCATCGGTCGGTCCGCCGCGCGGCAAGGATAGGACAGCCCGGCAACGTGGCCTCTCCCGAGCCGTTCCGGCGGGCACCGTCACGGGATCGTGCTCGCTGCGATGCGGCAGGCGCCGCGCTCCGTGCCACGTCGCCGGAAACCCCCACCCGTGGCGAACGTTGGCGGCACGGATCGGGGATGGCCCCGCCGTACCGGAGCCCGCACGCCCCGATGGACCTCGCGACCTGGCTCAACCTCGTGGCGGTGCCGCTCGCGGCGAAGATCTGCCTCGTCGGCATGTTCCCGCCGAGCGCGCTCGACAAGGTCGTGCACTGGGACGAGGCGATGGAGCAGGCCGCCTCCGGCCCCCTGCCCTTCCCGGCGCTCCTCCTGGTGCTCGGCATCCTGGTCGAGACGGTAGCGCCCGTGCTGATCGTGATCGGCTGGTACGACCGCGCCGCCGCCTTCGTGCTGATGGGCTTCTGCGCGGTCACCGCGGTGCTGTTCCACCGGTTCTGGGAATACCCGGCCTTCTGGTCGCGCAACGGCGCCGGCCGGGCCCATTTCTGGGACTTCCTCAAGAATTTCGGCCTCGTGGGCGGGCTGCTGCTCGTGGTGATCGGCGGCAGCTACACGCCGGCCTCCGAGATCGTCCGCCACCCGCTCTCGTCCGGCCCCTACGCGGCCGAAGCGCCCGCCAAACCCTGAAGGATCCGACGCGATGTCCGAGCCCACATCTCCCGCCATGCCGTACTGGCACGTCTACACCGACGCCGAGGGCGTGAGCCGCCAGGAGCGATTCGAACTCACGGACTTCCAGTTCCAGGGCGTCGGGCCCGGCGTGGCACCGCAATGGAACGACAAGATGGACCCGTCGGAGGCCGGCGTGACCTTCACGGTCCTGCCGGTCGGCTGGGTCGGCGATTGGCACGAGAATCCCAAGCCCCAGTGGATCGCGATCCTCACCGGCCGCTGGTTCGTGGAGACGATGGACGGCAAGCGGGTCGAGATGGGCCCCGGCGAGCTGATGTTCGGCGAGGACCAGAACACCCGCGAGCGCGACGGCCGCAAGGGCCACCTTTCGGGCACGGTGGGCGACGAGCCCTGCACCATGATCGTCACCGGGCTCGACGTTGAGCCCACGGTGAACAGGCCGGGGCGGTTCAAGTAGGGGCGCTCGGCATGGAGGGTTTCGAGGTCACGCAGGCGCGCTTCAAGAGCTTCGTCCTGCCCAACGCGCCGCTGGAGACCCTGGCCGAAGGCTTCCGCTGGTGCGAGGGCCCGGTCTGGTTCGGGGACCGGGACGAGTTGCTGTTCTCCGACCTTCCGAACGACCGGGTGATGCGCTGGAGCGAGGGCGGAGGCCTCAGCGTCTACCGCGCGCATGTCGGCTTCGAGAACGGCCATGCCCGCGACAGGCAGGGGCGGCTCCTCTCCTGCTCGCACCGGCTGCGCCGGATCAGTCGGACCGAGCTCGACGGCAGCGTCACGGTGCTGGTCGATTCGTACCAGGGCAAGCGGCTGAACTCGCCCAACGACATCGTCTGCAAGTCCGACGGCACGATCTGGTTCTCGGACCCGCCCTACGGCATCCAGACCGACTACGAGGGCGGCAAGCAGGCACCGGAGCTGCCGGCCAACCTCTACCGCTTCGATCCGCGCGACGGCTCGCTCAGCGTGGCGGCGGGCGATTTCGAGGGTCCGAACGGGCTCTGCTTCTCGCCGGACGAGCGCAGGCTCTACGTGGCCGAGACGGGCCTGCAGTTCGCGGACGATCCGACGCGCCACATCCGGGTCTTCGACGTCGGCGAGGACGGGCGCCTCTCGAACCCGCAGGTCTTCCACACGGTCGCGCCCGGCATGGCGGACGGCTTTCGCTGCGACGAGGAAGGCAACCTCTGGTCGAGCGCGGGCGACGGCGTGCACGTCATCGACCCGGGCGGCGCGCTCCTCGGCAAGATCCGGACCCCAGCCGCGGTGTCGAACCTCTGCTTCGGCGGCCGCTACCGCAGCCGCCTGTTCCTCTGCGTCTCGCACAGTCTGATGGCGATCTACGTCAACCGGCGCGGTGCGGCGCTGGTGTGAGACGGCCTCCGGTCGATCGCGCCGGATCGAGCGGATCTCCCTTCCCTGGGGTGCGGGCAACGGGCTCGGCCGAACTTGTCGTCGGCTGAGCGAACGCGCGGGCGTGGTCGAGGGAGCTTCGACGGGCACGTCTCCTTCGGATCCGCCATCCTCACCGCCGCACCGGCGTCGCCCGCGCTTCACGAGGAGACGACACGAGGCCTGCGAGCCTCTTCCCGTGGGCGGGAAGCGGGGAGGCCTGCGCCGCGAACGGTGCGCTCGAACCCTTCTCGGACCCGCTGGTTCCCGACGTGCATCCCATTCAGCGGGATCCAGGGTTTCGCCACGCGCAGATCTCACGGCATGGTAGGTAATTTTTCGCATCGTGCCGATTGCTTCCGAGCACTGACATTCGCCGGCCGCCAGCACATCCCCCCAAGAAAAAACGAAGTAAACAATACTTCGCCGCATCACCCCTTAATGAAAGCTCAACGCATAGGGCGCGGTCGCCCAAAATGTGATGCGAATAGGGCAGCGCGAGCCTGCCTCATTTTGGCCGAGCCCGGGTTTGATTGGCCCCGCCGTCGCAAACAACAAAGGGAATGCGAATGGCCACGAAGCCTGTCTGCCGGACCACCGCCGCCATCCTCGGCACCGTCGCGGCGCTCGCCGCCAGCGTGCCGGCCTCCGCCCAGAGCGGAGCGGCCTCCTGGTACGGCAGCGGACATCGGACCGCGAACGGAGAACGCTTCAACCCCAACGGCATGACCGCCGCCCATCGCAGCCTGCCCTTCGGCACGCGGGTGCGGGTCGCCGACAAGCGCACCGGGCGCTCCGTCGTCGTGCGGATCAACGATCGCGGCCCCTTCGTGCGCGGGCGCATCATCGATCTGTCCCGCGGCTCGGCCCGGGCGCTCGGCATGGGCGGCACGACCTACGTCTCGCTCCAGGTCATGGACTGACACGGCGCCGAACGACCGGCGGACCGATCTCTCCGCACGGAAGACCGGGGTCTCGCCCGAGACCCGCGCGCCGGCCCCACCCATGCCGCGGTGGGGCCGGCGCGCGCATTCGCGGTCTCTCGCGCGGTCTCGCGCGCGGCCTCATGCACAGCCGGAGGCGCGGCGTTGCCGCCGGCGGCCCGCGCCCCCATCTCGCGCCTGACACAGCAGGAACCCCCGCGCGATGGCAAAACCCCTGATCGTCGATATCCCGCACGACCTCGGCCGCGAGGAGGCGCGCCGCCGGATCGAGACCGGCGTCGAGCAGGGCAAGGGCATGCTCGCCAAGAGCGGCGTCGCGCTCGACCGCCTCGCCTGGACGGGCGATCGCCTCGATTTCGGCCTCTCGGCCCTCGCCCAGAAGGTCGAGGGCGCGATCGATGTCGGGCCCGAGAGCGTGCGCGTCGAGGTGAAGCTGCCCTTCCTGCTCGCGATCTTCGCCGAGAAGATCCAGAAGTCGCTCGGCAAGGAGGGTACCCTGCTCCTGACCAAGAAGTAGGCGGCGGAACCGGCTGTCCCGCGCCCCGTTAGCGGCGACACGCCGAGGCCGTTCGGCGTGCCAGCGCAGGAGCGTAGCCATGGCCAATCCCGGCGGAGTCCCCGAGGTGCCGGACCAGCCCGGTCCCCCATCCGAGACGCCCTACGAGCCGCCGACCGTGCCGAGCCCCGGCCCGGCGGAGGTCCCGGCCAACAGCCCGCCCGAGACGCCCGGCGGCCAGCCGACCGAGATCCCGGTCGTCGACCCGACACCGTCCTCCCCGACCGGCCCGGCGAACCCGACGGCCTGAGGCGGCTTCGCGGCGTTTGTGAAGGCCGGCGCGCGCTGTCATAAGCCCGCGCATGGCCGCCCCACCGCTCCTCACCCTTCAGGACATCGCGCTGACCTTCGGCGGCACGCCGCTGATCGAGCGTGCCGAGCTCGCCATCGCGCCCGGCGAGCGGACCTGCCTCGTCGGCCGCAACGGCTCGGGCAAGTCCACGCTGATGCGCATCGCCGCCGGCCTCGTCGAGGCCGATGCCGGCAAGCGCTTCGTCCAGCCCGGCACCACGATCCGCTACCTCGCGCAGGAGCCGGATTTTTCCGGCTATCCCACCACGCTCGCCTTCGTGGAGGCGGGGCTGGCCCCGGGCGATGCCAGCCACCGCGCCCGCTACCTCCTGGAGAGCCTCGGTCTCACCGGCGAGGAGGACCCGACGAAGCTCTCCGGCGGCGAGGGCCGGCGCGCCGCGCTCGCCCAGGCGCTGGCGCCCGAGCCCGACGTGCTGCTCCTCGACGAGCCGACGAACCATCTCGACCTGCCGGCGATCGAGTGGCTGGAAGGGGAACTCCGCGGGAGCCGCGCGGCGCTGGTGCTGATCAGCCACGACCGGCGCTTCCTCTCGGCCCTGTCGCGGGCGACCGTCTGGCTCGACCGCGGCGTGACGCGGCGGATCGACCAGGGTTTCTCCAGCTTCGAGGCGTGGCGCGACGCCTTCTTCGAGGAGGAGGAGCGCGACCGGCACAAGCTCGACCGCAAGATCGCCGCCGAGGAGGACTGGCTGCGCTACGGCGTCACCGCCAGGCGCAAGCGCAACGTGCGGCGGCTCGGCAACCTGCACGCCCTGCGCCAGGCCCGGCGCGAGGCCAGGCGCCCGGTCGGCAGCGTCAGCATGCAGGCGAGCGAGGCGGACGGCTCCGGCACCCTGGTGATCGAGGCGAAGGACATCGCCAAGGCCTACGGCGCGCGGACGATCGTCGATCGGCTGTCGCTGCGCGTCACCCGCGGCGACCGGCTCGGAATCGTCGGGGCGAACGGCGCCGGCAAGACGACGCTGCTCAACCTGCTGATGGGCCAGCTCGCCCCCGATTCCGGCACGATCCGGCTCGGCACCAACCTGCAGCCGGTGATCCTCGACCAGGCGCGGGCGACGCTCGAGCCGACGCAGACCGTGAGCGACGTGCTCACCGGCGGGCGCGGCGATTCCGTCACGGTCAACGGCCAGAGCCGGCACGTGATCGGCTATCTCAAGGACTTCCTGTTCGCGCCCGAGCAGGCGCGCACGCCGGTCTCGGTGCTCTCGGGCGGCGAGCGCAACCGGCTCCTCATCGCCCGGGCGCTGGCGCAGCCCTCGAACCTGCTGGTGCTCGACGAGCCGACGAACGACCTCGACCTCGAGACCCTCGACCTGCTGCAGGAGATGCTGGACGACTATGCGGGCACGCTGCTGCTCGTGAGCCACGACCGCGACTTCCTCGACCGGGTCGTCGGCAGCGTGCTGGTCTCGGAGGGCGAGGGCCGCTGGATCGAGTACGCGGGCGGCTACTCGGACATGATCGGCCAGCGCGGCGCGGGCGTGCAGGCCCGCACGGCCGCGGGGCGCAAGGAAACGAGATCCGAGAAGGCCGAGCCGCGCGAGCGCGCCGCCGCGCCCGCGGGGCGGCCGAAGCTCGGCTTCAAGGACCAGCACGAACTGAAGACGCTGCCCGAGCGCATGAAGAAGCTGGAGGCGGCGATCGCGCAGCTGCGCGAGATCCTGGCCGATCCCGGCCTCTACGCCCGCGACCCCGGCCGCTTCGACAAGGCGAGCACGATGCTGTCCCAGGCCGAGACCGAACTCGCGGGGGCCGAGGACCGCTGGCTCGAACTGGAGATGCTGCGCGAGGCGGCCGGCGGCTGAGGCGGGGCTCGCGCAGGGCGACGCCCTCCCGCCCCTTCTGCAGGCGGGGGAATGGACGGCGGCCTTCAAGATGCCGGAAAGTCGGGCTGATCTGACGGCCTGCGGATCAGCCCTGCGAGAGCGCCCGTGCCGCTGCCCGATCGACAGACCCGTCTCCGCCGGTTCGGCTGGCTCGCCGGCCTGCCGCTGCTGGCCGTCGCCTGGGGCGGCGCGACCCTGCTCGCCGCGCCCCGGATCGGCGAGCGGATCGAGGCGGAGGCGCGCGAGGTGGTGCGCCTCACGGAGGATCGCGAGGGCGAACCCTGGTTGCGGGTCGCCGCGCGGGGCCGCGATCTCGCGGCCCGGGGCGAGGCGCCGGGCGAGGCCGAGCGCGCCGCCGCCCTGACGCGGCTCGCCGCCCTGCCGAGCCCGCGCCGGATCGTCTCCGACATCGGCCTCGTCGAGACGGCCGCGCCCTTCGTCTGGTCGGCGGAGCGCACCGGGACGGGCGTCGCACTCACCGGAAGCCGCCCGGCCGAGATCGGCCGCCGCGCCTTCGAGGCGGTGCTGGTCGCCGCCCTGCCGGCCGGCGCGGCCCTCGACGACGAGGCCCGCGCCGCCCGCGGCGCCCCGCCGGACTTCCCCGCGGCCGCCGCCTACGCCGCCGCGAAACTGTCGCGCCTCGCCCCCGGCGCCCGGGTCAGCCTCACCGACACCGTGATCTCGGCCTCCGGCGAGGCGGTGGACGTGGAGGCCTACGACGCGCTGCGCGCCGGCCTCGGCGAGCCGCCGCGCGGCTACAGCATCGGGCGCATCGACATCTTGCCGCCGAGCGTGGCCGATTTTCGCTTCGGGGTGGAGCGCGTGTCCGGCGGCGGTCTCGTGCTCACGGGCAACACGGTCTCGGAGAGCGCGCGGGCCGAGATCCGGCGGGCGGCCGCCGAGGCCGCGGGCGGCGCCTTCGTGGACGACCGCACCCGGACCGCGCGCGGCCTGGCCCCCGGGATCGAGCCGCGCGCGCTGGCCGGGGCGATGCTGGCGCTCGCCGACCTCCTGCAGAGCGGGCGCGTCGCCTTCGAGAACGGCCGGGTCACCGTCACGGGCGACGCCCTCGACGCGCAGGCGGTGGGCGAGGCCGAGGCGCTGATGCGCGCGCGCCTGCCCAAGGGAGTCGCGGCCGGCACGATGACGCTCGCGGTGCGGCCGCTCTCGCCCTACCGGGTGAGCCTGCGCCGCGAGGCCGACAGCGTCGTGGTCGCGGGCCACCTGCCGAGCCCGGAGGCGCGCGAGCGGCTGTTGGCGGCCCTGCGCGCGCGCTTCTTCCGCGAGCGCGTCCTCGACCGAACCCGCTTGGCGGACGGCGCGCCGCCGAACCTCGCCGCCGCCCTGGAGGCGGCCGTGCCGGCGCTGGCGAACCTCGCCGAGGGCGAGATCGCGGTGGCGGACGCCCAGCTCGCGCTCACCGGCGAGAGCCTCTATCGCGAGAGCGCCGCGCGCGTGGCCGAGAGTCTGCCCCGGGCGCTCCCCGCGGGCTGGACCAGCCGGGTCGCGGTGCTGCCGCGCGGGGCCGCGCCGCGGCGCGACGCCGAGTCCTGCCGCGCGGGCTTCGACGCCGCCTGGAACGAGCGCCTCCGCTTCGAGCCCGGCAGCACCGCCCTGACGGCGGCGATGTACCCGATCCTCGACGCCGCCGCCGCCCTCGCGAAGGCCTGCCCAACCCTGCGGCTCGCAGTGACCGGCCACGCCGACCCGCCGGGCACCAAGCGGCCGCAGGACGTGAAGCCGCCGGAGCCCGCACCGGAGCCCAAGCCGGCCGAGGCTCCGGAGAAAGGCACGAAGGGAAAGGCGGCCAAGGGCAAGCCGGCGGCGAAGTCCGCCGCGAAGCCGGAGCCGGCACCGGAGCCCTCCGGCGAGGATCTCGCCCGGCTGCGCGCCCAGGCGGTTCTGGACTATCTCCTCCAGGCGGGCGCGGGCGCCGATCAGGTGGCGCTCGGCGACGGGCCGGCGGGCGAGCGCCGCAGCGTGGCCCTGGCGCCGAGCCCCTGACCCATCCTTGCGCCGGACGCGCCCGCATGCCAGCCGCGGGCCGCTGGGAGGTGACGCCGCGTGATCGTTCTGTTGGCCGGCCTCTGGCCGGGACTAGCCGTGGCCCTCCTCCTCGGGCTCGGCATCGGCGCCCTCTCGGGCTGGCCGCGGGACCGCGCGGTCCCGCTCGGCCTCGCCGCCGCCGTGCTCGGCCTCGGGGGCGTCGCCGCCGCGGGGCTCGTCACGGGGGTGGCCGGCCTCTGGCTGGACGGCGGCGCGCTGATGCTCGCGGCCTACGCGGCGGGCTGCGCGCTCGGCAGCCTGGTGCGCCCCGACCGCACCGGCCCGGACGGCGCCTGAGGCGAAGCAGGGACGCGGTGGGGGACGCGACAGCGGACGCGGCGCGCCCGCAACATGTTGCGATGCACCGCAAGTCTGCTAGACCGCCCTCATCCGCCTGGACCCGGTGAAAGCCCGGGTGGCTCTTCCGGCCGCCGATCCGCCGGACCACGCAATCGAGACCGTCCGTACCCCCACGCGCCGCGTGCGGGCCGACGTCTCCTGCGGACATTCCATGACCCGTTCCCCAGCCCAACCGCGCGCCGGCCTCACGCGCCTGCGCGCCGACATCCTCTCCGGCATCGTCGTGGCCCTCGCCCTGATCCCCGAGGCGATCGGCTTCTCCGTCATCGCCGGGGTCGATCCGAAGGTCGGCCTCTACGCCTCCGTCGTCATCGCCTGCGTGATCGCGGTCGCGGGCGGGCGGCCCGCCATGATCTCGGCGGCGACCGCCGCGACGGCGGTCGTGATGGTCGATCTCGTGCGCGACCACGGCGTGCAGTACCTGTTCGCCGCCACCATCCTGATGGGTCTGCTGCAGATCCTCGCCGGCCTGCTCAGGCTCGGGCGGCTGATGCGCTTCGTCTCGCAATCCGTGATGACGGGCTTCGTCAACGCGCTCGCGATCCTGATCTTCCTGGCGCAGCTGCCGGAACTCACCGGCGTCACCCCGGCGACCTACGGGCTGATCGCGCTGGGGCTCGCCATCATCTACGGCGTCCCGCGCATCACCCGGGCGGTGCCGTCTCCGCTGATCGCGATCGCGGCGCTCACCGCGATCACCGCTCTGTTCCACCTCGACGTGCGCACGGTCGCGCATCTCGGCGCGCTGCCCTCGGCGCTGCCGAGCTTCGCGCTGCCGGACGTCCCCCTCACCTTCGAGACCCTGCGCATCATCCTGCCCTACGCGGCGACGCTGGCCGCGGTCGGCCTGCTGGAGAGCCTGCTGACGGCCCAGATCGTGGACGACATGACCGACACGCCGAGCGACAAGAACCGCGAATGCGCCGGCCAGGGCGTGGCCAACATGGCCTCGGCGCTCTTCGGCGGCATGGGCGGCTGCGCGATGATCGGCCAGTCGGTGATCAACGTCTCGTCGGGGGCGCGCGGCCGGCTCTCGACCTTCGTGGCGGGCAGCGCCCTGCTCGTCCTCCTGGTCGCGCTGCAGGACCTGCTGGCGATCGTGCCCGTGGCGGCGCTGACCGCCGTGATGATCATGGTCTCGCTGAACACCTTCCAGTGGCGCTCGCTCCTGTCGTTGCGCACCAACCCCCTGCCCTCCTCGGCCGTGATGCTGGCGACCGTGGCGGTCGTCGTCGCCACGAAGGACCTCGCCATCGGCGTCCTCGTGGGCGTGCTGCTCTCGGGCGTGTTCTTCGCCGGCAAGGTCTCGCGGCTCAGCCGCGTCACGTCCGATCTGTCGGCGGACGGCCGGGTGCGGACCTACCGCGTCACGGGCCAGATCTTCTTCGCCTCGGCCGGCGGCTTCGGCGATGCCATCGACGTGCTGGAGCCGCTCGAGGGCATCGTCATCGACGTGCACGCGGCCCATTTCTGGGACATCTCCGCCGTCGGCGCCCTCGACCGCGTGGTGACGAAGGCGCGCCGCCAGGGCCGGCAGGTCACGGTGATCGGCCTGAACGCGGCCAGCGCCACGCTGGTGGAGCGCTTCGGCACGCACGACAAGGAGGGCGTGCCGTCCCAGCCCGCACATTGAGCGGGGCCCCCTCTCGCCGCGCGGGGAGAGGGGATCCGAGAGAGGATCCAGGACGGCGGACGCGATCGACCGGCTCCGACCTCAGGCCACCACCACCTCGGTCGTGACCGAGTTCGCGATGAAGCACTCCGCGTGCGCCTCGTGGTGGAGGCGGGCCAGCGCCTCCGCATCGGGCTCGCCGCCCGCCCAAGCGATCTCCGGGCGCAGCGTCACCCGCGTCACCGCCCGGCGGCCCGGGGCGATCTCCGCCAACACGCCCTCGGCGCGGTCGCGGTAGGCGCCGACGACGAAGCCCGCCAGCCGGGCGCGGTGCAGGAAAGTCAGCATGTGGCAGCTCGACAGGGCCGCCACCAGCATCTCCTCCGGGTCGACCGCCGCGGGCACGGCCCATCTGCCGACGACGTGGGGCGAGGCGGAACCGGCGAGCGTCGCGCCGCCGTCGAAGCTCAGGCTGTGTCCGCGGCTGTAGCGTCCGTTCGGGAAATCCTCACCGGGCCGAAGGGCCCAGGCGATCTCGGCGATGTGCGTCGACATGATCCCATCCCTGAATTCATCCCGCCCCCGGGCGCCCTGCTCGCGCGGGACGTGTCGCCGGACACGCCGGGAGAGCCATCCGGCGCCTGCGGGACCGCCGACGCGGCCACCGCGGGAACCGGACCGCGCGCACGCCGCGTTCTGATCCTCGAGCAGGAGCCTTCAGGCTCCCCCCACCGAACACCGACAGGGTGCAACCCGATGCCCCATCCTGACAACCGACCCCACCGCGGGCTGCGTCCACGTGCCGGCGGGCCCGCGACCGCCCTGTTCGTCGCCATCCTGGGCGTCTGCGCGGCCGCGCCGTTGGGCGCCCGCTTCGTCGCGCCGGCCTCGGCCCAGTCGGCCGCGAGCCGGATCGATCAGCCCACCGCCGGCACCCTGCCGCCGGGCACCACGACCGTGAAGGAGGCGCATCCGGAGGCGCCCCACAAGCCGAACGACGGCGTGTCGGCCCCGCGGGCCCTCAAGCCCTCGACCGCCGTGACCCCGGACGAGGGCGGCGGGCGCGTCAACCCGAAGGACCACCTGCCGGGCTCGATGCGAAGAGGCGGTTGATCGCGGCGGTTGATCGCGGCGGCCGATCCAAGCGGCGGCTTCCGACCGGTGTCGCCCGCGCGCGACGCCGGGCGGAGGCGCGCATCGAACACTCGCAAAGCCCTCGGAACCTCCCTATAAGCGCCGCTTCGCGCGAGGATTCGCGCCAAACGACGCCGCGAGGTGGCGGGAGTTACGATCATGGGCGAGCGTTCGACGTCAAAGACTTGGTCTCCGAAGAGCTGGCGCGGTCTGCCGATCCAGCAGGTCCCGGCTTATCCGGATGCCGCCGTGCTGAAGGCGGTCGAGGACCAGATCGCGAGCTTTCCGCCCCTGGTCTTCGCCGGTGAGGCCCGCAAGCTGAAGGCGTCGCTCGCGCGCGTCGCCGCGGGCGAGGCCTTCCTGCTCCAGGGCGGCGACTGCGCCGAGAGCTTCGACGAGCACTCCGCCGACAACATCCGCGACTTCTTCCGCGTCTTCCTGCAGATGGCGCTGGTGCTGACCTTCGCGGGCGGCTCGCCCGTGGTGAAGGTCGGGCGCATCGCGGGCCAGTTCGCCAAGCCGCGCTCCTCGCCGACCGAGACGCTCGACGGCGTCTCGCTGCCGAGCTACCGCGGCGACATCGTCAACGGCATCGGCTTCACGGACGAGGCCCGCGTGCCGGATCCCCGCCGCCAGATCGAGGCCTACCGGCAGTCGGCCGCGACCCTGAACCTGCTGCGCGCCTTCGCGACGGGCGGCTACGCCAACCTCGACAACGCGCACCGCTGGATGCTGGGCTTCGTGAAGGACTCGCCCCAGTCCTCGCGCTACCAGGACGTGGCCGGCCGGATGTCGGACGCGCTGCACTTCATGCAGGCGATCGGGATCAACCCCGAGACCCACCAGGAGGTGCGCACGACCGATTTCTACACCAGCCACGAGGCGCTGCTGCTCGGCTACGAGGAGGCGCTGACCCGCGTCGATTCGACCTCCGGCGATTGGTACGCCACCTCGGGCCACATGCTGTGGATCGGCGACCGCACGCGCCAGCCCGACCACGCGCACGTGGAATACGCCCGCGGCATCCGGAACCCGATCGGCCTGAAGTGCGGCCCGTCCATGACCGCCGAGGGGCTGATCGGCCTGATCGACCAGCTTAACCCGGAGAACGAGGCGGGGCGCCTCTCGCTGATCTGCCGCTTCGGCGCGGACAAGGTGGGCGAGCACCTGCCGAGGCTCGTCCGGGCGGTGGAGCGCGAGGGCCGCACGGTGACCTGGGTCTGCGACCCGATGCACGGCAACACGGTCGCGGCCGGCCGCTACAAGACGCGGCCGTTCGAGCGGGTGATGCAGGAGATCGAGGGCTTCTTCGGCGTGCACCGCGCGGAAGGCACGGTCGCGGGCGGCATCCACCTGGAGATGACCGGCAAGGACGTCACCGAGTGCACGGGCGGCGCCCGCGCGCTCACCGCCGACGACCTGCAGGACCGCTACCACACCTACTGCGACCCGCGCCTCAACGCGGAGCAGGCGCTGGAGGTGGCCTTCCTGACGGCCGAGCTGATCAAGCGGGAGCGCGCCGAGATCGAGCGCCCCCGCCTCGACGCGGCCGAGTGATGCGACCGGCCGGCGGCGGGTCCCGCCCGCCGCCGGCCCGGCTCAGCGCAGCCAGCCGGTGAAGAAGTAGATCAGGAGGATGATCGGCAGCGGTATGCCGATCAGCCAGAGCAGGCCACCTTTGAGCATCGCGGAACTCCTACAACTGCAAGCTGCATTCAACGGGGCGGCTCAGCGGAGGGTTCCCAGTCTCAGGCTATGGCGCGCTGGATGGCGCCGTTCCAGCGCCGGATGACGGCCGGCACGTCCTCGACCGGCACCGGGCGGCTGAACAGGTAGCCCTGGACCTCGTCGCAGCCCTCGGCGCGCAGCGTAGCGAGCTGCGCCTCCGTCTCGACGCCCTCGGCGGTGGTCGTCATGCCAAGGCTGTCGCCGAGCCCGATCACCGCGCGCACGATGAAGTCGGTCCCGTTCGGGCCGCCGAGGTCGCGCACGAAGGACTGGTCGATCTTGATCTTGTCGAAGGGGAAGGAGCGCAGGTAGCTCAGCGACGAGTACCCGGTGCCGAAATCGTCCATCGAGACCCGTACCCCTAAGCCCTTCAGGCTGTGCAGGATCGCGGTCGTCGCGCCGGGATTGGCCACCAGCACGGATTCGGTGATCTCCAGCTCCAGGCGGCGGCCCGGCAGGCCGGAATTGCGCAGCGCGTCGCGGACCGCCGTCACGAGGCTCGCCGAGGTGAACTGCACCGCCGAGACGTTGACCGCGACCTTGATCCCGTCCGGCCAGCGGCTCGCCTCGTCGCAGGCCCGGCGCAGCACCCACTCGCCGAGCGGCACGATCAGGCCGATCTCCTCCGCCACCGGGATGAACTCGGCCGGCGACACCCGGCCGCGGGTCGGGTGGTTCCAGCGCAGGAGCGCCTCGAAGCCGCAGATCCGGTCGGAGGCGAGGTCGTAGATCGGCTGGTAGTGCAGCTCGAAGGCCTCGGCGGCCAGCGCCGCGCGCAAATCCTGCTCGACGAGGCGGCGCGCCTGGATGCGCGCGTCCATCTCCGGCTCGAAGAACCGGAAGGCGCCCCGCGCCTCGAGCTTAGCCCGGTCGAGGGCCATGTCGGCGCTCTTGAGGAGCCGGTCGCAGCTCGAGCCGTCGCCGGGCGCCAGCGCGATGCCGAGCGTGAGCCCGAGCGTGACGCCGTGGCTCGTGAGGCGGTAGGGGGCGCTCACCACGTCGAGGATGCGGCGGGCGAGGATGGCGGCCTCCTCCGGACCCTCGACCCCGCGCTGCAGGATGGCGAACTCGTCGGCGCCGACGCGGGCGACGCCGTCGATCTCGCGCACGCAGGCCGAGAGGCGGTTGGCCACGGCCTGCAGCACCTCGTCGCCGACCGCGCGGCCGAGCGTGTCGTTGATCGGGCGGAAGCCGTCGATGTCGAGGGAGAACACCGCGAAGCCGCCGCCGTCGCGGCCGGCCTGCGCCATCGCGGCATCGACCTGCTCGCCGAACTTCACCCGGTTGGGCAGGCCGGTCAGCGCGTCGTGGTGGGCGAGGAAGGCGATGCGCGCCTCGGCGCGGCGCTGCTCGGTGACGTCCTCGTAGGTGGCGACGAACCCGCCCTCTCGCGTCTCGCGCGCCGCGATGGCGACGACGCGGCCGTTGCCGAGTTCCTGGAACAGGGTGCTGGCGAAGGCCTTGCGGCCCTGGCGCATCAGCTCGGCGACGCCGCGGCCCGGATGATTGCCGGCCTCGATGCTGCGGGTCACGACCTCTTCGGCGCTCATGCCGGGGACCACCGCCTCGGCGGGCAGGCCGTAGATCTCGCAGTAGCGCCGGTTCACCACCATCAGGCGGCGGCCGGCATCGTAGAGGCACAGGCCCTGGGACATGTTGTCGAGCGCCGCATCGAGGCGGTTGTTGGTCTCGGTGAGGCGGTCCTCCTGCTCGCGGACGAGGCTCACGTCGGTGCAGACCGCCACGAAGCCGCCGTTCTGCACGGCGCTGCGGCTGACCCGCAGGCGGCGCCCGTCGGGCAGGCGCGTCTCCCCGTCCCGGGCGAGCGCCCGGGCGTAGTCGGTCGTCGGGGCGGCGCCTGTCCCCGGCATCGCCGCGGTGCCGGCCTGCACGGCGCCGCCGAGGCCCTCGAAGAACTCCAGCGCCCGGGCGTTGGCGAGCACGATGCGCCCCTGCCCGTCCACGACGACGATGCCCTCGCGCGAGCTCTGGAGCGCGTCGGCGAGCAGCGTCTCGGCCGAGCGGCGCTGGCTGACCTCGCGCTCCATCATCGCCTGGATGTTGTCGCGCATCTGCGCCATGGCGATGAGCAGGCGGCCGAGCTCGCCCCGGCCGCCGGCCGGAACCGCGACGTCGAGCCGGCCCGCCGCGATGCGCTGCGCCACGGCGGAGGCCGCGCCGAGCGGCCCGACGATGCGCCGGTGCAGCAGCCACGCGACGAAGCCCGCGAGCAACAGCGCGGCGCCGGTGGCGGCGGCGTTGAAGCGGATCTGCTCGTCGACGAGGGTCCGGGCGGCCTGCCGGAACGTGAAGCCGTCGCCGGCCGTGTAGTTCACCAAGAGGTCGATCTGCGCGTCGACGGCGGCCGCCTGCCGGTCGAGGGCGGCCCAGGCCTCGCTGCGGCCCGCGCGGGGCCCGGGCGCGACGGCGCGGCGCATCTCGTCCCAGGTCGCTACCGCCGTCTGCACCCCCTCGCCGGCCCGCACCGCCCGCTCCGACTGCGCGCGCTCGACCGCGATGGCGAGATCCTCCGCCAGCGCCGTGGCCAGGTCCGTGATCTCGCCGTCGAGGCTCGCGACGACGGCGGGCTCCGCGGCCACGCTGCGCCGGGCGAAGGCGGCGCGCATCTTGGCGAAGTCCGCCGCGGTGGCCCGCGCGTAGTTGATGGACATCAGCGACTCGTCGTAGGTCCGGTAGACGAGATCGCCGACGCGCTGAATGCCGCCGATGGCGTAGAGGCCGAGCGCTCCGGTCAGGAGGCTCATGGTCAGGAACGCGAACAGGATCCGGCCGCGGATCGTCGCCGCCGCGTTCCCGATCCGCCGCCATGCCCGCCCGCCGGATGGCGGATGCGGCGGCAATCCCTGCCGTTCCGTGTTCCGTTCCAAGGCAACCCTGCCAAGTTGTGGCCCGCTCGCCGAGCAGGTTCTCGCAGGATGCGTGCAAGATCTTAAGAGGCGATTAGCCTCGGCCGAACCGAGCAGGCGCACGGCATCTCGTTCATCCCGCACGGCGTCGCAGCACGACAACATTTCATCAATCGCACCTCCGCTATGCTGACACTCCCGACAGGTTTTGCCAGACGCCCCCATGCGCCCGCTCCCGCGACGCCTCGCCCTCCCCGCCCTGGCGCTCGCCGCGGGCATGACGACCGGCGCCCTGGTGACGGCCGCGCTCGCGCTCGCGGGGCCGGAGGGTTACGTCGTGTCCCAGAAGGGGCGCGCCTTCCAGCCCGGCAGCCTCGTGGTCGGGCGCGGCGACACGGTCACCATCGTCAACGACGACAGCGACCTGCTGCACCACGTCTACATCGAGTCGGAGGCCTTCACCTTCGACTCCGGTGATCAGGCACCGGGCAGCCGCACGCCGATCGTGTTCCGGAAATCCGGGACCTTCCTGGTGCTGTGCGGCATCCACCCGAAGATGAAGCTCCTGGTCCGGGTGAACTGACGACACCTCGCCTCCGCGACCCCGTCCCTGCGATGTAGCCCGGGGCCGGCTCGGCGCTGCCTCGGGCCGGGGCGCCGTCCGCTCGCGCGGCGCGCGCGGTCCCGCGCCTGCGGGATCGATCCGCGACCGCAGCGACCGCAGCGCCGCCCGTCCTGCGCCCTGGCCCCACACGATTCGTCCCGGCAGGGATCGCCGCCACCCGGCGCCGCGGGAGAAGCGCGAATCGAAACAACCGCTAGTTGAGCATTGAGATTTACTATGAACACCATTCAACATTCGACATCCAATAAACGACTTGCGGAATGACGACCGAATATTGAAACTGATCTCGTTCTTGCGAGAGGAGTTCTCACATGGCCGCTACCGCCGCGATCCTACCCGCCGCCCAGATCGGATCCGATGCCGGCGACGAGGTGGTCACCAGCGTCTTCGAGATCGCCAAGAAGTATCTGAAGACGGCCGACGCCGACTGGAACACCGAGACCCGGCTGGAGGAGGCGCAGATCGACTCCCTCGACTTCGTCGAGCTGGTCTTCGAGATCGAGGACAAGTTCGGCATCGAGCTGAACTTCAACGCGAACGAGCAGCCCGTCGGCGAGATGACGTTCGGCAACGTCGTCGCGCTGATCCGGAGCGCCCTCGCGCGCAAGGCCCGCACCGCGTGAGTGCCGTCGTCGTCTCCGGCCTGGGCGTCGCGGCCCCCTGCGGTCTCACCGTCGCGGATTTCTGGTCGAGCCTCGTCGCGGGCCGCCCGGTCTTCACCCCGGCGCGCGCGCTGCCGGAGTCGGGCGTCATCGCCGCCGAGATCCCGGTCGCCGCGGATTTCTCCGACCTGCCGATCCCGATGCCCGGCGCCTGCGACCGCAACGCCCTCCTGGCGGTCGCGGCCGCGCGCGCGGCCATGGCGGATGCCGGCCTGGCGCCGGGCTCCGTGGCCCCCGAGCGCGTCGCGGTGGTGATCGGCAACGGCGGCGGCGGCCTCACCAGCCTCGACACCCAGTACGAGCGCCTGTTCGTGGAGAACAAGCGGCCGCACCCGTTCTCGGTGGTGCGGGCGATGGGCAGCTCCGCGGCGAGCTGGGTCTCGATCGCGTTCGGGGCGCAGGGGCCGTGCTTCGTGGTGGCGAGCGCCTGCGCCTCGGGCACGCAGGCGATCGGCGTGGCGGCCCAGCTCGTGCGCGCCGGAATCGTCGATGTGGCGATCACGGGCGGCACCGAGGCGCCGCTCTCCCGCGGCACGCTGATGGCCTGGAACGCCATGAAGATCATGAGCCGCACGGGCTGCCGCCCGTTCTCGCGCGACCGCGACGGACTGGTCGTCGCGGAGGGCGCCGGCATCGTGATCCTGGAGCGCGAGGCGCATGCCCGCGCGCGCGGGTGCAGGCCGCAGGTCGCGGTGGCGAGCCTCGGCGCGGGCGCGGATGCGGGCGACATCGTCGCCCCCTCGGCGGACGGCATGGCCCGCGCGATGCGCGCGGCCCTGGCCGAGGCCGACCTCGCACCGGCCGACATCGCCTACGTCAACGCGCACGGGACGGGGACGCGGGCGAACGACCTGACGGAGGTCCAGGCCCTGCGCTCGGTCTTCGGCAGCGCCCCGCCCCCGGTCTCCTCGACGAAGGCGGTGACGGGCCACGCGCTGGGCGGGGCCGGCGGGCTGGAGGCCGTCGCGACCGTGCTGGCGATGACGCACGCCCTGGCGCCGCCGACCGCCGGCCTGACCGATCCCGATCCCGACCTCGACATCGACGCGATCCCGGTGGAGGCGCGCCCCATGCCGATCCCGGCGGCGATCTCGAACTCGTTCGCGTTCGGCGGCCTCAACGCGAGCCTCGTGCTGCGTCAGATCTGATGGGGCACCTGCCGGACGGAACGGTGGCCTGCCGGGGCGCTGGCGGTCGCCATAGCGGCCAAAGGACATCCGGAATGACGCGCGCGCAAACCCTCCCCCGGCCCGAGCCGGACAGCGCCGGGCAGGCCCCGCCGACCGGCACCGAGGCCTTCCTCGCCGACCTCCGCGGCCGGGTCGGCACCGAGGTCGGCGCCTCGGCCTGGACCCTGGTCGATCAGGCCCGGATCGACCGGTTCGCCGAGGCCACGGGGGACCGGCAGTTCGTGCACGTCGATCCGGCGCGGGCCGCGGCCGAGACGCCCTTCGGCGGGACGGTGGCGCACGGCTACCTCACCCTGTCGATGCTCGGCGGGGCGGTGGGCGAGGCCCTGCCGGCCCACCCGTGCGTGCGGGCGGTGCTCAACATGGCCGCCGACAAGGTTCGCTTCCTGAGCCCCGTCCGGGCGGGCACGCGCGTGCGCGCGGTCTTCACGCTCAACGGGGTCGGCGCGCTGCCGGGCGGCAAGGCGGCGCTGCGCCTCGGCGCGACGGTGGAGGCCGAGGGCGGCGCGCGCGCGCTCACCGCGGAGCTGACCCTGATGCTCCTGCTCGAGGAGCCCGCCGGGCCGACGCCGCACCCGTGAGCGCGGCGTCGCGCGGGAGCGCGCCGAAGCCGTTGCGGCCCGGATCCGACCCGATACAGTGACGCGCCGTGCCCGCCGGGCGTCGGCGCGGGGGCGTCCGCCTCCGGCCCTGCCCGCGGGCCCTGCCCGTGACCTGCCGCGAGCCACCCCATCCGGATGCCAGACCTGTCCTCCGCCGGCCTCGAACCCTTCCGCGCGCTGCTCGGCGAGGGCGGCCTCGTCACCGATGCCGACAGCCTGACCCGCTACACCCATGACCAGCGCGCCCTGATGCGGGGGCAGACCCCGGGCGTCCTGCGCCCGCGCTCGACCGGGGAGGTCCAGGAGATCGTCCGCCTCGCCGGCCGCCTCGGCTTCGGCCTCGTGCCCCAGGGCGGCAACACCGGCTATGTCGGCGGCGCCACGCCGGAGCCCGGCCGCGGGCAGCTTGTCGTGAGCCTGGAGCGGATGAACCGGGTCCGCGACGTCGATGCCACCGGCTTCACCCTCGCCTGCGATGCCGGCACCATTCTGGCCGACGCGCAGGCCGCCGCCGAGGCCCGGGGCTGCCTGCTGCCGCTGAGCCTGGGCGCCGAGGGCAGCTGCCGCCTCGGCGGCAATGTCGGCACCAATGCCGGGGGCTTGCAGGTGCTGCGCTACGGCATGACGCGCGACCTCGTGCTGGGCCTGGAGGTCGTGCTGCCGGACGGGTCGCTCCTCTCCGACATGCGGACCTTGCGCAAGAACAACATCGGCTACGACCTGAAGCAGCTCTTCATCGGGGCCGAGGGCACGCTCGGCATCGTCACCGGCGTGGTGCTCAAGCTCTGGCCCGCCCAGACCCGGCGCGCCACGGCCTGGATGCAGCTCGCGGCCGACGCGCCCATTCCCGAGATCGCGGCCCTGGTGCGCCGGGAGACCGCGGACCTCGCCTCGACCTTCGAGCTCATCTCAGCCTCGTCGCTGGCGCTCGTCGCCGAGATGCGCGGCGCCGAACTCGGGCTCGCGGCCGGTCCCGGCGGCGCGGTGCTGCTCGAACTCTCGGCCTCCTCGGAACGCATCCCCCTCGACGACATCCTCCTGGGGACCCTGGAGGCGCTGATGGAGGCCGGCCATGTCGAGGACGCGGTGCTCGCCCAGTCGGAGCGGCAGCGGCGCGAGATGTGGACGATCCGCGAGACGATCCCCGAGGCGGAGAAGCACGCGGGCGGGTCGGTGAAGCTCGACATCGCGGTCCCGACCTCCGCCGTATCCCGCTTCCTGGACCGGGCACGGGCGCTCGTGGAGGCCGAGGCGCCGGGGACGCGCCTGTCGTTCTACGGCCATGTCGGCGACGGCAACATCCACTTCAATCTCATGGTGCCGGCGGGAAGCGACCGGCTCGCCTACACCGCGGCGGTCGATGCGGGGATCGCCCACGCGGTCTACGCGGTGGCGATCGACCTCGGCGGCAGTTTCAGCGCGGAGTACGGCATCGGCCGCTTCAAGCGCGGCCTGCTCGCGCGCTACGGCGACCCGGCCCGCCTCGCCCTGATCGAGGCGGTGAAGCGGGCCGTCGATCCGCAGGGCCTGATGAACGCGGGCGCGATGACCGGGTCGTCCGGCGCCTGACCCGCCGCATCACCGCAGCGGGGGCGCCCCGCCCCGGATCCCGGTCCCCTACCCGTTCGCCGCCTGCATCGGCCGGTCGCGCTCCGGCTCGTCGCCGCGCTCGTAGGCCTGGCCGTCCCGCAGGTCGGCCGGCGGGCTCAGGACCACGCGCTCGCGGCCCTCGAGCCCCTGATCGACCTCGATGGTCTGGCCGAAATCGCGCTTGACCCGGACGCTGCGCCACGCGACCCGTCCGTCCTCTCCGGCGAGCGCCACCTGCGTGCCGCGCTGGTTGAACACCAGCGCCTCGGCCGGGATCGTCACGCCGGGCTCGGTCCGCGGGATCTGCAGGGTGACGTAGACGTAGAGGCCGGCCCTGAGCGCCCCGTCCGGGTTCGGTACGTCGACCTGCGTGGTCAGCGTCCGGGAGGCGGTCAGCAGCGCCACCGAGGAGCGCTCGACCACTCCCCGGAAGGTGCGGTCCGGGATCTGGGGCACCCGGATCGCGGCCTCGACGCCGGGCCTGACCCCGACCGCCGCGTTCTGGGGCACGTTCACGCTGATGCGCAGCACGTCGTCCCGGTCCATGCTGAGGAGCGGCGTGCCGCCCCCGTCCGCGCGCACGAGGTCGCCGACCTCGACGCTGCGCGTGGTCACCACCCCGTCGAAGGGTGCGACCACGTCCTTGAAGCCGGTGAGCGCCTTGAGGCGGTCGACGGTCGCCTCCTGGGCCTTGAGGTTCGCCTCCGCGACCTTCACGCCCGCCTCGGCGGCGGCGAGGGTGGCGGTCTGGCTCAGCACGCTCGCCTGGGTGTTGTCCGCCGTCTGGCGCGAGGCCCAGCCCTGCGTGGCCAGCGTCGAGGTGCGGCTGTTGGTGGCGTTGGCGAGGTTCACGTTGGCGCGGGCCTGATCGACCTGCGCGCGGGCCTGGAGGAGTTGCGCCCGCATCTGCCCGACCTGCGCCTCGGCCTGCGCGAGCTGCTGGTCGAGGTCGGGCGCGGCGATGCGCAGGAGCACGTCGCCCGCCTTGACCCGGGAGCCCAGATCGACCCGCCGCTCGGCGACGTAGCCGGTGGCGCGCGCCGCGATCGCCGCGCGGGCATAGGCCTGGGTCTCGCCCGGCAGGGTCAGGTCCATCGGCTTCTCGGTGCGCTGCGCGCCGGCGGTGCGCAGGCGCGGCACGAAGCTCTTCGCCTTGCGCTGGGTCTCGGCCGCGGCCTCGGCCTGGCGCCAGTGCCCGTAGCCGCCCCAGCCGACGAGCCCGAGGACGAGCGCGGCCGCCAGCAGGAACGGGCCCTTGCGGGGCGGAGGTGGGATATCGCGCGCGTCGCCGTGAGCCTTCATGATCCTCGGGCTCTCAGCGGCCGATCGGGTGCACGGTATACCGGGACGGCCGAGCCGAACAGCGTGCCGCGCGGCCGCAGGCCTGCGGGAGGACGGGTCCGACGGGGTGAGGCGCGTTCATGGCGCGGCCTCTAGCGGACGGCGGTTTCCGCTTTGTGTCGATCGGGTCGGGGGAGGATATGGTGGACGGTGCAGGGATCGAACCTGCGACCTTTCCCGTGTGAAGGGAACGCACTACCGCTGTGCTAACCGTCCGTACCGGGCCCGGGGCGTGTGCCCGGGGCCTGCCGGGGCCGCCGTGCGGCCCGGATGGCGGCCTTCTAGGGCGCGGCGGGCGGTGCCGTCAAGGCGTCTCGTGCGCTTCCCGGACGCTTCCCGGACGCGTCCCGCGCGTTTCCCGGGCGCGCGACGGCGGCGGGCGAAATGTCCGAACGGTTGACAATCCGTCCGTCGCGAGGCGCAGTCCCTGGATGGAGCCTCAGGATCCGACGACGGCCCCGCCCGAGCCCCGACCGCCGGGACCGCGCGTCGCCATCACCTACTGCACCCGCTGCAACTGGCTGCTGCGGGCGGCCTGGATGGCGCAGGAGCTGCTCTCGACCTTCCGGGACGACCTCGGCGAGGTGGCGCTGGTCCCGGCGACCGGAGGCGCCTTCAGCATCGCGGTCGGCGGGGAGATCGTGTGGGAGCGCGTGCGCGACGGGGGCTTCCCGGACGTCAAGGCGCTGAAGCAGCGCGTGCGCGACCGCCTCGACCCGGGCCGCGATCTCGGTCATATCGACCGCTGACCAACCGGCGGGCCGGCAATGAGATTCAAGGGCGGAACCCGATCGATGCCGGCGCCGGAGAGCGGGCGTGACCCGCGGGGGCGTGCGTGAGCCCGGAGACCGACCCGCACCCGCAGACGCCCGCGGACCCGTCCGCGCAGACGATTCCGGCGCGCAGGGCCTGGCTCGGGCGGCTCGGCCGCAACGGCTTCTCGACCCAGTTCTACCTGGTGGCGCTGGTGGTGGCGCTGATCGGTCCCGGCCTCCTGTTCACCGCGATCCTGCTGATGCGCTACGCCGCCGCCGAGCGCGCCCGCTTCGAGCAGGACGCCCGCGAGAACGTGCGCGGCATCGCCCTCTCGGTCGATCGCGACACCGCCGGGCTGGTCTCCGTTCTGCAGACGCTCGCCACCTCCCCGCGGCTCAAGGCCGGCGACTTCGAGGCCTTCGACGCGCAGGCGCGCCTCGTGCGCGACGCGATCGAGCTCGACATCGTCCTGCGCCGGCCGGACGGGCAGCAGCTCGTCAACACGGGGGTCAAGCGCGGCGCGCCGCTGCCGGTGACCCCGATGCCCTTCGACGCCGAGGTCGCCAGCGGCAGCCAGCGCGCGATGGTCTCGGGCTATCTCGCCGGGCCGAGCCCCGACCAGGCGGGCTACGCCGTGGCGGTGCCGGTGCAGGTCGAGGGCGAGGTCGCCTACATCCTCGGCTTCCGGGCGCCGCTCGCCCGCCTCCAGGGGATCCTCGCCCGCGAGGTGGTCGAGGGCTGGACCACCGGCATCTCCGACCGCGACCAGCGCGTGCTCGCCCGCCTGCCCGATCCGGCCGCCGTGGTGGGGCGCCAGCGCCTCGCCACGCTCCGCCAGGTCCAGAGCGAGACACCCGGCGTCTGGGAGGGCAAGGACCGCCAGCACCGGCCGGTCATGGTGGTGGAGGCGCGCTCGCGGCTCACCGGCTGGACCGTCGGGGCCAGCATCCCCAAGACCCTGGTGGATGCGCGCACCCGCCGCTGGACCTGGGCCTTCGGCGGCTTCGGGCTCCTCGTGCTCGCCACCTCCTCGCTGCTCGCGGTGAACCTGTGGTCGCGGGTCTCGCGGCCGCTGCGCCAGCTCGCGGCCTCCGGCCCGGCCCTGTCGCGGGGACAGGCCATCCCCCGCATCGCCTCGCCGGTGCACGAGATCCGGCGGCTCGGCGATGTGCTGTCGGACGCCTCTCTTCGCCTGCGCACCCGCGAGGCGGAGCGCGACCGCGCCCTCGACGAGACCCGGCGCGGCCTCTCGGCCCTGCGCGAGAGCGAGGCGCGCTTCCGCCACATGGCCGATTCCGCCCCGGCCCTGATCTGGATGACGGACGAGACCGCCGAGGTCAGCTTCGTCAACATGCATTTCGACCACCTCTTCGGCATCCCGGCGGCGGACCTCGCGAATTCGGGCTGGCACCGCATCGTCCACCCGGACGACCTCGAGGCCTTCTCGGGCGCCTTCTCGGACGCCTTCGCGGCGCGCCAGACCTTCCGGACCGAGATGCGGGTGATCGACCGGCACGGGGCGACGCGCTGGCTGCGCTGCGAGGGCGTGCCGCGCCTCGACGATGCCGGCCGCTTCCTCGGCTATACCGGCTGCAACGTGGACATCACCGACGCCAAGCTCGCCGAGGAGCACCTGCTGCTCCTGATCCACGAGCTGAACCACCGGGTGAAGAACACGCTCGCCACGGTGCAGTCGATCGCCAGCCAGTCGCTGCGCGGCCTCGACGGCCCGGCGGCGGACGCGGCGCGCGCGGCCTTCGAGGCGCGCCTGCTGGCGCTCGCCCGCGTCCACGACGTGCTCACCCGCGAGAGCTGGGAGGGTGCGGAACTCGGCACCGTGGTGGCCGACGCGATCCGCCCGCTCGACGCGAGCGAGCCCGGCCGCTCGCGCTTCGACGTGGAAGGCCCCCCCTTGCGCCTGCCGCCGCGGGTCGCGCTCTCGATCGCTATGGCGTTGCACGAACTCGGCACCAACGCGGTGAAGTACGGCGCGCTCTCGAACGAGAGCGGCCGCGTCGCCATCGCGTGGTCGGTAGCGCGCGGGCCCGAGACCCGCCTGACGCTGCGCTGGTCGGAGAGCGGCGGCCCGCCCGTCGCCAAGCCCACCCGCACCGGGTTCGGCTCGCGCCTGATCGAGCGGGGCCTCGCGCGCGAACTGGCCGGCGAGGTCCAGCTCGCCTACGAGCCGGGGGGCGTCGTCTGCACGATCGCGGCTCCGGTGCCGCCGCCGAGCCTGCTGGAGCGCAAGGCCGGCGCGACCACGCCGCCCCGCATCGCGCCGCTTCCGATGCCGGGCTGAGGAGGCCGCGATGGTGGAGCCCGGTTTCCGGACAGTCGATTTGGCCGGCGCGCGCCTCCACCTCGCCGAGGCCGGCCCCCCGGACGGGCCGCCGGTGATCCTGCTGCACGGCTTTCCGGAGTTCTGGTACGGCTGGCGCCACCAGATCGGACCGCTGGCGGAGGCCGGCTTCCGCCTCACGGTGCCGGACCAGCGCGGCTACAACCTGAGTTCCCGGCCCGGGGGCATCGCGGCCTACCATCTCGACCGGCTCGCCGACGACGTCGTGGCGCTCGGCCAGGCGCTGGGCCATGCCCGCTTCCGCCTCGTCGGACACGATTGGGGCGGCCTCGTCGCGTGGTGGGTGGCGAGCCTCCATCCCGACCGGGTCGAGCGGCTGGCGATCCTCAACGCGCCCCATCCGGGCATCGTCGCGTCCTATGCCCGGCGCCATCCCGGGCAGTGGCTGCGCAGCCTCTACGTCGCCCTGTTCCAGATCCCGCGCCTGCCCGAGCGGCGGCTCCTCGCCGACCGCGGCGCGGTGCTGCGGCGAGCGCTGGCCGACACCGCCCGGCCGGGCGCCTTCACGCCGGCAGACCTCGACCGCTACGCCGAGGCCTGGGCCCGGCCCGGTGCCATGACGGCGATGCTCGACTGGTACAGGGCGCTCCGCCTGCCCCGGCGCCCCGCCCCGCGGGTGCGCGCCCCGACCCTGATCCTGTGGGGCCGGCGCGACCACGCCCTGCAGGCGGGCCTCGCCGAGGCGAGCCTCGCGCTCTGCGAGCAGGGCCGCATCCGCTGGTTCCCGGAGGCGACCCACTGGCTCCAGCACGAGGAGCCGGAGGCGGTGAACGCGGCGCTGATCGCCTTCCTGCGAGAGGGCCGAGCGGGAGCGGTTCCGGGTTCATCCATCCCGGGTGCCGGCCTCAATCCTGCGGCAGGTCCGGCGTGATGCCGAGCCGGTCGAGGCCCTCGGACAGCAGGTCGCTGGCGTTGGGCACGCCGAGCAGCTCGCGCGCGGCGCCCTCTCCCGCGGCCTCCCGCTCGCGGGCGAAGCGCACCGCGTCGGCCCACTCCTCGGGCTCCATGTCCCCGCGGCCGACGTAGAGCAGCGCCAGGAGGTCGGCCCGCTCGTCGTCGTTGAGGCTGGCGATCACGTCGCGGATCTCGCGCTCCGTCTGGTCGTCGGTGCCGCCGACGAGCACGTCCGTCGCGCCGTCGTCGATCGGGTTCGAGCCCGAATCCGGGTCGGTCGGCCCCTCCTTCACCTCGACGGCCCTGAGCCGAACGATCATCTCGCTGACCTTGTCGACGGCGATATCCATTGAGCACTCCGATCCAGGGGCTCGCGCGGCCCCACTGACCAGCGACAACTTGCGAGGGGCCGCCCGGTTCGCCGCCCCCGTCCCGGGCCTCTCGCCCGCCGCCTGCCCCCGGCCCTCTCCCTGCGTGATCTGCCGGTCTTTCCGGCCGCCGTCCGCACCGTCCACAAGCGGGGCGGATCGGGATGGGATCGCGGACCGTTACAGGGCCGCGCCCGTCGCCGACGGGGCGGAACGACGGCAGCAGGATGAGCGCAGAGAGAACCGGAACCCCGTCCCCCGAAGCCGGAGCGCCGCGGGGCCGCCGACGCGGGTCCCGGCGGATCCGGACGTGGCTCCTGGCGGGCGCCCTCATCCCGGCGGGCGCGGTGCCCGCCTCCGCCCAGGCGGCCGAGGGCTCGGTGCCGGCCTGCTTCCGCACGGCCGGCGGGGCGCTGGAGATCTGCCGGGACGGATCCGAGGCGGAGGGCGTCTACTGGGCGCCGCCGCCCTGCGCCTTCGCGCGCGGCGTCCAGATCCTGCGGCTCGGCAGCGGCAGCACGGCCGGTCCGCTCCAGGTGATCTACCACGGGGAGACGCCGGCCGAGGAGCGCCGCGGAGGGGAGGCCTGCGAGGCGCGGCGCGCCACCGACCCGATGGATTCCGGCGCGGTGCAGTCCGGCCGCGGCCTCGAGCAGCTCGCCACCACGATGCCGCCGGCCGTGCCCCGCCTCTGGGAGCGGCAGGCCGAACCGGAGAAGCCCCGCTCCCGCCGCGCCCGGCGCGGGCGGGACGCGCCGGCCGAGCCGGAGCCCGAGACCGAGCACGGCGTCGCGGCCCGCAACCCGATCGTCGTCGCCGGCCGCGACTGGGCGGGCGAGGCCTACTATCACGTCTTCCTGATCTCGACGGTGGGCGGCGGGGACGCGGCGCGTCGGGTCCAGGTGCAGGCCCGCACCTACGACTTCGAGAGCTTCGAGATCCGCAGCCGCGGCCCGGACGGCGGCGTCGCCTGGGTGCCGTTCGGCGAGGGCGCCGGCAAGGGGACCGGCAAGGGCGCGGACCGGCGTCGCGAGGCCGGCGCGCCCCCGGCCGCCGTGCTCGACGAGGGCGGCCGGCCGGTCGTCGGCAACTGCGCTGCCCAGCGCCTCGACGCGCAGGGGCTCAGCGGCTCGATCAGCGTGATCGATCAGACCTACCACTACGTCTACACCGACGTGATGGCGGAGGATTGCGGCGAGCCCGCGCCGCGGCGGCGCACGGCCCTCTATCTGCGCACCAGCCGCGACCTCGGCGCCGCGCGCGTCTGGTCGGCGCCCCGCACCCTGATGGCGGCGCTGCCGCCCGGCACGATGGTGCGCGCCGCCAAGGCCCGGGGCATGGACCGCTGGGTGATCTCCTATTCCTGCCGCCGCCCGGCCAACGCGCCCGGCGGCCCGGTGCCGGACATCTGCGTGCAGTACAGCGCCGACCTCACGCTCGACGCGCTCGCCGCCCTGAAGCTGTTCTCGGAGCCGGTCTCGGCCCAGCGCTCGCCGGCCTATCTGGGCCTGCGCTCGGGAGGCGACGGCAGCGGGCGCTTCAGCCGGGTGGCGCATTACTGGATGACCGACCGCTACGGGAACCTCGACGTGCCGGACGCCCTGTCGGCCAAGTCCGGCTTCCTCACCTGGCTGGACCGGCTCGCCCCGCGCCGCGACGGCAGCGCCGACTCGACCCTCTACGGCCGCCCGGTCTACTGGGGCACCTGGACGGCGCGCCCGGTCAGTCCGCGGTGAGCGGGCGGAAGGGGCGCGGGTCGCATCGTCCGACCTACCGAGGACCGTGACGCTCCCGTAGCATAGCCGCCTCGAGCCGAAGTCAGAGCAGGTCGCCCGCGCGCAAAGCCAAGTCAGGGACGGCCCTATCTCGCGGCTAAGCTTTGCTGTATAAGCGGCCTCATCAGGGTCTTGTCCCGATGCGACGGCCACGGCCGTCGTCGCGACGCGGATCCGCTGTGCGGCGGGTTCGCACGCCCGGCTCCCGGATCGCGCGGGAAGAAGGCGCGCGGCGGGATGGATCGGCTCCGGCGGTCCCGCCGTGGTGCCGGTCCCGGTCAAGCGTTTCGACCGGCCCACCGGATCCTCCGGTTCCGGTCCGTGGTCCCCGGGGGCAGGCACCCACAGCGATGCGGCTCGACATCACGACCCTGCTGATCGTGACCTTCGTGCTGACGCTCATGGTCGGCGGCCTGTTCCTGTTCGCCTGGCGCCAGCAGCGCGGGACCCCGGCCCTGCTGATCTGGGGCCTCGCTCACATCCTCGGCGCGCTCGGCTCGGCCGGTCTCGCCCTGCGCGGCCTGATCCCGGACGCGATCTCCATCGTCGTCTCCAATGCCGCGGTGCTCTCCGCCTACGGCCTGATCTGGAGCGGCGTCGAGGCCTTCGAGGGCCGCCGCGTCCGGCCGCTGCTCACCTTCGGCGGCGTGATCGCCTGGCTCGTCCTCTGCTGCGTGCCGACCTTCTACGCCACGATCGAGGCGCGGGTGATCTTCGCCTCCGCGCTCGCCACCGCCTACTGCACCGCCGCCGCGCTCGCGATCCGGGCCGGGCGGGCGGAGCCCCTGCCGTCCCGGACGGCCACCGCGGTCGTGCTCGCCGCCTACGCGGCCTGCTACGCGGCGCGCATCCCCGCGACGCTGCTGGTCCCCCTGCGCGAGACGCGCAACCCGCTCCAGTCCGAATGGGTCACGGGCCTGTGCTTCGCCGCGATGCTGTTCACGCTCGCGATCGCCTTCGGCTTCATCGCCCTGGTGAAGGAGCGGGCCGAGCACCGGCAGCGCATCGCCGCCTCGACCGACGCGCTCACGGGGGTCGCCAACCGCCGCGCCTTCGTGGCCGAGGCGGAGGAACGGCTCGCCCGCGGCGAGCCGGTGGCCCTGCTCCTGTTCGACCTCGACCACTTCAAGGTCGTCAACGACACCCACGGCCACGCGGTCGGGGACGCGGTGCTCGTCGCCTTCTGCGCGCTCGCCCGCGCCCTCCTGCCCGAGGCCGCGATCGGGCGCCTCGGGGGCGAGGAGTTCGCCTGCCTGATCGGGGACGACGGACCCGCCGCGGTGCTGGCCAGGGCCGAGCGGGTGCGCCGCGCCTTCGCGACGCTCGCGCTTCCCGAGTTGCCCGGCCTGCGGCTGGCGGCCAGCGCCGGCGTCGCGCGCGCGGCGGGCGGGGATTTCGACGCGCTGATGCGCCGGGCCGACCAAGCCCTCTACGCCGCCAAGCGCTCGGGCCGCGACCGGGTGGTGGCGGCCGCTCCCCTCCCCCGCGCGGCGTGATAGACCCCGGGCTCTGACCCCGGAGACGACATGAGCGACGAGGCCCGCCTCACCCGCCTGGAGATGCGCCTGAGCGATCACGAGGCCACGATCGAGGACCTGAACCGCGTCGTGACGGAGCAGTGGCGGCTGATCGACCGCCTCGCCCGGCAGGTCGCGGCCCTGCACGAGCAGGTCGAGACGGTGGCCGAGCGCGTGCCGCGCGGACCCGAGCCGCCCCCGCCGCACTACTGATGCCGCCGGGGTTCCGAAGGCCCGAGGGCCTTCGGCTCGCTCTCGGGTGAGAGCCCCCTGGGCTTCGTCCGGGCCTTGCCTTGGCGCGCCGCAGCGGATACCTGTGCGGGCTGATTGTGGGCGGTCCCGCCGGACCGCGATGCGTGGAGAGGCGAGCCTTGGCCGGAGCCGGCTCAGCAGCGTACGGGATTGAGCGTGCCGCGGGTGCGGCCGCCTGCTCGCGCGCGCTTCTCGCCAGCCTTCTCCTTACCCGCCCCTGAGGGCCGTCCGGGCGCGCGCCTGGGCTCTCAGGGGATCGCACGACGCCTCCTCCTTCCAGGCTTCGGCCGCTCTCGACCGCATGTGCGGCGGGCGGCCCGCGACAGGGTAGATTCTCGATGACCACCACCTCAGGCGCCCGCGACCGCGTCCTCATCTTCGACACCACGCTCCGCGACGGCGAGCAGTGCCCCGGCGCCACCATGACGCTCGACGAGAAGCTGGCGGTGGCCGAGCTCCTCGACACGATGGGCGTGGACATCATCGAGGCCGGCTTCCCGATCGCCTCGAACGGCGATTTCGAGGCGGTGGCCGAGATCGCCCGGCGTTCCAAGCGCGCGGTGATCGCGGGGCTCGCCCGCGCGATACCTGCCGACATCGCCCGGGCCGGCGAGGCCGTGCGCCATGCCCAGAGGGGCCGCATCCACACCTTCGTCTCGACCTCGCCGATCCACCTCGCCCACCAGATGCGCAAGAGCGAGGACGAGGTCGTCGAGATCATCCTGAAGACGGTGGCGCAGGCCCGCGACCTCGTGGACGACGTCGAGTGGTCGGCCATGGACGCGACCCGCACCGGGATCGACTACCTGTGCCGCTGCGTCGAGGCCGCGATCCGGGCCGGCGCCACCACCATCAACCTGCCCGATACCGTGGGCTACGCCACCCCGTCCGAGTACCGCGCCATGTTTGCGAGCGTGCGCGAGCGCGTGCCGAACGCCGACAAGGCGGTGTTCTCGGTCCATTGCCACAACGACCTCGGCCTCGCCGTCGCCAACACGCTGGCGGGCCTGGAGGGCGGCGCGCGGCAGGTCGAGTGCACGGTCAACGGCATCGGCGAGCGGGCCGGCAACGCGGCTTTGGAGGAGGTCGTGATGGCGATCCGCACACGCGGCGACGTGATGCCGTTCGAGACCGGGATCGAATCGACGCTGCTCACCCGCGCCTCGAAGCTCGTGAGCCACGCGACCAACTTCCCCGTGCAGTTCAACAAGGCGATCGTCGGCCGCAACGCCTTCGCGCACGAGAGCGGCATCCACCAGGACGGCATGCTCAAGAACGCCGAGACCTACGAGATCATGACCCCGGCCTCGGTGGGCTTGGCCAAGACCTCGCTGGTGATGGGCAAGCATTCGGGCCGCGCCGCCTTCCGCTCGAAGCTCGGCGAACTCGGCCTGCACCTGACCGACAACCAGTTCCAGGACGTGTTCGAGCGCTTCAAGGCGCTCGCCGACCGCAAGAAGCACGTCTACGACGAGGACATCGAGGCGCTGGTGGACGAGAACCTCGCCACCGCCCACGACCGCATCCGCCTCGTCTCGCTCTCGGTGATCGCGGGCACGCACGGGCCCCAGCGCGCGACGCTGAAGATCATGGTCGATGAACGCACGGTGACGGAGGAAGCCGACGGAAACGGGCCCGTGGACGCAGTGTTCAACGCCATCCACGCCCTTGTACCGCACGAGGCGGTCCTGGAACTCTACCAAGTCCACGCGGTGACCGAGGGGACCGATGCGCAGGCCGAGGTCTCGGTGCGCCTCAAGGACGGCGAGCGCAGCGTGACGGCGCGCGGCGCCGATCCGGATACGCTGGTCGCGTCGGCCAAGGCCTACCTCTCGGCGCTGAACAAGCTCTCGGCCGCCGCCCGACGCCTGCACGCGCAGGCGATCTGAGGACGCCCGGCCACGATCCGATCGCGGCGCACAAATTTCCCGAAAAATCCTGCGACCCGGGGGTGGACAGCCCCCGGGTCGCTTGGTATCAGCCCTCCATCGACGGCGGACTTGGTGGCCGCCTCGCCATCGCTGAAAAGCGATCGGGCGCATAGCTCAGTTGGTAGAGCAGCTGACTCTTAATCAGCGGGTCCTAGGTTCGAACCCTAGTGCGCCCACCAAAATCCTCACTTCGTCATAGTTCGTGAGCGGCAGTCGCCGATCCGGCATTCGCCCCCCAATCGTGGGTTGGGAACGGGTGCCAACGATCATGGTGCAGCGTTCCTGCCCCATATGGCTCACCGGGCGCGCGGCGAGCTGGGCAGAACGCCGATAGGAACGTGCGTTTTACGTCCTGGTCTGTCTGCTTCAGCGCGGCAGCAAGCTGAGCTTCCCCATAGGCGCGGTGGCCTGCCACGCATAGTGCTTGGCACGCGATGCGGAACGGGTGCACATCGACCGGTCCGGCCGGCACGCAGCGTGATCGCGGTCGCCCGCGACACACCAGGGACGGAAGGAACCTTCCTCCGCCGCGCCGCGCGAGAGGTCGTTCTCGTTGCGCGGTGCGGATCTTTGGAATGTCGGGTCGGGTGCGTTCGATCTAACGTACGACCCGTGTCGATCCATCGATCTGCGGATCGGTTCGAGGCGGGACCGGGCGACGGAGGCGTCCGCGCGCGGCGCCGGACCGCCTCAGATGTGGGAGACCGCCCGCCACGCGGCGAAGGCCTTCTAGTCCGGCGCCGCCGCCCGACCATCATATCCGGATGATCGCCCGCCCCCTTGACGCTCACCCTTTGCCCGTGCCGGGCCGGCGATCGCACACGGCGCGTGCGGAGGCTCACCACGCTCTCCCACAACTTTCCGGAGGGGAAGCCGTGGCACCGACGCGGCCCTCCGGCGCCCGAGCGAGGATAAGCCCATGGCCTACGACGTCTTCTGGTTCCTGCCGACCTCCGGCGACACGCGCTATCTCGGCACCTCCGACACGGGCCGCGCGCCCACGAACGCCTACATCCGGCAGGTCGCCGAGACGGCGGACCGGCTCGGCTACGACGGCCTGCTGATCCCGACCGGCGCCTCCTGCACCGACCCCTGGGTCACGGCCGCGAGTCTCGTCACGGCGACGCAGCGCATCAAGCTGCTGGTGGCTCTGCGCACCTCGATTACCGGCCCCACGCTCGGTGCGCGGCAGGCCGCGGCTTTGGACGAGGCGCTCGGCGGGCGGCTCCTCCTCAACGTGGTGGTGGGTGGCGACGCCACCGAACTCGCCGCCGACGGCGCCTTCTACGACCACGCCGAGCGCTACGCCGCGGCCGAGGAGTACCTCACCGTCTGGAAGCGGCTGATGGCCGGCGAGACGGTCGATTTCGAGGGGCGCCACGTTCGCGTCGCGGGTGCGCGCAACTTCCACCCGGCAGTGCAGACGCCCTGGCCGCCGCTCTATTTCGGCGGCTCCTCGCCCGCCGCGCACGACCTCGCGGCCCGCCATGTCGACGCCTACCTGACCTGGGGGGAGCCACCCGAGGCGGTAGCGGAGAAGATCGCCGATGTCCGCGCGCGCGCCGCCCGGCAGGGCCGCAGCGTGCGCTTCGGCGTGCGCCTCCACGTGATCGTGCGCGAGACGGAGGGCGAGGCCTGGGCGGCGGCCGACCGCCTGATCAGCCGCCTCACCGACGACGACATCGCCCGCGCCCAGGCGAACTACGCCCGGATGGACTCGGTCGGGCAGGCTCGGATGGCCGCGCTCCACGGGGGCCGCCGGGACCGCCTCGTGGTGGCGCCGAACCTCTGGGCCGGCGTCGGCCTGGTGCGGGGCGGCGCCGGCACGGCGCTCGTCGGCTCGCCCGAGCAGGTCGTGCAACGGCTCGAGGACTACGCCGCGCTCGGCGTCGATACCTTCGTGCTCTCCGGCTACCCGCACTTGGAGGAGGCGATCCGCTTCGCCGAACTCGCCTTCCCACTGATCGCCGGCAAGGCGCCGGTGACGCTGCGCGCCTCCGCACAGACCGGCGGCGCCTTCGACATCCGCGCGACCGCGCGCTGAGTCGCACGGCGCCCCCATCCCGCGCCACGATGTCGGCGGCCGGCATTGACAGGATCGACGTCCCGCGACACCGCTCGCACGAAGCATCACCGGTGCAGATCGGCGGGTGCGTGCGGGGATCGGCAGACGATGCGGCTCGCGGCACTGCTCTTCGGCATCGGCCTGCTCCTGGCAACAGCCGTCTGGTTCTTCTACCTCGTGCCTCTGGGATGCGCGATGAACACGACCGGCTGCAAGGAGGGGATCTCGGTGTGGAGCGGCGTCGGCCTGATCCACTTCTGGACCCCGCTCGTCGCCGCGCTGTCGGCTCTGGCGTACGGTTCGGGAAGACCCTGATCACGCGCCGCACCGGATGGGTGGGTCCCTTCGGGCCTCCGAGCGCCCCCCTAGCGCATCCTCAACCCGAGCCGGCGCCAGCCAATAACCACGCCGGAGGCCGAGATCAGAAGGCCACCGAGCGACAGGGTGATCAGCAGCAGATCCCAGGCGGGCCTGTGCCGGAGGAGGAGCCCGAAATCGAAGCTGTGCGGCGCGTTGAACAGCCAACGGTAGAGCCGGTTCGAGCGGTCGGTCCGATTCTGGATCTCGCCGGTCGCCGGATCGATGTGGAACCACGTCGCGGAGGGGTCGGCGAAGCGGACGCGCAGCACCGGCAGCAGACGGTCGTGGTGATGGCCGTACCAGTAGAGATCCTCAGCCACTAAGTGCTCGATGGTGGGAGGCGCCGCATCCGGCAGAAGGCGGGCGGCGGCGGCGGCGAGCCGGCCCGGGTCGAGCGCTGCCCCGCAACAGGTGAGCGTCCGCCCGTCCGCGCAGGCGAGGATCACCCGCGCCTGCCCGTCGAGGCGCGAGAGCCGGGCCTCCCGCGCGTCCGGACAGGCGGCGGCGAGCGCGGCGCGGTCGAGGTCCGGCCACGGCTCCGCCGGTCCCGCGTAGCGCGCGAGCGAAGCGCGGTCCGGCTCTCGCGGCGAGAACCAGCGGTTGGGATTCATCGAGATCCAGCCGCTCACGACGAAGGTGACGAGCGTCGTGCCGGCGACGAGGCCGCCGAGGTGGTGCCACGCCATCCAGCCCTGGTAGGGCGTGATTTGGCCGCGCGCGTAGCGCCGCCGCAGGCGCACCCGCATCACCCCGACGACGAGGCCGGTGACCGCCCCGACGATCCCGATGCCGGAGAGCCAGAGCACCGTGTCGCGCCAGAGATCGAGCTGCGCCCGCAGCGGCGTGAAGTAGATCCAGTGCGGCACCGCGCCGAACCAGTTCCAGACGCGCTCGTGACGCGTCGTGTCCAGCGCGATCTCGCCGGTCAGGCCCGAGACGTAGAGCTGGGTGCCGGCCGCGTCGCCGAGCGCCACGCGGTGGAGGGGCCGCAGCGGATCGAAGCGCTGGTGCACGCTCCACTGGTCGCGCTCGACGAGCCCGAGATCGGCGATCGCGCCGGCCGCCGGGTGGTGGCGCGCTACGGCCAGCGCCCGCTCGGCCGGGATGCCGTCGATCGGGCGCCCGTCGACAGCCGAGAGCGTGCGGCGTGGGCCGTCCCAGGGCGTGAGGCGCCAGACCGGCTCGTCGGCGAGCATCGCGAGGTCGAGGCGGCGCACCGCGTCGCGCGGGAGGCCGGCCCGGGCCAGGGCCGCCTCCGGCTCGACCGCCACGCGGTCCCAGGCGATCGGCGGCAGGGCGGCGCGACGCTCGGCGTCCGTGAGGCGCGGGAAGCCCACATACATCATCACCACGCCGGAGACGAACCACGTGGCGAAGAGCAGGCCGGTGAGGATGCCGAGCCAGCGGTGCGTGAGGTAGAGCCAGCGCCGCAGGCGCTTTCCGAGGGCGCTCATCAGAAGACCACGTCGTAGATGAGCTCGACCGTGCGGGGCCGACCGAGCAGGAGAGAGGTCGCGTTGCCCCCGCGGGCGGCGGCGTACACTTCGTCGGTGAGGTTGTAGACCCGCAGCGACAGGCGCGAGCCGGGATCCGGACGGTAGTCGAGCACGGTGTTCAGGAGCGTGTAGTCCGGCCGCAGCAGCAGGTTGGCGAAGTCGCTCGCCATCGGCCCGACATGCTGCACGCCGAGCCGCGCCTCCCAGCGCGGCGCGAAGGCCCAGGCGAGCCAGAGGTTGGCGACCCGCTCGGGCACGTCGACCGGGAAGTTGCCGGCGTAGGAGACCACCCGGCCCGCGACCGTCTGGCTGAAATCGTCGTACTGGGCGTGGAGCAGCGCGAGGTTGGCGTCGAGGCGCCAGTTCTCCCACGGCGAGAGGGAGAGCGCCGCCTCGAACCCTTGCGAGGATTGGCTGCCGACCTGCACGCCGACGCCCGGCTGGCCCGGCACGGCACTGACGAGGTTGTCCTTGACGATGCGGTAGCCGGCCAGCGTCCATTCCGCCGTGCCCGCCCAGAACAGGCCCTTGGCCCCGATCTCGACCTGCCGGCCGGTGGACAGGCGGAAGTCCTTCTGGGCCGGCTGCAGCGAGACGAAGTTGCCGACCGGGTCCACGGCAGTGGCGACTTGCGCGTAGAGCGAGACGTCGGGTCGCGGCTGGTAGACGAGGCCGGCGCGCCAGCTCAGCGCCTCGAAATCGGAGCGGAAGCGCGTGCCGGCGCGCAGGTCCGCCCCGCGGATGATGGGCGCGTCGTAGCGGAGGCCCGTCACCAGCGAGAGCTCCTTGGTGAGCACGAGGCGGTTCTCGGCGAAGAGGGCGTACTGGTCGACCACGTTCTCGTAGCCCGGCGCGGTGCCCGCGAGGTTGATGAAGCGGCCGGGCACGAAGGCGAAGGGATCGACGAGGTCGGTGCCGCCGTAGGGCCGGTTGTTGATGTGCCGGTAGCGGATGCGATTGACCTCGGCACCCAGCACCGTCCGACTGGGTAGGCCGAAGACGTCGCCGCGCAGCGTCGCGTCGAGGCGGTTGCCGATCTGCTCCTGATCGTGGCGGATCTCGGCGAAGAGGGAGCGCTGGACGAGCCCCGTCGCCGGTAGGAAGGCGGAGCCTTCGGCGTTCCGGTAGAAACGGTCGCTCGTCATCCGATAGGCGACGTTGCGGACGGAAAGGTCGGCGCTCGGGCTCCACTCGGCCTTGAGCACAGTCCAGTTGTCGCGCCAGCGGATCTCGCTGTCGGCAACGTTGAAGTTGGTGTCCCGCAGGATGCGGGGCACGCGGCCGTTGACGAGGGGCGAGCCCCAGTAGCGCTCCGGGGCGGTGTCCCCGTAATCGTTCGAGAGCGTCACCGCGAGGTCGGCACTCGGCCGGTAGAGCAGGCTCCCCGAGACCGCGAGGTTCTCGAAGTCGCCGTTCGGGCGCAGCCAGCCCGCGCCCGCGTTGCGGCTGACGTCGAGGCGGTAGGCCAGCACGTCGCTGATCGGGCCGCCGGAGCCGGCCGCGACGCGGCGGGTGTAGTCCGAGCCGAAGCCGACCCGGGCCTCGCTCACGTCCGTGAAGGTCGGGCGCTTCGGCACGACGTCGATCACGCCACCGACCGCGCCCTCGCCGTAGAGCACAGAGGCCGGGCCACGCAGCACCTCGATGCGCGCGACGTTCCAGGTGTCGAACGGGAAGGTCTGGGTGCTCGTGTAGAGGCGCACGCCGTCGTAGAGGCGCATCACCGAGTTGGTGCCGACGAAGCCGCGGGCCGAGAAGGCGGAGTTGCCGGTGCCCGGCGAGGCGGTGCTGGCGATGCCGACGCCGTTCTGGGTGACCGCCTCATTCACGGTAATCTGCCCGCGCTCGCGCACCACCGCGCCCGGGATGACGTCGACGCTGGCGGGCGTCTGGAGGGGCGTGAGGCCGAGCCGGCTCGCCGAGGGGGCGGGCGTCGCGAGGTTGAGGCCGCGGGGCGCGGGGGCACCGGTCGCGGTCACCTCCAGCATGTCGAGTTCGACGGCGTCGGGCGCCGCGGGGCCGGACATGGCGGCGTTCGGGGCAAGGCAGGTCGCGACCGCCAGGCAGGCGGCGATGGATCGAGGGGACATGACGGCTCCTGCGCCCGGGTCGCGCGACGGTCCTTGGGCGTCGGCGCGGGCGGCTCCTGTCGAGGAGAGGAGGCGCGCGGGCGCTTCTCGCGCGGCCGCGTCGCGGGGCTCGATGCAGGGGCCGGAATCGTCCTGAGTGAAGACGGCCGCCGGCCGACCGGTCGCTTACGGGCGACGGGTCAGGTGGCGGCGGGCGGTGCGCGGGGTGCGGCTGAGCGGTGGGTCCGGGCGGGCGGCGCGTGGGCTTGGACGGCGTGCCAGCGCCGTTCGCGGGCGAGCGCCGGCACGGCGGCGGGTATCGCCTCGATCTCGGGAGCGGCCAGCGCGCAGGCGGCGAGCCGGCAGGCCGTGGAGCAGCAGGATTGGTGGCCGGTCTGTTCGTCCCGCTCCTGGCCCGCGTCCGCGCGGTGATCTGAGCAGATGATCCCGCTGGCCTGCAAGCTCATCCGGGCGGCGGCGACGCCGCCGAGCAGGCCCTGCAGCACGAGCGCGTAGAGAGTGAGCACGCCGATGGCGGCCCGCCATGCCCCTGTCCGCTGCATGCGTCGTCCCATGGGGCTTCCTGGGGCGAGCGGGGCGCGGCTGTCAATGGTCAAGCTGGGGTGGCCCCCCCTCCCCCGCTTGCGGGGAGAGGGGGGCCGAACGGTGAGCAAGAGCCCTTCCCCGCCAGGGGACGGGCCCATCTCCCTCACGCCGCCATCGCCATCTCGACGCCGTCCTCCGCCGCCTCGGCGGCCATGAACTGAGCCCGGGCGAGCTCGGCGAAGCGGCCGCCCTCGGCCACCAGCGCGTCGAAGGTGCCAGCCTCGACGATCTTCCCCTCGTGGAAGACCAGGATGCGGTCGGCGTTGCGGATCGTGGCGAGGCGGTGGGCGATCACGAAGGTGGTGCGGCCCTCCATCACGGTCTCCAAGGCGCCCTGGAGCTTGCGCTCGGTGGCGGCGTCGAGCGCCGAGGTGGCCTCGTCGAGGATCAGGATCGGCGGATTCTTCAGGAGAGCCCGGGCGATCGAGAGGCGCTGGCGCTCGCCGCCGGAGAGCGAGCGGCCGCGCTCGCCGATGATCGTGTCGAGCCCGTCGGGTTGGCGCGCCATGAAGGCGGAGGCCTGGGCGCGCTCCAGGGCGTCGAGCATCTCAGCGTCGGTGGCCTCGGGGCAGCCGACCTGCAGGTTCTCGCGGATCGAGCGGGCGAACAGCATCGGCTCCTGGAAGACCACGCCGATGTTGTGGCGCAAGCTGGAGAGGCCGATGTCGCGGATGTCGATCCCGTCGATCCGGATGGCGCCCGCGGCCGGATCGAAACTGCGGTGCAGCAGGCCGAGGGTCGTCGACTTGCCCGAGCCCGTGGTGCCGACAAGCGCCACCGTCTCGCCGGCCCGGGCCGCGAACGAGACCCCGTCGAGCGCCTTGCGGCGGCCGTCGTAGGAGAACTCCACGCCCTCGAAGCTGACGTCGCCCTCGAAGCGGGCGATTTGCAGAGCGTGCGGCCGGTCGCGGACGGCCGGGACCGTGTCGAAGATCGCGAAGAACTCGGCGATCTTCGGGGCCTGCTGGAACACGCCGTTGACGAAGCCGACCACGTGGTCGAGGCGGGCCACGAGGGCGGTCGCCAAGCCCATGAAGGCCACGACCTCGCCGACCGTGGTGGTGCCGGCCTGGTACAGGAAGATGCCGGTCACGAAGATCGCCGTCATGGTGATGGTGGCCGAGGCGCGGGTGGCGACGTTGGCCAGCGCCCACCAGGACAGGACCGGGATCTGGGCGGCGAGCAGGTTCTGGATGATGTCGCGCATCGCATCCTTCTCCGCCTTGGCGCGGGTGAAGGACTGGATGACCGCGACGTTGCCGAGCGCGTCCGAGGCGTGGGCGGCGAGGCCCGAGTTATAGGCCTCGACGCGGCCCTGCAGCGTCTCGGTGCGGCGCATCACGAAGGTGGTGAGCGCGGTGAAGACCATCACCAGCACCACGAGGATGAGGCCGAGCTTCCAGTTCACGAAGAGGGTCATCGGCAGGAGCACGCCGAGCGAGATCAGCGCCGCGAGGTGGTCGCGGAAGAACCCGAGCCAGAAGCCGTTCATGCCGTTCGTGCCCTCCAGCATGGCCTTGAGCACGGTGCCGGAATGGTTCGAGGCGTGGAAGGCGAGCGGCAGGTCGAGCACGTGCTCGAAGTAGCGCGCCATCGTTCCGAGGCGGTTGCGGTGGGCGAGCCGGTCGGCGTGGAGCGCGATCGCGACGCCCGCCGCGATGGTGAAGAAGCCGAAGCCGACCCAGGCCAGGATCAGCGGCAGCATCGTGCCCATGGCGTCGCCGCCGCGCTTGAGATGCGTCAGCTGATCGATGATGCGGCCCATCAGCAGCGGCTCGGCGAAGGCCGCCACCGCCAGCATCACGTTCGCGCCGGCGAGCGCCCAGGCCAGCCTGCGGTCTGAGCCGAGGAGGCCCAGCACCCGCGCGTAGAGACGAACCAGCGACATGCCAACTCCGATGCTACCCCCGACGGCGCCGGGCGGGGCGCCGCCCCCTCGGTCCGCACCGCTCTCTGGCGGGCCGGCACCTCGGGACGGGACGGCTTATGCGGCGTCCCGGCTGAACGGCGCATGACGGCTGGGTTCAGGGCCCGGCTCTTTACGGTTCGTTCAGCATGATTTGCTAACCATCGGGAGGCGCGGGCCGCAAGCGCCGCGGCGCCGCGCTTGTCCGATATCCCGCGCCGGGTCGTCTCATCATGGATCTCGCAACCGGTATCGGGCTGCTCGGCGGCGTCGGCGTGGTGTTCACGCTGATCATGATCGACGGCGGCAACTTCGCCGCCTACTTCGACAAGCACGCGGTCATCGTCATCTTCGGCGGCTCCGTGATGGCGACGATCATCCGGTTCCCCTTCTCGGCCATCGCACACGGCCTGCCGATGGGCCTGCGCTACGCCTTCACCATGCGGGCGGTGAAGCCGCACGACCTGATCGAGGAGATCACCAAGATCGCCGAGACCGTGCGCAAGAGCGGGCCGATGGCGCTGGAGAACATGGAGATCTCCGATCCCTTCCTGGCCCAGGGCGCGCGCTACGTCGCCGACGGCTACGAGCGCGAGTTCATCCGCGACACGATGGAGCGGGACCGCGACAACTTCCTGATGCACCTCGAGGAGGGCTCGAAGATCTACCGCGCCTTCGGCGACTGCGCGCCGGCCTGGGGCATGATCGGCACGATCCTCGGCATGGTGACGATGTTCGCCAACATGTCCGATCCCTCGAAGCTCGGCCCAGCGATGGCGACTGCGCTGCTCGCCACCCTCTACGGGGCGCTGATCGCAAACCTCGTCGCGCTGCCGATCGCGGACAAGCTGCACCTGAAGGTCGAGGAGGAGGACGTCTCCCGCTCGCTGATCATCGACGGCATCCTGATGATCCGCGACCAGAAGAGCCCGACGCTGGTGCGCGAGATGCTGGTCGCCTACCTGCCGCACGCCCACCGCGAGCCGCTCGAGGAGGCTGCGGCGTGACGGCGGCCGGGCATCGGTAGCGGAGGGCCCGCACGGTGGCCAAGAAGAAGCGCGGCGGCGCGCATGGCGGCCACGGCTGGTTCGTGACCTTCGCCGACCTGATGGCGCTGCTGATGAGCTTCTTCGTGATGATCGCGGCGTACTCGACGCAGGACCAGAAGAAGATGCAGGCGGTGGCGGGCTCGATGCGCGACGCCTTCGGCATCAACAAGGAATCGCGCTTTGCCGGCATCATCGAGCACAAGGGCCTGCCCGCGGCCGACCACGTCCGCTACCTGCGCGACATCCCGCCCGACCGCGCGACCGACCGCACCACCCCGCCGAGGCCGGACTCGGACGCCGCCCTGGGCGTGAACAGCGCGAGCGAGCCTGACAGCTTCGGCCTCGCCGCCGCATCGCTGCGGCAGGCGCTACAGGATCTGCCCGACATCGCCGAGGTGTCGAAGAACGTCGTCGTCGCCAGGACCGAGCAGGGCCTCGATGTCTCGATCGTCGATCAGGACGGGCGCTCGATGTTCCCGGACGGGTCGAGCCGGCCGACCGACCAGACACGCCGCCTCTTGGAGAAGCTCGCGCCGCTGCTCAGGCAGATGCCCAACCGCATCGCCGTCACGGGCTTCACGGCGACCGACCGGCCGGGACGGCGCCCGCTGGCGCCGCCCTGGGAGATCTCGGCCGCGCGCGCGATCAGCACCCGCGAGATCCTGGCAGGCGCCGGCGTGCCCGACGACCGTTTCGCCTCGGTCGCCGGCAAGGCCGACACCGAGCCGTTGTTTCCCGACAACCCCTATCTGGCCGCCAACCGCCGGGTGACGGTGACGCTGCTGAAGGAGGCCCCGCCCGTGCCGGCGAAGGGCCTGCCTTAAGGGACGCGGGTCCCGGAGAGCGCGCTAAGGCGCCCGCGTGGGGTCCGCGAGTGCCCGTGCTGTCCCGGGATTGAGCCATGCCGGAGGCACCGCCTCCGCGAGGTTGCGCGGGTCGCTGCCGCCGCCCTGGCCGGTGGCGCGCCCGAGGGCCTCGCCCGCTCGCACCATCGCCCGGACGAGGCGCTCCGCAGTCTCTGGCGGCAGATCCGGTCGAGCGAGGATAAGGCTCCACGATCCCACCGTGTCGATCGGCTCCGCCTGCCCCGGGAAGGTCCCGGCCGGCACACGCATCCGGCGCAGGGAGGGGCGCTCCGCCAGGAGGCGCGCGACCGCCTCGGGCGCGGGTGCCAGGAAGCGCGCGCCGCCTGGATCGGCCGCGAGGGCCGTGAAGCCCGGCCAGCGCAGGCCCCCGCCCCACAGGGCCGCGACCGCGCCGGCGCGCACGAGGTCCGGCCCGTCGCCCGCCCGCGCGAGGACGACTGGCACGACGTCCCGCTCGGGATCGAGGCCGGAGGCGGCGAGCACGGCCCGGCCCATCGCGGTCAGCCCCGAATCCCGCGTGCCCAGCGCGACGGCGCGGCCACGCAGATCCGCCACCTGCCGTACGGGGCTCTCGGCCGGCAGCACGAAGAGGCCGGGCGTCGGGTAGATCGGCGCGACGACGGTGAGGCGCGGCGCGGTCTCGTCCGCCAGCGCCGGGTAGGCGTGCTCGCCCTGCACCAGCGCGAGGTCGAGGGCGCCACGGCGCAGGAGGCCGAGATTCTCCACCGAGCCGCCGGTCGGGCGCGTCTCGACGACGAGGCTGGGATCGGCCTCGCGCAGGGCCGCGACCAGCGCCTCCGCGTAGGCCGGGAAGCCGCCGCCGGGCGTCGCGGTGCCGAGGCTGACGCGAAGCTCCTCGGCGAGCGCCGGGGCGGTGAGCACGAGCAGCGCCACGAGAACCCGGACCGCGCGCCGCATCCGCCCCTCCCCTTGCGCGTCCACCGGCTACTTGGCCGTCAGCAGCGCCCAGTAGACCTTGTACTTCGAGCCCGGCGCGAAGGCCGTGGCGATGCCCATGCGGGTTGCGGCTGGATCGAGCATCACGGCGTTGTGGGGCGGGCTGTCGCGCCAGCCCGAGAAGGCCTCGGCCAAGGTGTGGTAGCCCGCCGAGAGGTTGGCGTTGGCCTGGTCGTAGCCGAGGCGCGCGACCGCGGTCTTCACCGTCTGCGCCTTGCTCGGCCGGTCGGCCAGTGCCATCGCGGCGGCCTCGGCCTCGGCGAGGCGCTGCAGGTCCGGGTCGATCACCAGCGGCTTCTCGCCCCGGTTGCGCCGGTAGGCGGAGATCATGTCGCGCGCCGCCGCGGCATCGAGCTGGGCCGCGGAGCTGGCGAGCGGAAGGTAGAGGGTCGGGACCGCGGCGACGGGCGATCCGGTATTGCCCGCGCAGCCGCCGAGAAGCGCCACCGCGCAGATGCCGCCGATGAGACCGATCCCCCGCACCCTTCCGCCTCCCAAACCCCTACTCGGCCGCCTCGCGCTTGGCGGCGTCGGCCGTGCCGTCCCGGCGCGGGCCGCCCTGCCCGAACCGGGTCGCGATCTCGGACATCGCGGTCTGCATCCCGTCGAGGCCCTGCACCGTGACGAAGCTCGAGGGCGGGCCCGCGATCGGGATGAAGCCAGCATCCGATAAGGCCCTGAAGACCGCAAAGTTCAAGTCGTTCGTCACCTTCAGGGAGAGCGAGACGTCGACGATCATCACGATCAGCTCGAAATCGAGGTTGGCGTCGCCGATCTTGCGGAACACCACCCGGGGCGCGGGATCCTTCAGCACCTCGGGCAGCCCGGAGGCGGTCTCGATCATCAGTTCGGCCGCCCGCACCGGATCGAGGGCGCGCGGGATGCTCACCGTGATCGAGGTGCGGCCGATCCGGTCGCCGCGCACCCGGTTCTTCACGATGCCGGAGATCAGGTTCGAGTTCGGCACGATCACGGCAGAGCGGTCGAAGGTCTGGATCTCGGTGGAGCGCACGGAGATGCGCTTCACGATGCCCTCGCTGTCGCCGATCAGCACCTGGTCGCCGACGCGGATCGGGCGCTCCCAGAGCAGCAGCAGGCCGGAGACGAAGTTGTTGACGATCGATTGCAGGCCGAAACCGATACCGACCGAGAGCGCGCCGGCCACGATCGTCAGCTTCTCGAGGCTCAGGCCCAGATACGAGAAGGCGATGGCCAACGCGAGCAGGAAGCCGCAATAGCCCGAGACCGTCGAGATCGAGTTGCGCAGGCCCGCGTCGAGATCGGTCGCCGGCAGGTAGGTGTTCTCCAGCCAGCGCTGGATGCCCCGCGTGATCGCGACACCCAGCACCATGATTGCGATGGCGAAGGTGATAGTGGAGAGCGAGATGGTGACGTCGCCGACCTTGAAGCCGAAGAAGGCCGAGCGCACCGAGGAGAAGATGTCGGTGGAATCGAGCCCCCAGGGCGCGAGCGCGAGCAGCGCCACGAGCAGGTAGAGCACCACTCGCGAGGCGCCCGTGGTCAGCACCGCGATCTGGTTGAGCGAGCGCTTGCGCAGACCCGTATTGGCCTGGAGCGCGGTCGCGAAGCGGGTGTCGTCGCAGAGCGTGCCGCCCACGAACGAATCCACGCTCTGCGCCAGCAGGTAGAGCAGGACGAGGAGGCTCGCGGTCCAGACGAGCTGGTCGATCAGGAAGCTCGCGAAGGCGACGTAGCCGCCGAGGTCCGCGCCCACGATCACGACCACCGCCGCCCAGCCGAACAGCCGCGCGGGACCGCCGATGCCGGTGGTGGTCTTGGTCGGCACGTAGGGGCCGAAGCAGGCCTCCTCCTCCTCCTCCCGGTCGGCGAAGCGGTGCAGGCCGATCGCTAGCATCATGGCCATCGCGAGTGCCCCGACGCCGCGGGTGGCGATCGAGATCGGTAGCGCCGCCGAGATGCCGGTGTTGAGCGCCTCGATCGCCTTGACCACGGTGATGACGGTGGCGATGCCGACCGCCAGCCGCTTCACCCGTGTGGCGGCGGCGTCGCTCACCGGGGCAGGCCGCCAGGCCGGCTTGTCGGGCGAGAGCAGACCGTCGCAGAGCGCCTCGACGAAGCCGATGAAGGCTAGCCCCCCGAGCACGGCGCCCGCGAAGGGCAGGAGCCGCGAGGGCAGCAGGTCGGTGGCGTCGAGAGCGTAGTAGACCGCGTAGCTGCCCGCGACCGCCGGCAGGGTGCCTACAAGGATCACCCGCCAGGCACCGAGCAGGGTCTCGCGTCGGGTCGGATCAGTTCGAGCGGCATCGCGCCGCCCGAGCTTGGGCGCGATGTTGCGCCGCCCGAGATAGAGCGCCGCCGAGACGCCGAAGGCGAGCCCGAGCAGCAGCAGGTTCCAGACCGTGCCGTTGCGCGTGAACAGCAGGCCGATGTCGGCGAGCGCGCTCTGCAGCGAGCGGGTGTCGCGCGGGATGTCGGCCGCGACCCGGCTCCACAAGGTCGGGCTCACCAGGGACAGGGAGCGCTCGAACAGCCCTTTGGTGAAGGAGGCGCGGCGCTTGTTCTGGACCCGGTCGATGATCTGGTCGCCCTGGACCAGCGTGGCGCGGGCGAGGCGCTGGAAATCGTCGATGCGCACCACCGCCGCCTCGCGCTCGGCGCGCTCCTCGGCGACGTCCGCGCTCTCGGGCGCGTCCTTGGGCTTGGGCCCGAGCTGGCTGAGCCGCTCCCGGGCGGAGGCGAGCGGCGCGTCGATCTGGGCGACGAGGGTGCGCATCTCATCGACGATCGGTGCGACGGTGTCGCGGATCGCCGCGAGGTCCGCCATCGAGACGTGGGTCTGGCCGAGCTCCTTCTCCTGCCGGTCGAGCACCTCCTTGGCCGCGTCGAGCTTGGCCCGAACCTGCTTGGCCTGCTCGGACAGCTCGGGCGCCGGCTTGGGCTTCGGGGCCGGCGCTTGTTGAGCCGCGGGCGCTTGCTGAGCCGCGGGCGCCTGCTGGGCCGCGGGCGCCTGCTGGAGCGCGGGAGATTGCTGGGCCGCGGGCTGCTGAGCGAGCGCCGCGGGCGCGGCGACGAGGCCGGCCAGCAGCGCCAGAAGGGCCAGGCGCGGTCCGCGGCGCGTCTCGGACAGGCCGTGCGGGGGCAGGCCTCGGCTCGCTGGGCGGCTCGGACGTCGGCTCATCAGCATCCTTCTGCGGCATCCTTCTGTGGCGCGTGCCGGCGCGGGAGCGGCGGGCGGGCGCAGATCTGTGGCATGCGGGGTCGCGGCGCCCTCTCGGCGCCGTCTCTCGGGGCACGCGGGCGCCCGGAGGGTTTGGGACCGCCGGGTACGCGGGCGGGCCGGGGCCAGTCATAGTGCGAAAGGCCGCCGCTGGCGACCCGGGGCCGGCGCGGATCCTGCCCGCCCACGAGCGGGCCGCCTCGCGCAGCGCGATCGGGGCGGCCCCGGCCCGTGATCGCGCCATCCTGTGGGTGCGTCGCCGGGTGATGCGAACGCGGCTTCACAAGGCTGTCACCCTGATATTAGACTAAGCCCCGATGGACAGGGCCTTTTCGTTACCACGCGAAGGGGCGCGGCCGGGCGGCGAGCCGCCGGCGCCCCGCCACGCGGCGGTCGTATCCGCCACCTCGGGTCCCCTCGGGCGCCCGTCGGCCCGTCCTATACCCCAACGTCCGCGGCCGCCCCACGCGTCGGCGCCCTGTGCCTGTCACGCGCCCGTCAGACAGCGCCGCGACACCGTCGATCCCGTCGTTCCCCGCCCGGAGGCTGCGCGCCGCATCTGGCCTGCGCGACCTGCCGCCGGGCCACCGTTCGAAGCGTGGTGCCGATGATGGACCTGCAGACCCTCGTGCTGAACGCGGATTACCGGCCGCTCTCCTACAATCCGCTCTCGCTCTGGTCCTGGAAGGACGCCTTCACCGCCCTGTTCCTCGACCGGGTGACCCTGGTGGCGAGCTACGACGTCGAGGCGCGCTCGCCGAGCCGCTCGCTCCGGGTGCCGAGCGTCGTCGCCCTCAAGAACTACGTGACGCTGGCGCGCAGTCCGGCCTTCACGCGCTACAACATCTACCTGCGCGACGGCTTCAGCTGCCAGTATTGCGGCCTGCGCCTCCCCTCCGGGGGCCTGACCTTCGACCATGTGGTGCCCCGCTCCCGCGGTGGCCTGTCGAGCTGGGAGAACGTGGTCGCGGCCTGCAGCCCCTGCAACCTGCGCAAGGCCAACCGCACCCCGGACGAGGCCGCGATGCCGCTCCTCAACGAGCCGCGCCGCCCCACCCGCTACGAGCTGCACCACCGCCAGCCCGAGTTCGACCACCGGCAGTACCACCACACCTGGCTCGATTACCTGTACTGGGACAGCGAGCTGGAGAGCTGACGCGCGCTCACCACGCAGGCCGGCGCGCCGGAGGCTCGTTGTACATCGGCAGGTTGTTGTTGCGCGGCAGGTATCCGCTGACGATGGCCGGTGGGCCGTAGCCGAACCCGGGCGGCGGTGGCGGCCGGCGGCAGGGCGCGGGCGCGCAAGGGCGCGGCGGGGGGCCATATCCCTGTGCCATGGCCGGGGCGACGGGAGCCAGCAGCGCGGCCGCGAAGGCGCCGAGCAACAGGCAGGCTGGATATCGACCTGTCATCGTACCGCTCCGCTCGCTCAGGCTTCTCGTCGGTCCGGGGCTCAGAACTTGACCGCGACGGCGCTGCGGACGGTGTTCACGTTCATCAGGTGATCGCCGAACTTGCCGAAGAGAATGTACTGATACTCGGCCCGCAGAAAGACGTTGGAGGTGATGGCATAGTCGATGCCGGCACCCAGCGCGGCGCCGGCCGCATATTTCTCGCCGTGATTGGCGGTGGTCTGCCAACCGCTGCCCCCCACCCGCGCCTGACGGGCGAGATCGGTGTACTCTCCGGTGAAGACGCTCACCTCGTTGCCGACGACGGCGCGACCAAGTGCCAGGCCGCCGGTGACGAACGGCAGAAGGGGCCCGAAGGCGTACCCGATGCGGGCACGAAGCGTGCCGTAATCGGTCAGCGCGACCCGCGATGTGGTGTTTGCCGTGACCGAGTAGTAGAGCCCCGTCGAGCCCTGCATGTAGCGTGAGACCGAATCCGCGGCATAGGCCTTCTGGTTGAGGCTCGTATAGTCGCCCTCTACACCGAAGACGACGTCTCCGTACTGGACGTTGAAGCCGCCGAACCCGCCGTAGGAGAGCCCGCTGCGACGCTTGTCAGTGAGCTGATTCCAAGTGGAGACCCCGAACTCCTTCTCGACCAGGGTCTGCCGGAGAATGTGGGCGATCTCCGTACGGCCAGCATTCTTGAAGCCGAAGTTCGTCGTGCTCCAGCCGACATGGCCGCCGGCATAGACGCCGCTCCAATCGATCAGCGCGGTCGTCACAACGGCCGGCTCGTCGTATTCGGAACCGCGCAGGTAATCGTATCCGAGGTCAGCCGCCCGTGCGTCGGCGGCGGTCAGGCCGAGAAGCGCCAGCATTGCCAGGGATCGGTTACGCATCGCAGTGATCCTCAGGGCGGCCGAACCGCCGGGATACGGAACAATGCGAGCATATCTAGGACGGTAACCTTAACCGTCCGTTGCGAATCCCCTTCACCCCGCGGCTGCGGCGTCCGGAAACCGGACGATCGAAGGTCGCCTACTCGTCTTCGCCGAAGCGGTTGGCGAGCAACGCCTCGATCGCGTCGAGGCAGGCCTGGGCATCGGTGCCGACGGCGGTGACGGCGACCGAGGTGCCCTGTGCGGCGCCGAGCGTCAGCAGGCCCATGATCGAGCGCCCGCCCACCGTCTCGCCGGCCCGGGTCACCGTCACGGCCGCGTCGAAGCGCTCTACCGTCTGCACGAACTTGGCCGAGGCCCGGGCGTGCAGGCCGCGCCGGTTGATGATCGGCAGGGTCCGCAGGAACCCGCCCTCCGGCACCGGCGGGTCGTCGTCCGTCTCGTAGAGGTCGTCCATCGGCACGGTGCGCCCTCGATTCCGCGCGGGCGACGGCTCGGGACCGTCGTGCTCAGTGCCTAGCTGGTTCGGGGGGAGGACGGAAGTCCGGATCGGCCGCGCCGGATCACGGGGACGTCACGTCCGGGTCACTTGTCCGAGTCACTTGCCGGCGAGCACCCGGGAGGCGACGTTGATGTACTTGCGGCCCGCCTCCTGGGCGTGGAGCACGGCGTCGCCGAGGGACTCCTCCTCGCGCACGCTGGCAAGCTTGATGAGCATCGGCAGGTTGATGCCGGCGACCACCTCGACCGCACCGCCGTTCATGCAGGAGAGCGCGAGGTTCGAGGGCGTGCCGCCGAACATGTCGGTGAGCACCACCACGCCGGTGCCCGTGTTCACGCGCCCGACCGCCGACATGATGTCCCGGCGGCGCATCTCCATGTCGTCGTCCGGGCCGATCGTGATGGTCTCGATCTGCTCCTGCGGGCCGACCACGTGCTCGAGCGCGGCCTTGAACTCGGTCGCGAGCAAACCGTGGGTGACGAGCACCATGCCAATCATCGACGCACGTTCCGACGTCCTGTGAACCGAGCCGCCATGTTGTGCATCGCACACCCCCGACACAAGGCAGTCGCGACGTTTTGCTCAAAACAGCGTCATCATCATGCCACGACCGTCACGGGCGCGCTATGCCCCCTGCTCTACGGCCGAACTCTCAGCCGGGCTGTGCGGCCGCGAAGCAACGCCCGTAGGCGTCCTCGCGCACGCGAAAAGCATCGCGGAGACCAGTCCGGGAACGAGCCCCGAATCACGCAGGGCCCGATCCGCGACGAGGCAGGGCAGGTCCAGGCCGAGGATCCGGGTCCGGCCGGCCTCCGGCTCCGACAGGCGTGGACCCGCGGCCACGAGATCGACGGCGAGGCGCAGAACGCAGGCCGGCAACGCGGCGTGGCCGAGACCGGCGGCTTCGCGGATGCCGAGGCCCCGCACCTCGATCAGGCCGGCGACACGCGGGTGCGGGCGGGCCACGAGGCGGTCGTGATGCCGCGCCAGCCGCACCCGGTCGTCGCCGACGAGGGCCGCGAAGCCGCCGGCGAGCCGGGCCCGGTCGAGCAGCGCCAGCGCGAGGCTCGACTTGCCGGAGCCCGACGCCCCCCGGATCAGCACGCCCGCCTCCCCCAGCACCACGCAGGTGGCGTGCGCTGTGAGGCGCGTCACCGGCTCAGGCGGCGAGTTGGCGGGGGGCCGCCGGCAGGCGCACGATGAAGCGAGCGCCGCGCACCGTCGGCTCGCCGTCCTCGTTGGCCGGGCCGGGCCTGTTCTCGGCCCGGATCGAGCCTCGGTGCGCCTGCACGATCTGCCGCGAGATCGAGAGGCCGAGGCCCGAGTTCTGGCCAAATCCCTGCTCCGGCCGGTCGGTGTAGAAGCGCTCGAAGATCCGCTCCAGGGCGTGCTCGGGAATGCCCGGCCCCTCGTCCTCGCAGATCATCTCGACCTCGCCGCGCACGCGCCGGAGCGCCACCCGCACCTTCGCGTCGGAGGGCGAGAACGAGCGGGCGTTGTCGATCAGGTTGTTGACCACCTGTCCCAGCCGGCTGTCGTGGCCGATGATGGCGAAGGGCGCCTCGTCGCTGCCGGGCGGCGCCTCGATGTCGAGCTGGATCAGGCAGTCCTTCGGGCGCCGCCGCTCGTTGGCGACCGAGATCACCGTGGTCAGGAGCTTGCGCATGTCCACGCGCCGCGCCTCGGCGCGCGCCAGTTCCGCGTCGAGGCGCGAGGCGTCGGCGATGTCGCTGATCAGCCGGTCGAGGCGGCGCACGTCGTGCTGGATGATCGCCATCAGGCGGCTGCGGGAATCGTCGGTCTTGGCGAGCGGCAGGGTCTCGACGGCGCTGCGCAGCGAAGTCAGCGGGTTCTTCAACTCGTGGCTGACATCCGCCGCGAAGCTCTCGATGGCGTCGATGCGCCGGTAGAGCGCCTGGGTCATGTCGCGCAGCGCGCCCGAGAGGTGGCCGATCTCGTCGGTGCGGTCGGTGAAGTCGGGGATCTCCTCGCGGGTCTTGATGCCCATCCGCACCTTCTCGGCGGCCTCGGCCAGCCGCCGCACCGGCCCGGCGATGGCCCCGGCGAGCAGGATCGAGAGCACCACCATCACCAGCGCGGCGACGATGAAGACCTGGAACAGGCCGAAGCGCTCGGAGGCGATGACCCGGTCGATTGCGTCCCCTTGCGTCGAGATCAGCAGGGCGCCGCGGACCTGCCCCCCCTTGTGGATCGGCACCGCGACCGAGACCGTGGTCTCGCCGACCGTGTTGCGGCGGACCAGGCTGCCGCGGGCGCCGGAGAGGGCGGTCTGGACCTCGCGCAGCGAATGGCCGTTGGCAGGGCCGACCTCCTCGGTGGCCTTCGAGCGCCCGCCGAACAGGGTGGCAAGGTGGGCGTGGACCCAGGACACCGCCCGCTCCAGCGCGTTCGGCGCGTGCTGGGGTGCCGGATCGCCCCGCCCCTCGCGGTTGAACAGCGAGCGGGTATCGAACAGCAGGCCGCCCTCGCGGTCGTAGACCCGGGCCCGGTTGCCGGTGGGCGTGACGAGGCGCGAGAGCAGCGGCGCCACCCGCTCGGGGTTCAGCGAGAAGGCGAGCGGGGCGGATTCCTCCTCCGCGCTCTCGCCGGCCTGATCCTGCAGCAGCTTGTCCGGATCGACCCGGATCGTGTCCGTATCGACGGAGGCCGAGGAGGCGATGGCGCTCGCGATGATCTCGCCCTGGATCGCGAGGCTCTGGACGCGGGCCTGGATCAGGCCCTGGCGGAACTGGTTCAGGTAGAGGAATCCGACCAGCAGCGCGATCAACCCAACGAGGTTGAGCACGACGATGCGGCGCGTCAGGCTGGAGGCGGCGCGCTGGCCGACCCCGTCCCAGACGGAACGCGGCCAGGTGAAGGGCGTGGGCAGCGGCCGGCCGAACAGGGTGCGGCGCGGGGGCGAATCGTCTGAGGTTACGGGCGGCACGGCTCGGAAGGTCTTGGACTGAGGATGGGTCGTCGCGGGAGCCCGCCTCTCAGCCTTCCTTGAAGCGGTATCCGACCCCGTACAGGGTCTCGATCATGTCGAAGTTCGTGTCCGTCACCTTGAACTTCTTGCGCAGCCGCTTGATGTGGCTGTCGATGGTGCGGTCGTCCACGTAGACCTGATCGTCGTAGGCCGCATCCATCAGGGCGTTGCGGCTCTTCACGACGCCGGGGCGGTGGGCCAGGGCCTGCAGGATCAGGAACTCGGTCACGGTTAGCGTCACCGGCTCGCCCTTCCAGGTGCAGGTGTGGCGCTCCGGGTCCATCATCAGGGCGCCGCGCTCCAGGGAACGGGCGGCGGCATCCGCCTCGCGGGGCGGCGCGCCGGGGCCGTCCTTCGGGGCGAAGCGGCGCAACACCGCCTTGACCCGCTCGACGAGGAGACGCTGCGAGAACGGCTTATGGATGAAGTCGTCGGCGCCCATCTTGAGGCCGAACAGCTCGTCGATCTCCTCGTCCTTCGAGGTTAGGAAGATCACCGGAAGGTCCGATTTCTGCCGCAGGCGCCTGAGAAGCTCCATCCCGTCCATGCGGGGCATCTTGATGTCGAAGATGGCGAGATCCGGCGGCGAGTGCCGCAGCCCGTCGAGCGCCGAGGCGCCGTCCGTGTAGGTCTGGATCCGGTATCCTTCGGTCTCCAGCGCGATCGACACGGATGTGAGGATGTTGCGGTCGTCGTCGACGAGGGCGATGGTCGGCATGCGCGTTCCCTGACTGAAACGGCGGCGGCGGGGCTCAGGGCCGGCGGCCCGAACCCGACCCCGGTCCGGGGCAGGCGGTGACGCGAGAGCGGTCGGGAGGAGCGGCAGCCCCCCGGCCCGCTTCGCGCGGAAGGGTCAGGTGCTTTAGTATGAAGCTTTGAAAAAAGCGAGCGCCGGGCGTAGCTTGGCCGTATCGGCGGCGGCCCGCGGGCCGATGTCGCCCTCGCCCCGGCGGCCGAAATGCCTATGATCGGAGCAGGATCGCCCGGAACGGGCGGGACGGGTGAACCGGCGACCGGAGGCACGATGGGCGGGACCGATCAGGGCGAGGCGGCCGGGGGCACGGACGGCGCGCGGCGCGGGCCGGCGCGGCCGCTGCCGGCCGCGGAAGCCGGCTTCGACGCCGTGGGGCTGGCGCGCGACCTCCTGCGCACGGTCCGCTCCGGCGCGCTCGCCACCCTGGAGCCCGACGGCACGCCCTTCTGCTCGCTGGTGACGATGGCGACCGACGCGGACGGCACGCCCCTGATGCTGCTCTCGCGCCTCTCCGCCCACACCCGCAACCTGCTCGCTGACCCGCGCTGCTCGCTGCTCTTCTCGGCCGGCGGCAAGGGCGACCCGCTGGCCCATCCGCGCCTCACGGTGGTGGGCCGGGCGGCGCCGACCCCGGAGCCCCGCGCCCGCGAGCGCTTCCTCGCCCGCCACCCGAAGGCGAAGCTCTACGCGGACTTCCCCGATTTCGGGTTCTTCGCGCTCGACCCGTCCGCCGGCCACCTGAACGGCGGCTTCGCCAAGGCCGCGACGCTGACGCGGGCGGAACTCCTCCTCGATCTCGCGGGCGCCGAGGGCGTGGTGGCTGGCGAGCGCGGCGCGGTCGAGCACATGAACGCCGACCATGCCGACGCGCTGGCGCTCTACGCGGCCGGGGCCGGCGGGGGCGAGGGACGCTGGCAGCTCACCGGGCTCGATCCGGAGGGGATGGACCTCGTGGCGGGCGAGCGCGCCGTGCGGGTGGCCTATCCGGAGCGGGTCTCCGACATGGGGGCCTTGCGCAAGGCGCTCGTGGCGATGGCCGCCCAGGCGCGGGCGGAGGCGGGCGCGCCCTGAACGTTCGGGCGCCGCTTTCGTGCCCTGGCGCGTTCGTCCTCTGGCAAGGGCGACGCGGCGCACCATATAGGCCGGATGAGCGACATCCAGACCGACACCTACCCCTTCAGCCTCGACGTCGAACCGGTCGGCGAGTCCGGCAGCCTGTTCCAGTGGAGCATCCGCAAGAACGGCAAGCTGCACCAGCGCTCGGACCGCAAGCACCCGACCGAGGCGAAGGCCCGCGCCCACGGCGAGGCCGAGATCGAGCGGCTGATCCGCGATCGCGGCCGCTGAGCGCGGGGTCTTTCCAGGCCTGACGCCCTCCGGGCGCCCTCGGGCGCGGGCGGCTCTCGCGGCCGTCCGCGCCCGCGCGCGTTTCCGGCCCCTGCGTCCGGCCGGCGCTTGGCGCGGATACGGCCCCCTGCTATCCCGCGCCTCACCGACACAGATTCCCGTTCCTGACACGGCGCGGAGCGGCCGCCCCCGGGGCCCGCCGCGCGCCGGAGACCCCCGCCGATGACCGCTGCGCCCATCGACAACATCCGCAACTTCTCGATCGTGGCGCATATCGACCACGGCAAGTCGACGCTGGCCGACCGGCTGATCCAGGCGACCGGCACCGTGGCGCTCCGCGACATGGGCGAGCAGATGCTCGACTCGATGGACATCGAGCGCGAGCGCGGCATCACCATCAAGGCCAACACCGTCCGGCTGGAGTACAAGGCCGAGGACGGGAAGGACTACGTCCTCAACCTGATGGACACGCCCGGCCACGTGGATTTCGCCTACGAGGTCTCGAGATCGCTCGCCGCCTGCGAGGGCTCGCTGCTGGTGGTGGACGCGAGCCAGGGCGTCGAGGCGCAGACGCTCGCCAACGTCTACCAGGCGCTCGACGCCAACCACGAGATCGTGCCCGTCCTCAACAAGGTCGACCTGCCGGCGGCCGAGCCCGACCGGGTGAAGGAGCAGATCGAGGAGGTGATCGGGCTCGACGCCTCCGACGCCGTGCCGATCTCGGCCAAGACCGGGCTGAACATCGAGGCGGTGCTGGAGGCGATCGTCAAGCGCCTGCCGCCGCCGAAGGGCGATCGCGCGGCGCCCTTGAAGGCGCTGCTGGTCGATTCCTGGTACGATGTCTATCTCGGCGTCGTGGTGCTGGTGCGCATCGTGGACGGCGTGCTGAAGAAGGGCATGACCATCCGCATGATGGGCGCGGACGCGGTCTACGGCGTCGATCGGATCGGCGTGTTCCGGCCGAAGATGGCCGATATCGGCGAGCTCGGCCCCGGCGAAGTCGGCTTCCTCACCGCCTCGATCAAGGAGGTGGCCGACACCCGCGTCGGCGACACCATCACCGAGGACAAGCGCCAGACCACCGAGATGATGGCGGGCTTCAAGGAGGTCCAGGCCGTCGTGTTCTGCGGCCTCTTCCCGGTGGACGCGGCCGAGTTCGAGAACCTGCGCTCGGCCATGGGCAAGCTCCGGCTCAACGACGCCTCGTTCTCCTACGAGATGGAGACCTCCGCCGCGCTCGGCTTCGGCTTCCGCTGCGGCTTCCTCGGGCTCCTGCACCTCGAGATCATCCAGGAGCGGCTGGAGCGCGAGTTCAACCTCGACCTGATCTCGACGGCGCCCTCCGTGGTCTACCGCCTCGCCATGCGCGACGGCGAGATCCGGGAGCTGCACAACCCCGCCGACATGCCCGACCCGATGAAGATCGAGACGGTCGAGGAGCCCTGGATCCGCGCCACGATCCTCACGCCCGACGAGTATCTCGGCGGCGTCTTGAAGCTCTGCCAGGACCGCCGCGGCGTCCAGATCGACCTCAACTACGTCGGCAAGCGCGCCATGGTCGTGTACGACCTGCCCTTGAATGAAGTGGTGTTCGACTTCTACGATCGCCTGAAGTCGATCTCGAAGGGCTACGCCTCGTTCGACTACCACGTCTCCGACTACCGCGAGGGCGACCTCGTGAAGATGTCGATCCTGGTGAACGCCGAGCCCGTCGACGCGCTCTCGATGCTGGTCCACCGAACCCGGGCGGAATCGCGCGGCCGGGCGATGTGCGAGAAGCTGAAGGACCTGATCCCCCGCCACCTGTTCCAGATCCCCGTCCAGGCGGCGATCGGCGGCAAGATCATCGCCCGCGAGACGATCCGGGCGCTCTCCAAGGACGTGACCGCCAAGTGCTACGGCGGCGACATCTCGCGCAAGCGCAAGCTCCTCGACAAGCAGAAGGAGGGCAAGAAGCGCATGCGCCAGTTCGGGCGGGTCGAGATCCCGCAGGAAGCCTTCATCGCCGCGCTGAAGATGGACGATTGAGCCCGATCGTCCACGCGGCGCGGACGTGCTAGACCCGGACTCATGCGCCGGGACGATGTCATTGCGCTGTTACGCGCCTCCGAGGCCGAGTTGCGCCGATCCGGCGTCCAGCACCTCTGGCTCTACGGCTCGGTGGCGCGGGACGAGGCGCGGGACGGCAGCGATGTCGACCTGTTCGTCGATCCCGATTACGAGCGCTTCGGCTTCGTGAAGTTGATCCGCGTCGAGGACCGGCTCTCGCGCGAGCTCGGATCGGCGGTCGATCTGACGACGCGGGACGGCCTGCATCCTCACCTGCGCCCCGCAATCGAGCGAGAGGCGATCCAGGTGCTCTGACGCATTTCTGGGTGACCGAAGTTGCCGCGGCATCCTACCCCGCGGGCCGCGTGAATGATCGCGGAGGACAGGTGGCCCTGCGCGTTGGAAGGCCCGTCGAAGAACCTAAACCGCACCGCGCGCCCTCTCCCGTGCGGGAGAGGGTTGGGGTGAGGGATGAGAACGCTACGAACAGAGCAGGACGTTGCCGCGGAACCGCAGCATTTCGTCCGGTACGCTCTGGGCCCCTCACCCGGCTTTCTGCGAAAGCAGACGTCTCCCGCACGGGAGAGGGGACCCGCGCTTCTCCGGGTCAAAGATACCGGACCTGATAGCGAGGTACGCTGCCCACGGGCGATCACCCTGTTCCGCTGGGAAGGATCGACGCGCCTTCTGAACCTCACACCACCCGGATCTGCGTCGCCACCCGCGGCGCCTCCTCCGCACCCGTCTCCGCCTCGATGATCCGCATGTCGAGGCGGCCCGCCTCGTCGCGGAACACGTCGTAGACGACCCGGTCCACCACGCGGTTGCCCTCGCCGAAGATCAGCACCCGCGGCTTGTGACTGATCACGTCGTCCACGCTGCCGTAGCTCGCAGAGGCGATGATCACCTCGTCGCCGACCTGGCAGGTGCGGGCCGCGGCCCCGTTCAGCACGCAGCAGCCGGAGCCGGCCGGGCCGTAGAGCACGTAGGTGCTGATGCGCGCGCCCGACATCTTGTTCCAGATCTCGACGAATTCGAGCGGGTCGAGCCCGGCCTCGCGGCAGAGGTCGGCGTCGAGGGTGATCGAGCCGTGATAGTTGAGGTCGGCGCCCGTCACCCGGATGCCGTGCAGCTTGGCCCGCACGAAACTCTGCATCTGATCCCCCCGGCCGCCCGTGGCCCGGACGTGTCCGCGGCCCTTGTACCGGCTCCCGCTCCAGCGGGCTACCGATGGGAGATTTCCTTTACCTCAGGTCATGCGCCGGGACATGCCCGTCTTGCAATATAACCTGAGGTGAATTTAGCTACCTGAGATATCTGAGGTAGCCCATGCCGATCACCCAAGCCGAACTCGAAGCCGTCGTCGCCGAACTCGCCCGTCGGCCCGGCCACGAGAAGGTGCGGGCGTTGCTGCACCGCCTGCTCACGGGCGCGCTCGGAGCCCGCAGCGAGCAGATCGCCTTCGAACAGGCGCTCCCCGAGGTGCGTGGCCGGGTCGATGCCCTCCTCGGCCGCACCCTCATCGAGATCAAGGCCGACCTGCGCCGCGAGTCGGCGGCGGCGGAGGCGCAGCTCGCCCGCTACCTGCCGGAGCGCGAGGCGGCGACCGGCCAGCGCTATGTCGGCCTCGCCACCGACGGGGCGCGCTTCGTGGCCTACGAGATGCGCGCCGGCGCCCTCGTGCCGCTCGGCGCCTGCGACGCGCGCGCCGCCGAGCCCCGCGACCTCACGGCGTGGCTGGAGGGCGTGATCGCGGTGCGCGACTGGCTGCCGGCGGACGCCCCCGGCATCACGAACGAGCTCGGGCGGCGCAGCGTCGCCTTCGCGCGCACCCACGCGCTGCTGCGGACCGCCTGGGCCGCGGTGGCGGGCGATCCCGAGGCGGCGCTCAAGCGCCAGCTCTGGGAGCGGCATCTCGGCTTCGTCTACGGCAAGGCGGTGGGCGGCGACGACCTCTGGCTGCAGCACACCTACCTGGTGATCCTCGCCAAGGCGATCGCGGCCGGGGCGATGCGCATCCACGGCCGCTCGCCCGAGGATCTCCTCGACGGGCGCGCCTTCCGGGATGCCGGGGTGCACGGCGCCGTGGAGGAGGATTTCTTCGGCTGGATCCTGGGCGCGCCGGAGGGGCCCGCGATCGTCGCGAGCCTCGCCGGCCACGCCGCCCGCTTCGATCTCGGCAGCGTGGACGTCGATCTGCTGAAGGTGCTCTACGAATCGCTGATCGACCCGGAGCAGCGCCACGACCTGGGCGAGTACTACACGCCCGACTGGCTCGCCCGGAAGGTGGTGCGCCGTGCCCTCGACGCTCCGGCCGCGCAGAGCTGCCTCGACCCCGCCTGCGGCTCAGGGAGCTTCCTGTTCCACGCGGTGCGGCTGAAGCGCGAGGCGCTGGCCGCGGCCGGGATGCCGGCCGGCGCCGTGGCGGCCGCCTGCTGCGCCACGGTCACCGGCTTCGACGTGCACCCGGTCGCGGTGATCTTCGCCCGCGTCACCTACCTGCTGGCGCTGGGCGAATCCCTGCTCGCGCGCGAGGACGCCATCTCGCTGCCGGTCTATCTCGGCGACGCGCTGCAGTGGAACGTCCGGCGCGACGCGGTCGAGCAGGACCTCGTCGTCGTCGCGCCGCCGCCGCCGGGATCGCGGCGGACCGGCGGCTCGGTGCTGCGCTTCCCGCTCGGGCTCTGCGCCGACCCCGCCCTGTTCGACGCGGTCGTCGCCGCGCTCCACGACGCGAGCGAGGCGGGCCGCGACGCCGACGCGTTCCTCGGCGGCCTCGCGGCCCTCGGGGTGCCGGCCGAGCACCGGGGGACGCTGCGGGCGACCTACCTCACCTACGACCGGCTCAGGCGCGCCGGCCGCGACCATGTCTGGGGCTTCGTCGCGCGCAACCTCAGCCGACCGGTCGCCCTCTCGGACGGGGCGCGGGTCGATGTGGTGCTGGGCAACCCGCCCTGGCTCGCCTACCGCTACATGTCCGAGGACATGCAGGAGCGCTTCCGCGAGACGGCGCGCCGCCTCGGCGTCTGGGTCGGGGCGGACGAGGCGCGCCTCGTCACGCAGACCGACCTCTCCGGGCTGTTCCTGGTGCGCTGCGCCGAACTCTACGCGCGGCCGGCCGGCCCGCGGCGCCGGGGCGGGCGCCTCGCCATGGTTCTGCCGATGGCCGCCCTCAGCCGCGGCCAGTACCGCGCCTTCCGCACCGGCGACTGGACGGGTGTGCGCGCCGCCTTCACGGAGGCCTGGATGCTCGACAACCAGGCCGTGGCGCCGCTCTTCCGGGTGCCGACCTGCGTGCTGTTCGCCGAGGTCGCCGAGCGGGCGCGACCGACGCCGGAGCGGGTCACCGCCTTCGCGGGCCACCTGCCCTTCAAGGACGCGCCCGAAGAGCTGGCGGACCGCCACGTCACCGCGGGCCCTGCCGCCGCGCCGCGCGCAGTCGATTTCGCGGCGGCCTCGCCCTACCGGGACCGGTTCCGCCAGGGCGCGACGCTGGTGCCGCGGATGCTCTGCCTCGTCGAGCGCCGCGACGGGGGACGCCTCGGCGCCAGCCAGGCGGCGCCGGCCGTGCGCAGCCGGCGCTCGAACCTCGAGGATCCGCGCTATCGCGCCCTCGACGCGCTGGAGGGTGCGGTCGAGCGCCGCTTCCTGCGGCCGGTCCACCTCGGCGAGTCGATCGCGCCGTTCCGGGTGCTGCAGCCGTTCGAGGGGATCGTCCCCATCGACGAGGCCGGCACGGTGCTCGACGCGCGCCAGGCGGGCAATCGCGGCTTCGGCCGGCTCGCCGACTGGATGGAGCGGGCGGACGGCATCTGGCAGCGCACCAGCGCCGGCCGGATGACGCTGAGCCAGCGCTGGAACTTCCACAACGGCCTCGCGAACCAGTTCCCGACCCGGTGCCTGCGCGTGGTATTCTCGAAATCCGGCCAGCGCCCGGCGGCCTGCATCGTCACCGACGAGACCGCCATCATCGATCACGTCCTCTACTGGGCGGATGTCGCGGTTGGCATCGAGGCCCACTACCTGCTGGCCGTCCTCAACAGCGATACGGTCCGTCGCCGGATCGTTCATCTCCAGGCCCGCGGGGAGCAGGGCGCGCGGCATTTCGACAAGCTGATGTTCACCCTGCCGATCCCGCTCTTCGATGGGCGGATCCAGCTCCACGCGGATCTTGCCGCCGCTGCGGCCGAGGCCGAGCGGGTGGCAGGCGCGGTGCCGATCGAGCCCGGCACACCGTTCCAGCGCGCGCGGCGGGCGATCCGCGCGGCGTTGGCGGCGGACGGCATCGCCGCCCGGATGGACGCGCTGGTGGCGGATCTGCTCGGGCCGGATCCGTTCGCGCCGGAGGCTGCGCCGGCGGAGCCCGAACTGGAGGAGGCCTGAGGCTTGTCCCGGGTCCGCTCACCAGTCGCGGTGACGACGCCGCTGCGGCGCCCGCTCGATCCGTTCGCGGACCGGCCGGTCGTAGACGCCGCGGCCGGTCCGCGCCCGGTAGGCGGCGCCCGCATAGTCGCCCGGCGTCGGCGGCGTACCGGGCTGTGAGAAGCTGGTCTCGGGCCGGTAGGCCGGCCCCCAGCCGATCGCGTCCTCGCCCGCCGGGTCGCGGCCGGGCAGGCCGGTGGCGAAGCCGACGCCCTGCGCACAGGCCGCGGCGGGGACGAGGACGGCGAGCGCGGCCGAGGCCGCGAGGCGGCGGAATGGCGGACGTGCGGAAGGTCGCATCGGTGCTGAATGTCCTGCTGCGGGCCAACTGCCGGCCCCGATGAAACGGCAACCGGCAGCATTACCGCGCAGTTTCGCCTCAGCGCCCGGCGGGCTGCGCCTGACCCGTGGCCTCGCTGTCCTGGCGCGCCTGCTTGTTGGCGCGGTGGCGGCCGACCGCGCAGCCGGCGGCGGCCCCGAGGAGACCGTGATGGCCGGCATAGTGGCCGGCGACGCCGCCGACCACGGCGCCCTTGATGCAGCCCTTGGCCTCGGCGGCCCCGGTCCAGGCGAGGGCCGTGAGTGCGAGGGCGCCGACGAGGATGCGCGTCATCATGATGTTCTCCTACCTATCGTGGCACGAAGAACGGCCTGCCGTAATCCCGCGTTCCGGGCTCGCGCAGGTGTGAAGCACCCGCCCAGGACGGCGCGCAGGCGTCCGCGCCGAGCCATGCCCGCGGCGCGGCGGCGGACGCTGGCGCCGGGGCCTCGCGGGCGCCATCTAGGCGGCGCATGGACACGCCCCTCTTCGACACAGCCCTCGCCCGCCGCCGCCTCGCCCGGGCGCGCGCAGGCGGCTACGCCGACTTCCTGCTCGCCCGCGCGGCGGAGGATCTCGACGACCGGCTGGACACGGTCCTGCGGAGCTTTTCCAGCGCGCTCGATCTCGGCACGCCGACCCCGGCCGCGGCGCGGATCCTCGCCCGGCGCGTCGACGGCGGCCGGATCCTGCGCCTCGCACCGCTGCCGGAAGCGCCCGAACCCGGCATCGCGGGCGCCGTCGCCGATCCGGAGGCGCTGCCCTTGGCGGGGGCCAGCCTCGACCTCGCGGTGTCGTTGCTCGCCCTCCAGGGGGTGAACGACCTGCCCGGCACCCTGGTGCAGTTGCGGCGCGCCCTGAAGCCCGACGGGCTGTTCCTCGGCTGCCTGCTCGGCGGGGCGACGCTGACGGAGCTGCGCCAGAGCTTCGCCGCGGCCGAGAGCGAGATGGAGGGCGGCATCAGCCCCCGCGTCGCCCCGTTCGCGGCGGTGCGCGAGGTCGGCGGCCTGCTGCAGCGGGCGGGTTTCGCCCTGCCGGTGGTGGACAGCGAGACGGTGACCGTGCGCTACGCCGACCCGTTCGGGCTGATGCGCGACCTGCGGGCCATGGGGCTGACCAACGCGCTCGGCGAGCGCCGACGCACGCCCCTGCGGCGCGACACCCTGCTGCGGGCGGCCGAGATCTACGCGACGCGCTTCGCCGACCCGGACGGCCGGGTGCGGGCGACCTTCGAGCTGCTCTGGCTCTCCGGCTGGGCCCCGCACGAGAGCCAGCAGAAGCCTCTGCGGCCGGGAAGCGCCCAGGCGCGGCTCGCCGACGCGCTCGGCACGCAGGAGATCACACCCGAGACCATGCCCGACGAGAGGAGCACGCGATGAAGCAGCCCGGCCCGGACCACCCGATCGCCATCCTGCCGCATCCGGGCCGCATCCGGGTCGTGCTGAACGGCGCGGTCGTGGCCGAGACGCGCGCCGCCCTGAGCCTGCAGGAGGGCGGCTACCTGCCGGTGCTCTACATTCCGCGGGCCGACGCGCGGCTGGAGCACTTCACGCCCTCGGCCCGGCGCAGCCACTGCCCCTACAAGGGCGATGCGAGCTACTACGACCTGCGGGCCGGCGACGCGCAGCGCGGCGACGCGGTCTGGAGCTACGAGGACCCGTTCCCCGCCGTGGCGGCGATCCGCGGTCATCTGGCCTTCTACCCGGACCGGGTCGATGCGATCGAGCAGGACTGAGGCGGCCGCCCCGCGGGCTCAGCCGCCCTCGACCAGATCCCAGAAGCCGTACTTGCGCCCGTGCCGGCGCCTCAGCCCGGCCCGGTACTCCGCCGGGTCCGGCTCCGCGCCGCCGAGATCGGCGCGCTCGGCGAGCTGGTCGAGTTCCGAGAAGTAGGCGGCGGCGTGCGTGTAGGCCTGGCTGCGCCCGCGACCCAGGATGTCGTCGATGAGCGCCCGGTAGAGGATCGTCGCGGCCAGCGGATGAGCCTGCGCCAGGGCGTCGGCGGCCGGGGCCAGGATGGTGTAGCGCTCGCCCTCCCAGATCCCGGGCCGTCCGGTCACAAGCCGGGCCGCCCGGTCGAGGTCCGGCCAGCGCACCAGGAAGCCGAGCGCGCGGTGCGGGTCGGGAAAGGCTTCCACGACCGCGAAGGCGCGCCGCAGGGCCTCGTCGTCCTCGAAATCCGGCAGCTTGGTGAGGTAGGCCCGCAGCATCTCGGCGTCGAGGCGCGCCGCGAAGCCCCGCCAGCGCAGGTCCTGCGCCTCCGCGTCCCGCCCGAGCGCGTCGAGCGCCCGGATCTCCAGAACCGCCCGCTCGCGCTCCATTGCCGTCTCGTCGAGGCCTGCGATCAGGTCGGCGCGGGTGAGCGGCTGGGGGGTCTCCCGGCGCAGCCAGTCGAGCGCCTCCGCGGGACGGTCGGCCCGGAGCAGGCGCGTCGCGATGTCGAGCCGGTCCGGCGAGCCCGGCATCGCCTCCAGCTCGAAGGCGATGAAGGCATCGACGTCGCCGCGGCGCTCGGCGATGTCCTGGCGCAGGCGCAGCAGCACGAGCCGCCGGAGCCTCTGCAGCATCTCCGTCTCGCGGCGGCCCGTCCTCGTGCCCGGCTCCGCCGCCAGCCCCGCCACCTCTGCGTCCAGCGGCGCCAGCGCCTCGGGATCGAGCCGCCCGACCAATCCGCGCAGGAGCACGGTGAGCGCGCCGGTCGGATCGGCGAGCACACGCGGGAGCAACCCGCTCGCGAAGCGCGCGGCCGTCCCGGAGGGCAGCGCGGCGCCGATCTCGACGGCCGCCTCCGCGGCCCGGTCGTAGACACCCTGCACGGTGCCGGCCCCGTCATCGACCCGGGCGAACACGCTCTCGGCGCCGCCGAGGAAGCGCAGGAGCCGCTCCAGGGCGGCCTCGCCGTCGAGCGGGCGCAGTTCGTTCAGGATCACCGACACGGTGGCGTCGAGGTCGAGCGCGAAGGCGCGGCGCTTCTGCCAATCGATGTAGCCGCGCGCGCCTTCCAGAGCGGCGAGCCTGCGATCGACGATCCGCGCGACGGCGTCCGGCCCCTGCCGGGCGGCGAGCGCCGCGCTCACCAGCTTGCGGAAGGCCGGGTTGCGCCGGGTCTCGTCGAGGACGAGGCCGATCAGCCGGTCCCGATCGAGGGCGGCCAGGGTCTCGACCGATGGCGTGGTGCGCCGCGCGCCCTTGGGAAGACGCGTCGGCGCGGGCGCGGACCTCGCCGAAGCCTCGGGCGCCGGGCCGTCCGATTCCGGGGCGGCCTCCGTCTCCGCCGCCCGAGCCTTTCGACGCGCCATCGTGCTCCGAAGCCTCCCCGGTCCGTCGTCAGCCCTCGACCTTCGTCACCGGGCGGTCGTTGCCGCGCGCGGTCTCGTCGTGCCAGCCGCCCGCCCCATCCTGGTAGCGGATGCCCTCGGTCGAGCCCGGCACCTGCTGCTCGGCCGCGGCGGCCTGTGCCGCCTGCAGCGCCGCGTCCCGGCTCGGAAAGGTCTCGGAGAACACGTCGCCGACCTTGTAGGCGAAGCCGCCGTCGTGCTCGACGATGTGGTAGGTCACCTCGGTCATGAATGCTCCTCGACGCGTGTCATCGTTGGAGCGCGAACACGGGAGATCCGGGGGCGGTTCCTCAGTGGCGGGTCGGCGGGCCGTCGGCGAAGCGCGCGGCGGCGGCCTCGCAGCCCGCGATGAGCGAGCCGCGGACGTCGTCGGCGGCGTAGCCGACGCCGTCCGGGAAGGCGAGGCTGCGCAAAGCGTCGTCCGCGACGCGCCGGATATGGGCGACCCAAGCCCCGTCCACGCGCTCGAAGCGGACCTCGTACGCCTCGCCGTCCTGCTCGAACCGGTGCGGTTCCATGGGCGCTCACCCTACTGGCGTCACGATTGCGGTCTCAGGAGGCGCGCATGCGCATCCTGCTCTCCCTCACGATCCTGACCGCCTCCACCCTCGGCCTCGCCGCGCCGGCGGCGCGGGCGCAAGGGGTGCCGCGGAATCCCTTCGCCTCGAACTACCCCTCCGAGCCGCCCCCGCCGCACCTCGTGGAACGGCGCGAGCGCCGGGTGGTGCGGGCGCGCCGGCCGCGCGGCGGAGCCCCCGCCGAGCCCGGATTCCTGCCGCCCGGCCGCATCCCGTACTGAGCGCCTCAGGCGTCGCCGACGACGCCGGCCTCGTCCTGGGCCTGGAGCACGTCGGGCCGCGGCATCGAGATGATGTTGTAGCCCGAATCCACGAAGTGGATCTCGCCGGTCACGCCGCCCGAGAGGCTGGAGAGCAGGTAGAGGGCCGAGCCGCCGACGTCGTCCAGGCTCACGGTGCGCCGGAGCGGCGCGTGCGCCTTCTGGTGGTTGAACATCAGCCGGGCATCCGCGATGCCGGCGCCCGCGAGCGTGCGCATCGGGCCCGCCGAGAGCGCGTTGACGCGGATGCCGTCCGGGCCGAGATCGGAGGCGAGGTAGCGCACGGACGCCTCGAGCGCCGCTTTGGCGACCCCCATCACGTTGTAGTTCGGCATGACCCGGGTCGAGCCGCCGTAGGTGAGCGTGAGGAGCGAGCCGCCGTTCCGCATGCGCCGGGCCGCCCGCTGGGCGATCTCCGTGAAGGAGAAGCACGAGATCGTCATGGTGCGCACGAAGTTGTCGCGCGTGGTGACGTCGAGGTAGCGGCCCTTGAGCTGCGCCTTGTCGGAGAAGCCGATGGCGTGGACCACGAAGTCGAGCCCGCCGTCGAAGGCCGCGTCGAGGCGGTCGAAGGCGGCGTCCACCGAGGCCAGATCCTCCACGTCGCAGGGGATCACCACATCGGAATCGAGCTTGGCGGCGAGCGGGCCGACGCGGCGACCGAGCGCCTCGCCCTGGTAGGTGAAGGCGAGGCGGGCGCCGTGCTGGTGGAGCATCCGGGCGATGCCCCAGGCGATCGAGTGATCGTTGGCAACGCCCATGATCAGGCCGCGCTTGCCCGCCATCAATCCCGTCATGCGATCCGCTCGTCCCTGGTGCCGCATCGGCCCCCGAAGGGGCGCCGTAGAGGGGCCGAGCCATAGCGCGCCGGTCCTCGCGCTGTCCAATGGGCTGGGGCGAGGCGGCCCCGACCATCACCGGCGCTTTCCCGGACGCCCGGAGTGTCAGCGGAGGGTGATCCGGGATCCAGCGCAAGGAGACGCGAAGCGTCCGAACACAATGGCGGTGCTGGAGATCGAGCCGCTTCGCGGCACTTCCCCTGCTGGATCCCGGATCACCTTCCACTCCGTTCCAGGCGTCCGGGAAAGGGGAGCTTCATCCGCCGGGGACCCGGCGTGGCCGCTCAGAAGTAGCCGCGGGTGTCCTCGCGCGCCGCCTCGATCAGGCGCTGGCGGACGAAGACCATGGCGGCGCCCGCGAAAACGAGCCCGCCCAATGTGGCAACGAGGAAGGGGACCACGCGCTGTCTCCCGCAGAGGTGCGAGGACAGCGTTTACGGAACAGAAACGTTCCGGGCCAGCATTATTCCGCCGATGGCCGAAGGGTCGCGGCCTCAGGCGTCGACGTGCTTCAGCACCAGCGTCGCGTTGGTGCCGCCGAAGCCGAAGGAGTTCGAGAGGACGTGGCCGAGCTTCGCGTCGTCCCGCCGCTGGCGCAGGATCGGCATGTCGGCGAAGGCCGGGTCGAGCTCGTCGATGTGGGCGCTCTCGCAGATGAAGCCGTTGTTCATCATCAGCAGTGAGTAGATCGCCTCCTGGACGCCCGTGGCGCCCAGCGAGTGGCCGGTGAGCGACTTCGTCGCCGCGATCGGCGGGCAGGCCTCGCCGCGGCCGAAGACCTCGCGGATCGCCTCGATCTCCTTGTCGTCGCCGACCGGCGTCGAGGTGGCGTGCGGGTTGATGTAGTCGATCCTGGCGCCCTTCAGGCCCGAGATCGCCTGCTGCATGCAGCGGACCGCGCCCTCGCCGGAGGGGGCAACCATATCGTGCCCGTCCGAGGTCGCGCCGTAGCCCGCGACCTCGCCGTAGATACGGGCGCCGCGGGCCTTCGCGTGCTCGTACTCCTCCAGCACCAGAACGCCGGCACCGCCCGCGATCACGAATCCGTCGCGGCCCGCATCGTAGGCGCGGGACGCCCGGGCCGGGGTGTCGTTGTACTTCGCGGACATCGCCCCCATGGCGTCGAACAGGACCGAGAGGGTCCAGTCGAGCTCCTCGCAGCCGCCCGCGAAGATCACGTCCTGGCGGCCGGCCTGGATGATCTCGGCGGCGTTGCCGATGCAGTGGTTCGACGTCGCGCAGGCGGAAGAGATCGAGTAGTTCACGCCGCGAATCTTGAACCACGTCGCGAGCGTCGCGGACGCCGTCGAGGACATGGCCTTGGGCACCGCGAAGGGCCCGACGCGCTTGGGCCCCTTCTCGGTCGCGATCGCGGCCGATTCGACGATGGTGCGGGTCGAAGGGCCGCCCGAGCCCATGATGATGCCGGTGCGGTCGTTCGAGACGTCGCCGGCCTCGAGGCCCGCGTCCTGGATCGCCTGCTCCATGGCGACGTGGTTCCAGGCGGTGCCGCCGCCGTGGAAGCGCATGGCGCGCCGATCGACCACGCCCTCGGGATCGAGGCTCGGGGCGCCCGAAACCTGGCTGCGGAAGCCGTGGGCCGCCTGCGACGCGTCGCGCGCGATGCCCGAGCGCGCCTCGCGTAAGGAGGCGAGGACTTCCTGCGTGTTGTTGCCGATGGACGAGACGATGCCCATCCCGGTGATGACGACACGGCGCATGGAAAAAACTGTCTCCGCGGCGGGCCGTGGACCCGCGCTCTCCCGGTCAGCTAGGACGAAGCCCGCCCGTTCGCAACTGCCGGGGCAACGGCCGGGAGCGCGCGTCCGCTCCCGGCCGGCAGCCCCGCGAGCGAAAAATCAGCTCTGGAACAGCGCGACGCGCAGATCCTGCGCCTCGTAGATGCGCTTGCCGTCGGCCTCCAGCCAACCGTCGGCGATGCCCAGCACCAGCTTGCCCTGGCGCACGCGCTTGAGATCGACCCCGTAGACGACTTGGCGGACGGTCGGCAGCACCTGATCGGTGAACTTCACCTCGCCGACGCCGAGCGCCCGGCCGCGGCCCGGCGAGCCGAGCCAGCCGAGATGGAAGCCGACGAGCTGCCAGAGCGCGTCGAGGCCGAGGCAGCCCGGCATCACCGGGTCGCCCTTGAAGTGGCAGGGGAAGAACCAGAGGTCGGGACGGATGTCGAACTCGGCCCGGACCAGACCCTTGCCGTAGGCGCCGCCCTCGCTGCCGATCTCGGTGATGCGGTCGAACATCAGCATCGGCGGCAGCGGGAGCTGGGCGTTGCCGGCCCCGAACAGCTCGCCGCGCCCGCAGGCCAGCAGGTCCTCGTAGGTGTAGCTCGACGCGCGGGCTCTCGCCTCGGATGCGGTCTGGGGCGCGTTGGTGTCGGAGGACATGGGGGCGTTTCGGTTCCCTGATCGATCGCGGTCGCTCGGCCGCGGCGCCCGGGGCGGGCGCCGCCGAAGACCCGGCGGGCGGGTCCGGCATTCGGCGCCTCGTTAACACGGGCCCGGGCGCCTTCAAAGTTTCGCCCGTCCGCGGCCGCGTCCCGGACTCGGGTTGCGGCTGCGGCTGCGGTTCCGTATAATCCTCGATCAAATCTACATGTATTCCAGAGAGCATCCCGTCCGCCGATGTCCGAGCTGCTGCCCCTGCAGGCCGTCCTGAACGGCCGGACCACCCCGCTCTCCGCGGAGGCGTCCGCCGCCGGCCGCCGCGGCTGCCCGCTCTCGGACCTGCGCGACCGCCTGCGCCGCGCCGGCCTGCGCCCGACCCGCCAGCGCCTCTCGCTCGGCTGGCTGCTCTTCGGCCGCGGCGACCGCCACCTCACGGCCGAGATGCTCTACGACGAGGCGATGCGCGCCAAGGTGCCGGTCTCGCTCGCCACCGTCTACAACACGCTGCACCAGTTCACGGAAGCCGGCCTGCTGCGCCAGCTCGCGCTGGACGGGTCGAAGGCCTATTTCGACACGAACCCGACCGAGCACCACCACTTCTACCTCGAGGACGAGGCCAAGGTGATGGACATGCCCGATTGCGGCATCACCGTCGATTCGCTGCCCGAGGCGCCCGAGGGCATGGAGATCGCGGGGGTCGAGGTCATCGTGCGCCTGCGCCGCCGCGCCGGGGCGCGCCGCCAGGGCTGAGCGCGAGGCGCACGGATTTTTCGGAGAGGCCCGGGCGATCCCCGGGCCTTTCTCGTTCCGGAAGCCTACTCGACCCGCTCGTTGGGATAGACGCCCCAGAGGCGGTTCTGCCGGATGTAGCCGTCCACGTCGCCGCGCTTGCCCGGCAGGGGCACGACGAGGCGGCACCACGTCCCGGTGCAGCTCTTGACGCTGCCGATCACCCCGGCCTCCAGCCGCGCCTCGTCGCGGGCGTCGTCGGCGGCGCTGGCCCGCAGCGGCACCGCGTTGCGGTCGCTCTTCGGCGCCGTGACCAGGGCAGTGCGGCGGCCCGACAGCAGCGAGTGCAGCACCCATCCCTCGGTGCCCTCCGAATCGCGGATCCGCCGCCAGGTCTCGAACTCGCCGACGATCTCCACCGGCAGACCCGCCCGCTGGAACACCCAGAGGGTGCGGTGGTCCTTGGAGGGCCCCTCGCGCAGGTTGACCCGGTCCGTCTTCAGGCTGGCGTAGCGGGGCAGCGGCAGCTTCGTGACTGGGCCGAGCGCGGTCTCGGGCGTCGGGGCCGCGGGCGCGGCGAGAGCCGGCGCGACCGGAGCCGGCCCGGCGAGCAGCAGGACCGCGCCCGCCAGGAGCGTTCGGGCAATGCGCATCGTGCGGTCTCCCATCCTGTCGCCGGCTCCTGCCGGCCTTTGCCTGTGCGTCGCCGGCGGCCGCCCGGATTGTGTTCCGCCCTCGCTCTGGTAAGGAGGCCGGAGGCCCGAAACCCGCCCGTCGACGGCCCCGCACGACGCCCGATCGTACTGGCGGAGTTCGGTTAACGGACGCTTGCGCCCACCGGAACCCGGCGGGCCCGCACCGCGTCGAGGGGGCGGACAAGAGGCCGGACCATGCGCCCTGGCGCGAGGGAGGACAGATGACGTCGAAGCGCAAGCCGCTCGTGGTGGTGACGCGGCGCCTGCCGGACGCCGTCGAGACGCGCATGCGCGAACTCTTCGACGTGCGCCTCAACGCCGACGACCAGCCCATGGGCCCCGAGCAGCTAGCCGCAGCCCTGCGCGAGGCCGACGTGCTGGTGCCGACCGTGACCGACGAGATCGATTCGGGCCTCCTCGCCCAGGCCGGGCCGAACCTCAGGCTCATCGCCAATTTCGGCAACGGCGTCGATCACATCGACGTGGGCGTGGCGCTGGAGCGCGGCATCACCGTCACCAACACGCCGGGCGTGCTTACCGAGGACACCGCCGACATGACGATGGCGCTGATCCTCGCGGTCGCCCGCCGCGTGACGGAGGGCGCGCGCATCATCCCGGACGACGAGTGGAACACCGGCTGGTCGCCGACCTGGATGCTCGGTCGCCGCATTACAGGCAAGCGTCTCGGTATCGTCGGGATGGGCCGGATCGGCCAGGCGCTCGCCCGCCGCGCCCGCGCCTTCGGCCTGCAGATCCACTACCACAACCGCCGCCGCGTCCCGGCCGCGATCGAGAGCGCGCTCGACGCGACCTATTGGGAATCCCTCGACCAGATGCTGGCGCGGGTCGATATCGTCTCGGTGAACTGCCCGCACACGCCGGCCACCTACCACCTGCTCTCGGCCCGCCGCCTCAAGCTCCTGAAGCGCGAGGCGATCGTGGTGAACACCGCCCGCGGCGAGGTGATCGACGAGAACGCGCTGGCCCGTCTCATCGAGGCAGGCGACGTCTCGGGGGCCGGCCTGGACGTGTTCGAGCAGGAGCCCGCGGTGAGCCCGCGCCTCGTCAAGCTCGCCCGGACCGGCAAGGTGGTGCTGCTGCCCCACATGGGCTCGGCCACCCACGAGAGCCGCATGGACATGGGCGAGAAGGTCATCATCAACATCAAGACCTTCATGGACGGCCACCGCCCGCCGGACCGCGTGCTGCCGAGCATGCTCTGAGGGCTTAGGGCGCGCGCCTCACGCCGCCCCGTTGCTCAGCCGCGCCGCCACCGCCTCGGCGGCGCGGGTCCCTTCCTCGTAGGCGCCACCCGCCGTGCCCCATTGCAGGCGCGAGAGCGCCTCGCCCGCGAACCAGATCCGGTCACCCACCGGCGCCTGCAGCGCCTGTCTGGCCCCCGCATGCCCCGGCGGCACCACCGCCCAGGAGCCGCGCGACCAGGGATCGTGCCGCCACGCGCTGACCGCCGGGATCGTGAGGTCGCGGAGGGCTCGCGCCCCGAAATGCTCGGCCATCACCGCGCGGACGTGGCGGCGCGCCCGGTCGGCATCGCCGTCGACGGCGTCGATCGCGGCGGCGTCGCGGATGTCGAGTTCGTAGAAGTGGAACGGCGTGCCGTCGATCCGGGCGAGGAGCCCCGAGGGCACCTGTCGCCCGCCCGCCATCGCGACGAGCCGGTCGGCGCCCCGGAACGGGCTCGAGGGCCAGTGCAGCACCGCGTGCTCGTAGATGCCGCGGCTGAACCCGTCGATCGCGGCGCGCACCGGCCCCGGCAGGGCCGGCGTGAAGCGCAGGCTCTCCCACAGCACCATGACGGGCACCGTGACGACGACCGCGCGGGCTCGTAGCGGCCCCTGCGGCGTCGTCACCGTCACGCCCGCCCCCGTCCAGTCGATGCCGGTGACCGGCCGCCCGAGGGCGATCGGCAGGCCCTGCGCCAGCCGGGCCAGATAGGCGCCGTAGCCGCCGGCGAGGAAGAAGTTGTCGCCGTACTCCAGGCTCGGGAAATCGTGCAGCGAGACCTCGGTGAGCGGCCGGCCCGAGACCAGCCCGTGCACCTGCGCCACCCGGGCGCCCCAGGGGCCGAGAGCGGGCGGCAGCGCGGTCGAGGCCGCGCGGTCGGGCCCTTCCCCGGCGGCGCCCCGCGTCATGGCCCGGTCGGCCCGGTCGAAGGCGCGGGCGGAGGCCTGCCTCTCGGCCGGCCGGCCGGGCCGGCCCGAGACCCAGGCATGCCCGTCCTGCGGCGCGCGCCGGAGCGGCTCGCCGCGGGCGTGGCCGAGCCGGACCAGCGGGTTGATCGGCCCGGCATGGAGCCAGTGCGCGCCGAGATCGACGGCATGACCGCGCAAGGTGGTGGTGAAGGCGCGTCCCCCGACACGGTCGCGCGCCTCCAGCACCGCGACCGCGATCCCGCGCGCCGCGAGCGCCCGGGCCGCCGCGATGCCGGCGGCACCCGCGCCGACCACGATCACCGCCGGATCGTCGGGCAGCGGTGCGAGGCGGGGCGCGAGGCTCGGACGGTGATGGGCGTGGGCCGGCGTGCCGGTGGGGCTCATGCGGTGTTGCCTGTCGGACTCGGACGAGGGCTCATCTGGTGCCCGGGGCCCGGGGGTGAAGCCTTGCGGCTGGCTCGTCGGCGCCCCACACCTGCCGGGCGCCGAGGCTGCGGCGCGGACGAGTCGAACCCGGCATGCTGATCCAGTCCGCCCTCGCGGCACTCCGCCAGACCCTGTCGCCGCCGCTGCGGGCGATCCTATGGAAGTCGCTCGGGCTGACGCTCGGCCTCCTCGTCCTGGTCTGGTTCGGGCTGACGCGGTTGATCCAGTGGTTCCAGGCGAGCCACCACATCTCGGAGCAGTACCCGCTCCTCGACACGCTGGCCTATTTCCTGGCCGGGTTCGGGCTCTTCGTGGCGCTCGCCTACGTGATGCCCGCGGTCTCGATCCTGGTGGCGGGCTTCTTCCTCGACGACGCGGCCGAGATCGTCGAGCGCACCGACTTCCCCGACGAGCCGCCGGGCCGGGCCCTGCCCTTTGGGATCGCGATGCTCTACGCGGCGCGCTTCGCGGGGCTGACGCTCATCGTCAACGTCGGCGCGCTGATCATCTTCTTCGTGCCGGTGGTGGGCATCGCGGCCTTCTTCGCGGCGAACGCCTACCTGCTCTCGCGCGAGTATTTCGAGATGGCCGCCGCCCGCTTCCGGCCGTTGCCGGAGGCGGCGGCGATGCGGCGGGACTACGCCACGACCACGCTCGCGGCGGGCTGCCTGCTCGCCGGGATGATGGTGGTGCCGGTCCTCAACCTCGTGACGCCGCTCTTCGGCATCGCCCTGATGGTGCACGTCCACAAGCGCCTCGCCCGGCGGCTTCCCGCCCCGGCGCCGACGCCGCGCCTGCGCTGATCCGCACACGCCTCCTCCCGTTTCCGGGGCACGGTCGCCGCGCTGGCCTCGCACTTCGACCGTGCGTCCCGCATATCCCCACAGACCGGCACGGCGAGGGATGCCGGGTGAGGCGTGAGGCGCGCGGATCGCGGGCCTAGCGCCTGGAGCCCCAGCGGGCGCCCTTGTTGCCGGGTGCGCCGCCGGGATCGGCGGCGAGCGCCGGGCCGGAGGCGCGCTCGGGCCGGTGCTGCGAGCCCGGATCGAGCGGCTTGTTGGTGAGGAGATCAGGCACCTCGGCGAGCGCCTCGGAGCCGCGGCCGGTCGAGAACTGCCCGGCTTTGCGGAAGGTCCAGAGGTAGCCCGGCACCACGGCCTCGGCGGCGGTCGGCTGGATGCCGAGCGCCTCGATGGTGCGCCCCTCGGCCTTTGCCGCCTCGGAGACCACGTTGTCGTGCTGGAGTTGCATGACTTGGTCGCGGGTGAGCTTCAGGTCGGCGGGCAGCAGGCCGAGAGTCAGGGTGTCGGCGATCTCGAGGAAGCCCGCCTGGAGCCGGGCGAGCGGCAGCGGCAGGTCGATCACCAGGCGCTTGCGGCGGATCACGTCCAGCATGTAGCGCACGAGATGCTCCAGCGTCGCGACCTCGGGGCCGCCGAGCTCGTACACCTTGCCCGCCGGGACCCGGCCGTCGACCGCCCGGGCGATCGCCTCGGCGACGTCGCCCACGAAGACCGGCTGGAACCGGCTGCCGGCGCCCGCGAGCGGCAGCACCGGCAGGGCGCGGGCGAGACCCGCGAAGCGGTTGAAGAAGCTGTCGCCGGGGCCGAACACCAGCGAGGGGCGAAACACGACCGCGTCGGGCACCGCCCGGAACACGGCCGCTTCGCCCTCGGCCTTCGTGCGGGCATAGGCCGTGTCGGCGCCCGCCTCGGCACCGATCGCCGAGACGTGGATCATCCGGGCGCCCTCGGCGGCGGCGGCGCGGGCGATCAGGCCCGGCCCCTCGGCCTGCAGGCGGTGGAAGCTCTGAGCCCCGCTCTCCTGCAGGATGCCCACGAGGTTGATCACCACGTCGGAGCCTGCGACCGCGCGGGCGACCGAGTCGGGGTAGCGCAGGTTCGCCTGGACGGCGACGATCTGGCCGACCTTGCCGAGGGGTTGCAGGAACAGGGCGAGGTCGGGCCGGCGCACCGCCACGCGGATGCGGTAGCCGCGCTTGGCCAGCGCCCGGACCACGTGCCGCCCGACGAAGCCCGAGCCGCCGAAGATCGTCACGAGCTGCGAGGCCGGCCGCACCGGACCGGAATGCGCCGCCGGGCTGTCGGACGATGGGGTGGACTGTGTGGTTGGGCCGGTCATCGCCTGCTGATCTCGCATCCTCGTGGCGGCGCCCGCGCGCGCCGTCGGGCTTGTCGGTGCCGCTACTTATCGCAATTCTGGGTCGAGGGGAGCCGGGTCCTGCGCGCAATCGTGACAGGGCCTGCCGCAAACGAGCCTGGACGGCCGTACCGCGGCACGGATGCGCGGCATCGGCTCAGCGCGTGCCGGGCCCGGGACCCGGGATCGCCGGACCGGGAAGCTGCGGGCCTGCCCGGCGCCCCTCCGCCGCGCGGCGTCCGTGGTGCGCTGCCGCCGACCAGGCTCGAGACGGCGCGGCGACCGAGCCCTCGCGGCGGCATCGAGCGAACCTCCGCGGATCCCGAGCTCCGTCCGCGCGCCGAAGCATACCCCTGATGAGATTCGGCCTAGCTCGCAAGAGAGGCTGCCTCCACGACGCACCATGGAAGAATAACTGCAGCAAAACTGCAAAACCCCTTCACTTCAGCCACCGCAGGAAAGGTCTCTGCAATGAATCATGCCCTATCTCTGCGGCGGGAGACGCGGATTCACGAGATGAAGAGCCCTGCGCGTCCTATGCGCGGGATGAGTGCGGTGAAGACGCACTACCAGCCGTATGTGTGTCCGCTGCACGCGGTGCTCGATCACATTCCGTCAGAGGCGCGGGTCTACGACATCGGCTGCGGATCCGGCTCGTTCCTGTACTTGATCCGGCGGCTCAGATCCGCGATCCGCGCCCAAGGGTACGACGTCTCGGCCGAGGCGATCGCGGCAGGACAGCAGTTCTCCAAGCTCGAGCCGTCCATCTCCGTATCGCTTCGCGGGGCCGACTATGTCCCGGATCTGAGCGATTTCGATGTCGTGACCATGATCGATGTCCTGCATCATGTTCCGAGGCAGGAACAGGCCGCCTTCCTCGGACGCATCGTCGCGAAAATGCGCGGTGGCTCACGCATCGTCATTCTCGATATCGACGCCGGGCGTCGCTGGCAAGCCTGGGCCAATCAATTCCATGATCTTCTGCTCGCCAGGGAATGGGCCAATCCGCGCGACCCGAAATCGACGATAGGATTTCTGCGAGATGCCGGAATCGAGCTCGACCCGCCGCGCTTCTATTCGACCCTATGGTATGGTCATTACTTGATATCAGGCCGATCGCTGAGCCGCCAAAACTGCAGCCGATGATGCCGGCGATCCCCGTCGCCGAACGCTTGGGAGACTCCGTTATGCATTCCGCCGCAATGACGCCCCAGCGTTTGAGACCGCATTACCGCATCGCAATCCTGCTGGCTGCCATAACGACGATCATCGTGCTCTACAGGAGCCTCCTGCAGGTCGAGTCCGCGGACGTCCACTGGTGGTTTCTGCCGTGGCTGAGGCATATTCACGATCACGGAATCGCTCAGACGCTCTCGATCAATCTTCCGGTACTCGTGCTCGAAGCCAACAACGCGGGAAACTATACGCCTCCCTATCTCTATCTCTTGTTCCTCGGAAGCCATGCTGGCCCGCTCGCTGACGACCTGACCGTCATCAAGATCGTCTCCATCTCAGGAGCCGTCTTCTGCGCAGCCTCGCTGTACTACCTGCTCTCGTGCTACGTCCGCCGAGACATCGCGATCTGCGGCGCGATCGCATATCTTCTGCTTCCGAGCGTCGTCCTGAATGCCGCCGCGTGGGGACAGATCGAGTCCTACTACACGGGCTTCATCCTCATCGCGATCGCCCGAGCCGAGCGCGAGGATCTGCTCACCTGCATGGCCGCATTCGGCATCGCCATTTCCATAAAATTGCAGGCGATCTTCCTTGGACCATTCCTACTTTACTTGGTCATCTCACGGAAGGCGCCGATCGGAATCCTGATCATACCTCCGATCATGTATGCACTCATGATGCTGCCTGCCTGGATAGCCGGGCGCCCGGCCCTCGACCTGGCGATGATCTATGTCGAGCAGTCCCACGCCTACCCGTGGCTCTCGATGAACGCACCAAATCCCTGGACGTTCGTGCAGTACCTGCGTCTCGTTCCCCAGCCTGCAGGCATGGTGCTGGGAATCCTTGCAGGCTTGGTCGTCGGCCTGCTGATCGCCGGCCTGGGCTTCGTGCGCAGGGACAGGGGAAGCGATCTCCTGCTGGTGGCGCTGGCCAGCGTGACGCTGATTCCGTTCGTACTCCCCAAGATGGGAGACCGATACTTCTTCATGGCCGATACCCTCTCCTACGCGCTGGCGATCGCCCATACGCGCCGCTGGTCGGTCGGCGCGGCCGTCGCGATACAGATCGGTTCGTTCGGAGCCTACCTCACCCATTTCTCCGGCGTTCGCATCGGGACGGGGCTGGGCGTACTCTCCATGACGATCGCCGTGGCCGTCATCTGCACGCAGGTCTTCCGGTTGCGGCAGAACCGGGGCAGGGCGCGCGATATTTCGGCCGCCCCGTCCGCGCGGTCGGGGAACGGCACGCGGTCGAGCGCCCGTGAGGCCTCCGGTCGGCCATCCCGGCCCGCGCCGAGGCGCGAGGCCTCCAGGACAGGCCCGCCCTAATGGCCCCGCGCCTTGCGGGTCTCGGCGGCCTTCCTGGCCGAGGCGGAGCGCGCCTCAGCGCTGCGCCGGGCCGAAGCCTCGCCGCCCGCCTGCCCGCCCTTGTGTGCCGCCGGGTGGCCGGTGTTCTTGCCACGCCCGGAGCCGCCGGGCTTCTTGCCGCCGCCGTCGTCCTTGTTGACGGTCGCCCAGGCGCGGGACTCGGCCTCGGCCTCCGGCACGCCGCGCCGTTCGTAGGATTCGGCTATGTGCTCGGCCTTGCGGATCTGCTTGTCGGTGTATTTCGACTTGTCGCCCTGGGACATGTTCGAACTCCCGTCTCCGCCCGCCCCTCAGCCGACGCCGGTCGGCCCGTCGAGGATCGCGCGCACCCGTCGGATCAGGTCGGTGCGCCGGTAGGGCTTGTTCAAGAGGTCGAACTCTGATCCGCCGATGTCGGTTCGCTCCAGGCTCGCCTCGGCGTAGCCCGTTGTCAGCAAGACCTTGAGCCGCGGCTGACGACGTCGCGCCTCGCGGGCCAGCGCGACGCCGTTCATGCCGCCCGGCATGATCAGGTCCGAGAACAGCAGGTCGATCCGCTCGCCGCCCTCGAGGATCTCCAGGGCCTGCCGGCCGTTGGCCGCCATCAGGGTGGTGTAGCCGAAGTCGCGCAGGATGGTGCGGGCGAGTTCCGCCACGTCCTCGCGGTCGTCCACGATCAGGACGGTCTCGGTGCCCTGCCGCTCGACCGCCCGGGCGGTGGCCGCGCGCGCGTCGCGCACCGCGCTGTCGGTGGCGGGGAAGAACAGCCGCACGGTGGTGCCCTGCCCCAGCGCCGACTCGATCTGCGCCGCGCCGCCGGACTGCTTGGCGAAGCCGTAGACCATCGAGAGGCCGAGGCCCGTGCCCTTGCCCTCCTCCTTCGTGGTGAAGAACGGGTCCATCACCCGGCCGAGCAGGTTCGGCGCGATGCCCGAGCCCGTGTCGGTGACCGACACGCCGACGTAGCGTCCCGCCCGGAGGGCGCCGAACGCGCCCTCGTCGCCCGCCTCGACCGTGCGGTTCTCGGTGGCGATGCGCACCGTGCCGCCCGCTTCCATCGCGTCGCGGGCGTTGATCAGGACGTTGAGCAGCGCGACCTCGGCCTGGGTCGGATCGACCCGGCAGTTCCAGAGGTCGGGCGCCAGCGCCAGCTCGATCCGCACCGCCTCGCCGAGCGAGCGGGCGGCCATCTCGTCCATGCCCGCGATGAGGGTGTTGAGGTTGACCGCGCGCCCGTCGAGGCGCTGCCTGCGGGCGAAGGCGAGGAGCTGCTGCGTCAGGGTGGTGGCGCGCTCGGCCGCCTGCCGGATGTTCTCGGTCGCGCGGGTGAGCCGTCCCGTGTCGGCACCCGGATCGGCGAGCCCCGAGGCCAGGATGTCCACGTAGCCGACGATGACCTGCAGCAGGTTGTTGAAATCGTGGGCGATGCCGCCGGTGAGCTGGCCCAGCGCCTCCATCTTCTGGGCTTGGCCCAGGGCATCCTCGGCGTCGCGGCGGCGCGAGACGTCGAGCTGCGAGCCGAAATAATAGACCAGCTCGCCGGCCGCGTTGTAGACCGGGCTCACGAAGAGGGCGTTCCAGAAGGTCGAGCCGTTCTTGCGGTAGTTCAGGATCTCGGTGGCGAATTCGCGCCGCTCGGCGATCGCCTGGCGCACCTCGGCGATCGTCTCGCGGTCGGTCTCGGGGCCCTGCAGGAAGCGGCAGTTGCGGCCGACGAGCTCCTCCGGCGCGTAGCCCGTCATCGCCAGAAAGGCGCGGTTGGCGAAGATGATCGGGTTGTCGGGCTGGCGGGGGTCCGTGACGATCATCGGCATCCGCGTGGTCTCGACGGCGGCGAAGAAGATGTCGCCGTGCGGATCCTCAACGTCGCTCGGGCGTCCCTCGTCGACGCGGGCCCCTGGGCCGACCGGCGGCGTCTCTGGCGTGTCGGGCATCTCGGCGGCGCCTTGGTCGTGGAGGAAAGGCCGCGCTCGGGCGCCGCACCCGGCGGCACCGTAGGGAAACTCCGATCGGTCTGTCGAGCCGATCCTGCAGACGATCCGCGCCGGGCGTCGCGGACCCGGTCGCGAGGCCGGTCGCGGATCCGGGGGCCGGACGGGCCGGCTCGGTCAGGCGGGGACCGGGGGGCGGAACGTCCCGTCCGCCGGGACGCCCGGGCGCCCGATCCCGTCCGGACCCCGGGTCGGGCGCTCGGCGGCACCGTCCGGGGCCCGCGAGGCCGCCACCACGGCCGCCAGCGCCTCGTTGAGCGAGGTGACGAGGTCGTCCGCCGAGGTCGCCCGGCGCAGGCGCTCCAGGCCCGCCGGGTCGCGCTCGCGCCAGAAGCCGACGAGGACGCGCACGCCCGGCACCGCGGCCCGTGCCTGCCGCACGGTGAAGCGGATCTGCGAGAGGCTGACCGGTTCGAGGTAGGAGAAGCAGATCATCGCGATCTCCTCGACCCGCTCCGGGCGCCTGCCCTCGCGGATCTCGCTCATCGCCATCACCTGCGCGTCGAGGCCGTGGCGGCCGAGGGTCTGGCTCAGCATCAGGGTGGCGGCCTCGTCGAAGGGCCCGCGGCTCGACACGCAGAGCACGGGCGTGCGCCCGCGCCAGCGCGGGGCGAGATCCTCGGGCCCCAGCATCACGCCCGCCACCTGCCGGTCGGGCCCCGCCGCGGCGACCGCCGCGGCCGTCTCGCGGCTCGCCCCGCGCGCGGCGCCCCGGGCCACGCCCCGGCGCACGCGGGCGAGACCGAGGCGGTCCACCACCTGCCGGATCGCGGCCCCGACCTCGGCCTGCCGCTCCCGGTCGAGGGTGCCGCGGGACAAGTCCTCCTGGGCGAGCAGGAGGCCCGCCAGCACGACCTCGTCGTAGTAGGTGACGAGCGCCCGCTCCTTCAGGAACTGCCGACCCTGGTCGATCGCCTCCGCGGGGTCGCCCGCGAGCATGCGCTGGTAGAAGATCTCGGGGGGCGCGAGCGCGGGCTGGTCGCCCAGCAGCACGTCGAGATACCACAGCCGCTCGACGTGGCGTCCCAGCACCACGAGGCAGACGGTGAGCGGGGTGGCCAGGATGAGGCCGACGGGCCCCCACAGGAAGGTCCAGATCGTCGCGGCCAGGATCACGGCGATCGGCGAGAGGCCGGTCGAGTGGCCGTAGAGCAGCGGCTCGACCACGTGACCGGCGATCGGCTCGACCACCACGAACAGGATCGCGGTGGCGATCACCATGCTCCAGCCCGGATCGACGGCCGCCGCGAGGATCAGCGGCAGCACCGCCGAGATCACGGCGCCGATATAGGGCACGAAGCGCAGGATGGCGGCCAGCACGCCGAACAGCGTCGGGCTCGGCACGCCGATGAACCAGAGCCCCGCGCCGATCACCACCCCGAACGCGATGTTGAGGGCGAGCTGCGCCAGGAAGAAGCGCGACAGCCGGCTCGCCGCGTCGTCGATCGCGGCCGTGGTGCGGCGCAGATCCCCGGAGCCGGCGATGCGGATCGCCCGGTTCCGCAGGTCCTCTCGCTGGAGCAGGATGAAGATCGTGAAGAGCAGGATCAGGCCGGTCGTGGCGAGCGGATGCAGGACCGGGCCCGCGAAGGTCTGAAAGGTCTCCAGCACGCCCGCCTTGGCCGCCTTGATCTCGACGGTGAGCGGGTGGGTCGCCGAGCCCGGCTCGCCCTTCAGTTCGGCCTGGGGCGGGGGCTGGAGGGCGTTGCCGAGATCCTGGACGAGATCGACGATGCGCGAGAGCGTGCCGACGTCGGCCGTGGCGCCGCGCAGGGCCGCGATCTTGTCGCGCATGGTCAGGGAGTAGCGCGGCAGGTCGGCGGCGAGTTGCGCGCCCTCGCTGGCGATGAGGCTGCCGACCCCGAACAGCAGCCCGAAGGTCACCGCGACGACGGCGAGCACCGCGAGCGCCCGGGGTACGAGGAGGCGACGCAGCGCCCGGACCGCCGGCACGAGGACGAAGCTCAGCAGGATCGCGAGCGTGACCGGCATCAGGATCTCGCGCCCGAGATAGAGCGCGGCCATGACGGCGAGCACCAGCAGCACCGATGCGAGGGCGACGAAGATCGGCATTCCCTGCCGGATCTGCCGCGCGGTGACGGGATCGTCGCTCATCGGTCGATCAGGGCCTCCCGGCCCGGGTTACGCAAGGATACGCAAGGCCCCCTCCCCGCGACGGGTCGGGGGCGTCCGCGACTCAACCCGCCGTCGCCGTCTCGCCGAGCGCGGCGCTGATCTGGCTGAGCAGCTTCGAGAAATCGATCGGCTTCGGATGGTAGTCGTCGCAGCCTGCCTGGATCGCCTTGTCGCGGTCGCCCGACATGGCGTGGGCGGTGAGCGCGATGATCGGGATCGCGCGGGTGTCGCCCCCGGCCTTCAGGGCGCGCGCGGCGGACCAGCCGTCGAGCACCGGCAGGTTCATGTCGAGCAGGATCACGTCGGGCTGGCCCGCCCGCGCCTGCTGCACGCCCGCTTCCCCGTCATGGGCCAGGATCACCTCGTAGCCGCGGCGCTTGAGCCGGCGGGAGAGAAAGTCCCAGATCTCCTCGTGGTCCTCGACCAGCAATATCTTCGGCATCGACGATAAACATCCTTCGGACGCGCCCGGGAGCGTCGCCGCGTTCACGCGCCCCTGACAACGCACGAGCGCCCGCAAGGGACCCGTGCCGAGCCGGATTTCTCCGGCCCGGCGCGAGGCGGCCTCAGGCCTCGTCCTCGTTGAGGTGGAAGTGCACGTTCTCGATGTTGGCTCTGTCGAAGGCCTGCATCACGTGCTGGTAGGAGCGCTCCATCTCGGTCGGCGCGTCGCCGGGCGTGTCCTCCGGCTTGAGGACGAACATCAGCATCGAGCGCCCGGTGACGGCGTAGCTGTCGCCGGACTTGAAGTGCTCCACCGCCTGGCTGTCGGGAAGGTTGGTGTCGAGGAGCCGCGTCCACTCCTCGCCGCCGACCGTCTCCGGCAGGGTGAACTGCACGAGGTCGTGGTAGGCGTTGTAGAGGATGAGGAGCGTCGCGTCCCCGCCGCGGCGGTGGACGCCGGTGGCCTGGGCGCGGCCGTCGAGCAGCACCGCGAGCGCCCGGGCGCCGCCGTCGCCCCAGTTCTCGCCCTCCATCTCGGCGCCGTCCGGCCGCAGCCAGGTGACGTCCTTGACGCCGAGTTCCTCGTCGAAGCGGCCCGAGAGGAAGCGGCCGCGGTTGAGGATCGGCAGGGCGTTGCGCAGGATGATCAGGCGCTGGGTGAACTCGGCGAGGTCCCGCTCCTCGGCCCCGATCGCGTCCCAGTCGAGCCAGGAGATCTCGTTGTCCTGGCAATAGGCGTTGTTGTTGCCGTTCTGAGTGCGGGCGAACTCGTCGCCGGCCAGCAGCATCGGCGTGCCGCGCGACAGGAAGAGCGTCGCCAGCATGTTGCGCATCTGGCGCAGGCGCACGGCGCGGATCTCCGGATCCTCGGTCGGGCCCTCGACGCCGTAATTGTACGAGAGGTTGTGCGAGTGACCGTCGCGGTTGTCCTCGCCGTTGGCCATGTTGTGCTTGTCGTTGTAGGCCACCGTGTCGTGCAGGGTGAAGCCGTCATGCGCGGTCAGGAAGTTGACCGAGGCCCAGGGCTTGCGCCCGCGCTTGTCGAACTTGTCGGCCGAGCCGGTGATGCGGGAGGCGAGATCCGGCAGCAGGCCGGCATCGCCCTTCCAGTAGCCGCGCACGTCGTCCCGGAACCGGTCGTTCCACTCGGCCCAGCCCGGCGGGAAGCCGCCGACCTGATAGCCGCCCGGACCGCAATCCCAGGGCTCGGCGATCAGCTTGACGGAGTTCAGCACCGGATCCTGCCGGCATGTGTCGAGGAAGCCGCCGCCCTCGTCGAAGCCGTAGGGCTCGCGGCCGAGGATGGTGGCGAGATCGAAGCGGAAGCCGTCGACCTGCATCTCCTGCGCCCAGTAGCGCAAGCTGTCCGTGACGAGTTGCAGCACGCGCGGGTGCGAGAGGTTGAAGGTGTTCCCCGTGCCGGTATCGTTGATGTAGTAGCGCCGCTGGTCCGGCAGCAGGCGGTAGTAGGAGGCGTTGTCGACCCCCTTGAACGACAGGGTCGGGCCCTTCTCGTTGCCCTCGGCGGTGTGGTTGTAGACCACGTCGAGGATCACCTCGAGGCCGGCGCCGTGCAGGCGCGAGACCATCTCCTTGAACTCCGAGAAGGCGAAGTCCGGCACCGCGGCGTAGCGCCGGGCGGGGGTGAAGAACGAGATGGTGTTGTAGCCCCAGTAGTTCGTCAGCCCCTTCTCCTGCAGGTAGTCGTCCTGCACGAAGGAGTGGACCGGCAGGAGCTCGACCGAGGTGACGCCGAGGCTCTTGATGTAGTCGAGCACGTCCGGGGTGCCGAGGCCCGCATAGGTGCCGCGCAGCTTCTCGGGCACGCGCGGATGGAGCTTGGTCAGGCCCTTCACGTGGGCCTCGTAGACGATCGTCTTCTCCCACGGCACGTGGGGCTTCTGGTGGCGACCCCAGGTGAAGGCCGGGTCGATCACGCGCGAGCGGCGGGTGTAGGGCGCGCTGTCGCGCTCGTCGAAGGTGGTGTCGTCCCCCGTCTCCATCTTGTAGCCGAACAGAGCCGGGTTCCAGGTGATGGAGCCGACGAGCCCCTTGGCGTAGGGGTCGATGAGCAGCTTGTTCGGGTTGAAGCGGTGGCCGTTCTCCGGCTCGTAGGGGCCGTGCACGCGGTAGCCGTAGATCGTGCCGGGGCGCGCGTCCGGCAGGTAGCCGTGCCAGATCTCGTCGGTGTACTCGGGCAGCTCGATCCGCTCGATCTCGTTCTCGCCCGCGTCGTCGAACAGGCAGAGCTCGACCTTCGTGGCGTAGGCCGAGAAGATCGCGAAGTTGACGCCCAGCCCATCCCAGGTGGCGCCCAGCGGATAGGGCAGCCCTTCCTGAATGCGGGCACGCACCGCGCGGGTCTGGGACGCGGGTCGGGAATTGTCAGGCATGATCACTCCGGTAACCGCGGCCGTCCCTCGACGCGCGGCAGCCGGTGGCCGCCGCGGGGCTCGCGATCTTGGTCTGAACGTACTGGTTCCGGCGAAGCTCCCGTGCGGTGCAGAAAATTCCTGGGTGGGCGGATGGGGGTGTGAAGAGCGGGTATCGGGGGCGTGGCGGCGGCGCGCGCAATCTCCCTCCCCCCTCTGCGGGCAGGGCGATTGCAGATGCCGGCTTGCGCCGCGCTGCAGGCCGAGGCGCGGGTCCCCTCTCCCATAGGGAGAGGTCTGCTTTCGCAGAAAGCCGGGTGAGGGGTATGAGGTTCCTAGGGAGGGCGCTGAGCTGAACGCGCGTCGATGGCGTGCTCAGTTCTGGGGCGTCATACCCCTCACCCCAACCCTCTCCCTATGGGAGAGGGAGCGCGTCGCGGCTCCCGTGCGAACCGGACGGCGCAGGCCATAGGCGATCGCCCCCTCTGCGCAGGGGGGAGGACGCGGGTACGTCCGCCCGCCTCAGAGCCGCTCCTCGACGAAGCGCTCGGCCTCCGGATCGCTGCCGCGGCCGGTGCGCTGCAGCATCGGCACCACCGCGTCCGCGTCCTGGGCGACGAGGTAGCTCAGCTCCAGCCCGTCGCGGATGAAGCCCTGCTCGCGCATGTGCGCGAACAGGGTCAGGAGCGGGCTCCAGAAATCGGCGATCGAGACCAGCACGATCGGCTTGCGGTGCTGGCCGAGCTGCGACCAGGTCAGCTGCTCGACCAGTTCCTCCAGGGTGCCGATGCCGCCGGGCAGCGCCACGAAGGCGTCCGAGCGCTCGAACATCAGGCGCTTGCGGGTGTGCATGTCGCCCACCACGATCGTCTCCTGGATGTCCTCGAGCATGTGCTCGCGGGCCTGGAGGAAATCCGGGATGATGCCGGTGACGTGGCCGCCGCCCTGCATCACCGCGCGGGCCACCGTGCCCATCAGCCCGACATCGCCGCCGCCGTAGACGAGGCCGATGCCGGCCCGGGCGAGCGCGGTCCCGAGGCGCTCCGCCGCATCGCGAAAAGCCGGGTTCCCGCCGAAGCCGGAGCCGCAATAGACACAGACCGTCTTCACCGGCGCCATCCGGCCTCCTCCGTCACTCGTCCGTGCAAGCCGCCGGATCGGGGCCGATCATCCCGAAGAGCGGGCCAAATCGCTGATGGCACCCGGGAATCCGCCGCGGGCGCGGCGGGGCGGCTTGGTGTCCCGCCCATGTAGAGTATTATGGGTCGGACAGTCGACGGTTTTCGCGGTGCAGCGGGGCCGTTCCAGGAGGCCGTCCCAGGGAGGCTCGAGGCCGAGATGTCCAGCGCGGTCGCACGCAGCCTCGCGCTCGCCGCAGGCGGGCTCGTCACCGGGCTGGGCCTGGTGCTGGCGCTCTTCGGTGCCGACCTGCGGCAGCAATGGTCCCCGTCGCCGCAGGCGGCCCTGCCGCTCGCCGGGCCCGGGGCGCCGGGCGGCGCGCCGGACACCGCCAGGCCGCAGGGCACCCCGGGAAGCGCCCCGGGAAGCGCCCCGGAGGAGGCCGGGCCCGGGCAGCCGGCGGCGGGCGAGCGCGCCGCCGCGGCCCCGCGCTTCGACGTGGTGCGCGTGGAACCCAACGGCGAATCCGTGGTGGCGGGCCGCGCCGCGCCGAACACCACCGTCGAGCTCCTGGTCGACGGCCGGCCCGTCGCCCGCACCAGTGCCGACGCGGAGGGGCAGTTCGCCCTGGTGCCGCCGGCCCTGCCGCGGGGCAGCAGCGAGGTCTCGCTGCGCGCCACCGGGCCGGACGGGCGCGCGGTCGCCTCCGGCCAGAGCGTGGCGGTGGCCGTCACCGGGACGGCCAAGCCCCTGGTCGCCCTGACGGCGCCCGACGCGCCGACCGTGGTGCTGTCCCAGCCCGAGGCCCCGCCCGCGGCCACGCCCGCCCGGCTGCGCATCGTCA
>JAESGJ010000132.1_pt1:110000-116031 | contig 116031 bp, 110 predicted proteins | sample 9266241 | NCBI WGS metagenome assembly JAESGJ01 (sample SAMN14514841, study PRJNA621669) | algae metagenome | isolation source: Brasilonema octagenarum HA4186-MV1 and co-occurring heterotrophs from wet... | place: USA: Manoa Valley, Hawaii | collected 2009-07-20 | reverse complement strand
CCGCCCGATCCATCACCGCACGAGCCCGGCAGAACCCAAAATACCCCGCGGGATCGCCGCCCGCACAGCAAAACCTCTTCGCTTCAATCACATAGCCAGATGGGTGTTCCGATGCGCAGTTGTAGTCAGTTCTCCATTCCTCGATCAGCCGGCGAGCGCTCGGCAGGTTTCGGAACATGTGCTCGTTCAGGCATTCGTCGCGGAAGCGGCCATTTGGGCTCTCGACGAAGCCGTTGTGCATCGGCTTGCCCGGCGCGATGTAGTGCCACCCGACCCGGCTATCTTCCTGCCACTGCAGGATTGCCCGCGAGGTCAGTTCGGTGCCGTTGTCGCTAACCACCATGAGCGGCGGGCCGCGAAGGGCGATGAGCGCATCGAGCTCCCGAACGACACGCTGGCCGGAGAGCGAGGTGTCGACGACGAGCGCCAGGCACTCTCGCGTAAAGTCGTCGACGATGACCAGCACGCGGAAGCGGCGGCCGTCGGCGAGTTGGTCCGCGACAAAGTCGAGGCTCCAGCGCTGGTTTGGTCCCTGTGGCACGGTCATCGGCGCCCGCGTCCCGAGCGCGCGCTTGCGCCCGCCACGTCGTCGCACCGTCAGCCGTTCCTCCCGATAGAGCCGGAACAGCTTCTTGTGGTTGAGCGCGATGCCGTCCCGCCGCAGGAGGATGTGCAGGCGACGATAGCCGAACCGCCGCCGCTGACCCGCAAGGGCCTTCAGCCGCTCTCGGATTTCCCCATCGTCTGATCGCCGCGAGGCATAGCGATAGGTCTTCGGGTCGAGCCCGATCAGACCGCAGGCCCGACGCTGCGAGTAGGTCTTCTCTCTGATTGCCCAGGTCACGAACGCTCTCCGCGATCCGGGCTTCAGAAGTAATGGGATGGTCCGCCCCGTCTCCCAGCCCCACCTTGCTGGGGCAGAGTTCGATAGCGGAGGGAGAAGCCAATGACCATCCGCAACAAGCCTCGCGATGCAGCCGTGTTCGGCGTCGACCTTGGGAAGAGCCTTTTTCATGTCTGCGGTCTCGACGCTGCCGGCGCGCCGATCCAGAAGGCGACGTTCCGGCGGGACACGCTGCTGCAGTTCTTCGAGCGGGCGACGCCGACGATTGTCGGCATGGAGGCCTGTCCTGGCTCGCAGTGGCTAGCGCGCAAGCTCAAGGCGATGGGCCACACGGTTCGGATCGTGCCGGCGAAGTTTGTGAAGCCTTATGTGAAGAGTGATCCTTCAGTGCTCCGGTCCATTGTGCCGCCGGATCGGAGTGGGAGACGAACTTTGGCTTCGCCTCGCTGGCGCCACCCCAGGCGGCCTCGTCGAGCGTGTCGAGATACTCGCGCACCGACCGGCGTCCGGGCCAAATCGTACCAGTCGACTGCCTCCGAGCCTTCGGCCGAGCGCTGCTTGTTGGCATCGGCCTTGATCAGGCTGGCATCGACCGCGAAGCCTTCGCCGCTCACGAGACCTTCGGCAATGCAGCGCCGGACGGTCGTCTCGAACAGCTCGCGCAGAAGATCGCTGTCGCGGAAGCGACCATGACGGTTCTTCGAGAAGGTCGAGTGGTCGGGAACATCGCCTTCGAGGCCAAGTCGACAAACCAGCGATAGGCCCGGTTCAGATGCACTTCCTCGCACAGGCGCCGTTCGGACCGGATGCCGAAGCAGTAGCCGACGAGCAGCATCCGGATCATCAGCTCCGGATCGATCGAGGGCCGACCCATCTCGCTGTAGAACGGACGCAGATGCGCGCGGATATCTGAGAGATCAACGAAGCGGTCGACGGCTCGCGCCCAATGATCAGCCGGGACGTGACGCTCCAGGCTGAACTCGTAGAACAGCGCCTCCTGCGCCGCCCGCCCATCATCGCGCCGCCCTCCGCCCAAGGAAGACTGAATCAGGACTTCATACCCGCGGCAACGACGACTTTTTCAACGGTATCGACCCGACCCGGTCGCAACTCCTGGCGCCGGGGACGCCTCCGCACTGACGAGATTGCGACGTCTCACCATGCGAGGTTTTGCTTTTGCCAACTGGAACAGATTCGTGGCCCGCGGGCTGGCGTGGGCACGAAGAAGGGCCAGAGTTAGACATGGGAGCCATTGTCAATTGGGTCGGCATCCCGCTGCATCGCCGATCTCAAACTGTGCGCCGATACATGCGACATGGCCAACGCGCCTAGCCCAAGCACGACAAGGGCGACACTGCCATCGCTGATGTCACGAAGGAGACTAGGTGGTGCCGCGGTTCCCGGCAGCACCGCAAGCAGCCTGCGAACGACTATTGGTCCTAGAGCTAGGATTATGGCGCCCGTCAACCATTTGTCTCTCATCGAATTGACCGCAGTCTGGGCCGACAACGCCATAGGTCCTCTCAAACTCCAGCGTGCCCAATAGCCGAGCAGGAGCCAATTTATTGCACCTGTCAGGGACAGAGCGACGACCGCTACCCCGGTCGGTACTTTAAAGCTCTCGGCTAAAGCCTGGTTCACCGCAAATCCACTCAATGGCAAGGCGCTTATGACACCTCCCCAAACAGCCCATCGTCGCGGAAGGTTATTGAGCCAAGCTTCTGCGTTGGCCTGACAGCTGAAGGGCGTCGTTTGGGACGGTTGCGTTCTGTTGAGGATCATCGATTGCATGAAGGAGGCTTTCAAAAAGCAAATATCCGTTTTTCAGATATCCATTTTTTGTATGAGGTCGTCAACCGCTTACGCAATGAGCCCCTGCTGTATCATCGGCTCGCCATGCCCGCTTCGATCCGTTCAGCACGACATACTCGGCTGGCGGAGTTGCTCGCCGAGTACCGCCAGCGCTCTGGGCTGCACCAATCACAAGTGGCATCGAAGCTTGGCAAGCATCAGCCCTTTATCGCGAATATCGAGAGCGGCCAGAGACGGATCGATGTTGTGGAATTGTTGGCCATCGCAGCAATCATCGGCTTTGATCCGCATCAAGTGATCGATGAACTGTTGAAGATTGAGGATTGACATTGTGTCCCGCGGCGCAGCCAATTCTTTAGATAACATCGAGAGAGCGCTGGAATTAACTGCAGATGCCTCGAAGCATCGAGAATCAATTGATATATTGATAGAAATAACCAATAGTATATATTGGTCTGAGAAATGGAATATCTACGATTATAAAGATCCATCAATATATAGCCGCATGAAATTTTCTGACTCGGAATGGCAGTGGGAATTCACCCGACGCAACGAGATTTATCGTCGCCTTTGGCTCGCCGAGCGGATCGGGATAGCAAAGGATTTTCCCGCTTCTTTGTGCAAAATGGCCGAAGACATCTTCCAAAGCCTTTGGCTATCGAACCCGAATATAGGAGTCCTGGATATCCGCGAAAGGGAGAAATCATGGAAAGCTACTTCCAATGATATTTTTCTGCCAGACTTTGACAGTCAGGTGAAATTTCTCCGTGATTTTCGCCCCACGAGAGTAATATATGAAGGCGAAACTACAGAATCTTTGAAATTCACAAATCACACTCAGTTTTATTTCCGCTTCGACACTGACCTCCCTATCGGAAGCCAGATATTAGAAGTAAAACGCTTCTTCGCATCGTCTGGTAAGAAAAAGGCGAAGCGCGCTTCACGAGCTGCCTGGCCTGAATATTTACGCGTCTGGGACGCTGCGGCCGACGGGCTCAGTCTCCCTCAAATCGCTCTCCTTCTTCGAAAAGCCCAGAATGACCAATCGGCGCGAGACTCTCTGCGGGCTGCCACGGCGGCCATTCGCGGCTGCGCAACTGTGTTTTAGCGAACGCGTTATCTCACAGGTTTTTTGATTCCTAGCCGCGCTATCGCTGTCCCATGGAGGCCAGCGATGTCACGACGTGAACACAAGTGCCCGCCCAGGCGGATAAACCACCCTACCCAACCGTCGGATAGCTCGTCGCCCTGTCCCGGCCTGACGAAGCTGACGCGCCTGCTTGCGCGGCAGTATGTGCGTGCCAACCCCTCACATCACGACTCGGCCGCGCGCGGGCCGAAGGGCTGCAGCGATGAATAAGCCGCTGCCACCACTGATGTCTCTTTCCGAGGTCGCGAACCGATGGAATGTGAGCGTCAAATCCGTTCGCCGCCTGATCGACACGAAGCGATTGGGGGTCATCCGGATCGGCAAGTCATTGCGGATCTCGCATGACGAACTTGTCCGCTTTGAACGTCAGAACGCCTCGTAAACGGTGGGCGTTGATGTCCACCATAGTCTCTATAAATCAATGAGTTATCGCGGATCGGGAAACCGTCCCTGTCCGAACTCCGTAAGACCGAACGTGTGCTAGTTCCCGATTTGGGACGCCAGTCATCCGACGGCCACCACTGTCCACTTCTGACCGCAAAGAGGGTTCCCGATGGAGCAGATTGCGTTCGAATTCGTGCTGCCCGACCCACCCGCTCCGGAGGTAGAGCGCGAAGCGGCGGAAGCCAAGGCCGACCCAAAGGCGGTCATTTCCAGCTTGGCTGACCTCCGCGGCCGAATCGGCGGCGAAGGCGATCTGCCGCACGGCCGCCGCCGTGACCTGCTGTCGGCGCTCAAGCGATTCGAAGAGATTTCTGGCCGTCCGCTCTCGTCCACGCCGGCCACGGCTGCGGCAATCCGCGAGGTGTTCGCGGGCGCGGCTCCCGTCAAGCTTGGCATCAAGCACAAGACTCTGCAGACGCTGCGATCGAATGTCGTCTTCGCCTTGAAACGCTATGGCCAGGCGAAGAAGGACACCGCCACGCTTAAACTGGACTGGAATCCCGAGTGGCCCTTGCTCATCGGTCGGATCGCCATCGGCTTTCAACGCCATTCACTCTCGCGGCTGGCAAGCTTCTGCTCTCGGAACGCTATCAGCCCCGACGCGGTCGATGTCTATGTGCTCCAGCGATTTTTCGACGCCCTTGAAGCAGAGGAGGCGATCAAGGGTCCGAAGTCGATTCTCAAGAATACCATCTCGAACTGGAACCGCGCGGCGCGTGAGGTTGAGGGCTGGCCGCAGATCCCCTTGCGCTCCCCGCGCAAGCGGAAGCCATTTGCACTGCAGATTGAGGATTTCCCGGAGACCTTCGGCGCCGATATTGAGCAATGGAAGGCGCGCGTTTCGTTAGACACCAGCATATCCCTGTTTGACGACGACGAGATCGCAAAGCCGCTTCGGCCTCCGACCGTCGAAAGTCGACTGCTCCTCTTCCGCACGCTCGCTACTGCTCTGGTTCGCAGCGGCAGCGTGGCGATCGATCAGGTCAAGGATTTGGCCACAATCTGCCATCCGCTACACCTGTCGGCTGCGCTCTCCTTCCTGTTTGAGCGCGACGGGCCAAGCAGCAAGCGCCGTCTGTCGGTGATGGCGAACATCATGCGGCGCTTGGCCAAGCACCATTGCCGCGTATCAGCTGACGACCAGGAGGAATTGTCGAAGCTGTGCGCGCGCATTCGAGTCAAGCGGAAGGTAGGCCTGACGTCCAAGAACAAGAGCCGGCTCGAACAGCTCGACGTCGCAGGGGCGATCAAGCGCCTGCGCCTTGTACCAGTTCGGGAGGCCCAACTGGCGAGGACGACGCGCAATCCGCTTCGCGCAGTGAAAGCGATGGAGCGCGCCGTGATGATCAGCATCCTGTTAAGCTGCGGCCCAAGGATCACGAGTCTGCGAAAGATCGAGCTCGACTGGCTTGTTTGGCGCCCAAGCGGTGAGGTGGAAGTCCATTTCCCTCAGGCGGCAATGAAAGCGGATGTTCCCCACGCTATCCTACTGGCTCCGAGTACGGCCGCGCTGTTACGCGATCTGATCGATCTGTACCGCCCGCGTCTTCCCGGCAGCGAGGGTCCGTTTCTCTTCCCCGGGAAGAGCGGGGGACCTCGATCAAAGAATGCCGCCTTTGAGGCCGTGAAGGGAGCCGCGGCCCGCGCGGGTTTTGAAATTAACCCGCACCTGTACCGGCATATTCTGCTGAAGATCGCTATGAAGAAGTCTCCCGAAAGCGCGGCAGCCGTTTCGGCAGTCTTGGGTCATCAATCGCTGGACACCGCCTACAAGCACTATG
>JAESGJ010000132.1_pt1:0-100000 | contig 116031 bp, 110 predicted proteins | sample 9266241 | NCBI WGS metagenome assembly JAESGJ01 (sample SAMN14514841, study PRJNA621669) | algae metagenome | isolation source: Brasilonema octagenarum HA4186-MV1 and co-occurring heterotrophs from wet... | place: USA: Manoa Valley, Hawaii | collected 2009-07-20 | reverse complement strand
CGATCTCGATTTCCAGCAGCGCGTCCGCGCCGGCGACAATCTCGAAGTCATCTTCACCGAGGACGACGAAGGCGAGCGCGGCGAAATCCTCTCGGCGGCGCTGACGATCAACGGCGACACCAGGCGGGTCTATCGCTACCAGGCGCCGGAAGACGGGCTGATCGAGTATTTCGACGACGAGGGCAAGTCGCTCAAGAAGTTCCTGCTGCGCAAGCCGATCGCCGATGGCGAGATGCGCTCGGGCTTCGGCATGCGCTACCACCCGATCATGCGCTATTCGAAGATGCACACCGGCGTCGACTGGGCCAACAAGATCGGCACGCCGATCCTGGCCGCCGGCAATGGCACGGTGCTGGAAGCCGGCTGGTCGTCGGGCTATGGCAAGCACACCGAGATCCAGCACGCCAACGGCTACGTCACCACCTATTCGCACCAGTCGAACTTCGCCAAGGGCATCGTGCCCGGCGCGAAGGTCCGCCAGGGCCAGATCATCGGCTATCTCGGCTCGACCGGCCTCTCGACCGGGCCGCATTTGCACTACGAGGTGCTGGTCAACGGCAATTTCGTCAATCCGATGAAGATCCGGGTTCCGCGTGGGCGCGAGCTCGACGGCCGCGCTTTGGCCGAGTTCAAGCGCCAGAAGGACGAGATCCAGAACCTGATCGTGAAGTCCGGCGGGGCGCTCGCACAGTTGCGCTGAGCGCATGACGGCGCGGATTGGAACGCGCTCGCCCGCAGCGAACGCTTGACTCAGGTCCCTTCAGGGCACACCGAAAAGGCTGCTCCGTCCTCCAGCCGGTCCAAAAGGCCATGCTCGCCTCGCTTCTCGTCGTCCTGCCGGTCTTCGGCCTGATCGGGCTCGGCTATCTGGCGCGCTGGACCAGGATCGTGCGCGAGACGACCGGCGAGGGTCTTTCCGACTTCGTCTTCGTGCTCGCCGTGCCCTGTCTCCTCTTCCGCACGCTGGCCAAGGCCGACATCCCTCCCGTCCAGCCGTGGGGCTATTGGATCGCCTATTTCGCCGGGCTGGGCATCGTCTGGGCGGCGGCGATGCTGGTCGCCAGCCGCAGTTTCGCCCGCAAGGGGCCGGAGCTCGTCGTTTCCGGCTTCGCGGCGGCGCAATCCAACACCGTCTTCGTCGGCATTCCGATGATCCTCAAGGCCTATGGCGATGCCGGCGCGGTGCCGCTCGGCCTCCTTCTCGCGGTCCACCTGCCGGTGACCATGACGATCGCGACGCTGCTGGCCGAGGGTCGCTCCGCCTCGCTGCCGATGCTGGTGAAGCGGCTCTTCACCCATCCGATCATCATCGGCATCCTGCTCGGCTGGGCGGTCCGGCCGATCATCGGCCAGATCCCGGCGCCGTTCTGGACGATCGTCGATTTCCTGGCCGGCGCCGCCGTGCCCTGCGCGCTGGTCAGCCTCGGCATCGCCATGCGCCGCTATGGCCTGGCCTCCGGCATCGCGTTGCCGGCGATCCTGAGCGGGCTCAAGCTCGGCGCGCACCCGCTGATCGTCTATGTGCTGGCGACACATGTCTTCCGGATGCCGGTGCACTGGTCGGGCGTCGCCGTGCTGTTCGCCGCCTGCCCCTGCGGGATCAACGCCTATCTCTTTGCCGAGCGCTACAAGCAGGGCGTCGCCGACGCCTCGAGCGCGATCGCGCTCTCGACCATGCTGTCGCTGTTCACGACCGCCGCCTGGCTTACCTTCCTGGGCGTGGGCTGAAGCTCAGGCAAATCCGAGCTGCGCCCGGATTTCGACGGGTGTCACGCCCCGCGCCCGCAGATCGGCCAGACTTTCCGACAGCCGGCTCTTGGCGAGCTTCTGCCCGGTCTCGTCGCTCAGCAGCGGATGGAAATGATAACGCGGCGTCGGCAGCCCGAGCAGCCGCTGCAGCACGACATGGACGTCGGTCGCGGCCTCGAGGTCGCGCCCCCGCACCACATGGGTGACGCCCTGGAGCGCATCGTCGACCACGACCGAGAGATGATAGCTCGTCGGCGTCTCCTTGCGCGCCAGCACGACGTCACCCCAGCGCGCCGGCTCGGCCGCCACTTCGCCTTCGCTGCCGGCCGGATCGAAGACCCGATAGCGCGGCACCTCTTCCAGCACCGCAAGAGCCCGGTCCATCGCCAGCCGGACCTGATGCGGCTCGCCCGCTGCGATCCGGGCCTCGGCCTCGTCAGGTGCGAGGCCGCGACAGGTGCCGGGATAGAGCGCGGCTCCATCGGGATCGCGTGGCCAGGCCGCCGCGGACGCGGCGGCGCGGCGCGCGACCTTTTCCTTGATCCTCTGGCGCGAGCAGAAGCACGGATAGACCATGCCATGGCCGCGCAGCCGCTCCAGCGCGGCGGCATAGTCCGGAAAATGCTCCGATTGCCGCCTGACAGCGCGGTCGAAACGCAACCCGAGCCACGCCAGATCCTCGATGAGGCCCGCCACGAATTCCGGCCGGCAGCGTGTCCCGTCGATGTCCTCGATCCGCAGCAGCAGCCGACCGCCGCATTCCGCGGCAAGCCGTTGATTCGTCAGGGCCGACAGCGCATGGCCGAGATGCAGCCGGCCATTGGGGCTCGGCGCGAAACGGAACACCGGCCGGGCGCGATCGGAGGAAGAGGAAGCCATCGCCGGCAAATCTACGGCGCCGCCTGCTGACAGCATAGGGCCACGCGGCGTAGGACGATGCGACCATGACACCAGCCGCTGCCCCACGCCTGATCGCCTGCGACGCTGATCTCGAAGAGGGCATGGCGGCGCTGCGCCTGCTCCACCCGCATTGGCAGGCGCTGATAGAGCGGGTCGGGCTGCCGCCCTTGCGCCGGCGCGAGGGCGGGTTTTCCGGGCTTTGCGCCATCATCGTCGGCCAGCAGCTCTCGGTCGCCAGCGCGCGCGCCGTCTGGACCCGCGTCGAAGCCAAGTTCGGCCCGCTGACACCGGAGCGCATCCTGGCCGCGACCGGCGACGAGCTCGGACTCGCCGGTCTGACCCGCCCCAAGCAGCGCGCCATGCAGTCGGCAGCGGCAGCGATCGTCTCAGGCTCGCTCGATCTTGCGGCGCTGGAGCATGCGAGCGCCGACGAGGTCCATGGCAGGCTAACGGCGATCCCCGGCATCGGGCCCTGGACCGCCGACATCTACCTGCTGTTCAGCCTCGGCCATGGCGACGGCTTCGCCGCCGGCGACCTCGCGATCCAGGAGGCGGCGCGCCATGCCTTCGGCCTGCCGGCGCGGCCGTCCGCGCGCGAACTCGCAGCGCTCGCCGAGGCCTGGCGGCCCTGGCGCGGCGTCGCGGCGCGTCTGCTCTGGGCCTATTACGCCGTGCTGAAGCGCCGCGAGGGCATCGACGCCTGAATCTCAGCCGCGGATGATCTTCAGCGCCGCCTGGGTGCCGTAGCGCAGCAGGACGCCGTCGCTCATCAGCGTCACGACCTTGGCGCCCAGCCTGAAGAAGTCCTTGGCCCGCTCCGGCGACTGGGCATAGACCGCGACCGGCTTCCCCGCCACGGATGCCCGCGCGACGATGTGGCGGATCGCCTCGTCGACCTCGGGGATCGTCGCATCGACCTTGGCGCCGTTGGTCAGCGCGATCGACAGGTCGGACGGCCCGACGAAGACGGCGTCGATGCCGGGCAGGGCCAGGATATCGTCGAGGATCGCCATCGCCTCGCGCGTCTCGATCATCGCGAAGCTCAGCGCGAAACCGTTGGACGCCTTGAGGTAGGACGTCGCGTCGAGGCCAGATGCGCTCAGGCCGCCATAGCTGCCCCAGCTCCGCGTCCCCATCGGCGGGTATTTCGCGCAGTCCGCGAAGGCGCGCGCATCATCCATGGTGTTGATCATCGGCGCGATCACCGCGGAGACGCCGGCGTCGAACAGTTTCGAGGCGGTCTGGAACTCGCCGATCGGGATGCGCGCCAGCGCCGGCTTGCCCGCCGCGTTGATCAACGGGATCGAGGCGATGACGTCGGCGAGCGTGATCGGCCCGTGCTGCATGTCGAGCGTCACCGCGTCGAAGCCCTCCTGCGCCAGGATGCCCGGCACGCTGGGCTCCGGGATGCTGCACCAGGCCGAGAGGATCTCGTCGCCCTTCGAGAGACGTTGGGCGAGCGAGGCGAGCACGGTGGGTTTCGACATGGGACGTTTTCCGGTTTCGAGGCCCGCTCTTGAGGTCGGCGGGTCACCCAAACTGGACCTTGCGAGGCCACAAAAGCAAACGGGCGCCCATGCGCCCGTTTCATCCTCGTCCTGCGTCCGGCGGCAGACTCAGCGTCCAGCCTGGATGTCCTCTCCCGCCTTGATCAGCAGCTCCGTCATGACCTTGCGGATCTCGGCGTCGGTGACGGCGACGCTGCCCGCCCCGAAATCGGCCTTGACCTTGCGCACCACGTCCTCGTCGCCGGCCTCCTCGAAATCGGCGACGACCACCGATTTGGCATAGGCGTCGGCGTCGGCCCCGCTCTTGCCGAGCTTCTCGGCGGCCCAGAGCCCGAGCAGCTTGTTGCGCCTTGCGGTCGCCTTGAAGCGCAACTCCTCGTCATGGGCGAACTTGTTCTCGAAGGCGTCTTTGCGCTGATCGAAGGTGGACATGCGGTCTCGTTCCTTTCGCGGAAGATGGCCGGGATCGGCGTGAAATCGTGCTTGCGACATATAGGATGTGGCGGCCGCCGGAACCAGTACCGTCGGGGCCGGTGTAACCATGACGCCGGCCGATGAGGCGGGTTTGTTGCGTTTGCGGTGCAGAACGGCCATATAGCGGGCGCGAAGAGGGCCTGCATGGCCCGCTGCGCATTGAGCCGGCAGGCCGCGCAGTCTAGGCTGATCCCGTTCGACCGGGATTTGCGCTTCGCACGCGCGGGCCCGCCGGGCAGGGCCTCGATCCGCCGCGGGAACCCGCGTCCAGAAAAAGGCCGACATCTCTTGGATTTCCTCAAGCCACGGTACATCCCCATGAATCGCCGCCGTCGCATCTACGAAGGCAAGGCGAAGGTCCTCTATGAGGGTCCCGAGCCGGGTACGCTGATCCAGCATTTCAAGGACGACGCGACGGCGTTCAACGCCAAGAAGCATGAAGTGATCGACGGCAAGGGCGTGCTCAACAACCGCATCTCCGAGCATATCTTCAGCAATCTCAACGACATCGGCGTGCCCACGCATTTCATCCGCCGCCTCAACATGCGTGAGCAGCTGATCCGCGAGGTCGAGATCATCCCGCTCGAGGTCGTCGTCCGCAACATCGCCGCCGGCTCGCTCTCGGAGAAGCTCGGGCTCGAGGAAGGCACGCAACTGCCGCGCTCGATCATCGAGTTCTACTACAAGAACGACGCGCTGAAGGACCCGATGGTCTCCGAAGAGCACATCACCGCCTTCGGCTGGGCGACGCCGCAGGAGATCGACGACATCATGGCGCTGGCCATCCGCGTCAATGATTTCCTCTCCGGCCTGTTCCTCGGCGCCGGTATCCGCCTGGTCGACTTCAAGATGGAGACCGGCCGGCTCTGGGAGGGCGAGATGATGCGCATCGTCGTCGCCGACGAGATCAGCCCCGATTCCTGCCGGCTCTGGGACATCCGGTCTAAGGACAAGATGGACAAGGACCGTTTCCGCAACGACATGGGCGGCCTGATCGAGGCCTATTCGGAAGTGGCGCGCCGCCTCGGCATCCTCGGCGAGAACGAGAACCCCGGCCCCGCCGGCCCGCGCCTGGTTCAGTAACGGCAGCGCCTGCCGCCATGGGCGCGGACGCAGCACCACGAGACAAACGGGAGCGCTCGCGCTCCCGTTTTCATGTCGCGCTCGCTTTGGCTGGACTGATGCTGCTCGCCGGCTGCAGCAATCACTGGGGTTTCGGCATCGCGGAGCTCCCGGCCGAGCGCGGCTGGATGCCGTTGCCGATCGGCTCCTGGGTCCTGAACGAGGGCTTGAGCGCCGACGCCATGTCGTTCTGCCCGCGCGAGCGCTGCGCGCAACCGGGTTTCGCCGCCCTGCTCGGCTTCGACGGCAACGAGGCGGTCGCGATGGAGCGCGCCCTCTCCGCCGACACCGCGAGCCTCGCCAACGCCTTCTCCAAGCCCTCGGAGGACGCGCTCGCTCGGGCCAGGAAGGCGAAGAAGCCGCTCGGTCCGCCCAAGAGCACCACGACGGTGACGCGCTTTTCCGACGGCGACGCAAAGGGCCTCGCCGTCGAGATCCGGGCCCGCGACGCCAGCGCAAAATCCGCCTTCGCCGCAATCCTCTTTGCACGCGAGGGCAGCCATCTCGCGCTGGCCTTCGCCGCCGCCGGCACGGCCGAGGCGGCGCGGCGTGACGCGGCCGCCACCTGGCGCAGCCGCTGATATCGGTCAGGACGGTTGAGCCGTCTCCGATTCGCCGCTAAGGCAGCGCCAAGAATTCGCGCCTGTGTCCGCGCCCTCCGGAGAACGCCATGAAAGCCCGCGTCACCGTCACCCTGAAGACCGGCGTGCTCGATCCGCAGGGCAAGGCGATCGAGGGCGCGCTGAAGTCGCTCGGCATCGACGGCGTCGATTCGGTCCGTCAGGGCAAGGTCTTCGACATCGAGCTCGCCGGCTCGGACAAGGCGGCGGCAGAGACCGGTCTCAAGGCCGCCTGCGAAAAGCTGCTCGCCAACACCGTGATCGAGAACTACCGGATCGAGATTCTCGCGTGAGCAGGACGGCGCTGGCGATCGCGCTGGCGACACCGGCCGATGTCGAGGCGATCATGGCCTGCGAGCGCCGGCCGGGCTATGAGGACACGGTCGGGCGCTGGAGCCGCGAGGAACATCTCGCCGGCATGCTCGATCCCAGCCATCGCTATTTCGTCGGCCGTGACGAGGCGGGGACTGTCGCGGGCTTCGTCATCCTGCAGCAGATCGGCGATCCAGTGGACGCCGTCCTCGTCCGCCGTGTCGCCATGGCCGAACAAGGACGCGGCCACGGCTCGGCGTTGCTCGGCTATGCGCTCGCTCATATCTTCGACGATCTGCACGCCAATCGGGCCTGGCTGCGCGTCTGGCCGCATAATCCGCGCGGCATCGCCCTTTACAGCAAGCTCGGCATGCGGGAGGACGGCGTCAGCGAAGTGCAGCGCGATGGCGCACCCGCGCTGATGACCGTGATGGCGATCGACGCCGAGGGCTACCGCGCCCGCCACCAGAGGAGCATGACCCCGTGAAAGCCGCCGTCATCACCTTCCCCGGCTCGAACCGCGACGGCGACGTCTCGAAGGCGCTGCGCCAGGCCGGCGCGACCGTCACCCCCGTCTGGCACGCCGACACCGAGCTGCCTGATGGCACCGACCTCGTCGTCATGCCCGGCGGCTTCTCCTATGGCGACTATCTGCGCACCGGCGCGATCGCGGCCCGCGCCAACATCATGGACGCGGCCCGCGACCATGCGGCACGCGGCGGCCTCGTGCTCGGCATCTGCAACGGCTTCCAGATCATCTGCGAGGCCGGGCTGCTGCCGGGGATCCTGCGCCGCAACGCTGACCTGAAATTCGTCTGCAAGCGCCAGAACCTGATCATCGAGCGGGCCGACACGCCCTACACCCGCGCCTATGCGAAAGGCCAGGTGATCGATGTCTGCATCGCCCATGGCGAGGGCAACTACATCGCCGATGCCGAGACGATCGCGCGGCTCGAAGGCGAGGGGCTCGTCGCCTTCCGCTATGCCGACGCGGAGGGCAAGGCGACGCCGCAGGGCAATCCCAACGGCTCGCTCAACAACATCGCCGGCATCTATTCGCCAGGCCTCAACGTGCTCGGCCTGATGCCCCATCCGGAGAACCTGATCGATTCGCTGACCGGCGGCACCGACGGGCGCGGCATGTTCGAAAGCCTGATGGGCAAGGCGGCCTGAGCCGCCAGCCCCCTCACTTCCCAGCCGCCGCCCGCGCCAGCAACCGCCCGGCGGTCTCCGCATCCAGCGGGCCGACATGCTTCTCCAGGATGCGGCCGTCGCCGCCGATCAGGAAGGTCTCGGGCACGCCGTAGACGCCCCATTCGATCGCGGCCCGACCGGCCTTGTCGACACCGACAGCCGAATAGGGATTGCCGAGCGCGCCAAGGAAGCGCCGCGCGTTCTCGGCCTCGTCCTTGTAGTTCAGCCCGACCACCGCGACCTTGCCGGCCCTGACCGACTCGGATTGCGCCATCGCCACCAGGAACGGATGCTCGATCCGGCAGGGCGCGCACCAGCTCGCAAAGACGTTGACGATGGTGGCGCGGCCTTTGGCGAGGTCGGCCATGACGAAGCCCGGCACCGGCCGGCCCTCGCGCAATAGCCCCTCCAGCGGCTCGACCGTGATCACGGGCGCAGGCTTCCCGATCAGCGCCGAAGGCACCTTGCTGGCATTGCCGGTGAAGAGCCCGGCGGCGAAGACCAGCGCCAGCGCCCCGAACAGGATCAGCGGCAGCAGGAAGACCAGCGGCGAGCGCCGCTTCGGTGGAGAGGCGATCTCGCTCATGGTCGGGGCCGGCGACCGGCGCCGCGCTGTTCCAACAGGTCGAGCGCCCGGCGCTGCATCGCGCGGTCACGCAGGATCGCGGCCGTCAACCCGCCGAGGATCACGGCGGCGGCAGCATAGGATGCCAGGATGAAGCTCGCATTGGGGCCGAGCGAACTCATGCCGGCCAGCCTTCCGCCTTGATGCCTTCCGCCTTCAGGCCCTCGGCCGCCAGCCGGTCGAGCCGCTCGGCTTCTAGGATGGTCAGCGTGTGCACGCGCCGGCGCATGATCTCGGCCTGCATCGCCGCAAGATGAAGCGCTAGCGCGGCGATCGTGAAACCGACTGCCAGGATCAGCAACGGCCACAGCATCGAGGGGTGGATCGTCGGCCCTCCGGCCCGGAACACAGAGGCCGGCTGGTGCAGCGTGTTCCACCAGTCGACCGAGAACTTGATGATCGGCACGTTGACGAAGCCGACCAGCGTCAGGATCGCGACCGCGCGGCCGGCGCGCGACGGCTCGTCGAGCGCGCGCCTGAGCGCGATGATGCCGAGATAGATCAGGAACAGCACCAGCACCGAGGTCAGGCGCGCGTCCCATACCCAGTAGGTGCCCCACATCGGCTTGCCCCAGAGGGCGCCGGTGATCAGGCAGACCAGTGCGAAGCAGGCGCCGATCGGCGCGGCCGCGCTCTGCGCGACGTCTGCCAGAGGATGCCGCCAGACCAATGTGCCCAGCGCCGAGACGCTCATCAGCGTGTAGAACATCAGCGCGAGCCAGGCCGCCGGGACATGCACGAACATGATCCGGATGGTCTCGCCCTGCTGGTAGTCGGCCGGGGCGACGAACCAGGCGAGATAGAGGCCGACCAGCAGTAACGCCGCGGCGACGGCAGCCATCCAGGGCAGCAGCACCGCCGAATAACGCATGAAACGCGTCGGATTGGCGAGATCGGTCAGTAGGGCCATCGCCGGCATCGATCCTGGGTCGGCACCGGCGACGGCCGGCATGGCCTATGATCTAGCAATGCCGACGCCCCGCGCCAATCCACGGCCGGCGCGGCATAAGCGCGAGCGCCGAGCTCAGCTTCCCTCTTTCGAGGAGGCGTCGGCGCCGTCCTTGCTGACGACGCCGAACTCACGCGATCTCACGCCTTCAGCGGCGAGGTCGAAACCTTCGGCGATCAGCCCACGACGCAGCAATTCACGCACCGCGGCTGCGCGGCTCGGCATCCGCTTGGCGAAACGCCAGTCCTCGACCGCGCGCAACTCGTCTTGGTTCAGCATGATCTGGAGCCGTTCGCCCCGTTCGAGTTCAGCCATTGTCCACCCCCTGCGGACACAAATGAGTAAGTGCCGATATAAGTGCTTTGACAGCCAAATCAAGCGACGGCTCAAGAAGCTCAAGTCGAGCCAGCGTCGGTGCCGCCCACGATGGCTGCGGTTGCGCCTAATAGGGCAACGTCGCCAACACCTGCATCGGCACAGGCAGCACTGAGACAGCCAACGACATAACCTACTAACTAATTGAAATATATAGCTATTTTTGGAATTGACACTTGTGCGGAGACACCGGTCGCGCTACGACTCGAATTATCGAAAAGGAGTCGGTCATGAAGATCGAATTATCCGGCAACATTCAGCAGGACGTCGACCGGGTCGTCCGGACGAGTCTGAGCCAGTCGCTCGTCCTCAATGTCCTAACGGCGGCCGAGCAGATCCGCCGGCGACATGAGGAGTTGAATGTCGCGCTCGAAGACATCGCCCAGATGGTCGCGCGCACCGCCGTGCAATGCGGATGCGCGGTCGAATTCGGCGACCGCAGGGCGTCACTGGCTGAAGAGCACCGGCTGAGCGTCTCCTAGTCAGCCTGACGCAGTGCCGCCGCCGCGGCTGTCGTCCCGATCGCGATCGCAGTCAGCGACAGCGCACACAGGATCAGGAAGGGTGTCAGGAATGGCACCGTTCCGCCCATTGCGGCATTGGCCGCCGAGACACCGAAGATCAGCACCGGGACGGTCAGCGGCGCAACCAGCACCGGCAGGATCAGCCCGCCGCGCCTGAGGCCGGCCGTAAGCCCCGCCCCCGCCGCCCCGATGAAGCTCAGCGCCGGCGTTCCGACGAGGAGCGTCGCCGCCAGCGGCAGCATCGCCTCCCCCGACAATGCCACCAGCAGCCCAAGCAGCGGCGCCGCCAGCGCCAGCGGCAGTCCCGTCATCAGCCAATGCGCCAGCGCCTTGGCTAGCACGACCAGTTCCAGCGGCAGCGGCGAGCCACGCATCAGGTCGAGCGAGCCGTCTTCCTCATCGGCCTGGAACAGCCGGTCGAGCCCGAGCAGCGTCGCCAGCAGCGCCCCCAGCCACAGGATCGCCGGTCCGATCCGCGACAGCAGGTTGAGATCCGGCCCGAGTGCGAAGGGCACCAGCACGACCAGCGTCAGAAAGAAGACGAGCGCGAGTTCGCCACCGCCGCCGGCACGCGCGGCGAGGACGAGATCGCGTCGGAGGATGGCGAGGAAGGCGCGCGTCATGGCCCGATCCTCACCTCGACGACGCCGTCGAGCCCGAGCGGCCCGTGCGTCGCGGCGAGGATCGCCCCACCGGCCGCCAGATGGTCCTTCATAAGGCGGGCGAGCATCGCCTGCGCCGCCGCATCGAGTGCCGCCAGCGGCTCGTCGAGCAGCCAGACCGGCCGGGCCGAGACCAGGAGCCGCGCCAGCGCCACGCGCCGCCGCTGTCCGGCCGAGAGATAGCCGACAGGCAGAGCGGCGACATGAGGCAGACCAACCGCGTCGAGCGCCTCCAAGGCCGAGGCGGCGGCATCGCCCAGCAGGGCTTGCGCGAAATCGAGGTTCTCCTGTGCCGTCAGCGCCGTCTTGAGCCCGTCGCGATGACCGACGAGATGCGCCGCTTCCGGCAAGGTGCGCTCGCCGAGACCCAAGAGCCGGATCGTGCCGGCCTCGGCTCTCAGCCGGCCGCAGAGCAGTGCGAGCAGGCTCGATTTTCCGGCGCCGTTACGCCCGGTCATGGCGATCGCCCGTCGATTGCCGAGTTCGAGGCCGAGGTTATCGAAGATCAGCCGCCCGCCGCGGCGGCAGGCCAGGTTTTCGGCGATGACGGCGAAATCCGGGAACGAAACTTGCCTCACCGCGCCTGCATCTTCCCGAGCGTCACTTCCGGCATCCCCGATGCGCAATCGTCCTGTAGCGGGCTTCTTGGAATTGATCTATAGAACCCGTGGCTACGCCGCACGCCGATCCGGCGCGGGGCTCGGGCACTCCCGGGGCGGCGCGCGCGTCATGCGCATTAGGCCTTCGATCCGGCGCGCCCGCAAGGGTTCGTAGGTTCGCGACCGCAACCCCTTGATCAGGATCGCCCGCATGGCTTCGCTCGACTCGTTCAAGTGCCGCAAGACGCTCACCGTCGGCACCAAGAAATACGTCTATTACTCACTCAAGATCGCCGAGAAGAACGGCTTGCCCGGCATCTCGAAGCTCCCCTTCTCGATGAAGGTGCTGCTCGAGAACCTGCTGCGCTTCGAGGACGGCCGCTCGGTCGTCAAAGCCGACATCGAGGCCTTCGTCGGCTGGCTGACCGACAAGGGCAAGGCCGGCAAGGAGATCGGCTTCCGCCCTGCGCGCGTGCTGATGCAGGATTTCACCGGCGTCCCGGCCGTGGTCGATCTCGCCGCCATGCGTGACGGCGTCGTGGCGCTCGGCGGCGATCCCAAGAAGATCAACCCGCTGGTGCCGGTCGACCTCGTCATCGACCACTCCGTCATCGTCGACGAATTCGGCTCGCCCAAGGCGTTGAAGCAGAACGTCGACCTCGAATACCAGCGCAATGGCGAGCGCTACCGCTTCCTGAAATGGGGCCAGGGCGCCTTCAACAATTTCCGCGTCGTCCCGCCCGGCACCGGCATCTGCCATCAGGTCAATCTCGAATACCTCGCCCAGACCGTCTGGACGGCCAAGGAAAAGGTGAAGAAGGGCAAGACCACGACGACCGTCGAGGTCGCCTATCCCGACACTGTCGTCGGCACCGATTCGCACACCACCATGGTCAACGGCCTCGGCGTGCTCGGCTGGGGCGTCGGCGGCATCGAAGCCGAGGCGGCCATGCTCGGCCAGCCGCAATCGATGCTGCTGCCCGAGGTGATCGGCTTCAAGCTCACCGGCAAGCTCAAGGAAGGCATCACCGCGACCGACCTTGTGCTCACGGTCACGCAGATGCTGCGCAAGAAGGGCGTCGTCGGCAAGTTCGTCGAGTTCTACGGCGCCGGCCTGTTCGCATTGACGCTCGCCGACCGCGCCACCATCGCCAATATGGGCCCGGAATACGGCGCGACCTGCGGCTTCTTCCCGGTCGACACCGAGACGCTGAACTATCTGGAGACGACGAGCCGCAAGCCCGCCCGCGTCGCCCTCGTCGAGAAGTATTCGAAGGCTCAGGGGTTGTTCGCCAGCCGTGCGACGCCCGACCCGGTCTTCACCGACACGCTGGAACTCGACCTTGCGACCGTGAAAGCCTCGATGGCCGGCCCCAAGCGCCCCGAAGGCCGGGCCGATCTCGGCTCGATCAAGACCGGCTTCGCCGCCGCGATGGACGCCGAATACAAGAAGGGCGTCGAGCTCTCTCGCCGGGTCAAGGTGGAGGGCAAACCCTTCGATCTCGGCCATGGCGACGTGGTCATCGCCGCCATCACCTCCTGCACCAACACCTCCAACCCGTCCGTGCTGATGGCGGCGGGCCTGCTCGCCCGCAACGCGGTGGCGAAGGGGCTGAAGGTCAAGCCCTGGGTCAAGACCTCGCTGGCGCCGGGCTCGCAGGTCGTGGCGGAGTATCTCGCCAAGGCCGGCCTGCAGAAGGACCTCGACAAGCTGGGCTTCAACCTCGTCGGCTTCGGCTGCACGACCTGCATCGGCAATTCCGGGCCGCTGCCGACCGAGATCTCCAAGACCATCAACGACCAGGGCCTGATCGCGGCCGCCGTGATCTCCGGCAACCGCAATTTCGAGGGCCGCGTCTCGCCCGACGTGCAGGCGAACTACCTCGCCTCGCCACCGCTGGTCGTGGCCTATGCGCTCGCCGGCTCCGTGCAGATCGACCTGACAACCGAGCCCGTGGGCCATGACAAGGCCGGCAAGCCGGTCTTCCTCAAGGACATCTGGCCGACCAACAAGGAAATCCAGGCCTTCATCGCCAAGAACGTCACCAAGGCGATCTTCAAGGCGAAATATGCCGACGTCTTCAAGGGCGACGCCAACTGGCAAAAGGTCAAGGTGCCGACCGGCCAGACCTATGCCTGGGAAGACGCCTCGACCTATGTCCAGAACCCGCCCTATTTCCAGGGCATCAGCAAGACGCCCTCGGCCGTGACCGAGATCGTCGGCGCCCGCATCCTCGGCCTGTTCGGCGACAAGATCACCACCGACCACATCTCGCCGGCCGGCTCGATCAAAGCCGCCTCGCCCGCGGGCAAGTACCTGATGGAGCACGGCGTCGAGGTCGCCGACTTCAACCAGTACGGCACGCGGCGCGGCAATCACGAGGTGATGATGCGCGGCACCTTCGCCAATATCCGCATCCGCAACCACATGATGGGGCCGAACGGCCGCGAGGGCGGCTACACCATCCACTACCCCTCGAAGGAAGAGTTGCCGATCTACGACGCCTCGATGCGCTACCAGCAGGAGAAGGTGCCGCTAGTCGTCTTCGCCGGCGTCGAATATGGCAACGGCTCCTCGCGCGACTGGGCTGCGAAGGGCACCAACCTGCTCGGCGTCAAGGCCGTGATCGCCCAGAGCTTCGAGCGCATCCACCGCTCGAACCTTGTCGGCATGGGCGTGGTGCCGTTCACCCTGGCCGAGGGCACGAGTTGGGCGACGCTCGACCTCAAGGGCGACGAGACCGTCACGATCAAGGGCCTCGCCACCGTCAAGCCGCGCCAGACGCTGGAGGCCGAGATCACCTCGGCCGACGGCAAGGTCAGGAAGGTGCCGATCCTCTGCCGCATCGATACGCTGGACGAGATCGACTACTTCCGGAACGCCGGCATCCTGCACTACGTCCTGCGCGGTATCGCCGCCTGAATGGACGTCCCCGGCCGGGCCGCTCAGGCCCGGTCGATCCGCCCGGAATAGCAGCCGCGCTTGGCGTTGTGGACGTGGATGTAGGCGACGGCCGCATTCGCGAACAGGCGCTCGATCAGCGGCTCGACCACCATGCCTTCGACGATGTCGGCATCGAGCATCATGCCATCGCCGTCATAGGCGCGCAGCGACAACACCCGCGGGCGCATGACCTCCGGCACCTCGCCGATCCGGTCGTAGCGCCGGCTTGCCCCCTCACGGACGAAGATGGCGTGGCGCGCCCGATAGGGCGTCTCGGCCGGCTGGCATTCGTGATTGAGCAAAAGCACGGTCTCGCCCGGTTCGGCGTCCCGCATCTCGATGCGGTCGGGAAATCCCGGCTTCGTGTCGACCACGTAACGTTTGACGCCGTGGCTGGCGAGTTCTTCCTCGGACAAGCCGAACAGCGGCGCGAATGGTTCCGGTGCAAGTCCGGTGATGCGGAATGTCATGGCGGGCTCCTTTTGTCGGCCAACACATCCCATCACCGGGCCGGCGCATCGCCCACCCGTTTCCTGCCGCGCCATCGCGACGCCCGCAGTTGTCCTCACCGCGCCCCCGGTGTAAGGGGGCGGTTCAGCCATCCTCGGCGGGGGGCTTGGGGCAGGCGCGGCATGGTCGCGCCCGGATGTCCTCCGCCGCCATCACGTCAGACGGGAGCACCCGCATGTCCGCCACCTTCGAGACGGTCGCCGGAATCATTTCCGAGACCTGCGACATTCCGCGCGAGAAGATCACGCCCCAGAGCCACGCCATCGAGGATCTCGGCATCGACTCGCTCGCCTTCCTCGACATCGCCTTCGCCATCGACAAGGCCTTCGGCATCAAGCTGCCGCTCGAGCAGTGGACGCAGGAGGTGAACGAGGGCAAGGCCCCGGCCGAGCAGTATTTCGTGCTCGAGAACCTGTGCCAGCGCATCGACGACCTGGTCGCCGCCAAGAAGGCCTGAGGCAACGCTTGGCTGCCCGGTCTTGAGCCGGGCACACTCTCCCGATAGAGCATACCAGCACGCGGCGCGGCGCCCTTCGGTCCGCATGGCGTGCGCGCGCCGTTCCGGTCGCGCCAGACTGGCCAGGGATCGCATGCGCCTCGAATATTTCGACATGATCGATCGAGTCGTCGCGTTCGAGCCTGGCGAGAAGCGGATCGCGACGCGCTCGACCGTACCGGCCGCGACTGCGAGCCCGGTCTTCGAGGGTCATTTTCCCGGGCACCCGCTGGTCCCGGGCGTGCTGCTGACCGAAACCATGGCGCAGGCCTCGGGCTATCTGCTGCTCGGCCTGAACGGCCTGACCCAGATGCCCTTCCTGATGACGGTCGACAAGGCACGCTTCCGCACATTCGTCGAGCCCGATGCGGTCCTCGACGTCACGGCCGAACTGGTGATCGAAGGCTCCGGCTACGCCGCGACCAAGGCGAAGATCACGATTGCCGGCAAGCCGATCTGCGATGCCGAACTGCGCTTCCGGCTGATGCCCTTTCCCGCCGACATGCGCGCGCTGATGGAGACGCGCATCGCCGCCATCGGCCTCACGCCGGAACCTGCAAGATGAGCCTGCGCGACGTCGTCATCACCGGCATCGGCCTGGCCTCCAGCCTTGGCGAGGGCGTCGAGACGCACGCCGCGGCGATGGCTGCCGGCAGTCCTCCCATCGTCGACGCGACGAGCTTCGCGCCCTATCCGGTGCATCCGTTGAAAGCGCTCGAACTCGACCGCCAGATTCCGAAGAAGTCCGACCAGCGCCAGATGGAGCCTTGGCAGCGCCTCGGCGTCTATGCCGCCGGCCTTGCCCTCGATGCGGCCGGGCTGAAGGACGACACGGAGGCCAAGAGCCGGCTGCAGGTCATCGTCGCGGCCGGCGGCGGCGAGCGTGACCATGCCGTCGACTCCGCCATCCTCGGCGGCCTGCGCGGCGCCAATCAGCCGGGCAGCTTCCTGAACGAGCGGCTGATGGGCGATCTCAGGCCGACGCTCTTCCTGGCGCAGCTCTCCAATCTACTCGCCGGCAATATCGCCATCGTCCATGGCGTCACCGGCGCCTCGCGCACTTTCATGGGCGAGGAGCAGGCTGGCGTCGATGCGATCCGCACGGCCCATGCCCGGATCGCATCGGGCCAGGCCGACACGATGCTGGTCGGCGGCGCCTACAACGCCGAGCGGCGCGACATGCTGCTGCTGCTCGAACTCGGCGGTTTCCTGCGCAAGGGCGATTTCGCGCCGGTCTTCGCGCGCGACGACGCGCCGGGCGCGATCACCGGTAGCGCCGGGGCCTTTTTGGTGCTCGAGCCGGCCGAACAGGCAAGGGCACGCGGCGCCAAAGCCTATGCGAGGCTGAGCCATGTCGCTGCCAGCCATGGCAAGCGCACCGCCGGTACCGTCCAAACGTCGCTGGACGCCCTTCTCGCCGGCTTCGGTCCGATAGGCACGGGCGCACTCGCCATCTCCGCCGCAACCGGCGCCGCCGGCACCACGGCTGAAGAAGCTGCGGCGCTCGCGAAACTTCCCGATGCGAAGCGCATCGCCACGGGCGACCTCGCCGGCCATGCGCTCGAAGCCGCCTTCCCGCTCTCGGTCGCGCTCGCCGCCGCCGCCATCGCATCAGGCCAGGCGGCCGAGGCGATCGTCACCGGCGCCGGCCACTGGCGCGGCGAGGGCGCGGCCCGTCTCATAAAGGCCTGAGAGGAGCATTCCGATGACGCCAACGCATCGCGACGCCAAGGGCCGGCCGCTCGTCGCCGTCACCGGGCTCGGCATCGTCACCTCGCTCGGCCAGGGCAAGGACGCCAATTGGCAGGCCCTGACCGCAGGCACGTCCGGCATCCACCGAATCGAGCGCTTCCCGACCGAGGGGTTGCGCACCGCGATCGCCGGCACGGTCGACTACCTCTTCGACCGCCCCTTCTCGGCTCCCGAGCTGTCGGAGAAGCTGGCGACGTTGGCGGCCGACGAAGCCGTGAGCCAGAGCGGGCTTGGGCCGAGCGGCGCCTTCCCAGGTGAGCTCTTCATGGCGGTGCCGCCGGTCGAGATGGAATGGCCGCAGAAGCAGGAATTGGCCCAGGCGATCGACGGCGAGGTCGATTATGACGGCCTGCTGCGCGAGGCGGCGACGCTGAAGCACAAGGCGATGCACGAGATGTTCCTGTTCGGCACTGTCGCCGACCACATCGCCGACCGCTTCGGCACGCAGGGTTCGCCGATCTCGCTCTCGACCGCCTGCTCCTCCGGCGCGACCGCGATCCAGATGGGCGTCGAGGCGATCCGGCGCGGCGAGACGCAGGCTGCACTGTGTATCGGCACCGACGGCTCGGTCCATGCCGAGGCGCTGATCCGCTTCTCGCTGCTTTCGGCCCTCTCGACCAAGAACGACCCGCCCGACGCCGCGGCAAAACCGTTCTCGAAGGACCGCGACGGCTTCGTCATGGGCGAAGGCTCCGGCGCGCTGGTGCTGGAGGATTACGACCACGCGCTGGCTCGCGGCGCGACCATCCTCGGCATCGTCGCCGGCTGCGGCGAGCGCGGCGACGGCTTCCATCGCACGCGGTCGAGCCCCGACGGCAAGCCGGCGATCCTCGCCATGCAGGATGCGCTCGACGATGCGGGGCTTGCGCCCGACGATGTCGACTACATCAACGCCCACGGCACCTCGACGCCGGAGAACGACAAGATGGAGGCGATGAGCTGCGCCGCCGTCTTCGGCGAGCGGATGGCCAGCCTGCCGATCTCCTCCAACAAGTCGATGATCGGCCACACCCTGACGGCTGCCGGCGCGGTCGAGGCGGTGATCTCCTTCCTGACCATCGCCAACGGCACGATCCCGCCGACGATCAACTACGCCAATCCCGATCCGGCGATCGCGCTCGACGTGGTACCCAACGCTGCCCGCAAGGCGAGCGTGAGCACCGTGCTGTCGAACTCCTTCGGCTTCGGTGGCCAGAACACCTGCCTCGTGCTGACGGCGCCGCCCAAAGCGTCGAGCGTGGCGTCGGCATGACCAGGATTCTCGTCACCGGCGGCGCCAAGGGTGTCGGCGCGGCGATCGTGCGCGCACTCGCGGCGGCCGGCCACGACGTCGATTTCACCTATCGCTCCTCCGGCGACCAGGCGGCGGCACTCGCCGCCGAGATCGCAGAGGCTCATCTCGGCCGCGAGATCAGCGCCCTGCCGCTTGATCTCTCCGACAAGACCGCGCTCGACGCCTTCTGCGAGGAGCGTGAGGCGACGAGCTATTTCGGCCTGATCCACAATGCCGGCCAGCCCTACGACATGCTCGCGGCGATGATGGCGCAGGACAAGGCGGAAGCCGCGATGCAGGTCAATTTCTGGGCCTTTACCCGCCTCGCCAAGAGCCTGATGCGCGGCATGCTGCGGGCGAAATCCGGCCGCATCGTCGCGATAGGCTCGATCGCGGCGCTGCGCGGCAGCGCCGGCAATGCGGCTTACGCCGCCTCCAAGGGCGCTCTGATCTCATACGCCAAGACACTCGCGGTCGAGACCGGCAAGCGCGGCGTCACCGTCAACGTCATCGCGCCGGGCTTCGTCGACACCGACATGATGGCGCCCTACGGCGCCTATCGCGACAAGATGCAGGCGCAGATCCCCGCCGGCCGCTTCGCCAGACCCGAAGAGATCGCCGGCCTCGCCGGCTTCCTGATGAGCGAGCCGGCCGCTTACATCACCGGCACCGTGCTGCCGATCGATGGCGGCCTCACGGCGCAGCTCGGAGTGCACAGATAAGACCCCACCCCACCCCACCCATTGCGGCCTGCCGCTGGATCAGATATAAGAGGGGTGAGGGAGGCTGCTATGGGAATGATGACCATCCGCGACAACGCCCTCTGGGCGAAGAATGTCGAAGAAGATCCCGAAATTGTTCGGCGAATCCTCGCCCTGCCGGAGAACGCTGCCATCACGCTGATAATCGAGGGCGAGCCGGTCGTCTTCCGCAAGATGCGCGACGGCAGCGATGGCCGACCGACGAACGGGTTGAGACCGGATGCGGCCTTCAAGCCGTTCTGGGATAGGATGCAGAGCCGCCGTGGCGAGCGTGTCTCGGTGCGCCTTTGTGACGCCATGCCCGTTACCGATCCATACCTCGCTTCGATATCGGGGTTGCTGAGCGAATGGAGCAGCCCGGAAGACGCAGAGGCGTATGATGGCCTTTGAGCGGTGGGATCTGGTCAAGGCGCTCTTCCCATTCACCGACGTCGCCGTGCGTAAGCCGCGCCCGGTCTTGGTCTTGTCCAACGGAGCGTTCAACCGCGAGCACGGCCACGTCATCGGCTGCATGGTGACGACCGCCGCCGGAGGGCTCTGGCCCAGCGATGTCCCCATCACAGACCTCACAAAGGCGGGGCTGACACGCAGTTCCGTAATTCGCTGGAAGACGTTCACCCTTCCTTTCGGTCTGATCGGCGGCAGGATCGGTGCGCTCGGAAACGACGATCGCGGCCCGGTACAGCTCAAGTTGAGGGAGATCTTGTCTGACTAGCGGCGCCGGCGGACTTCGATACCGATTTTGATCACCAGGCTGGCGCTCACCTCCTTACAAAGAAAGTTGACGATCGAATGCTCTCCCTCCAGCTCCATGGCGATCGCGACCTCCGCCTCGAAGAGATCGAGCCGCCGCCGCCGCCCGCTCCGGGCGAAGTCCAGATCCGCATCCGTGCCGTCGGGCTGAACTATCTCGATCTCTGGGGTTTTCGCGGCATGGCTTTCGCCAAGCGCAAGATGCCCCAAGCCGCCGGCGTCGAGGCCTCGGGCGAGATCGTCTGCGTCGGCGAGGGCGTGACGAACCTGAAGGTCGGCGACACCGTCACCGCCTATGGCGCCGAGACCTGCGGCCACTGCAAGGCCTGCCGCGAGGGCCGCGACAATCTCTGCGAGAACGTCGCCGGCATCATGGGCTTCCACATCGACGGCTTTGCCCGCGAGCTGATCAACAAGTCGGCGCGGCTGGTGATCAAGGCGCCTGCCAGCGTCTCCTTCGAGGACGCGGCCTGCGCGCCGATCGGCTTCGGCACCGTGCAGCACATGCTGTTCGACAACGCGAAGCTCGAACCCGGCGAAACGATCCTCGTCCATGCCGGCGGCTCTGGCATCGGCACAGCCGCGATCCTGATGGCGAAGGCGATCGGCTGCACCGTCTACACCACCGTCGGCGACGACGAGAAGGGCGCCAAGGCCAAAGAGCTCGGCGCCGATTTCGTCGTCAACTACAAGACCGAGCGATTCGAGGGCGAGGTCCGCCGGATGACGAAGCGCAAGGGCGTCGACGTCGTCTTCGAGCATGTCGGCGCCGACACTTGGAACGGCTCGCTGCTCTGCCTGAAGCGCGGCGGCCGGCTCGTCACCTGCGGCGCGACCTCGGGCGCCTCGACCACGATGAACCTGATGCAGCTCTTCCAGCAGCAATACCGCATCACCGGCTCATTCGGCTGCCGGCTGGAGAACATCGCGCAATCGCTGGAGAAGATGGCCGGCGGCATGAAGCCGGTGATCGATTCGGTGTTTCCGCTCAAGGATTTCGAGAAGGGGCTCAGTCGGCTCGAAGGTCGGCAGGTCTTCGGCAAGGTCATCGTCACGATTTGAGCCCGCCTCGACCTCGACCAAAAGCTTGACGCAAGGCGGTTTTCTGCCGCAAACCGCCCGTTCCTGCCCGATAAGCTGAATGCACGGGCGTGCCAGAGCATTGCGCGGGATCGGGCTGACCTTGAGACGACTGAAGGCCTTCGCCTCGCGCGCCGGCGCCGCGATCATGATCGGCCTGATCCGGGCCCTGTTCGGCTTCCTGCGCCTGATCGGCCCGGAACGGTCCAGCGATCTCGGCGGCTGGCTCCTGCGCGTGGCGAGTCCGCTCATCCCCGTGAACAAGGTGGCGTTTGCCAACATCCGCGCCGCCTTCCCCGGCATGGCGGACAGCGAGGTCAGGCGCATCGCCCGCGGTGCCTGGGAGAATCTCGGCCGCACCGCCGCCGAATACGCCCATCTCAAGACCCTGTTCGACTACGATTACCAGAACCCCGATGCGCCCTCCCGCGTCGAGGTCTCCGGCATCGAGCACTTCATCGCGCTGAAGGACGACGAAAAGCCCGGCCTGATCTTCTCGGCCCATCTCGCCAACTGGGAACTGCCGGCGATCTGCGCTGCGGCCTACGATCTCGAGACCACCGCCGTCTTCCGTGCTCCCAACGATCCGGCGATCGCCGCGATCATCCACGAGATCCGCTCCGGCGCCATGGACGGGCTCGCCGCCGCCAAGCAAGGCGCCGCCTTCGCGATGCAGGGCGTGCTGGAGAAGGGTGGCCATCTCGGCATGCTGATCGACCAGCATTTCACCCGCGGCGTGGTGGTGCCGTTCATGGGCCGGCCGGCGCTGACCAACCCGATCCTGGGCAAGTTCGCCCGTCGTTTCGAATGCCCGATCCATGGCGTGCGCGTCATCCGCCTGCCGAACCAGCGCTTCCGCCTGGAATTGACGCCGCCGCTCGACCTGCCGCGCGACGCGGGCGGCGAGATCGACGTCGCCGGCGCGATGGCGATGATGACGGCGGTGGTCGAGGGCTGGGTCCGCGAGCATCCCGAACAATGGCTCTGGATGCACCGGCGCTGGCGGCCCAACCTGATCAAGCCCGAGGCCCGCAACGCCGTCGTGATCGCGACGCCGCCGGTTTTCAAGGCAACGTGATTTCCCAGTGAGCGGCGATGAGCGCTTTGGTAACGTCTCGACATTAGATTGTGCCCGCCAGAGTATCTCCCATGACCCCGCGCGCCAGCCTCCTAGCCTTGTCTATCGCAGCCCTCCTCGCGAGCGGCGCGATGGCGCGTGCGCAGACCGCGGCGCCCCCGGTCAAGGCGGTGGTCGAACTCTTCACCAGCCAGGGCTGCTCGTCCTGCCCACCGGCCGACGCCTTCTTCAGTGAATTGTCGAAGGATCCCTCGGTGATCGCGCTGACCTTGCCGGTGACCTATTGGGACTATCTCGGCTGGAAGGACACGCTCGGCCAGGAGGCCTTCACTAAGCGCCAGAAGTTCTACGCCAAAGCGCGCGGCGACGGACAGGTCTACACCCCCCAGGCGGTGATCAACGGTGCCGGCCATCTCGTCGGTTCCGACAAGGCCGACATTGAGCGTGGCGTTCGCCAGCCCGGCCAGACCTTCGCCACGAAGGTGGCGCTTCAGGAAGAGGCCGGCATGCTGCGTATCAAGCTCAGCGCCGCCGAGCATCCGGGCGCGGCCGGCGTCTGGGTGGTGCCGACCAGCAAGCTCGTGACGGTGCCGATCGCCCGCGGCGAGAACCAGGGCAAGACGATCTCCTACGCCAATGTCGTGCGGGGCATGATCCGCGTCAGCGACTGGGACGGCAAGGAGGCCACATTGACCACGCCGCTGGCATCGACGCGCGCGCCCGATGCGGACGGCTATGTCGTGTTGATCCAGGCCGAGCAGCCGGGCAAATATGGAATGATGCCCGGCGTCGTGCTCGGTGCCGCGCGCGGACGCTGACGCCCTAAAGCACGACGACCTTGTTCGGCAGCTCGTCGGTATCCCCCGGCATCGGCGGCGCACGGCGCTCCAGGATCACGCCGACAGCCTCGACCGCCGCGATCAGCCCCTCGCGCAGCCGACCCTTAGCCGCCTCGTCGAGCAGCGGTCCGATGACCGCCCGCCAAGTCTCGGCATCGACCTTGTCGTCGATGCCGCTGTCGGCGAGAATTTCGGCATAGCGCTCCTGCAGGGCGATGTAGAGCAAGACGCCGGTGCGCCCGCGCGTCCGCATCACGCCGCGCGCCGTGAACTCGCGCAGTGCCACGTCATGCGCCCGGCCGCGCTTGACGAAGCCCGGCACGAAACGCCCGCCACGACCGTACCAGAGCATCATGCCCATCAGCAGCGCAGCGCAGATCAACTGGATCAGGAAGATGCGCGGCGCGCTCGTCGCCGTCAGCGCGAGCAGCGGCCAGGGCACAAGCAGCGCCAGCACGAGGGCGAGCACCATCGGCATGCTGCGATAACTCGACGCCGCCCGGTCGATCACCACGACGATTTCGCCGGAGGTCAGTTTCTCCGCTCGCGCCACGGCTTCTGCGATCGCGTCGGTATCGCCCGAATCCATCACCAGTCCCCCGAAGCACCGCCGCCGCCCGACGAGCCACCGCCGCCGGAAAAACTGTCGGAACTGCTACTGCCCGAGCTCCAGCTCCCGCCCGACGACCCCGTGCTCCAGCCCGATGTCGAGGATGTCGAAGCGGGAATGGTGATCCAGCTTCCGCTGCGGGTGCGATGCTGCTGGCCCATGGCCTGCCGGAACAGCCCGCGCGCCCAGAAGAACAGGATCACGAGAACGATGGCGAAGACGATGAGGACGGCGATCATCTCGCCTGGCGAACTCTCGTCGCTGCGAACGCTCGCGCGCCGCTGCCAGTCCTCGGCGTCGCCGGCGAGGATGGTCAGGATCGCGTCGACGCCGCCTTCGATTCCGCCGGCGAAATCGCCGGTCTTGAACTTCGGCGCCACCGCCGTCGTGATGATCGTCTTGGACAGCGCATCAGTGAGTGCGCCTTCCAGCCCATAGCCGACCTCGATCCGGACCTTGCGCTCGTTCGGCGCCACCAGCAGCAGCACGCCGTTGTTGCGCGCCTTCTCGCCGAGCTTCCAGAACCGGAACAGGCCATTGGCGAAATCCTCGATGCCGACGCCCTGCAACGACGGCACGGTCGCGACCACGAGCTGGTCCGAGGTCTTGTCCTCATGGGCCTTGAGCTTGGATTCGATGCGGATTTTCGCTTCGGGTGTGATCAAATTGGCGTTGTCGACGATGCGGCCGGCGAGGGGTGGGTAGGTCGGGTCGGCGGCGGCGAGGCCGATCCCGAGCAGAAGCAAAAACACTGAAACGCACCAGAATACCCTTCTCCCTGTGGGAGAGGGTTTCCCGCGGTTCACGCGCGCGCCGGTCATCGGCGAGAAACAGGCCGGCGCCTCAGAACTTGACCGCCGGCGGCCGTTCCGCACCGGCCGTCGCCGTGAACGCCTCCATCGGCTTCGAGCCCCAGAACAGCTTTGCCCAGATCACGCCGGGAAACGTCCTGATCTCGGTGTTGAAGGCCTGCACCGCCTGGATGTAGTCGCGCCGCGCCACCGCGACGCGGTTCTCGGTGCCCTCCAACTGCGATTGCAGCGCCAGGAAGTTCTGGTTCGACTTGAGCTCGGGATAGCGTTCGACGGTCACGAGCAGCCGCCCGAGTGCTCCCGTGAGCTGGTTTTGCGCGTCTTGGTATTCCTTGAACTTGGCCGGGTCGGTGATGGTCGAGGCGTCGACCTTGACCTGGCTCGCCTTGGCGCGGGCCTCGACCACCTGGGTCAGCACCTCGCGCTCCTGCGTCGCATAGCCCTTCACCGTCTCGACCAGGTTCGGGATCAGGTCGGCGCGGCGCTGGTACTGGTTCTGCACCTCGCCCCAGCGCGCCTTGGCCGCCTCCTCCAGCGTCGGCACGTTGTTGTAGCCGCAGCCGGCGAGCGCCAGGCCGAGGCCGGCGACAACGAGCGCCATCAGGCCGCGGCGAAAAATCGGTGAGAGCGAAAGCGACATGCCGGGAATCCTCTGGCGTCGTCTGGAAGGCAGGGCGGCGACCTTAGCCGTCCCGCCGCCTCGCTCCAAGCGCGAGCCCGAGTTCCGTCCTGGGCATAGCGTTGGGCATGGCGTGCTTGGGCGATCCGGCGCTAGTCTCGCACTCCGGAAGCCGGGAGGACATGGGCATGAGCACTTCTGCATCGATGGCACGGCATGTGGGGCGCATCGCCGTCGCTGCCACGATCCTCGCGTTCGGCGCGGTCCCTGCCATGGCCCAGGCGCTTGCCCCCGCGCCCGAAGCCGCGACCGGCCGCATCGCCAAGACCGCCGGCACGGCGCAGCGCTACATGGCCGCCGCTGCCAACCCGCTCGCGGCCAATGCCGGCCGCGAGATCCTGCGCGCGGGGGGCAGCGCGACCGATGCGGCGATCGCGATCCAGCTCGTGCTCAACCTGGTCGAGCCACAGAGCTCCGGCATCGGCGGCGGCGCCTTCTTCGTCCATTGGGACGAAGCGGCCCGCAAGGTGACGACGCTCGACGGCCGCGAGAAGGCGCCGATGGCCGCAAAGCCCGAGCGCTTCCTCGGCCCCGACGGCAAGCCGATGAAATTCGTCGAGGCCGTGGTCGGCGGCCGCTCGGTCGGCGTGCCCGGCACGCTGAAGCTGCTGGAGGAGGCGCACAAGCGCTGGGGCAAGCTGGCCTGGCCGGCGGTGATCGCGCCGGCGCTCAAGCTCGCCGAGGACGGTTTCGCGATCTCGCCGCGCCTCAACGGCCTGCTCGCCCGTGAGAAGAACCTGAGTGCAGACCCGATCGCGAGCGCCTATTTCTACGAGCCCGACGGCAAGCCCAAGGCGGTCGGCACGCTGCTGAAGAACCCGGCCTTCGCCGCGACCTTGCGCGCCATCGCCGAGAAAGGATCGGCCGCCTTCTATTCAGGCCCGATCGCGCAGGACATCGTCGCCAAGGTCACCGGCCACAAAACCAATCCCGGCGACATGACGCTGGCCGACCTCGCCGCTTACACCGTCGAGGAGCGCGAGCCGGTCTGCGGCGCCTACCGCGTCTACAGGCTCTGTGGCATGGGTCCGCCGAGCTCCGGCGCCGTCGCGGTGCAGCAGATGCTCGGCATCCTCGAAACGAGGGACATCGCCCGCATGGGCGCCGGCACCGAAGCGGCCCACTGGTTCTCGGAGGCCGGCCGTCTCGCCTTCGCCGACCGGGCGCTTTATCTCGGCGATCCCGGCTTCCTGAGCGTGCCGGTGACGGGCCTGATCGACCGCGGCTACGTCCAGTCGCGTGCCGGTCTCGTCGACCCGCAGAAGAGCATGGGCCGGGCCAAGGCCGGCGATCCGCCGCACAAGCGCGCCCAGTTGCTCGCGCCGTCCGACGGCGTCGAGCACGGCACCAGCCACATCTCGGTGATCGACGCAGCCGGCAACGCCGTCTCGATGACCACGACGATCGAGGACGGCTTCGGCTCGCGGATCATGACGGCGGGCGGCTTCCTGCTCAACAACGAGCTGACCGATTTCAACTTCGCGCCGGAGGAGGACGGCAAGCCGGTCGCGAACCGCGTCGAGCCCGGCAAGCGGCCGCGCTCCTCGATGGCGCCGACGCTGGTCTTCGACGCCTTCGGCCGGCTCTACGCGGTGGTCGGCTCGCCCGGCGGCAGCCAGATCATCGGCTTCGTCGCGAAGACGCTGGTCGCGCTGCTCGACTGGAAGATGGACCCGCAGAATGCAGTCGACCTCGCTAATTTCGGCAGCCGCAACGGCCCGACCGAGATCGAGAAGGGCACAGAGGCCGAGGCCTGGAAGGCGGCGCTGGAGGCCAAAGGCCATGAAGTCCGCCTGATCGAGATGACCTCGGGCATCCAGGCGATCGTCAAGACGCCGGAAGGATTCGTCGGAGGCGCGGACGGCCGGCGCGAGGGCGTGGCGGTGGGGGACTGAAGCTTCATCGCCCCGTCATGTTCGAAGCGTGTTGATTCGTCTTCTCACCGGAAAACAGCCATGCGCCATCTTGTTCTCGCCGCCCTGACAGCCGCCACCCTCGCCTTCTCGCCCGCTTATGCCGAGGAAGCGAAACCATTCGCCACCGCCAAGACCATCGACCTCCTGACCTTGCTCAAGCCGCCGCCGGCCAATGATTCGGCGGCGACGAAGGCCGAACTCGCCGAAGTCCTGAGCATCCAAGTGACCCGCACGCCCGAGATGGAGGCGCAAGCCCAGGCCGACGTCGTCGAGAATGTCTGGCGCTTCGCCGACGTGATGGGACCGAAGTTCAAGGCAGATGCTCTTCCCGCCTTCTCCGCCTTCTTCGACCGGATCGTCGCGACCGAGGGCGAGGTCGTCGACCCCGCCAAGGACGCCTGGAAGCGCCCGCGCCCACATCAGTACAGCCCGCTGGTCAAGCCGGCGGTGAAGCTCTCGAACTCTGGCGCCTATCCCTCGGGCCACACGACGGTCGGCACGCTGATGGGCATCGTCCTGTCGAACATGGTTCCGGAGAAGCGCAGCGAGATCATGGCGCGAGCCTGGGCCTATGGCGAGAACCGCGTCATCGGCGGCATCCATTTCCGCGCCGACATCGAAGCGGGACGCATCGCCGGGACGGTCATCGCAGCGCGGATCATGGAACAACCGGACTTCCAGGCCGAGTTCGCGCCCGCGAAGGCCGAACTGCGCAAGACGCTCGGCCTCTGAATCCAACGCTAGCGAGGCAGGGCCGAGACACGCGCCCCGCCAGCGCCACGCCCGGCGATCAGCCAATAGACGAAGCCGGTCGCGGCCCCGATCAGGAACAGCGCCCCGATCACCCGTGTCTCCGCTTCGCTCGGCGCGCGCGCCAGCCGGAGCATCGCGAGCGGCAGCACGGCCGCGAGAAGCCCGGTCAGCCCGCTCTGGATCAGGCCACTGCGCAACCGGAACAGCTCGCTGAACACCGCGACCAGCACGACCGGTGCGACGATGATCGCGAATCCGAGCCGGCCGATCAGGCTGAAGGCGGCCTGGGCCAGCGGCGTCGGGTCGATGTCGCTCTCGGCGAGCCCGAACAACGCGTCGAGCAGCCGCTCGAAGCCGCCGCCGATCAGCAGCATGACCTCGGACGAGACCATGCTCGCGACGAGCATGGCGAAGAGCCCCGCACCCATGGCGACGAGGCAGGCGAACGGGATCAGCAGCAGCCAGCGCAGCAAGGCGTCAGCCCGCGAGCGCGGCGGTAGCGGGCTCGTCCGCCTCGAGCATCAGCCGCGCCCGAGCCGAGAGCTTCTCGGTCTCGCTCTTGAGCTGGCCGCAGGCGGCAAGGATGTCGCGGCCGCGCGGCGTACGGACCGGCGAGGCGTAGCCGGCGCGGAAGACGATCTCGGAGAAGCGCTCGATCCGGTCCCAGTCCGAGCACTCGTAGCGGGTGCCGGGCCAGGGATTGAACGGAATCAGGTTGATCTTCGCCGGGATGCCCTTGAGCAGGCGCACCAGTTCGCGCGCCTCCGCGTCGGAATCGTTCACGCCCTTGAGCATGACGTATTCGAAGGTGATGCGCTTGGCGTTGGTCAGGCCGGGATAGTTGCGGCAGGCCTCGAGCAGCTCGGCGATCGGGTATTTCCTGTTCAGCGGCACCAGTTCGTTGCGCAGCTCGTCGCGGACCGCATGCAGCGAGATCGCCAGCATCGTGCCCATCTGCGCGCCGAGCGCCTCGATCTGCGGCACCACACCCGAGGTCGAGACGGTGATCCGGCGACGCCCTAGCGAGAGCCCCTCAGGATCGGTGATGACGTCGATCGCGTCGCGCACGCCGTCGAAATTGTAGAGCGGCTCGCCCATGCCCATGAAGACGATGTTGGAGACGAAGCGCCCGCCGTCCTTGGGGACGAAAGCGCCGTCCGGCGCCTTGCGATTGGGGAAATCGCCGAGCCTGTCGCGCGCCACCATCACCTGCGCCACGATCTCCTCATGGGTGAGGTTGCGCACCAGCCGCTGCGTGCCGGTGTGGCAGAAGGTGCAGGTCAGGGTGCAGCCGACCTGGCTGGAGACGCAGAGCGTGCCGCGGTCGACCTCGGGGATATAGACGCATTCGATCTCGGCGCCGCGGTCGCGCGGGCCGGTCGGTGCCATCCGGATCAGCCATTTGCGGGTGCCGTCGGTCGATACCTGCTCGGCCGTCACCTCTGGCAAGTCGAGCGTGAACCGCTCGGCCAACGCCGCGCGCAGCCCCTTGCCGATCGTCGTCATCGCGGCGAAATCGCGGACGCCGTAATGGTAGATCCAGTTCCAGAGCTGACCGACGCGCATGCGCCGCTCCTTCTCGGGAACGCCGATCTCGGCGAGCGCCTCAGCGAGGCCCGCGCGCGTGCGACCGACCAGCGAAAGCGGCCGGGAAACGGGTTCGACCGCCGGAGCGGCGGGTTCAAGGACGGAGACGGTCATCGGGGCTCTGCTCGCAGCGGGCTGCATCGGCCCGGATGTGCCGCGGCTCATAGCACAAGATCGTGGCGCGGCGAAATCGTAGGCGATGAGCGTGGCGCCAACGCAGGGCGGATGCTGAAAATCGCCAGCCTGTGTCGGCTGGTGCGGCGACCGAGAAACGGAGCGGAGCGGACATCTGTCCGTGAGCACCGCAAGCGCAGCGAGTCGCGTCAGACCGCCACGCTCGCGGTTTCCAGCGCCGTCCTATTTACAAGCGTCTTCGGCGCGCTTGACCGTCTGCGAGATGCCGGCGAGCGAGTATTTGTCGGCCGTCGGGTTGCCCTTCTTGGAGGTGCCCTTGATCTCCAGCGTCGAGCCCTTACGCAGCGCATCGAGCATGCGCGGCTCCTCCGCCGGGTTCTTCAGCCACATGTTCTGGCCCTTGGCCACCAGCGCGAAGCGCTCGTCGCCGATCAGCGCCTGATGCTCGACATCCTCCTTGAGGTCGAAATTCATCACGAAGCTGATCTCGTTGCGCACCCCTTCCGCCGGGCGGCTGGAGACGAAGAACAGCCCTTCCACATCCTTGAGATTGGCCGGCAGGCGGCTGTCCGGCTTGGCGAGCGCGTAGCAGACCTTGGAGCGGCCCTGCTGCGACGAGAAGGCCTGCCATTTGCCGGCGGTCTCCAGCAGCAACGCCTGGGCCTGGCCCGATGTGGCGGCCGCCTTCTGGGGAGCCGGCTTGGCCACGGGCTTCTGTGCCAGAGCCTGCGAACTCAGTCCGGCGATCAACGCGGACACGATTGTCATCGACCGGGATGCGGCGAAACCGGCGCGGAGCAAGCTGATGTTCATGGACCGCCATCAATCAGTAAAATTCTTAACGCCGCCTTTACCACCGATTGACCGGCCGGCTTCATCCCAGGAGGCATGGCATAGAGTGTCATGATCCTGGCGAAAATGCGAATGCTCAGAGGGCCCGCCCGGTTCCGTTCGACGAAGCCGCATGCCAAACTCTCCGCATGAGAACCGACGTCAAGGCGCTGGCGCCCCGTCCGAGATGAGTACCGGGCCGTCGCCGCAGGATTGGGCCGCTCTGGTCGAGGCCGTGGCCACGCGCCGCGACCGCGCTGCCTTCACGCAGTTGTTCGACCATTTCGGCCCGCGTCTCAAAGGCTTTCTGCTGCGCCAGGGAGGCGATCCCGCACTTGTCGAGGAGATCGTCCAGGACACGCTGGCGACGCTGTGGCGCAAGGCGGAGCTGTTCGATCCGGACAAGTCGTCGGTCTCGACTTGGCTCTACCGCATCGCCCGCAACCGCCGCATCGATCTCGCCAGGCGCGACCGATCAGACCGGATCGATCCGGAGGATCCGGTGCTGCATCCGCCGGCTCCGACTGACGCCGACCGGCTGCTCGACGCCCAGAGGCGCGAAGAGATTCTGCGCGCCGCGCTCGAGGGCCTGCCGGAAGAGCAGCTCGCGCTCGTCCGGCTCGCCTTCTTCGAGGGCCTCTCCCATTCCGAGGTCGCCGAACGCACCGGCCAGCCGCTCGGTACCGTGAAGTCGCGCCTGCGTCTCGCCTTCTCGCGGCTGCGGAGGGCGCTCGAGGCCCAGGGCGTGGTCGAAGCGGGGTGAGATGCCGGGATGAGGATAAAATGAGGGCACTGCTCTGCGAGAGTCATGGTCCGGCCGAAAACCTCGCGATCCATGACATCCCCGCCCCCAAGCCGGGCCCGGGCGAGATTCTGATCGCGGTGCGGGCGGCGGCGCTGAATTTCTTCGACACGCTGATCATCCAGAACCGTTACCAGGTGAAGCCGGCCCTGCCCTTCTCGCCCTCGGCGGAATGCGCCGGCATCGTCGCCGGCTTGGGCGAAGGCGTCACCGGCTGGCAGATCGGCGAACGCGTCGCAGCCTGGGTCGGATATGGCGCGGCGCGCGACAAGATCGTCGTTCCCGCCGAGCAGGTCGTGCGTATCCCGGGCGCACTCGACGACGCCCAGGCGGCCGGCCTCTTCGTCACCTATGGCACGGCGATGCACGGCCTGATCCAGCGCGCCCATCTCAGGGCCGGCGAGCGCCTGGCGATCCTGGGGGCGGCCGGCGGCGCCGGGCTGGCGGCGGTCGAGATCGGCGCCCTGCTCGGCGCCCATGTCATCGCCTGCGCCTCCTCGCCCGACAAGCTCGCGCTCGCCCGCGAACACGGCGCCCAGGAGGAAATGGACTACGGCACCGATGACATCCGGGCCGGCCTGCGCCGCCTCACCGAGAACCATGGCGTCGACGTGCTCTACGACACCGTCGGCGGCGACCTCGCCGAGCCGGCCCTGCGGTCGATGGCGTGGGAAGGCCGCTATCTCGTCGTCGGCTTCGCCGGCGGCACGATCCCGAAAATCCCGCTCAACCTGCTGCTGCTGAAAGGCTGCGACCTGCGCGGCGTGTTCTGGGGCGACTTCGTCAGGCGCGACCCGGCCGGCCATCGCCGCAACATGGAACGCCTGCTCGACTGGGCCGCCGGTGGCCACATCCGCGCCCATGTCCACGCTGCGATCCCACTGGAGCGCTGGACCGAGGCTTTCGCGCTGATCGACGACCGCAAGGCCAAGGGAAAGATCGTCCTGACGCTGTGACCGGTCAAAGCTCCGCCAGCGTGCGTTTCGCCTTCTCCCGATGCTCCGGCGTGATCGAGCCCGCCACGGCAGCGAGCGCCGCCGCGATCACCGCCGCATCGTCGGTGAAACCAATGATCGGCATGATGTCGGGGATCGCGTCGATCGGCAGCACGAAATAGCCGACCGCTGCCAGCAGCGTCAGCCTGACGCGCCGCGGCGTTGCCGGGTCGCGCGCGCAGATCCACGCCGCCAGCACGTCCTCGGCAAAGGGGATGCGCTTGGCGACGCGCTTCAGCCGGCCGAGGAATTCGGTCCCGAAGCGCGCTTCGTCGCGCAGGCTCCGGCGGATTGCCGCCATCTCGTCTTCGGTGAAGCGTGAGCTGAAACCGTCGCTCATCCCGATCCTCTCCATCCTGATCTCGAACTCGAACGCCCAAGATAACCGACGTTGCCGGCGGCGTGACTGTCGAAAGATGTGGCCCCGACCGAAATCGCGCACAAGGGCTGCTTTGCGAATGCCACTTGGAGGCCCGTGCCGCTGTCTCTAAACCCGCCTGAACGCCAGACTCTCACGGGACATGCCGATGCAGCTCGATTCCTCCCTCTCCGCGATCGTCACCGGCGGGGCCTCCGGCCTCGGCGAAGGCACCGCCCGCATGCTGGCCGACCACGGCGTCAAGGTCGCCCTGCTCGATCTCAACGCCGAGCGGGGTGAGGCGGTCGCGGCCGCGATCGGCGGCGTGTTCTGCCGCTGCGACGTCACCGACGACGCCTCGGTCGACGCGGCGCTGGCGCAGGCCCGGGCAGCGCATGGCGTCGCCCGCATCGTCGTCAACTGCGCCGGCATCGCGCCGGGACGGCGCGTCATCTCGAAGAAGCGCGAGACAGGCGAACTTGTCGCCCACGACATGGCGACGTTCGAGAAGGGCCTCGCCATCAACCTGACCGGCACCTTCCGGATCATCGCGAAATCGGCGGTGGCGCTGGCGGAGCTCGCCCCCGTGACGCCCGATGGCGGTCGCGGCGTCATCGTCAACACCGCCTCCGTCGCGGCCGAGGACGGCCAGATCGGCCAGGCCTCCTATTCGGCGTCCAAGGCCGGCATCGTCGGCATGACCCTGCCGATCGCGCGCGAGCTCGCCGCCTACGGCATCCGCGTCGTCACCATCATGCCCGGCCTGTTCGAGACGCCGATGTTCGACGGCCTGCCGGAGGATGCGCGGACCTCGCTCGGCGCCGCGATCCCGTTCCCGTCGCGGCTGGGCACGGCCGGCGAATACGCCGCCCTGGTCAGGAGCATCGTCGAGAACGACATGCTCAACGGCACCTCGATCCGCCTCGACGGCGCGATCCGGCTTGCGGCCAAGTAAGCAGAGCCCAATGCATCAAACGATGCGATAGACCTCGCCGCGGCCTGGATCGCGATAGAGATCTATCCGCTCGCCATCCCAGTGATAGTCGAGATGTCGGCCCTGCACCGGGCTCGAGGCTCCGTCGGGGTGGAACAGCCCGATGCAGGTGCCGCCCGGCCGGCGCACGCTCGGATAGACGACACCGTCGGAGCCCGCACCGCGCAGCCGCGCACCCAGCGCCTGGCTCGCCGCATAATCGTTCGACGCCAGGACCGGATCGGACGGCGTCAGCCCGCGCAGGTCGTGCAGATGCGCGGCGACGTCGAGGATGATTTCGCGGAATTGCGACGTCCAGCCCGGCCGTTCCCGCGTCGCCGCCATGAAGCGGGCATGGTGGTGCACCGTCTCGAACAATGCGACCTCGAAGCTGTTCCCGGCATAGAGTACGCCGTAGCCGCCGGCGCTGAAGCGGCTCGGCCGGTCGGGGCTGACATGGGTGAAGGGCGCCATCAGCCAACTCGCGCCGGGCCCCGAAACGCGGCGCGCAGGCGGTACGAGAGCGAGATTGCCGACGCTTTCCATCAGCCGCGGATTGGTCTTCTGCTCGGCGGCCAGGATCAGCGGCCAATCGGCCGGATCGGCGATGTCCTCGAACAGGTCGATCGGCGGGAAGATGCTGCGGATGATCCTGACCGCGCCCGGCCACCGGATATCGGCGACCGGCGCCGCCTCGACGGCAGGCATCAGCTGCCGCGCTCATGGTCGAGATAGCGGCGGACGCGCATCAGATCGGTCAGCTCGCCGCCGAGCATGATGTCGAGCGCCGAGCGGCCGCCGAAAACCTCGTTTCCGGCCTGGATCCAGTCATAGCCGCGTTGCGGCTCGCGGAAGATCAGCCGCAGCGCCTTGTGGATGCCCATCAGGTTCGAGAGCCGCGCCTTGCCGTCGCGCGAGACCCGGCCGATATCGCCGGCCTTCCAACGCCGGTAGCTGCGGAGCGGCACGTCGAGCAGCATCGTCGCCTGCTCGTCGGTGACGCGCCAGAGCCTGAACAGGTTGACCGCCGCGCGGAACATCGCGGCGGCCTCTTCGTCCGAGATCGGCGCAGGAGCGAAATCGCGTTGCGTGGTCTCGACCCGAAGCAGGGCGGTCATGTCGATCTCCATTTGGCATCAAATAAGAAGATCAATGCCAAATGGCAAGAGCACCTGCTAGTGCCCGAGATGCTTGTCGAAGAACTTCGCGATATCGCTGAAGGCTTCCTTTGTCTCCGGCGCGTTCATGACGGCGCCGTATTGGGCGTGGCTCTGGCCCTCATAGACGTTGAGATCGGCGACCACACCGGCGCGGCGCAGCTTGCGGTGCGTCCGGACCGTGTTGGAGAGAAAGAGGTCGCGCGTGCCAGAGGTCAGGATCGTCGGCGGAAAATCCTTGAAGTCGCCATAGATCGGCGAGAGCTGCGGGTCCTTCAGATCGCGACCATTGGCGTAGAGTAGAGCGGCCCGGCCGAGCCAGCCGTCCCAGGTCACCAGGATGTTGTCGACCCACTCGTTGGTCGCATAGGTGTCGCCGATCTTGGCGATGTCCGACCAGGGCGTGCCCGGCGCGATCGCGCCCGGCAGCGGCAGCTTCTCGGTCTTGGCGCGCAGCACCATGGCGAGCGTCATCGCGCCGCCGGTCGAAGTGCCGAAGATCGCCATGTTCTTAGGCTTTGCCATCTTGGTCGCCGCTTTCCAGACCGCCATGGCGTCGTCCATCGCGGACGGATAGGGCGCGTCGGGCGGCATGCGGTAGTCGACCGAGATCACCTTGTAGCCGCCGAAGCCCGCGAGCAGGATCGCCTCCGGCAGCGCCGCCTCGCCCGGCGCGAAGACATAGCCGCCGCCATGGACATGGATCAGCAGCCGGTTGCGGTTGCGCGCCGGCAGGTTTTTCGGCGTCACGATGTAGGACTTCACCCCGCCGATCACCGCCGGCTGGACATCGACGCCGAGCTTCTCCTTCATCGCCGGAACGACTGCCGCTGTGACCTTGGCGCGGCGCTCGATCAGCTCCTTCCATTCGGCCGCTGATTTCGGCGCGGCGTCCATGTGAGGTGGGAACGGCGCGGCGATCAGCTTCTGCATCTCCGGGCTGACCTCGTCGGTCGGCACGGGAGACGTTCGCGACGGCGTCTTGCGCGGCCCCGCCGCGGCATTGGCGGCAGCCTGCTCGGCGGCAAAGCCAGGTGGCGCAGCTTGCGGCGCGGCTTGGGGCGCGGGCGCGGCCTGCGCCCAGACCAGGGACGAGCCCGTTACGGCAAGAGCGAGCGATAGCAATGGCAAGCGGAACGACGGCATGGGCGTGACCTCCGTCTCAGGTCTGGTTGGGGATGCGCCTGAGCCCGCCCAGCAGAGACCCGATCGCCGGCCGTGGCAACGCGCAGGCCCCGCTTGAAACGGAGCCTCCGCGATGCGCCCAGGTCATGGCGCGGCGATCACTCCGTCGCGGCCGCCTTGATCTCGTGCTTGAGGATCAGCGGGGTCTGCATCAGCGCGAAGACCATGGTCAGCGGCATCACGCCCCAGACCTTGAAGGCGACCCAGAAATCCTGGGTCTGCGTGCGCCACACGATCTCGTTCAGCGCCGCCAGCACGAAGAAGAACAGGCCCCAGCGGAAGGTCAGCTTGCGCCAGCCCTCCTCGTCGAGCTGCAGCACCGTCTCGAGCACCAGCGAAAGCAGCGAGCGCCCGAAATACAGCCCGCCCAGGAGCACGCAACCGAACAGCGCGTTCACGATCGTCGGCTTGACCTTGATGAAGAAGGCGTCGTCGAGCGCCAGCGTCAGCCCGCCAAAGACCGTGACGACGACCGCATTGACGATCGCCATGCGCGGCAGATAGCCCATCAGGACCCGCGCCAGCGCCAGTGAGATCAGCGAAGCCGCGATGAAGATGCCGGTCGCGACGAAGATGCGCCGGTCCGCCGCCACGCCGAACAGCCGGTCACCATAGGAATTGGCGAAGAAGAAGATCGCCAGCGGCCCGAATTCGAGCGCGAGTTTGAGCAACGGGTTGACCTTGGGCACGGCTTTGGCCGGCCCGGTCTCGATCGCATTCTCGCTCACGCTGCTTCCTCCAGTCCCGCGACGGCGCGGGCGAAATCCTGAGCCGAGAACGGTTCGAGGTCCTCGACCCCCTCGCCGACGCCGATGAAATGCACGGGCAGGCCGAATTTCGCCGCCAGCGCCACCAGGATGCCGCCCCGCGCCGTGCCGTCGAGCTTGGTCATCACCAGACCGGTGACGCCGGCGATGTCCCTGAAAACCTCGACCTGGCTGAGTGCGTTCTGGCCGACGGTGGCGTCGAGCACCAGCAGGGCGGCATGGGGCGCTTCCGGGTCCATCTTGCGGATGACGCGGACGACCTTGGCGAGCTCGTCCATCAGCCCGGTCTTGTTCTGGAGCCGTCCGGCGGTGTCGACCAGCAGCACGTCGGTGCCGGCCACCTTGGCCTTCTGCAACGCCTCATAGGCCAGGCCCGAGGCGTCCGCCCCCTGCTGGCCGAAGACGACCTCGGCGCCGGTCCGCTCGCCCCAGACCCGAAGCTGCTCGATCGCGGCGGCGCGGAAGGTGTCGCCGGCTGCCAGCATCACGGATTTGCCCTCGGCCCTGAACTTGGCCGCAAGCTTGCCGATCGTCGTGGTCTTGCCCGAGCCGTTGACGCCGACCATCAGGATCACGAACGGCTTTTTCGTGGCGTCGATCATGAGTGGCAGCGCTACGGGCGTCAGGATCGCCTCGACCTCGCGGGCCAGGATCGCCTTGACCTCGGCAGGGTCGATCTGCCGGTCGTAGCGCCCCTCGCCGACCGCCTTGGCGATGCGGGCGGCGGTGACGAGCCCGAGATCGGCCTGGATCAGGATATCTTCGAGGTCCTCCAGCGTGCCGGCGTCGAGCTTGCGTTTGGTGAAGAGGTCGCTGATCCCCGTCGTCAGCGCCGACGACGTCCGCGACAGCCCCTCGGTCAGGCGCCGCCACCAACTCCGCTTCGGTTCCGGCGCAGTCGCAGACGGCGGTGCGAGCACGGGAGCATGCTGGACCGGCGGAGGCTCCGGCATCGCCAGAGGCAGCGGCGCGGCCTCGCCCATCAGCGCATCAGGCGCGATCAGGGCTTCCGGCTCGGGCTCCGGCGGCGCCGCCTCGGCTGGCGTCGCGGGCGCGATCCCGACCGGCTTGGCCGGCTCGTCCTCGCTACCGAAAAGCCTGGAGAAGAAGCCGCGCTTCTTCGGTTCCTGTTCGCTCATCACCCGTCCCGTCCTCGCGCCGACACGATTTGCGCCATTGCGCCGGCCGAAAGCCTGTTCTAGCGCAATGCCATGACCGCAGAGGCCCGACCAGAGATTTCGCCGGCACGCGACGAATCACCGCCGCCGGTGCCGCTGCTCTATCGCGACGCGATGATGCTGGTGATCGACAAGCCGGCCGGCCTGCCCTCGCATCGCGGCCCGCAGTCCAAGGGCCGGCGCATCCCCGTCTTGACCGACCATCTCGAGGCCCTGCGCTTCGGCCTGCCGCGCAAACCCGAGGCCGCCCACCGCCTCGACAAGGACACCTCAGGCTGCCTCGTGCTCGGCCGCCATCCCCGCGCCATGGCCGAGCTCAACCAGATGTTCCGCGACGGCCGCATCGACAAGACCTATTGGGCGATCGTCGAGGGCGGCCCCACCGAGGACGAGGGCCTGATCGACCTGGCGCTCGCCCGCCGCTCGCCCGAGCGTGGCTGGTGGATGAAGGTCGATCCGGAAGGCCTGGCCTCGCAGACCCGCTTTCGCGTGCTCGGGCGCGGCCAAGCCGAAACGGGACGAGGCGAGAGCGGTCCGCTGACCTGGCTCGAACTCGCACCGCTGACCGGCCGGACGCATCAGTTGCGGGTGCATTGCTCGGCTTCGGGCTTCGCCATCCTCGGCGACGAGATCTACGGCTCGGCCCCGCGCGAGGGCGGGCCCGGCCTGCAGCTCCATGCCCGCGCCATCACGATCCCGCTCTACCGCAAGCGCGAGCCGATCCGGGTCGAGGCGCCGCCGCCGCCGCACATGCAGCCGGCCCTGCGCCGCTGCGGCTGGATCGAGCCTTACCAAAACCCTAACGCGACGCCCTGACCCGCTCCGGCCGGGCGAAACCCTTCCCTAAACTCTTTCCGGTAATGCTCCTGTCCTTCGAGCCGGACGGACGGGACGATGGACCAGGCAAGGATCGCGGCCGACGATGCGCTGATGACGCTGCCCGCCGCCCACGAGGCGAGCCGGGCCGCACCCGATGCAGCGCTCGCGACCCTGCTCGGCTGGGTCGAGACCTATCTGATGAACGGCCATGCCGATCTCGGCCGCACCGGCGCCGTCTGTCCCTTCACGCGCCAGGCCGCCAAGCTCGACACCGTCCGGCTCGCCATCTGCGATGCCGGTCCCGACGGCGAGGAGCGCGCCTTTTCGCTGATGCGCGCCAGCTTCAAGGCGCTGGAGGAGATCCCGGCCAAGCCGAGCATGGCGCATTTCCGGACCGTGATCGTCGGCTTTCCCGGCTGCGCAGGCGAAGACGGCATCGCGATGCTCAAGCGCGTCCAGGACCGCCACAAGTTCTATTCGCTCGCCCGCAACCGCATGATCGGGCTGATGTATGCCGGGTCCGATGCGCCCGGCCTGTGGAACCCGGAGTTCAGGCCGCTGCGCGCGCCGCTGCCCGTGCTGGCGATCCGCCACATGGTCGAGCATGACGCGCCCTTCGCCGCCCGCCATCCGCTGCTGCTGCTGCCCTATCTCGCACGCTTCCCGCTCGCCGGCGCCAAGCGCCTGGTCGCGCATTGGCGGGCCGGCGCCTGATGGCGGCGACGCTCGCCCTCCGGACCGATTTCGCACCAGTGGCTGCCGAACCGGCGGCGCGTGCGGCTTTCGACATCGAGATCCGGACGCAGCCCGCCGACTTCCTGGCGCTGCGCGCGGAATGGGACGCGCTGTTCGCGCGGGCCGCACAGCCGCATCAGGTGTTCCAAAGCCATGTCTTCCTGCGCCATTGGCTCGACCATTATCTCGGCCCGGACGACCGCCTCTGCCTGATCACGGCGCGCTGCGACGGCCGGCTCGCCATGATCTGGCCGCTGGTGCGCCAGCGCCGCTTCGGCTTCTCGATGCTGCGCTTCATGGGTGCGCCGGTGGCGCAGTTCGGCGACGTGCTGATCGAGCGCAACGGCCAGGAGGCAGCGCTGCTGAAGGCCGGCTGGGACGCGTTGTGCGGTCTCGATACCGACCTGTTCGAGCTGCGCAAGCTGCGGGCCGATGCCGCGCTCGCCGCGCAAGGCCTGCCCGACGCGGCGCTGCTGCTGGAGCGGCGCGAGGCGCCCTTGGCCGATCTCGCCACCCGCGTCGGCCCGGACGGCCCGAGCCCGCTCTACGCCGCACGCGAGCGCTCGAACCACCGCCGCCGGTTGCGCCGCCTCGCCGAGCGCGGCGAGATCGCCTTCGAGATGCCTGAGCCCGGAGCGGATGCCGCCGGACTGGCGCGCGAGGCGATCGCCATGAAGAAGGCAGCGCTCGCCCGCCACGCCGTGCTGGCGCCGACCATCGCCGATCCGCGCTTCGCCGCCTTCTTCGCGACGCTGGCGCAGGACGCCGATTCACCGTTGCGGCTGACCGTGATCCGCTGCGCCGGCGAACCGATCGCGATCGATCTCTCGCTCGACTGCAAGGGCACAGCCTTCGGCCATGTCATCGCCACCCATCCCGAGCATGAGCGCGGCGGCGTCGGCGGCATCCTGGTGCATCGCGCCTTCGCCGGCGCGCGCGAACGCGGCAACCGGCGCTTCGACCTGCTGGCGCCCGCCGACGCCTACAAGCTCGAACATGCCGACGGAATAACGGTCGTCGACGATCTCGTGCTGCCCTTGTCGCTGAAGGGCAGGCTGCTCGCGCGGCTCGGTCTGCGCCATCTGCGCCCGGCCCTCCGCGCCGCCCTGCGCCGCCTGCCGCCGCCGGTGACGCGGCGGATCGCCTCCTGGTCGGGCGCCGGCAAGAACTGACGTTCCGGCGCGGCGCTTCACGCTATCCGGCAATCCGGTCCATCGCGCGCGCCAGCTTGACGTCGAGCTCGGTCAGCCCGTCCGCGTCATGGGTCGACAGCGTCACCTCGACGGTCTTGTAGACGTTCGACCATTCGGGATGATGGTCCATCGTCTCGGCCAACAGCGCGACCCGCGTCATGAAGCCGAAGGCCTCGCTGAAATCGCGAAAGACGAAACGCTTGGCGATGGCCTCGCGCCCATCGGTCAACCGCCAGCCGGTCAGGGTCGCCAGCGCCTCGTTGCGGGCCTCGGTGCTCAGGCGCTTGGGCATGGTCATCTCCGCAGATGGGCGCTGCGCGGCAGCCGGTTCGGATAGGCCGGGCCGAGCGGATAGGCCGCCTCCAGCACATAGGGGCCGCCGCCGACCGAATCGCGCGACGACATCAGGGCGATCCGGCGCGCCGTGAACGAGATCGGACGGACGATCGGATGCAGGCCGAGATAATGCGCGACATCGAGCGGCGAACCATCGCGCAGCCGCGCCAGCGTGACATGCGGCACGAATTTGCGCCCTTCCGGCGGCATACCGAGCTTGCGCGCCATCCGCTCCAGATCGCCCTGCAATTCGCTGAGCCTCGGGCTCGGCTGCACCCGCGCGAAGACCGCACGCGGCTTGTCGCCACCGAAGGAGCCGAGCGAATCCAACGTTACTTCGAAAGGATAGGCCTCGATGTCGGCCAGCATCGCATCGGCCTCGTTGGCCGTGCGGCGGTCGACATCGCCGAGGAAGCGCAATGTGATGTGGTAGTCCGCCGGGTCGATCCAGCGCGCCCCGTTCAATCCGCCACGATGCAGCGTCAGGGCGGAGGCGACCTCGGCGGGGATCTCAAGCGCTGTGAACAGCCTCGGCATGACGAATCAGTGCCAGCTTTTTGTGACTCTGGCGAGACGAAAACGCGGGCGGCCCGTGCCTCCTTCCACAGCAGGAAGCGAGGTCTTTCCGTATGCCCGGCCTTGTGCCGAGCATACGGAAAGGGGGACGCTGAAACCGCCTACGGGCAGGGATTGCCGACCAATTGGTGGATGGCGTCGATCTTCGCCTCGACCTCGGCCGGCAGCTTGACCTCGATCGAGGCGATGTCGGTCTTGAGCTGCGCCATCGAGGTCGCGCCGATGATGTTGGCGGTGACGAAGGGCCGGCTGTTGACGAAGGCGAGCGCCATCTGCGCCGGATCGAGGCCGGCCTCCTTCGCCACGGCGATATAGCGCTTGATCGCATCCTCGGAGCCTGCGGTCTGGTAGCGCTGGCCGCGGTCGAACAGGGTGGTGCGGGCACCCGCCGGGCGAGCGCCGTCGAGATATTTTCCGGTGAGGAAGCCCTGAGCCAGCGGCGAATAGGCCAGCAGCCCGACATCCTCGCGGATCGCGACCTCGGCCAGCGCCGTCTCGAAGGTGCGGTTGAGCAGGCTGTAGGCGTTCTGGATCGACTGCACGCGCGGGCCGCCCCGTGCTTCCGCATCGCCGACGAAGCGCATCGTGCCCCAGGCGCTTTCGTTGGAGAGGCCGAGATGGCGGATTTTTCCCGCCTTGACGATCTCGGCGAAGGCGTCGAGCTGTTCGGCGATCGGCGTCTCGTCTTTGGGCTTTTCGAACGCTGCCTTGGAGAAGCGCGTCGGATTCGAGCCCCAGGGCATCGGCCGCTCGGGGAAATGGATCTGATAGAGGTCGATATGGTCGGTCTGGAGCCGCTTCAGGCTCTTGTCGACCGCCTCGTAGATCTGTTTGCGCGTGACCCGCGTCGGGCTCTCGTCGTCGCGGAACCAGGTGAAGCCACCGCGGCCGCAAATCTTCGAGGCCAGGATCACCTTGTCACGATTGCCACGCGCCTTGAACCAGGAGCCGATGACGCGCTCGGTCGAGCCTTGTGTCTCAGCCTTGGGCGGGATCGAGTAGAGCTCGGCGGTGTCGAAGAAGTTCACCCCCTGGTCGAGGGCGTAGTCCATTTGGGCGTGACCCTCGGCCTCCGTGTTCTGCTCGCCATAGGTCATGGTTCCCAAGCAGATCACCGAGACCTTGAGATCGGTGCGCCCGAGGCGGCGGTATTCCATGGCAGACAACTCCGGAAGAACGGCGCCGCGACAGGCGGCCCGTGAGGCGGGAAGCGATTTTCGCGCCGGACCGGCGCGTAGGTCAGGATTTTGCTCAGGATTTCGTCGGCAGGCTCGCCAGGAAGCGCTCGACCGTAGGCAGGATGCGCTGGACGATGACGCGCACGCCCTCCGCCGTGGGATGCAGCAGGTCGGGCTGGTTCAGGGCGCGGTCGCCGGCGATGCCGTCGAGGAAGAAGGGATAGAGCGTCAGACCGTGCTTCTCGGCGAGCCTCGGGAAGATCGCATCGAAGCGGTTGTAGAATTCCGGCCCGAGATTGCGCGGCGCATACATGCCCGCGAGTAGCACGGGGATGCCGCGCGCCTTCAGCCGCGCGATCATCGCCTCCAGCGCCGTCTCGGTCAGCGCCGGATCGATGCCACGCAGCGCATCGTTGGCGCCAAGCTCGAGGATCACGCCGTCGGTCCGGTCCGGCACCGACCAGTCGAGCCGTTCCAGCCCGCCCTGCGTGGTGTCGCCGGAGACCCCGGCATTGACGACCTCGGCGTTGATGCCCTTCTGGCGCAGGGCTTGCTCCAGCACCGCGGGAAAGGCGGCATTGGCCGGCAAGTTGTAGCCGGCCGAAAGGCTGTCGCCGAAGGCGACGAGCTTCACGGTCCGGGCGGTCGATTGGGCGTGGGACATCGTCGTGCCGGCGAGGAGAACGCTGAGACAGATCAGAAAAGCGGCCCGGAGAGATTGGACAAGCGGCAGGCCGCGCCCATATCGCCCGAGGGCGGGCATGGTGGAAAGGGACATCGGGATCCTATGACGATGAGCGAAACGCCCGCCCCGGCGATCGAATTGCGGGATGTCCATCTTAGTTTGGGGCGCGGTGCGGCCCGCGTCCATATCCTCAAGGGGATTTCTTTGGCGCTGGCCTCGGGCGAGGCGACCGGACTCGTCGGCCCCTCCGGCTCCGGCAAGTCGACTCTGCTGATGACGATGGCCGGGCTGGAGCGGCCCGATTCCGGCCTCGTGCGCGTCGCGGGCCAGGATCTCGGCGCGCTCGGCGAGGACGGCCTGGCCATCTTCCGCGGCCGCCGCATCGGCATCGTCTTCCAGTCCTTCCACCTCGTGCCGACCATGACGGCGCGCGAGAATGTCGCTTTGCCCCTCGAGCTCGCCGGCGCCCGAGACGCCTTTTCCCGCGCCGAGGCCGAACTGCGCAATGTCGGCCTCGCGGACCGCATGGACCACTACCCGGCCCAGCTTTCGGGCGGCGAGCAGCAGCGTGTCGCGATCGCGCGGGCCGTCGCGCCCGATCCGGCGATCCTCGTCGCCGACGAACCGACCGGCAATCTCGACGAGGGCACCGGCCGCTCGATCGTCGACCTGATCTTCGCGCTCCGGCGCGAGCGCGGCGCGACGCTGGTGCTCGTCACCCACGATCTCTCGCTCGCCGCGCTCTGCGACCGCACCGTGCGCCTGCGCGCCGGCCGGATCGAGGAGCCCTCCGACCTCGCGGTCGCCTGACCATGCACGGCACCGTCAAACCCCCTGCCGCATCGCCCTCGGGTGCCGCCTTCCTGCCACTCGCCCTGAAGCTCGCCTGGCGCGACCTGCGCGGCGGCCTGCGCGGCTTTGGCGTCTTCATCGCCTGCCTGGCGCTCGGCGTCATGACCATCGCCGCCGTCGCCTCGGCCTCGCGCGGCCTGACCGAGGGGCTCGCCCGCGAGGGCCGGCGCATCCTCGGCGGCGATGCCGCTTTCAGCCTGATCCACCGCGAAGCGAACCCGGCCGAACTGGCGTTCCTGCAGGCACGCGGACGCGTCTCGACCATCGCGACGCTGCGCGGCATGGCCAATGCCGGCGAGAAGGGCTCGGCCCTGGTCGAGATCAAGGCGGTCGATGCGGCCTATCCCAGCATCGGCACGGTCGCCACCGAGCCGGCGACGCCGCTGCCCGAGATCCTGGCGCAGCGCGACGGCGTCTTCGGCGCCACCGCCGACCCCGTCCTGTTCGGCCGCCTCGGCCTGAAAGTCGACGATATCGTGCAGGTCGGCGGCGCAAGACTTCAATTGCGCACCAGCCTGACCTCTGAACCTGACAAGATCGCCGCCGGCGTCGGCTTCGGCCCGCGCCTGCTGATCTCGGAGGCTGCGCTGCGCGCCACCGGACTGCTCCGGCCCGGCAGCCTGGTACGCTGGACCTACCGCGTCATGCTGCCGCCGACGGCTTCCGACGATACCGCGCTCGACGCGCTGATCGCGGATGCCGGCCGCCAGCAGAAGGAGGCTGGCTGGGAAATCCGCTCGCGCGCCAATGCGGCCCCTAGCTTCCAGCGCAATCTCGAACGCTTCACCCAGTTCCTGACCCTGGTCGGGCTGACCGCGCTGCTCGTCGGCGGGGTCGGTGTCGCCAACGCGGTCAGGCGCTTCGTCGAGGCCAAGAGGCTCGACTTCGCCACGCTGAAGGCGCTCGGCGCGACAGGCGGCCGCGTCGTCGCGATCCACCTGATGGAGGTGATGCTGGTCGCATGCCTCGGCACCGCGATCGGCCTCGTGCTCGGCGCGATCGCGCCCTTCGCCATCGGCTATGCCTTCTCCGACATCCTGCCCGTACCCTTCGAAGCGACGATCGCCCCAGCCGAACTCGGCATCGCCGCACTCTATGGCCTGCTGACGGCGCTGCTCTTCGCGATCCTGCCGCTCGGCCGCGCCCATGACGTCACCGTCTCCGCCTTGTTCCGCGACCAGGTCGAACCCGATCCGCGCCGCCCGCGCCGGATCTACCTGCTCATCTGCGCGCTGGCGTTCGCCGGCCTCGTCGCGGTCGCGCTCGCCTTCGCCTATGAGCGCCGGATCGCGCTGATCTATATCGGCGTGATGGCCGGGATCTTCCTGCTGCTGCGCGGCGTCTCCTCCGGGCTGATGGCGCTCGCCCGCCGCGCGCCGCGTCCACGCTCGCCGACCTTGCGCATGGCGCTCGCCAACAGCTACCGGCCGGGCGCGCTGACGCCCTCGCTCGTGCTCTCGCTCGGACTGGGCGTCGCCTTGCTCTCGGCGCTCGCCTTCATCGATGTCAGCCTGACCCGTCAGCTCACCCAGGCCCTGCCCGAGAAGGCGCCGAGCTTCTTCTTCCTCGACGTCCCCAATGCCGAATCGGCCCGCTTCGACGCCTTCCTGCACGAGCAGCGCCCGAAGGCCGCGGTCGAGCTCGTGCCGATGATGCGCGGGCGGATCGTCGCGGTGAACGGCGTGCCAGCCGAACAGGTCAAGGCGACCGAGCAGGCGGCCTGGATCCTCGAGGGTGATCGCGGCATTACCTATGCCGACAAGCTACCCGACGGCTCGAAGCTGACGGCCGGCGCCTGGTGGCCGGCCGACCATCGCGGCGAGGCGCTTGTCTCCTTCGACGCCCCGATCGCCGCCGGAATCGGGCTGAAGCTCGGCGACACCATCACCGTCAACGTGCTCGGCCGCAACATCACGGCGCGGGTCGCCAATCTGCGCCAGGTCGAATGGCGCTCGCTCGGCATCAATTTCGTGATGCTGTTCTCGCCCAACACCTTCGCGGGCGCGCCGCACACCAACCTCGCCACCATCACGCCGGCCACGCCGACGGGTGCGGCCGAGGATGCCGCATTGCTGCGCAAGCTCGCGACCGACTTCCCCTCGGTGACGGCGGTCCGGGTCAAGGACGCACTCGAGGCGGTCAACACCATCGTCGGCCAGCTCGCCACCGCGATCCGCGGCGCGTCCGGTCTCGCCATCGCCGCCAGCCTGCTCGTGCTCGGCGGCGCGCTCGCCGCCGGGCAGCGGGCGCGGCTCTATGACGCGATGATCCTGAAGACGCTCGGCGCCACGCGCCGCTTCATACTTTCGTCGTACGCCTTCGAATATGCCGCGATCGGCGTCGTCGCGGCGCTGTTCGGTGTCATCGCGGGTGCGTTGGCGGGCTGGGGTGTCGTCACGCAAGTGATGAAGATCGATTTCGTCAGTGATCCCACCGGCGCTCTACTGGCCGCGACTGCCGCGATCGGCGTCACGGTTTTGTTCGGTCTGGTCGGTACGTTGCAAATACTGTCGAAAGCACCGGCTTCTCATCTGCGGAATTTATGAAGACACGCTTACCGCTGGATTAACTAGACATAAGCTGGCCGCCTATTTTCATGCCGAGGCCACGCCGTTTCTTCGCGCGGCCTCGTCTTAACCATGGCCGCCCCTTGTAAGCCGACCGAAACCCCCTCATATTTCGATTTGTCGCCACGATCGTGCGCGATGGTGGGGTCTCGCAACGGCGATACCCGCCGGACAATGCACAAGGGGAACTCTCCTTATGAGCAACTTCGACCGCAATGCTCCGGTCTGGGGTGCGGGCCGCGCACAGCAGACCAGCGCCGTCGAGATGGATCAGGGCCTGCGCTCGTTCATGCTCGGCGTCTACAACAACATGTCGATCGGCCTGGCCATCACCGGCCTCGTCGCCATCGGCATCTCGATGCTCGCCGTCGCCGGCGTCTCGCCGACCGGCAAGGTCACGGCGCTGACCGGGCTCGGCCAGGCGCTCTATCTCAGCCCGCTGAAATGGGTGGTGATGCTGGCTCCGCTCGCCTTCATCCTGTTCTTCTCGTTCAAGGCCGAGAGCATGAGCTCCTCGACCGCGCGGGCGATGTTCTTCGCCTTCGCGGCGGTGATGGGCTTGTCGATGTCCTCGATCTTCCTCGTCTTCACCGGCGAGTCGATCGCGCGCGTCTTCTTCATCACGGCGGCGGCCTTCGCGGGCCTGAGCCTCGCTGGCTACACCACGAAGAAGTCGCTCTCGGGCATGGGCTCGTTCCTGATCATGGGCCTGATCGGCCTGATGATCGCCTCGATCGTCAACATCTTCCTGGCTTCGAGCGCGCTCTCCTTTGCGATCTCGGTGATCGGCGTGCTGGTCTTCGCCGGCCTGACCGCTTGGGATACCCAGCGTCTCAAGGAGATGTATCTCTATTCCGACCTCGACGCCGAGTCGGCGGCGAAGCTTTCGGTGAACGGCGCCCTGTCGCTCTACCTGAACTTCGTCAACATGTTCCAGATGCTGCTGAGCCTGTTCGGCAACCGCAGCGAGTGATCCGACGCCCTCGGGCAGGATCATGCGATGACGTCGAGCCCCGGCCGCAAGGCCGGGGCTTTTCTTTTGGCACGCGCGATGCTTCGTGGTCGGGCCATGACGTCCGCCGCGATCCGCCCGGCCGAAGCCGCCGACATCCCCGCCATCGCCGCGATCTACGCCCATGCCGTGACGCATGGCACAGCGTCCTGGGAGCTCGATCCGCCGGACGAGGCCGAGATGGCGCGCCGGCGCGAGGCGATCCTGGCCGGCGGCTATCCCTATCTCGTCGCCGAATGGGACGGTGTGCTCCTCGGCTACGCCTATGCCGGGGCCTATCGCCCGCGCCCGGCCTATCGCGCGACCGTGGAGAATTCGATCTACATCGCCCCGGCCGCCCAGGGGCAAGGCGTCGGCAGCGTCCTGCTGGATGCGCTGATGACGGCCTGCGCCGAGCGCGGCTTCCGCCAGATGATCGCGGTCATCGGCGACGGCACCGGAGCCTCGGTCGGCTCACGGAAACTGCACGAGCGCGCCGGCTTCCGCTTGATCGGCATCGCCGAGAGGGTCGGTTTCAAGCACGGCCGCTGGCTCGACCAGATGCTGATGCAGAAAGACCTGGGCGAAGGCGACTCGACGCCGCCGTCGCTGTAAGCTCTTCGCTCACCCGACCACACTGAGCTTCTTGTCCAGAACCCGCAGCACCCGCCCGAGATCGGGCCCGCGCTTCAGCACCAGGCCAGTCGCCGCGACGATCGAATAGGCGCCCTGGCGCTTGGCCAGCGCCGGGTCCTTGACGATCCGGTAGAGCGGCACCTCGGAGGAGCGGCGATAGACCGAGAACTGCGCCTTGTCCTTGAGGAAATCGATGGCGTAGTCGCGCCATTCGCCCGCGGCGACCATGCGGCCATAGAGATTGAGCAGTTCGCCGAGTTCGCGCCGGTCGAACGTCACATTGGCGGGGCGGGGTGGAACGGGCGGAGGTGGACCTTGGAACGGCTGGCCGGGAAAGGGAATGACCCCTCCGGCCGGATGCGATTGCGGCGTATCGCTTTCGCTCATTGCGCCTCCCGATCGGCGGCCGGCGGCCGCCTGCGCTGTCTGGCGGGCGATGATGCGCTGCCGATCCTGCGCTGGCAAGGCATCCGGCCGGCCGCCGTCCGGATCACGGCTTCGTCAGCTTCGCCGCATTTTCGCCCGAAACGCGCCCAGCGACGGCCCCACTGACCGGCTCAACTCCGATCGTTGCCTCGACGGCCCGGTCTGCCGGTCTTCGGATTTGTCAGCCCCCCAGCCCCCCGACGATCGAGCGGGCCGGGCCAATCGGTTCGAGGCTACCTCACGGCCGGCGGTTTCCGCTGGCCGTTTTTCTTGGTCCTACCTGACGTTTTTGCAGGCGCTTCCACTGCGCTCCGGTGAGTTGGCTGGCGCGGTTTTCGAGAACCGGAGCGAGCGGACTTGTGTCCATGAGCACCGGAAGCGCTGAAAACCGTGTCAAACGGCCACCGGAGTAGCATTTCAACGGGCTTGCGAATGATATTCGGCGTTCGGCCGCATATCGACCGCCGAAGCCATCCGGTTCGACATGTTGTAGAACGACGCGACCGCGCCGATGTCCCAGATGTCGCGTTCACTGAAACCGGCATTGCGCAACCCGTCGCGATCGGCGACGCCGATCAGATGCGGCGTCTCGGTCAGCTTGACCGAGAAGTCGAGCATGGCGCGATGCCGGACCGACAGGGCCGCTGCCCGGTAGTTCATCACCATCAACTCGCCCAGCACCGGATCGCCGGAGAGCTGGCGCACGGCCGCGCCATGCGCAGTCAGGCAGTAATAGCAGCGGTTCACGCTGGAGACCGCGACCGCGATCATCTCGCGCTCGAGCTTCGACAGGCCAGACGGCGCCAGCATCAGGTCGTTGTAGAGCGCCGCGAAAGCGGAGAGCTTGGCGTCGTCATGGGCGTAAGCAGCGAGCACGTTCGGCACGAAGCCGAGCTTCTCTGTGCATTTGTCGAAATAGGCCCGGTTCTCGTCCGACAGCGCCCCCGGCTTCAGCGCCAGCGCCATCACCTCCGGCGGGTCGTCCTGGCGAGCGGGCTCCTCGCCCATCTTCGGCTTGTCACGCTTGGTCGTCATGGTTCCTCCGGACCTCGTTCGTGCGAGATGTCGTTTTGACTCGCCGTTCCGACGGAAACGGTCGAAGTTGATCGGACTTTCGCCTTGTACGGGCCTCGGCCGCGACGAAAGTTGAAAGGCCGGGCAGCCTATGGCATCGCTGCGGCAAAACAACAGGGGGAAAGCATGGCCAAACGGGTGACGAATGCGACGGCGCACGCCGTGGCCGCGATCGAGGCTGCGGCGTCCGCCCGCAACAGCGCGATGCCGGCCGATTTCCCGCGCCTGCTCTTCGGCCGCGCCGCCGCCGAAGATCTCGAGGCTATGCCGCCCGAGCTTCTCGCCCGCGCTGCCGAATCGGCTTACGACCAGCTCACCGCCCCCCGCCCGGCCGAGACGATCAACCTGCGCTTCCATGACGAGGCCTTCGAGGCCGAGGGCCGTCAGCGCCAGATCACGATCCTGGAAGTCGTCAACGACAACAAGGCCTTCCTGCTCGATTCGACCCTGGCCGAACTCGGCGAGCAGGGCTTCGAGCCGCGCCTCGTCGCCCATCCGATCCTGGCGGTGGCGCGCGATGCGCAAGGTGTCTTCCAGTCGCTCGCCGGCGAGGCCGCCGGCCGCGCCCCCGAGGGCACCCGCCGCGAGAGCCTGATCCACATCCATCTCGACCGCATCGACACACCGGAAGCCCGCGACCGCCTCAAGACCGGGCTCGACCGCGTCTATGCCGATGTCGGCCTCGCGGTCGAGGACTGGGCCGCGATGCGCGGGCGAATCACTGAGGTGATCCAGGCCTATCGCTCGAACCCGCCGCCGCTGCCGGAAGACGAAGTCACCGAGGCGTTGCAGTTCCTCGAATGGATCGCCGGCGACAATTTCACGTTGCTCGGCATCCGCGCCTATCGCTTCCCCGGCGGCGACGCCGCCGCCGACCCGATCGACGGCTCGGGGCTCGGCATCCTGCGCGACCCCTCCGTCCGCGTGCTGCGCAAGAACAAGGAGATGGTCGTCACGACGCCGGAGATCCGCGCCTTCCTGGCCAAGCCCCAGGCGCTGATCATCACCAAGGCCAACGTCAAGAGCCGGGTGCATCGCCGCGTCCATCTCGACTATGTCGGCGTCAAGCTGTTCACGCCGGACGGCCGGCTCGACGGCGAGTTGCGCATCGTCGGCCTGCTGACCTCGAACGCCTATACCGGCAGCGCCCGCGCCATCCCCTATCTGCGCCTCAAGGTCGCCCGCGTCGCCCGCAATATCGGCTTCGACCCGGCGAGCTATTCTGGCCGCGCGTTGATGGCCGTGCTCGACGCTTTCCCGCGCGACGAGCTCTTCCAGATCGACGGCACGACGCTTGAGAGCTTCGCGCTCGACATCCTCCAGCTCACCGAGCGGCCGCGGATTCGTGCGCTGGCCCGCGTCGACGAGTTCGACCGCTTCGTCTCGATCCTCGTCTTCATCCCCAAGGACCGCTACGACACCACGGTGCGCCGCCGCGTCGGCGAGTTCCTGGCGCGGATTTACCAAGGCAGGCTGTCTGCCGCCTATCCGGCTTATCCGGACGGCCCGCTGTCCCGCACCCACTACATCATCGGCCGCGACGAGGGCAAAACCCCGAAGATCGACCGCGCCACGCTCGAATCCGGCATCAGCGCGATCGTCCGGACCTGGGGCGACGGCCTCAAGGACGTGCTCGACCGCCAGAAGGCCGGGCCCTCGGCGCGGGCCTTGGTCGAACGCTACGCGGAAGCTTTTGGGGCCGCCTATCGGGAGCGCTTCGAGGCCCAGGACGCGCTCGCCGACATCGATGTGCTGCAGACGCTGACCGCCGAGCGCCCCCGCGCCGTCAATCTCTATCGCCGCGAAGGCGACCCGGCGACGCGCGCCAATCTCAAGGTGTTCTCGCGCGGCGCGGCGATCTCGCTCTCGGCCCGCGTCCCGGTGCTGGAGAACATGGGCTTCCGCGTCGTCAACGAGCGGACCTACAACATCCTGCCGCAGCCGACGGTCGGCGAGGCGGCCGAGAACGCCCGCGTCTGGCTGCACGACATGACGCTGGAGCGCGCCGACAACGGCGCGATCGATGTCGCAAAACTCGATCCGACGATCGAGGCGGCGCTGATGGCGCAGTTCCGCGGACTGGCCGAGTCCGACCGCTTCGACCAGCTCGTCCTCGTCGCCGGCCTCGCCTGGCGGGAAGCCGCGCTGCTGCGCTCGCTCGGGCGCTATCTGCGCCAGGTCGGCGCGCCCTATGCGCAGGACTACATCGCCGACGCGCTGACGCGACATCCGGCGATCGCCTCGGGGCTGCTCACCTTCTTCCTCGCCAAGTTCGATCCGCGCATCGCGGCGGACAGCCGCGACGGCAAGGTCGCGGCCGAGCGGGACAAGATCGAGACCGCGCTCAACGACGTCACCAGCCTCGACGAGGACCGCATCCTGCGCCGCCTTGTCAATCTGGTCGACGCGGCGCTGCGCACCAACTTCTTCCAGATCGGGCCGGACGGGCATCCGCGCGGCACGATCTCGGTCAAATACGAATGCGCCAAGGTCGACGAGCTGCCGCTGCCGCGCCCGCTCTACGAGATCTTCGTCTATTCGCCGCGCGTCGAAGGCGTGCATCTGCGCTTCGGCAAGGTCGCGCGTGGGGGCCTGCGCTGGTCCGACCGGCCGCAGGATTTCCGCACCGAGGTGCTGGGCCTCGTCAAGGCGCAGCAGGTCAAGAACGCCGTCATCGTACCTGTTGGAGCCAAGGGCGGCTTTGTGCCGAAGCAGCTTCCGCCGGCCTCCGATCGCGCTGCCTGGCTGGCCGAGGGCACCGAAAGCTACCGCATCTTCGTGCGCACTCTGCTCGAACTCACCGACAATCTCGACGGCGAGACCGTGATCCCGCCGGCCGACACCGTGCGCCATGACGGCGACGACCCCTACCTGGTGGTCGCCGCCGACAAGGGCACCGCGACCTTCTCCGACACCGCCAACGCGCTCTCGCTGGAGAAGCATCACTGGCTCGGTGACGCCTTCGCCTCCGGCGGCAGCCAGGGCTACGACCACAAGAAGATGGGCATCACCGCGCGCGGCGCCTGGGAGGCCGTCAAGCGCCATTTCCGCGAGATCGACATCGACATCCAGACGCAGCCCTTCACAGTCGCCGGCGTCGGCGACATGTCAGGTGACGTCTTCGGCAACGGCATGCTGCTCTCACCAGCGATCAAATTGGTGGCGGCCTTCGACCACCGCGACATCTTCCTCGATCCCGAGCCTGATCCGGCAAAGACCCTGGCCGAACGGCAGCGCCTGTTCGACCTGCCTCGCTCGTCCTGGCAGGATTACGACAAGTCGCTGATCTCGGCGGGCGGCGGCATCTTCTCGCGCCAGGCCAAGAGCATCCCGCTCTCGCCCGCCGTCCAGGCGATGCTCGACCTGCCCAAGTCCGAGGTCACCCCGCCCGAGCTGATGACCGCGATCCTCAAGGCCAGGGTCGACCTGCTCTGGTTCGGCGGCATCGGCACCTATATCCGCGCCTCCGAGGAGAGCGACGCCCAAGTCGGCGACCGCGCCAATGATGCGATTCGCGTCACCGGCAGCGATCTCAGGGCTCGCGTCATCGGCGAGGGCGCCAATCTGGGCGCGACCCAGCGCGGCCGCATCGAGGCGGCACGCAAGGGCGTGCGCCTCAACACCGACGCGATCGACAACTCCGCCGGCGTCAACACCTCGGACGTCGAGGTCAACATCAAGATCGCGCTCGCCGGCCCGGTCAAGGACGGCCGCCTGCCCGAAGACAAGCGCAACGCGTTGCTGGCCGAAATGACCGACGAGGTCGGCCTCTTGGTGCTGCGCAACAACTACCTGCAGACGCTGGCGCTTTCGCTGACCGAGGCGAAGGGGTCGTCCGCGACGCCTGCCTTGCGCCGCCTGATGCAGACGCTCGAAGCCGCCGGCCGGCTCGACCGCACCGTCGAATACCTGCCGAGCGACGCCATCATCGCCGAGCGCGAGAAGCGCGGCGAAGGCCTGACCCGGCCCGAGCTCTCGGTGCTCTTGGCCTATGCCAAGCTCGCGCTGCACGACGCGCTGCTCGAATCGACGGTGCCGGACGACCTCTACCTCAACAGCGAACTCGTCCGGTATTTCCCGAAGGCGCTGCGCGACGGCTATGCGCCGGAGATCGCCGGCCACAAGCTGCGCCGCGAGATCGTCGCGACCCAGCTCGCCAACGCCATCGTCAACCGGGGCGGCCCCGCGATCGTCACCACGCTCGCCGACCAGACCCGGGCCGAGGCCCCCGCCATCGCCGCGGCCTATGCGATCGCGCGCGATTCCTTCGACCTGATCGCGCTCAACACCGCGATCGACGCCCTCGACGCCAAGGTGCCGGGCAAGACCCAGCTCGGCCTCTATGGCGCGGCCCAGGAGCTCGTCGTCGACCGCATGGGCTGGTTCCTGCGCCGCGGCGTCGCCAGGCCCGGCGCGATCGAGCAGACCGTCTCGCATTACGCCAAGGGCGTCGCGGCGCTGGCCGGCGCGCTCGACGACCTGCTGCCGGAAGCCGCGGCCCAGGCCCGCACGGCGCGGATCGCCGTGCTGACCGCCGACGGCGTGCCGGACGCGCTCGCCGCCCGCATCGCCAGCCTGCACGCTCTGGCGCAGGCGACGGACATCGTCGACATCGCCGAGCGGACCGGCGGCGACGTCGCCGGCGTGGCTAAGATTCATTTCGGAGTCGATTCGTTCTTCGGCCTCGCGACACTGGCCGGGGCCGCCGCAGCCGTCCCCGCGACCGACGACTATGAGCGCCTCGCCCGTGATCGCGCCGTCGAGACCCTCACCGATGCCCATGCGGCCCTGACTCAGGAGATCGCGCGCGGAGGCAAGGACACCACGCTCGATGCCTGGCTGGCCGAGCGCGGCGGCGAAGCCGAGCGCACCCGCAGCACGATCCAGGCGATCGCCCTGTCGGGCCTGACGCTGCCGAAGCTGATGGTCGCGGCCGGCATGCTTGCCGACCTGCCCCGCAAATCCTGAAACCGGACGAAGAACCCCATGACCGACGCCCAACCTGCCGCCCGCATCGACCCAAAACTGCTCGAGATCCTGGTCTGCCCCCTGACCAAGAGCACGCTCGAATACGACGCCGCCAAGCAGGAACTGATCAGCCGCGCCGCCAAGCTCGCCTACCCGATCCGCGATGGCATCCCGATCATGCTGCCGGAAGAGGCGCGGCAGTTGGAGGGATGACGCCGCAGGTGTCATTCTCGGGCGGAGCGAAGCTTCGACCCGAGAATCTCGTGACAGGAAAACACTGGTTTCCGAGATGACCGGGTCAAGCCCGACCACAGCGTGAGAGGCTAAAGCGCCTCGCCCTTCAGCAGCCGTGGCCCCGTCTTCGCCACTCCCGCCGCCTCGCGGATAAAGAAGCGCTTCAACCCCGGCAGCCGGTCTACCAGGCCCAATCCCAGATCGCGCGCCAGCCTCAGCGGCGTGGCGTCGTTTGAGAACAGGCGGTTCAGCCCGTCCGTCACCGCGCCCATCGCGACCGTGTCGAAGCGGCGCGCCCTCTCATAGCCGTCGAGCACCTCGGCCGAGCCGGGATCGAGCCCGAGCCGCGCCGCATCGACGATCGCCTCGGCCAGCGCGGCTGCGTCCTTCAGTCCGAGATTGAGACCCTGGCCCGCGATCGGGTGGATGACATGGGCGGCATCGCCGAGCAGTGCCAGGCGTTCGCCGACGAAGCGCCGCGCCACGCCGAAACCGAGCGGATGGGCGCTGACCTGGCTTTCGAGCGCGATCTCGCCGAGTTCCAGCCCGAAGCGGCGTTCGATCTCGACCAGCAGATCGGCCTCGTCGAGCGAAAGCAGTGCCGCGACGTTTTCGGCCTTTTCCGTCCAGACGATCGAGCAACGGTGCCCGAGCCGACCACCATCCGCGAGCGGCAGCATCGCGAACGGCCCGGACGGCAGGAAATGCTCGACCGCGCGGCCCTGATGGGGCCGCTCATGCCCGATCGTGGCGACGAGCCCGGATTGTCCGTAATCCCAGCCGACCCAGCCGATGCCGGCCTGCTCGCGCAGTTTGGAGCGGGCGCCATCGGCCGCGACCAGAAGCGCCGCCGCCAGCCGCTCGCCGCCGGGGAAGACCAGCGACACCCCGTCCTCGTCGCTCTGGAAGCGCCGGACCGCCTCCGGGCGCAAGACGACGCCAGCGGCGCGACATCCCTCCAGCAGCGCCGCCAGCAAGGCCGCATTCTCGACCATGTGCGCGAATGGACGGCCGGGCTCGACCTCCCCGTCGAAGGTCAGGAAGACCGGTCGGACCACGTCCGGGTTGCGGCTGTCGGTGATCGTCATCTCGGTCATCGGCTGGGCCGTCGCGGCCACGGCCGGCCAGACGCCCAGGGTCTCCAGCATCGCGCGAGCGGCTGCGGCGACGGCATAGGCGCGATTGTCGGATCGCGGCGGCGCGTCCGCGAGCTTGGCCAGGGCCGGATCGGCCAGCACGATCTCGAAAGCGGCACCGAGTGCCTGCTTCAGCGCCAACGCCAGCGCGAAGCCCGCGATGCCGCCGCCCGCGATGACGATCCGGTCGCGGGCACGGCCCTGTCGCACTGCCATGTCGTCACTCCCCGGCCCACGGCTGGTCGCGCCATCGGCTTGACGGCGCACAACCGGTTGGTGCTGATGCGAAACGGCCTCGCGGCCAGCCCTGTCGATGAGCTTTCAGCCCATGTCCCAGATCAGCGACTCCCTGATGTCGATCCTCGACCTCGAGCCGCTCGAACGCAATCTGTTCCGGGGTCGCAGCCCCGATGTCGGCTGGAGCCGAGTCTTCGGCGGACAGGTCATCGGCCAGGCGCTCTATGCCGCCTGCAAGACGGTCGAGGGCCGCGAGCCGCATTCGCTGCACGCCTATTTCCTGCTGCCGGGCGACCCGTCGATCCCGATCGTCTACGAGGTCGATCGCTTGCGCGACGGCCGCTCCTTCACGACGCGGCGCGTGCTCGCGATCCAGAAGGGCGAAGCCATCTTCGCCATGTCGGCCTCGTTCCATGCGGCCGAGGACGGCTACGAGCACCAGATGCCGATGCCCGACGTGCCGATGCCGGAGAATTTGCCCGATCGCGAGGAGATGAAGCGCAGCATCCTGCCGCATATGCCGCCGGTGGTGCGGGCCTATTACGAGCGCGAGCGGCCGATCGAGATCCGCCCCGTCGAACTCGAGCGCTATGCCAGCAGCGACAAGCGAGAGCCGAAATTCAACGTCTGGATCAGGGCGATGCAGCCTCTGCCCGACGATCCGGCGATCCACCAGAGCGTCCTCGCCTATGCCTCCGACCTGATGCTGCTCGATTCCAGCCTGATCGCCCATGGCACGACGGTGTTCGACCAGCGGATCCAGGGCGCGAGCCTCGATCACGCGCTCTGGTTCCACCGGCCCTTTCGCGCCGATGACTGGCTGCTCTACGCCCAGGACAGCCCGTCGACCTCGAATGCACGCGGTTTTTCGCGCGGATCGGTGTTCGACCGGCAGGGCCGGCTCGTCGCCTCGGTCGCGCAAGAGGGCCTGATCAGACCCCGGCCGGACAGGGCTTAAGCAAAAGCCTAATAATACGGCATATGCCTATTTGTTGAGCTGATAGCCGTAGGCGCGAGGTCGCGCTCGGCCGAATTCGGCGAATCGATCCTTTACGTTGCACTGCGGCAGTTGGCACGCGCCTTGAATTGCCCGACCCCGACGCGTGCCGTGTTTTCCGGAGCGCGCGAGGCGCAACGAGATCGCCGGGGCTGACTTCCGGGCGGCGTAAACGGGAAAACCCAGCAATGAAGATCGTGATGGCTATCATCAAGCCGTTCAAGCTGGAGGAGGTGCGCGACGGGCTCACCGCCATCGGCGTGCACGGCCTGACCGTGACCGAAGTGAAAGGCTATGGCCGCCAGAAGGGCCACACGGAAATCTACCGTGGCGCCGAATACGCCGTGAGTTTCCTGCCGAAGATCAAGATCGAGGTCGCCGTGTCCGACGAACTGGTCGGCAAGGTCATCGAGGCGATCACCACCGCGGCCCGTACCGGCCAGATCGGCGACGGCAAGATCTTCGTCTCCTCGATCGAGAAGGCCGTGCGCATCCGCACCGGCGAGACCGACGGCGACGCCCTCTGAGCCACAGATTTTCCTTCAGGAGTTTCCAACGATGAATTGCAAGACCCTCAGCCGGGCCGGATTTGCCGGGCTCGCGCTCGCCGCGATCGCCGGCACCGCGCTCGCACAGACCGCAGCCGCCCCCGCGGCGCCGCCGGCGCCCGTGCCCAACAAGGGCGACATCGCCTTCATGATGAGCTCGACCGTGCTGGTCCTGCTGATGACGATTCCCGGTCTTGCGCTGTTCTATGGCGGCCTCGTGCGCTCGAAGAACATGCTCTCGGTGCTGACGCAGGTCTTCGCCATCGTCTGCATGGTCTGCCTGCTCTGGGTCTTCTTCGGCTACTCGCTCGCCTTCACCAATGGCGGCGGCCTGAACGACTTCGTCGGCGGCTTCTCGAAGGCCTTCCTCAAGGGCGTCGACGCCAACTCCACCGCCGCGACCTTCTCGAACGGCGTCGTCATCCCCGAATACGTCTATATCTGCTTCCAGATGACCTTCGCGGCGATCACACCCGGCCTGATCGTCGGCGCCTTCGCCGAGCGGATGAAGTTCTCGGCTTTGATCCTGTTCTCGGTGCTCTGGGTCACCTTCATCTATTTCCCGATGGCCCACATGGTCTGGTACTGGGGCGGCCCTGATGCCGTCGGCACCGCCGCCAAGGCGCTTGCCGCGGCCGATGCCGGTGGCAAGGCGGCCGCTCAGGCGGCGCTCGACGCGGTCAATGCCGATGCCGGCATGCTGTTCAAATGGGGTGCACTCGACTTCGCCGGCGGCACCGTCGTGCACATCAATGCGGGCATCGCCGGCCTCGTCGGCTGCCTGATCCTCGGCAAGCGCATCGGCTACGGCAAGGAGCTGATGGCGCCACACTCCCTGACCATGACCCTGATCGGCGGCGCCCTGCTCTGGGTCGGCTGGTTCGGCTTCAACGCAGGCTCGAACCTCGAGGCCAACGGCACCGCCGCGACCGCGATGCTCAACACCTTCGTCGCGACCGCGGCGGCGGCGCTGGCCTGGCTCTTCGCGGAATGGGCCGTCAAGGGCAAGCCGTCCATGCTCGGCATGGTCTCGGGCGCGGTCGCCGGCTTGGTCGCCGTCACCCCGGCCTGCGGTTTCGCCGGACCGATGGGCTCGATCGTGCTCGGCCTCGTCGCCGGCGTGGTCTGCTTCGTCTTCTGCTCGAGCGTCAAGAACGCGCTCGGCTACGACGACTCGCTCGACGTCTTCGGCGTCCACTGCATCGGCGGCATCATCGGTGCGCTCGCGACCGGCATCCTGGTCAACGTCGATCTCGGCGGCTCCGGCATCCCCGACTACTCGTCGAAGCCGGGTGAGCTCGCCGTCGGCGCCTATGTGCTGAGCGATGCCTTCATGGCCCAGGCCAAGGCGGTGCTGTTCACGCTGGTCTTCAGCGGCGTCGGATCGGCGATCCTATTCAAGATCGTCGATGTGATCGTCGGCCTGCGCATCGCTCCCGATGCGGAGCGCGAGGGTCTCGACATCTCTGACCACGGCGAGCGCGCCTACCACGCCTGAGCATCGCTCCGGCGCTTCACGTGAAACCCACCCCGGCGGGCGACCGCCGGGGTTTTTCGTTGGCTGCGTCATGCGTCGTGACCGCCAAGGTTAAGCGGGTCTTAACCTGACCTTCCTAACCTCTGCGCCAGGGCCGGCACTTCGCGGCCCTGAAGTCCCGAGACGATAGCCAGTCCCGCATGCGCACGATCCGACGCTCCTCCTCGCTGATGGACCGCCTGCCCGATCCGGTGCGGGAATTCCTGTCGCGCCGCGCCTCCGAGCTCACCGGGCTCGGCCTGCTCGGGCTGATCGTCGCGGTCGCGGTCGCGCTGGCGACCTGGTCGGTCGACGACCCCAGCATCAACAACGCCACCAGCGGCGCCGTGCGCAACTGGCTCGGCCGCCCCGGCGCGATGACCGCCGACCTGATGATGCAGCTCCTCGGGCTCGGCGTCGTCGCCCTGCTGTTCCCGCCGCTGATCTGGTCGCTGCGGCTGATGCGCTTCCATCTCTTCGATCGCGGCGCCCTCAAGCTCGGCCTCTGGATCGTCGGCATCGCCGCGACCGCCGCCGTGGCGAGCGCCCTGCCGCCGACCCCGCGCTGGCCGCTGCCGACCGGCATGGGTGGCGTCATCGGCGACGGCCTGCTGTTCGGCACGCGCAATCTCGCCGGCATCGCCGGCAGCGCGCTGGGGAGCCTCGTCGGCTTCCTCTATGCCGGCATCGCTATCCTCGCCGTCACCGCCGCCGCCGGCTTCGGCTTCGTCAATGACGAGGACCCCGTCGCCGACGAGGACGAGGACGAATCCTGGAGCGAGACCGAGGACCGCCGCGACGACGAGCCCGGCATCGCCGTGATCCTCGTCGGCTGGCTCGCCCATGGCGCGATGGCGCTGCGCGGCATGGTGCTGCGCCGCCTGCCGCAGCCGCCCGCACCCGCGGCCCACGCGGCACCGATGCCGGCCGCTGGCCGGGTCCGCCGCGAACCGCAATTCCATGAGCAGGCGGCGCGCACCGCGATGCCGGCCTTCGCGCCGGAGCCTCTGCCGACCGCCCGGCCGGCACGCCAGCCCGAGCCCGATCTCGACCCGCCCTTCGACGACGAGCCCCAGGACCTGCGCGACCTCAATGCCCCGCGCGTCACCGCGCCGCCGGTCGCGCCGAAGCCCGGAAAGCGCATCCTGCGCGAGGCCCAGCCCTCGCTGCTCGACCGCGACCAGTTCGAGCTGCCGCCGCTGACTTATCTGGCCGAGCCGAAGAAGCTGCCGGTCAGCGCGATCTCGACCGATGCGCTGGAGCAGAACGCCACCCTGCTCGAAGGCGTGCTCGAGGATTTCGGCGTGCGCGGCGAGATCACCCAGGTCCGGCCCGGCCCGGTGGTGACGCTCTATGAACTCGAGCCTGCCCCGGGAACGAAGTCATCGCGTGTGATTTCGCTCGCCGACGACATCGCCCGCTCGATGAGCGCGATCGCCGCCCGCGTCGCCGTGGTCCAGGGCAAGAACGCCATCGGCATCGAGCTGCCCAACGCCAAGCGCGAGACCGTCTTCCTGCGCGAGCTGTTGGCGAGCCAGGATTTCGAGAGCTCCAAGCACAAGCTCGCGCTCGGCCTCGGCAAGACCATCGGCGGCGAGCCGGTGATCGTCGATCTCGCCCGCATGCCGCATCTGCTCGTCGCCGGCACCACCGGCTCGGGCAAGTCGGTCGCGATCAACACCATGATCTTGTCGCTGCTCTACCGGCTCAAGCCGGAGGAGTGCCGGCTGATCATGGTCGATCCGAAGATGCTCGAACTCTCCGTCTATGACGGCATCCCGCATCTGCTGACCCCCGTCGTCACCGACCCGAAGAAGGCGGTCGTCGCGCTCAAATGGGCGGTGCGCGAGATGGAGGAACGCTACAAGAAGATGTCGAAGGTGTCGGTGCGCAACATCGACGGCTTCAATGCCCGCGTCGGCGAGGCCAAGGCAGCCGGCGAGGTCATCACCCGGACCGTGCAGACCGGGTTCGACAAGCATTCCGGCGAGGCGATCTACGAGGAGGAGGTCATGGACCTCGAACCTCTGCCCTACATCGTCGTCATCGTCGACGAGATGGCCGACCTGATGATGGTCGCCGGCAAGGAAATCGAGGGCACCATCCAGCGCCTCGCCCAGATGGCCCGCGCCGCCGGCATCCACGTCGTGCTGGCGACTCAGCGGCCTTCGGTCGACGTCATCACCGGCACGATCAAGGCGAATTTCCCGACCCGCATCTCCTTCCAGGTCACCTCCAAGATCGACTCGCGCACCATCCTCGGCGAGCAGGGCGCCGAGCAGCTCCTCGGCCAGGGCGACATGCTCTACATGGCCGGCGGCGGCCGCATTACCCGCGTCCACGGCCCCTTCGTCTCCGACGCCGAGGTCGAGAAGGTCGTCGCCCATCTCAAGACGCAAGGCCGGCCGCAATATCTCGACGCGGTCACCTCCGAGGACGAGCCGGCGGGCGAGGAGGCCGAGGACGGCGCCGTCTTCGACAAGACCGGCATGGGCCAGGCCGAGAGCGACGACCCCTATGAGCAGGCGGTCCAGGTCGTACTGCGCGACAAGAAGGCCTCGACCTCCTATATCCAGCGCCGCCTGCAGATCGGCTATAACCGCGCCGCCTCGATCATGGAGCGGATGGAGAACGAGGGCATCGTCGGCCCGGCCAACCATGCCGGCAAGCGCGAGATCCTTGTCGAGACCGGCCGCGCCCGCGAGGATGAGGATTGAGCCCGGCCCCGACAGGGCTGGTCCTCAAATTGCCATGACGGCGATGCAACTTCGCAGCGCCGTCGCACGTTGACACCGGTCATGGCGACGGTCCGCCGCACGCGCGACGATCCCGGCCGCGGCCGAAACCGAAACGGAGCATCCATGCTCGTGACACGCCTCATCCGGCTGCGGACTACGCTCGGTGCGCTCGTCGTGCTCGGCTCCGCCGTCGGGATCGGCGGGGCGTCGGCCCAGCCGCTGAATCTGCAGCCTTCGAAGGAGGCGATCGCCGCCGCCAAGCCGTCGCTGCGTGGTACGAGATTGCCGCCGGTCAGGCCCGAAGGCCTCGGCTTGCCGCGCCCGGCGCTCGCCGGTGCTGAGGCGTCGGTCCGTACCGCGGCCGCCGAGCCCGATGCCCCGCGCCCAGTCGCAACGCAAGCAAAGGCGCCGGCGAAGTCCAGCGCCCCCACCACACAAGGAGAGGCGGTCGAGCGCCTCAACGCCTATTTTAACGGCTTCAGCAATCTGCAGGGTGATTTCATCCAAGTTTCGGCCGATGGCCGCCGTTTCGAGGGTAAGCTTTACATCCAGCGGCCGGGCAAGATGCGCTTCGAATACCGCCCGCCGGTGACGATGGAGGTCATCGCCGACGGCACCTCGGTCGCGATCCGCGACAAGAAGCTGGCGACGCAGGACCTCTATTCGATCGGCCAGACGCCGCTGAAGTTCCTGGTCAAGGAGCGGATGGACCTCGCCCGCGACTCCGTCGTGATGGGTACCAGCACCAAGGGCGACATGCTGTCGGTCCGGATCGAGGACCGCTCGACGCTCGGCGGAACCTCGAAGATCACGCTGAACTACGATCTCGCCGCCAACGAGCTGCGCGGCTGGGTGGTGATCGATCCGCAGGGCTACGAGACCTCGGTGTCCGTCTACAATCTCGACACCCAGCGCCGGCCCGATCCGAAGAACTTCGTGATCAACTACGAGCGGATGCTCTGAGGCTCGCCGTTGCGGCAAGCGGAGACGGTTGGAACCCGCTTGCTTTTCGGCGCTCTGCGAACCAGTTTCCGGCAGCTCTCGGCCGGAACCTTCCCGTGAAACTCACCGTCACAAGCTGGAACATCAATTCCGTCCGCCTGCGCATCGGCATGGTTGGCGATTTCCTCACCCGCCATGCGCCGGACATCCTGTGCCTGCAGGAGACCAAGACGCCGGACGAGCAGTTTCCTGCGAAAGCCTTCGAGAAGCTCGGCTATGTCCACCAGGCCTTCATCGGCCAGAAGGGCTATAACGGCGTCGCCATCGTCTCGAAGCTGCCCTTCAGCGAGCGTGACGCCATGGCGATGTGCGGCAAGAACGACGCCCGCCACATGACCGTCGTGCTCGACAAGGCGGCGGGAGCGGCTGCCGGCATCGCGATCCACAATTTCTACATCCCGGCCGGCGGCGACATCCCCGACCCCGAGAAGAATATCAAATTCGCCCATAAGCTCGCCTTCCTCGACGAGATCGGCGCCTGGGGCATCGCCAAGCGGCCGACGGACCGGCCCAGCATCCTGCTCGGCGACCTCAATATCGCGCCCTATGAGCACGACGTCTGGAGCCACAAGCAGCTCCTCGACGTCGTCAGCCACACGCCGATCGAAACGACGACGCTGGAGAAACTGCGCTCCGAGCTCGGCTGGACCGATGCCGCCCGCACGCTCCGCCCGGAGCCGGAAAAGCTTTACAGCTGGTGGAGCTACCGTGCCGCCGACTGGGAGGCGTCCAATCGCGGCCGCCGGCTCGACCACATCTGGTTGTCGGATGCATTGAAGCCGAGCTTGCGCGACCTCGCCTTCCTACGCGAGGCCCGCGGCTGGGAGCGCCCCTCCGACCATGTCCCGGTCACGGTGACGCTGGAGCTTTGAGCGACGCCGCAGGGCCTCTCATGCCGCACCGGCCCCTCCTCCATTCCGGCTCGTCCTAACGGTCGGCGGCCCTGCATGGTATGGGCCGGCGGCGAATTCTCCGGCGAAGCCAGTCCCGTGCAGCCAGCTCCCTCGACATCGCTTTCGTTCCGCGACGCCCTGCTCACGCTGGCGGTGATGGTGGTCTGGGGTACGAATTTCGTCGTCATCCATATCGGCGTCGAGCATTTCCCACCTTTGCTCTTCGCCGCCCTGCGCTTCGTCTTCGCGTTGCTACCGGCGGTCTTCTTCCTCAGGCGGCCGGACGTACCCTGGAGCAAGCTCGCCGCCTACGGCATCTTGATCGGCGCCGGCCAGTTCGGCCTGCTCTACTTCGCCATCAAGGGCTTCATCGGGGCGGGCCTCGCCTCTCTCGTGGTGCAGTCGCAGCCCTTTTTCACCATCCTGCTGGCGGCCGCGATCACGCATGAGCGCGTGCAACCCTTCCAGATCGCCGGTCTTGCTCTGGCCGGCATCGGCATCGGTGTGATCCTCTGGCACACGGACGGCTCGACCACGCCGCTCGGCATCGTCCTCGTGCTGGTTGCCGCCTTTTGTTGGGCCGCCGGCAACATCGTGGCGCGCAGCACGCCGAAGGTCGACATGCTCGCCTATGTCGTCTGGACCAGCCTGTTCGCAGTCCCGCCTTTGCTCGCCTTGTCCTGGCTGATCGAGGGTTGGCCGGCGATGCAGGCCGGGCTCGTCAACGCGCCCGCCGTCGCCTGGGCGGCCGCGATCTGGCAGGCGGTCGGCAACGTCATGTTCGGCTACGCCGTCTGGGGCTGGCTGCTCTCGCGCTATGCCGCCGCCACCGTCGCGCCGACGGCGCTACTGGTCCCGGTCTTCGGCATGGGCGCCGCCGCGATCTGGTTGGGAGAACCGCTTCCGGTCTGGAAGCTCGTCGCGGCCGGCCTCGTCATGTCCGGCCTGTGCATCAATATCCTCTGGCCGCGCTTCGCCGCCATTCGCGCGGCCCGGCATCCGCCGTCGTGCTGACAGATCGAAACAGCCCTATTTGCGGTCGATCGCGTTCAGCGCCCGCTCGACCCTGCCGAGTTCGCCGACGAATGTGCGCAGGCGTTCGCTGATAACGTCGGCGATATCCTGGGCCGAGCCCGGAAATTCCGCCAGCACCCGGCGCATGACGCTGCGCGACAGCTTCATCAGTTGCGTCGGCTCTCGCGCGATCGCGCTGACCGGCCGTTTCGTCGCGGTGAACAATGCGAGCTCGCCGATCAGCGCGCCGGGACGCACGACCTCGTCTGCCGGGCCGCCATCGTCCTGGCTCGTCAGCGAGATCGCGCCCGACAGCACCAGGAACGCACCGTCGGCGGTCTCGCCGGTGCGGAACAGGATGTCGCCGGCGCGCAGCGTCCGGGTCTCGGCGGCAAAGGCGAGCAGCCGCAGGGCGTCGCGCTCCAGCAGGCCGAGCAGTGGCTGCTTGGCGAGTTCGGCGATATCCTGGTCGAGCGACATCCCTAGGGATTGAGGCGATAGCCGCCCGCATCGGTCACGAGCAGGCGCGCATTGCCCGGATCGGGCTCGATCTTCTGGCGCAGCCGGTAGATGTGAGTCTCGAGGGTGTGGGTCGTCACCTGCGAATTATAGCCCCAGACCTCCTGCAGCAGGATCTCGCGCGCGATCGGCTTGCGGCCGGCGCGGTAGAGGAAGCGCAGGATCGCCGTCTCCTTCTCGGTCAGCTTGGTCTTCGAGCCCTTCTCGCTGACGAGCAGCTTGGAGCCGGGGTGGAAGGTGTACGGCCCGACCTGGAAGACCGCGTCCTCGCTCGCCTCGTACTGCCGCAGATGCGCGCGGATGCGGGCGAGCAGCACCGCGAACTTGAACGGCTTCACGACGTAGTCGTTCGCCCCGGCCTCGAGCCCGAGCACGGTGTCGGCGTCCGAGCCCTGCCCGGTCAACATGATCACCGGGCTTTTGAAGCCGTTACGGCGCATCACCTTGACCGCCTCGCGCCCGTCCATGTCGGGCAGGCCGACATCCATCACGGCGAGGTCGATGCGCTCGCCCTGCACTGCCTTGACGCCGGCCGTTGCGGTTGGCGCGGTCGAGATGCGGAACTCGTCGTAAAGCGCCAGTTGCTCGGCCAGCGCCTCGCGCAGGGTCTGGTCGTCGTCGACGAGGAGGATATGATGGACGGCGGACATGGACGATCGTTCTGCAGATGGTGCGGATCAGGCACCATGGGCCCGCCGATTCGCGACCGCAAGCCACGCCCCACGGAAATCAGGTCACGCCCGATGGAATTCCCGTGAGAATAATTCAACGCCCGATCACGCCAGAGCGTAGCCGTGAACATGCCGGCAACCGCAGGCTGACCCGCCTGCGCGTCTTCGCTTCGGTCGGCGACCGCAGCAAGGGCTTCCTGGTCGCCGGGAACGCCGTTTTTCGCTGCGCGCTCGGCCGCTCCGGCATCGTCGTCGCCAAGCGCGAGGGCGACGGCGGCACGCCACGCGCAAAGCTGCCGCTGCGCGGCCTGCTCTATCGCAGCGACAACCTCCGCCGGCCGGCCTCGCTGCTGCCGATCCGCGCGATCACGCCGTGCGACGCCTGGTGCGATGATGCGGGCGATCGCCGCTACAACCGCCTGATCGACCGCCCGCCGGCAGCCGCCGAAGAGCGCCTGCGCCGCGACGACAATCTCTACGACGTCATCGTCGAGCTCGGCTGGAACGACGCGCCGGTCATTCGCGGCCGCGGCAGCGCGATCTTCTGGCATCTCGCCAGGCCCGGTTTCACCCCGACCGCCGGCTGCGTCGCAGTCTCGCGCGACGTCTTCGCCAAGGTGCTGCCGCGGCTGGCGCGGCACTGCGTGATGACCGTCATTTGATGGTCTGGAGACGCAACGACTCATTTTTAGCCGGTTCTTCACCAAAACCCAACCATCCGCGCAGGTTCCCGCGAGGCGTTAACGATTGCGTCGGCATGCTGGTCGATTCTGACGGCCAGTCTGTCGTGGGATATCGTCTCCATGCATTGGCGCATTGTCTCCCGCCGGCTCGCCGACCGCCTGACCGTTCGGCAGCAAACGGCGATCATGACCGGCCTGCTCTGCATCGCCACGGTCGGCGTAGTCGCGATCGGCGCCGCGCTGCTCGCGCGCCGGGATGCGATCCGCGACGCCAATCTCGAGCTCGCCGCCATGGCGCGCACGATGGCCGACAGGCTCGACCAGAACATGTTCGAGCGCTACCGCGAGATCAAGAACATCGCCAATCTCGAACCCCTGCGAGGCGTCTGGCAGGGTGATCCGGCGAAGGCGCGCGGCGTGCTGACGCAGCTCCAATCGACGCTCGAGGACTATGCCTGGCTCGGTCTCGCCGCGCCGGACGGCACGGTGCGCGCGGCGACCCGCGGCATGCTGGAAGGCGCCTCCGTCGCGCAGCGGCCGTGGTTCCTCAATGGACTCAAAGGGACGACGGTCGAGGATGTCCACGACGCGAAACTGCTGGCCGAGCTTCTGCGCAAGGGACCGGACACCGCGCCCTTCCGCTTCGTCGACGTCGCCGTGCCGGTCTTCAGCCAGACCGGTGCGCTCGCCGGCGTGCTCGGTGCCCATCTGAGCTGGAACTGGGCGAGCGAGGTGCGCTCCACCGTGCTGCACAAGCACGGGGCCGATCTCGAATCGGACATCTGGGTGCTCGGCCGCGAAGGCAACATCCTGCTCGGCCCCGCCAAGGCCGCGCCGCCACCGGCCACCAGCCTTGCCGAGGCCAAGGCCGGGCTGGCCGCCACCTTCGACGATGCCAGCGGCGAGCGCCCGATGCTGACGGCGCTGGTCGCGACCCGCGGACAGGGCGACTATCCCGGCCTCGGCTGGATCGTCGCGGCGCGCCGGCCGGTCGACGTGGCGCTGGGGCCGGCCAACAGGTTGATGCTCGTCATCGGCGGGCTTGGCCTGCTCGTTGCCGCCGCCGGCGCGGCATTGGCCTGGCTTTTCGCCGGTACCGTGACCCGCCCGCTGACGCGGCTCTGCGGCTCGATAGACCTGATCGGGCGCGATCCGGCGGCCTTGGGCGTCCAGCATCAGCACGGATCGCGCGATGTGCTCCAGCTATCGGCGGCGATGCGCTCGCTGCTGCGCCGCCTCGGGACGGCCGAGAAGATCGTCCGCGAAACGCAGGACGCGGTACGCGAGGTCGAATTGAAGGCGCAGGCCCAGGCGCTCGCGGCAGAAGAGAAGACCCGCCGGCTCGGGTCCGACATCCACACGCTGCGCGCGCTCGCCGATACCGACCCGCTCACCGGCCTGTTCAACCGCCGCGCCTTCCTGCCCTTCGCCGAAGACGCGATGAACTACTACAAGCGCTATCATCGCGATCTCGGCATCCTGATGTTCGACATCGACCACTTCAAACGCGTCAACGACACGTTCGGCCATGCCGCCGGCGACGAGGTCATCCGCTCCGTCGGCAAGATCATCGCCGGCCAGATCCGCACCACCGACAAGGTCGCGCGGTTCGGCGGCGAGGAATTCGTCGTCCTGCTGCGCGAGACCGACGAGGCCGGGGCGGCGCTGCTCGCCAACCGCATCCGCGAGGCGATCGAGAACACCGTCGTCACCCAGGGCCTGCTTCATCTCTCGATCACGATCAGCATCGGTGCGGCCATGGCCCGCAAGGCCGATCGCGACATCGAGGACGTGATTGCGCGCGCCGATGCGGCGCTCTACCAAGCCAAATCCGCTGGTCGAAACCGTGTCGTACTGGCAACTCCGGAGATCGCGCTGAACCAGGCTGCCTGAGGTCAGCCGCGCGCCCCGAAGATCGCGCTGCCGACGCGGACATGGGTCGCGCCCAACTGGATCGCGGCCTCATAATCGGCGCTCATCCCCATCGACAGGCCGGCCAGCCCGTTGCTCGCCGCGATCGTCGCCAGCAGTGCGAAATGCGGCGAGGGCGGCTCTTCGGCCGGCGGAATACACATCAGGCCGGCGATTTCGAGCCCGTGATGGACGCGGCAAAGCGTCAGGAAGTCGTCGACCTCGGCCGGCACCACCCCACCCTTCTGCGGCTCCTCGCCCGTGTTGACCTGCACGAACAGGGTGGGCGCGCGACCGGCCTTGGCGATCTCGCGGGCAAGTTCCTTGGCCAGGCTCTCGCGGTCGAGCGAATGGATCGCATCGAACAGCGCCACCGCCTCCTTCGCCTTGTTCGATTGCAGCGGGCCGATCATGTGCACCTGCGCCTCCGGGAAGCGCTCGCGCAGGGCCGGCCATTTGGTCTTGGCCTCCTGGACGTAGTTCTCGCCGAAGACGCGCTGGCCGGCTTCGAGTGCCGGCACGATCGCCTCCGGCGGCATCGTCTTGGAGACCGCGATCAGGGCGACCGTTTTCGGATCACGCTCGAAATCGCGCGCCGCCCTGTCGATGGCGGCCCGCACACCGGCCAGACGCGTCACCGTATCGTTCATCGAGGCCTCTCCCGCAGCCGCTGCGGCGTTGACCCCGCGCGTGCAATCGTGTCCTAGTCCGGCTCACTTCGCTCACGCAACAATTGCATGCTCTCATGGCCGCCGAACGCTACAATCCCAAGGAATCAGAGCCGAAATGGCGCCGCGTCTGGGACGAGCGCAAGCTCTTCGAGACCCGCAACGACGATCCCCGGCCGGCCTATTACGTCCTCGAGATGTTCCCCTACCCGTCCGGCCGCATCCATATGGGCCATGTCCGCAACTATGCCATGGGCGACGTCGTGGCGCGCTACAAGCGGGCGAAGGGTTTCGCCGTGCTGCATCCGATGGGCTGGGATGCCTTCGGCCTGCCGGCCGAGAACGCCGCCAAGGCCAACAAGGTCCACCCACGCGAATGGACCTACGCCAACATCGCGACGATGCGGACGCAGTTGCAGTCGATGGGCCTGTCGCTCGACTGGTCGCGCGAACTCGCGACCTGCGACCCGAGCTACTACAAGCACCAGCAGAAGCTGTTCCTCGACTTCCTCAAGGCCGGCCTGGTCGACCGCAAGACCGCCAAGGTCAACTGGGATCCGGTCGACGAGACCGTGCTCGCCAACGAGCAGGTCATCGACGGGCGCGGTTGGCGCTCGGGGGCGGTCGTCGAGATCCGCGAGCTGACACAGTGGTTCTTCAGGATCACCGCCTATGCGCAGGAGCTGAACGACGCGCTCGACGGGCTCGACCGCTGGCCCGACAAGGTCCGGCTGATGCAGAAGAACTGGATCGGCCGCTCCGAGGGGCTGCTGATTCGTTTCGCTCTCGAATCGAATGAGACCAGCCAGGACGAGCTGGAGATCTACACGACCCGCCCTGACACGCTGTTCGGCGCGAAATTCATGGCGATCGCGCCGGATCATCCGTTGGCGAAGGCGCTGGCGGCGAATAATCCGGCGCTGCAAGAGTTCATCGAGGAGTGCCGCCGCACCGGCACGGCCCAGGAAGCCATCGACAAGGCGGAAAAGCTCGGCTTCGACACCGGCCTGCGCGCCGTGCACCCGTTCGATCCGTCATGGACGCTGCCCGTCTATGTCGCGAACTTCATTCTGATGGATTACGGCACCGGCGCGATCTTCGGTTGCCCGGCGCATGACCAGCGCGATCTCGACTTCGTCAACAAATACGGCCTCGGCAACATGCCCGTCGTCGCGCCCGAGGGCGTCGATCCCATGAGTATCGTCATCACCGACACGGCCTTCACCGATGACGGCGTGATGATCAATTCGCGCTTCCTCGACGGGCTGACGATCCCGCAGGCCAAGGAAGACGTCGCGAAGCGCCTCGAAAGCGAGTTGCGCGGCAACCGCCCGGTCGCCCAGCGCAAGGTCAATTTCCGCCTACGCGACTGGGGCGTCTCGCGCCAGCGCTATTGGGGTTGCCCTATCCCGGTGATCCACTGCGCCGATTGCGGCACGCTGCCGGTGCCGGACGTCGATCTGCCAGTGAAACTCCCCGACGACGTCTCCTTCGACAAGCCGGGCAACCCGCTCGACCATCATCCGAACTGGAAGCACGTCGCCTGCCCGCAATGCGGCAAGGATGCCCGGCGCGAAACCGACACGATGGACACCTTCGTCGATTCGTCCTGGTATTTCGCCCGCTTCACCGACCCATGGCGAACGGACACGCCGACCGACCGGCCGGTGGTCGACCGTTTCCTGCCGGTCGACCAGTATATCGGCGGCGTCGAGCACGCGATCCTGCATCTGCTCTATTCGCGCTTCTTCACCCGCGCCATGAAGGCGACCGGCCATGCCGGGCTGGACGAGCCGTTCGACGGCATGTTCACCCAGGGCATGGTCGTGCACGAGACCTATCGTGCCGCCGATGGCGCCTGGGTCGAGCCCGGCGACGTCCGCATCGAGACCGTGGGAGCCGAGCGGCGCGGCTTCCATGTCGACAGCGGCGCCCCGATCGAGATCGGGGCGATCGAGAAGATGTCGAAGTCGAAGAAGAACGTCGTCGATCCCGACGACATCATCGCCTCCTACGGCGCCGACACCGCACGTTGGTTCATGCTCTCCGATTCGCCGCCCGATCGCGACGTGATCTGGACAGACGAGGGCGTGCAGGGCGCGGCCCGCTTCGTCCAGCGCCTGTGGCGGCTGGTCGGCGAGGTCGCCGAGCGGACCGGGAAAACCGCGGCGAAACCGGCTGAATTCGACGAGACGGCGTTGGTTCTGCGCCGCGCCAGCCATCGCGCCTTGCACGCCGTCGGCGCCGATATCGAGCGGCTCGGCTTCAACCGCTGCATCGCCCATATCTACACTTTGACCAACGCGCTCGGGAAAACGCTCGATTCAGCCGCCGAGAACGCGGCGCTCGCGCCCGATCTCGCCTTCGCGCTCAGCGAATCCGCCATCATCGCGACGCAGTTGATCGCTCCGATGATGCCGCATCTCGCCGAAGAGTGTTGGCAAGCTCTGGGCCAGCCGGGCCTCGTCGGAGAGGCGGCCTGGCCGGTCGCGGAACCGGCGCTGCTCAAGGATGACAGCATCACGCTGCCGGTCCAGGTCAACGGTAAGAAGCGGGCGGAAGTGACCGTGCCGGCCGATGCCGATAGCGTATCGGTCGAGGCGCAGGTGCGCGCCAGCGAAGCCGTGATCAAGGCGCTTGACGGCAAGCCGATCCGCAAGATCATCGTGGTGCCCGGGAGAATCGTGAATGTCGTCGTCTGAGACCCGCACCGCCCCGTCGCCGCGCTCGGCCGGCCGCGCCGCCCTGCTTGGCGCCGCCCTGCTAGGCGCAGCGCTCGCCGGCGGCTGCTTCCGGCCGCTTTACGCGGAGAGCACCACCAGCGTCACCGGCGGCAGCGTCAAGACCGCGCTTCGCTCTGTGGAGTTGCCCGAGATCAAGGGCCTGATCGGCCACTATCTGCGCAACGAACTGGCTTTCGAGCTCGATGGTGGAGCCGAGCCCGGTCCCAAGAAGACACTGCGCTTTGACGGCAAGATCTCCGAGTCGATTGAGGTCGTGACGGTCGACTACAACACAGGCCGCGCCGATTCCGCCGTGCTCGTCGCGAAGTTGGATTGGACCGTGAAACGGATCGGTTCGGGCGAAACCATTGCCTCCGGCTCCAACATGGTCCGCGCGCCCTATGATCGCTCCTCGCAGCGCTTCGCCGTGGTCCGCGCCGCCCGCGATGCCCAGATCCGCGCCGCCAAGAGCCTGGCTCAACTGGTCAAGGGACAGCTTGCCGCCGATCTCGTCTCCGGCTGAGCGGCAGCCGGCATGGCCGCGATCAAGGCGCATGAGGCCGAGCGCGCGCTGGCGAGGCCGGACCCGGCCTGGCGGCTGTTCCTGATCTACGGCCCGGATGCCGGCCTCGTTTCCGAACGTGCCGCCGCGCTCGCGCGCGCCAATGTCGACGATGTCGAGGATGCTTTTCAGCTCGTGCGCATGTCCGGCGACGAACTCGCCGGCGACCCGCTGAAACTCGTCGACGAGGCCAACACCATCGGCATGTTCGGCGGCCGACGCGCGATCCGCGTCTCGCCGACGAGCAAGGCCCTACTCGCCGCGGTCGAGCCTTTGCTGACGACGCCGTCGCGCGATGCGATCGTCGTCGTCGAAGCGGGCGACTTGCAGCGCTCCAACCCGCTGCGCCAGGCCTGCGAGCGGGCACGGGCCGCGCTCGCCGTACCCTGCTATGCCGATGGCGCGCGTGATCTCGGCAGCCTGATCGACGAGACGATGCGGGCAGGCGGCAAGACGATAGACCGGGCCAGCCGCGACCTGCTCGCCGGCCTGCTCGGTGGCGACCGCCAGACCTCGCGCCGCGAGCTCGAGAAGCTGTTACTTTATGTCGGCGCCGAGCCGGCGGTGACGCAGGCGCACATCGATGCCGTCGTCGGCGACACCGCCCAGCGCGAGCAAGCGGCGCTGGTCGACGCGGTCTTTGCGGGCAAGCTGCCCGCACTCGATCTCGCTCTGTCGCGGCTTATGGGCGAAGGGCTCGATGCCGGTGTCATGCTCGGCGCGGTCTCGCGCCACGCACTGACGCTGCTGAAAAGCCGCCAGAGCGTCGATGCCGGCAAAAGCGTCAAGGACGCCGTCGCGACGATGCGGCTGCCCTTTCCGCGCATCGCAGCAACCGAAGCGGCGCTGACGCAGTGGACCACGCCGAAGCTGATTCAAGCCGTGGCCATTCTGGGCGATGCGGCGCTGGCCGCCAGGCGCGACGCTGATACCGGCAAACCCGCAGCCGCGCGTGCCTTGTGGACGCTTGCCAGGCTCGGCCGCGCCGGCAGCCGCGACTGATCAGGCTTTCAACCGCCGGCAGAGTCCGTCGAGCTGTTCCAGCGTCTTGTAGGAGATCTTGACGTCGCCGCTGCCAGTGGCGCGATGCGTGATCGAAATCGATAGACCCAGCGCCTCTTCCAACGCTTTTTCCAAAGCCCGCGTATCCGGATCCTTCTCCGGACGGGGCTTGCCCGGCACGCTCTTGGTCTCGCCTCTCGCCTCGTCCTGGGCGATGCGCTCGATCTCGCGGACGCTGAGGCCTTCGTCGACGATTTTGCGCGCCATCAGTTCCGGGTTCGAAACGGATAGCAGTGCGCGTGCATGTCCCGCCGAGACCGCGCCCTCGCTGACCATATTCCGGACCGGCTCGGGCAGCTTCGACAGGCGAAGCGTGTTGGCGACATGGCTCCGGCTCTTGCCGATCACACGCGCCAGATCGTTCTGCGTATAGTTGAACTCGGCGATCAGCCGCTCATAGCCGGCCGCCTCCTCGATCGCATTCAGATCCGTGCGCTGAACGTTCTCAACGATCGCGATCTCGAGCGCCTCGCGGTCATCGGCTTCGACCAGGATCACAGGAACGTCGTGCAGTTCCGCTCGCTGGGCCGCGCGCCAACGCCGCTCCCCGGCGATGATCTCATAGGCATCGAGCATGTTCGGGATCGAGCGCACGATGATCGGCTGCAGGATGCCGCGCTCCTTGACCGAAGCGGTCAGGTCATCGAGATCCTCCTCGCCAAAGCTGCGGCGGGGATTGCGTGCGCTCGGGCGCAGGAATTCGACGGGAACGCGGCGCTGGCCACGCGCGCGATCGATCGCGCCGATCTCGTCCCCGACGTCGCCGATCAGCGCCGCCAAGCCTCGGCCCAGTCGGGAGCGCCCTTGCTCTTCGGCCATCATGACCTCATCAACCCTTTGTCGTACATCAGAAATCAGGCAGCCGCCCGTAGGGATCGCTCGCGCTTAATCACCTCAGAGGCCAGCTTGAGATAGGCCTGCGACCCGGCACAGCGCAGATCGTAGAGCAAGGCCGGCTTGCCGTAGGACGGCGCCTCGGAAATCCGGACATTGCGCGGGATCACCGTGTCATAGACCTTGTCCCCGAGGAAATCGCGCACATCCGCCATCACCTGCCCGGAGAGATTGTTGCGCGGGTCATACATGGTCAGGACAACGCCCTGGATGATCAGGCGCGGATTGAGCCCATTGCGGACCTGCTCGACCGTCTTAAGCAACTGGCTCAAGCCTTCCAGCGCGAAGAACTCGCATTGCAGCGGCACCAGCACGGCATCGGCGGCCGTCATCGCATTGATCGTGATCAGGCTGAGCGAAGGCGGGCAATCGATCAGGACATAGGTCAAATCGTTGCAGCGCTGGTCGTAGACCAGCTCGTCAATGGCGCTCTTCAGGCGATGGGCGCGATCCTTGGCCGAAGCGATCTCGAGCTCGACGCCGAGCAGATCGAGTGTCGAGGGCGCCAGAAACAGGCCAGGAACCGCCGTCTCCTGCATTGCCTGTCCGAGCCCGACATCACCGCAGAGCACGTCGTAGGTCGAGGATTTGCGACTCTTGCGGTCGACACCGAGGCCGGTCGAGGCGTTGCCCTGCGGGTCGAGGTCGACGATCAGCACCTTCTCGCCGATCGCCGCCAGCGCCGTGCCGAGATTGATAGCGGTCGTGGTCTTGCCGACGCCGCCTTTTTGGTTGGCGAGCGCAAGAACCCGCGGCCGGCGCGGGAGGGAGATCGGCGTAAGATCGGTCATGGCGCGGTCCGCTTCTCGGCAGAGCGAACCATCAGGATGCGCGCCGCCTCGTCTGTCACTGAAGACACCGTCGAGGCCTGAATCTTCCAATATCTGGAAGCTTCGGTCAATTCCGCATCTAGATGTTGTCCCTTGGGAAAGACGCCGACGGCGCCGGTTCTCAACAGCTCGTTGCACCAGGCGAGAAGCTGCGCGACTGGCGCCAGCGCGCGTGCCGAAACCACATCGATCTTTCCGGAAAAATCGCCAATAATGTCTTCGATCCGGGCGTGATGGACGGTGACCGGCGCGCCGGTGACCCGCGCCGCATGGCGCAGAAAGGCGCATTTGCGGCTGTTGCTTTCGACCAGATCGACGCGACCACCCTTGCGCTCGATCATCACGATCGCGATCACAAGTCCGGGAAATCCGCCTCCCGAGCCGAGATCGAGCCAGTGGCGGGCGTCCGGAACCAGCGTGGCGAGCTGGAGCGAATCAGCGATGTGCCGGGTCCAGACATCCGCCAGCGTGGTCGACGAAACCAGATTCTTCGCAACCTGCCAGCGTTCCAGTTCGGCCACCAAGACCGCCAATCGTTCGGCTGTTTCACGTGAAACAGGTGTCAAGCGCAAGGCGGCGGCACGATCATCCTTATCAACAACCATGTGTCAGGCCGGCACAGCCGGAGCCACACGATTGCGCCGCGCATGGGCCGCGAGCAGGGTCAGCGCCGCCGGCGTCATGCCTTCGATCCGCGATGCCTGCGCCAGATCCGCCGGCCGTTCGGCCTGTAGCTTCAGCCGCAGCTCATTCGACAATCCGGAAATCGCATCGAGGTCGAGGTCATCCGGCACCTTCAGTGCCTGATCGCGGCGATAGGATGCGATCTCGGAGGCCTGTCGGTCGAGATAGACTGCATAGACCGCATCGGCGGTAACGCGCCCGATCGTCTGTGGCGAATAGTCGTTCAGATCAGGCCAGATCGCCGCCAAGCGTCCATAATCGATATCGGGGTAGGACAGAACCTGGTAAGCGCTGCGGCGTTGGCCATCCCTGTTCAACTGAAGGCCGACGCTGTCAGCCTGCTGCGGCGTCAGCGATAATTCCTGCAAATGGGCCCTCAGCCGCCCGATCTCATCTTGCCGCGCGGTGAAGCGGCGCTCGCGGGCACTGCCAACCAGGCCCAATGATGCTCCCAGCGGCGTCAAACGCTCATCGGCATTGTCGACCCGCAGCGACAGTCGAAATTCGGCGCGTGACGTGAACATTCGATACGGTTCCGTAACGCCACGCGTCACGAGATCGTCGACCAGCACGCCGATATAGGAAGAGTTCCGCTCCAGGGAGACGGGTTCCGTCTCGCCAGCCTGCCGTGCCGCATTGAGGCCGGCCAGCAAACCTTGCGCGCCGGCTTCCTCATAGCCCGTCGTGCCGTTGATCTGGCCGGCCAGGAACAGCCCGCGAATCGCGCGCGTCTCCAGCGTGTTCTTCAAGGCGCGTGGATCGACGAAATCATACTCGATCGCATAGCCCGGCCGCAGCATCGCCGCTCGTTCGAGCCCGGGTATGGTCGCCAGCAGCCCGAGCTGGACATCTTCCGGCAGCGAGGTCGATATCCCGTTGGGATAGACCGTGTCGTCGTCGAGACCTTCCGGCTCGAGAAAGATTTGGTGGCCGTCGCGATCACCGAAACGGCCGACCTTGTCTTCGATCGACGGGCAATAGCGCGGTCCGCGCCCCTCGATCTGGCCGGAAAACATTGGTGCCCGATGCAGATTGGCCCGGATCAGCTCATGCGTCGCAACCGTCGTGCGGGTGATACCGCAGGCGATTTGTGGCGTCGTGACCGCATCCGTCAGCGACGAGAACGGTTCCGGCGGGTCGTCACCGGCCTGAATCTCCAATGCGGTCCAATCGATCGTACGGCCGTCCAGGCGCGGCGGCGTGCCGGTCTTCAGCCGCCCGAGCGGAAAACCATGCCGCTCCAGAGTTACAGAGAGGCCGAGCGACGGCGCCTCACCGACACGCCCGGCCGCGATCCGCGTTTCGCCGATGTGGATGACGCCACGCAGGAAGGTCCCCGTGGTCAACACGACCGTTCCGGCAGCGAATCGGCGGCCATCCGCGAGGATGAGGGCCCCAACGGTTCCATCGACCACCTCGATGTCGAAGGCTTCGCCGGCGATAACGTCGAGATTGGATTGCACCGACAGCGCCTGCTGCACGGCCTGCCGATAGAGCTTGCGATCGGCCTGCGCGCGGGGACCGCGCACGGCGGGTCCCTTGCGGCGATTGAGCATGCGGAACTGGATGCCGGCCCGGTCGGCGGCACGGGCCATCACGCCGTCGAGCGCATCGATCTCACGGACGAGATGGCCCTTGCCGAGGCCGCCGATGGCTGGGTTGCACGACATCACGCCGATCGTCCCCGGATCCTGCGTCACCAGGGCCGTCCGGGCGCCGATCCGCGCCGCTGCCGCAGCGGCCTCCGTGCCGGCATGGCCGCCGCCGACGACGATGACGTCGAAACTGTCCGAGGAAGCGGTTTGCATGGCGAGATCGCTAGCGAAGGGCGCCGCCCCGGTCAAGGCGATCACGCCGAGCGGGTTTCACGTGAAACGACGCGCTTCAGGCTATTTGCCGATGCAGAACCCAGCGAAGAGCTGGTCCAGCACGTCTTCGACATCGACCCGACCGACCAATCGCTCGAGCGCGCGGGACGCGAGCCGGATATCCTCAGAAACCAGCTCGGACTGCGCGCCGGCGAGCCCATCGGCCCGCCGCAAAGCCGACAGAGCCTCGGACACGGCGACGCGGTGGCGCTCCCGCGTCAACAGGGCCGGCTCAGGAGCCGAAATAGCGGTCAAACGTGAGACGATCGTCTGGAGAAGTTGCTCGATGCCTTGGCCGGTCCGGACAGACACCGGAATCTCGCTTGGTCGGGGTTCGCCGCCGAGATCGATCTTGGTCGAAACTCGCAAGACCGACGCATCGTCCAACGATCGATCCGGCTGCGAATCGATTGCGCGGAGGCCCAAGACGAGGTCGGCTCTTTCCGCCAAAGCGCGCGCACGCCGAACGCCTTCGGCCTCGATAGCGTCGTCGCTGTCACGCATTCCCGCCGTGTCGATCAATGTGACCGGGATGCCCCCCAGATCGAGCCGGACCTCGATCGCGTCCCGCGTCGTACCGGCAATGGGCGAGACGATCGCCACGTCACGGCGCGCCAGCGCATTGAGTAGGCTCGACTTGCCGGCATTGGGCGGCCCGGCGATCACCACGACGAAGCCGTCGCGCACGCGCTCGCCTGCCGCGAAGCTGCCGAGTGCTCGCTCCAGCTCAGTGGCGGTCTCCCGGGCAATGGCGACCGCCTGCGCCACCAGCGGACCGGAAACGTCGCCCTCGTCGGAAAAGTCGAGATCGGCCGACAGCAACGCCATCGCCTTGATCAGCCTGCTGCGCCAGCCCAGGACGGACGCGCCGAGCGCACCCTCCATCTGGCGCAGCGCCTGCCTGCGCTGCCATTCCGTCTCCGAATCGATCAGGTCGGCCAGCCCCTCCACCGCGGCGAGATCGAGCTTGCCGGCCTCGAAAGCCCGCCGCGTGAATTCCCCGGCTTCCGCCAGCCGAACCCCCGGCATCTGCGTCAGGCAAGTCAGCAATCGCGCCAGAACGGCCCGCGAACCGTGGACGTGAAACTCCGCCACATCCTCGCCGGTGAAGCTGGCAGGCGCCGGGAAAAACAGGACCAAGCCCGAATCGATCGGCTCGCCATCGGTGTCATCGAGCCGCTTCAAGGTGGCGACCCGCGGCTGCGGAAGCGTGCCACAAATCGTTTCGAGAGCGAAGCGAGTTCGTCTGCCGGAGACTCGAACCACTGCGACGCCGGCGCGTCCCGTCCCGGAGGACAGGGCCACGATCGTCGGATAGGCTGGAGCACCCTTCATGCGCAGCCGTACTGCTGGCCGGCGCTCGCTGCGAAAGCTTCGCGATGAACCGTCTGAAAGCGGCCGCCAGTCCCTATCTCCTGCAGCACAAGGACAATCCCGTCGATTGGTGGGAATGGAGCCCGGACGCGTTCGAAGAGGCCAGGCGAAGCCGGCGGCCCGTGCTGCTCTCCATCGGCTATGCCGCCTGTCACTGGTGCCATGTCATGGCGCATGAAAGCTTCGAAGACCCCGCGATCGCCGCGGTGATGAACGAGCTCTTCGTCAACATCAAGGTCGATCGCGAGGAGAGGCCTGACATCGACCATGTCTACATGACCGCGCTGCATAGCCTGGGCGAACAGGGCGGCTGGCCTCTGACCATGTTCCTGACGCCAGGGGGTGCGCCGTTCTGGGGCGGAACCTATTTCCCGCCGACGGCCCGCTTCGGCCGGCCCGGCTTCCCCTCGGTCCTGCGGCAGATCGCGGCGATCCATGCCGACGATCCCGACCGCATCGCCCGCAATGCCGCGGCGATCGGCGCCGCGATCGCCACGGCCGACAAGCCCGCTGCCGAGGACTGGGCCGAGCCCGACCTCGCAGCGATAGCCCGGTCGGTCGCAGCCGGCTTCGATCCGCGCCATGGCGGGCTGCGCGGCACGCCGAAATTCCCCAATCCCAGCTTGGTCGAACTGCTCTGGCGGAGCGGCGAGCCCGCGGCCATCGACTCCGCGACGACGACGCTTCGGCAGATGGAGCGCGGCGGCATCCACGACCAGCTTGGCGGCGGCTTCGCCCGCTACAGCGTCGACGAGCGTTGGCTCGCCCCCCATTTCGAGAAGATGCTCTACGACAACGCGCAATTGCTGCCGCTCTATGCGCTCGAGGCGAGCCGTAGCGGTGATCGAACGATGCGGGAGGCTGCCAAGGGCGTCGTCGCTTGGCTGGAGCGAGAGATGCTCTTGCCGGAGGGCGCCTTCGCCGCCAGCCTCGACGCCGATTCCGAGGGTCACGAGGGCAAGTACTATGTCTGGTCGCAGGCCGACATCGCGGACCTGCTCAGCCCGGAGGATGCAGCGCTGGTCTGTCGCCACTACGACGTGACCGCCGAAGGCAATTGGGAAGGCGTCGCCATCCTCAACCGGCTCGATACGCCGGAGCCGGACGCGGCAGCGCGCTCGCGACTGGCGCTGCTTTTGCCGAAACTCCTCGCGGTTCGATCCCGGCGCATCGCGCCTGGCCGGGACGACAAGATCCTCGCCGACTGGAACGGTCTGATGATCGCAGCGCTGGCCAGGGCGGCCGGGTTGCTGGATCGACCCCCGTGGCTTGCTTTGGCTACCGCGGCATATCGTTTCGTCGACGAATCGATGAGCGACGGCGAGGGTCTCGCCCATTCCTATCGCGCCGGTCGCAGGATCATGCCGGGTTTCGCTCTCGACCACGCAGCGATGGCCGGCGCGGCGCTCGCCTTGCACGCAGCGACCCTCGAGCCGCACTACCTCGCCGATGCCCGGCGCTGGAGCGGTCATCTCGACCGGAACTACCGCAGGAAGGATACGGACCTACTCGGCATGACCCGCGGCGATTCCGCGGAACTACCGGTCCAGCCCCAGCCGAGCCATGACGATGCCGTGCCCAATGCCAACGGCCTGCACGCCGCCAACCTGATCCGCATCGCAGCGCTTTCGGGATCGCCCGAAGATCGCCGCCATGCTGATGATTTTCTTGGGAAAGCGCTCGCTGCGGCGGCTCGGGCGCCGACGGCGCATGGCTCGATCCTGAACGCCTATGACCTAGCCCGGAACGGCGTCGAGATCGTGCTGGCCGGGCAGGACCGCGCGGCTTTTCACGCGGCCGCACGGGCCATACCGTCGCTGTTGACGATCCTGATCGACTGCCCCGATCCGGAGGCTCTCGCGCCCGATCATCCCGCGGCTACCATGGCGCGCCAAGCCGGCGCTGGTGCGGCCTTCATCTGCTTCAACGGGCGCTGCCTGCCACCCGTCACGGATCCGAATCGATTGGCGGAGGCCGTACTAGGCCGGCTCTGACGCCGGAACCAGCTCAGGTGTTCATCGAGTCGAAGAATTCCGAGTTCTGCTTGGTCTGGCGCAGCTTGTCGATCAGGAACTCAATCGCGTCCTGCGGGCCCATCGGGTTGAGGATGCGGCGCAGCACATAGGTCTTCTGCAGATCCGACTTCGGCGTGATCAGCTCTTCCTTGCGGGTGCCGGACTTCAGGATGTCGATCGCCGGGAAGATGCGCTTGTCGGCGACCTTGCGGTCGAGCACCACTTCCGAATTGCCGGTGCCCTTGAACTCCTCGAAGATCACCTCGTCCATGCGCGAGCCGGTGTCGATCAGCGCGGTCGCGACGATGGTCAGCGAGCCACCCTCCTCGATGTTGCGGGCCGCGCCGAAGAAGCGCTTGGGCCGCTGCAGCGCGTTGGCGTCGACGCCGCCGGTCAGCACCTTACCCGAGGACGGCACCACCGTGTTGTAGGCACGGCCGAGGCGGGTGATCGAATCGAGCAGGATGACGACGTCGCGGCCATGCTCGACCAGGCGCTTGGCCTTCTCGATCACCATCTCGGCGACCTGGACGTGGCGCGAGGCCGGCTCATCGAAGGTCGAGGAGACGACCTCGCCCTTGACCGAGCGCTGCATGTCCGTGACCTCTTCAGGCCGCTCGTCGATCAGCAGCACGATCAGGTAGCATTCGGGGTGGTTGGTCGTGATCGACTGCGCGATGTTCTGCAGCAGCACGGTCTTGCCGGTGCGCGGCGGCGCCACGATCAGGGCGCGCTGGCCCTTGCCGATCGGCGAGACGATGTCGATGACGCGGGAGGAGAAGTCCTTCTTGGTGACGTCGGGCACCTCCATGCGGAGGCGCTCGTCAGGATAGAGCGGCGTCAGATTGTCGAAATTGATCTTGTGCTTGATCCGCTCTGGGTCCTCGAAATTGATCGTGTTGACCTTGAGCAGGGCGAAATAGCGTTCGCCGTCCTTGGGGCCGCGAATTGGGCCCTCGACGGTGTCGCCGGTGCGCAGGCCGAATTTCCGGATCTGTGTCGGCGAGACGTAGATGTCGTCCGGGCCAGGCAGATAGTTCGAATCGGGCGAGCGCAGGAAGCCGAAGCCGTCCGGCAGCACCTCGACGACGCCTTCGCCGAGGATTTCGGTTTCTTTCGCCGCGAGCTGCTTCAGGATCGCGAACATCAGCTCCTGCTTGCGCATCGTGCTGGCGTTCTCGACCTCGAGGCCTTCGGAGAAGGCCAAGAGCTCGGTCGGCGACTTGACCTTGAGGTCTTGGAGTTTGATTTCCCGCATGGGGCACCTGGATGATAACCGCCCCTGCGACTGCGCCGGGGCCAGCTTGGTAGTTGGGAATATCGACAGGTCCGGTGGACCAGCGCTGAACTTGCGCGACATGAGCGGCTGCAGAGGCGGCCAGCTCGCGAATCATCGACGACAGGGAAGGACGCCCGAACCGGGCGCATCTCCTGATAGCGGGAATCGCGATCCTGCTCAAGCCGGAATCGCGGATGCTCTCAGAACGGCTTGACGATGACCAGGATCACGATCAGCGCCATGACGACGGCCGGCAATTCGTTGATCACCCGGTAGAAGCGCGCGCTCTTGTCGTTGCGGTCTTCGGCGAAGGCGCGGACCCGCCCGGCCAGGAAGCCGTGCATCCCCGACAGGATCAGCACGAGCAGGATCTTGCCGTGCAGCCAGCCGCCCTTGAAGGCGAAGGCGCTCCAGGCGAGGTAGAGCCCGAGCACCCAGGTCGCGATCATCGACGGCGTCATGATCCCGCGCAACAGGCGCCGCTCCATGATCTTGAAGGTCTCGGACTGGGCCGAGCCGACCGGGGCGTCGGCGTGATAGACCATCAGCCGTGGCAGATAGAGCAGCGCCGCCATCCAGGCGATCACCGCCATGACATGGAAGGCCTTGATCCACTCATACATCGACGATTCCCGCTCTAGGCTCTGACAGCGGCGAGGAGCCGCTCGACATGCGGGATCGGCGTGTCCGGCAGGATGCCGTGGCCGAGATTGAAGACGAAGGGACCCGCGCCGAACGCCGCACGGATCGCCGCGACCTCGCGCTCGAGCTCCGGCCCTCCGGCACGCAGGACGAGCGGATCGAGATGACCCTGCACCGGCACCAGCGACTGGATCGCATCATGGGCGAAGCCCCGGTCGATCTCGGTCTCGAGCCCAGCCGCGTCGATACCGGTCCGCTCGACATAGCCCGGGATCAGCCGACCGGCACCGCGCGGGAAGCCGATGATCCGGGCGCGAGGATGGCGCGCCCTGACGCCCTCGACGATCCTTCGCGTCGGCGCGACGCACCAGCGCTCGAAATCCTCCGCTTCCAGCGAACCGGCCCAACTGTCGAAGATCTGCACGGCGTCGACGCCCGCCTCGATCTGGGCGTTGAGATAGGCGATCGACACAGCGACGATGCGGTCGACGATCTGCTGGAACAGCTCGGGATCGCGCTGGAACAGCGCCTTGGCCGGCCCCTGGTCGGGCGTGCCCCTGCCGGCGACCATATAGGTCGCCACCGTCCATGGGGCGCCGCAGAAGCCGATGAAGGCCGTGTCCCTCGGCAGGCCTGCCTTGACCTTGCGGACCGTCTCCAGAACCGGTGCGAGCTTGTCCGGATCCGCCTCGCCGTCGATCGCGCGCAATCGCTTGGCATCGGCGACGGGTTCGAGCCGCGGTCCCTCACCCTCGACGAACCACAGCTTCTGGCCGAGTGCCTGCGGCACCACGAGGATGTCGGAGAACAGGATCGCAGCGTCGAAGCCGAACCGCCTGATCGGCTGCAGCGTCACCTCGGCTGCGAGCTCGGGCGTGTAGCAGAGATCGAGGAAGCTCCCGGCCTTCGCCCTGACCGCACGATATTCCGGCAGATAACGTCCGGCCTGGCGCATTAGCCAGATCGGCGGTGTCGCCAAGGTCTCTCCATCGAGAGCCCGCAGGAAGAGCTTGTCTTCCGGTCTCGCCAAGCCATCGGCCAAGGAACGCTCCCCCAATCCCTAATAAGAGTCCTTTAGAGAGAATCTTCTTTTTTGACTCTTGGAGGCATGGAGATAGCCCGGCGCAGCCCCATCCACAACCGATCCACAGCCGGTCGGACCCGTGCGCTGCAATCCGTCGCATCACCGGCCGCGCGTTAAGGCTTTCTTAACCAATCCGATTCGCCGCGCGTGGCTCGTCGTCGAAAATGATTCACGTGAAACACTCCGGATCGTCCCCACAGCCGAACGCCTGTTGAGCGAAGGGCCGGGTTATACAGCCCCGGTCAGATCGGCCGCTCGGATGGCCGCTTGTCCACATGAGCGCCCGCGCCCTGTGCAAAACCCATGTGCTCGCCGCCTTGGCCTGCTCGATTTGCATTGTCCGGCCGGCAGGCTAGAGGTGGCGCTACGCCCGATCCCGGAGCAGTGATGGCCCGCAACTATTTCCACCTGCATCTCGTGTCCGACGCGACCGGCGAAACCCTGATCGCCGTCAGCCGCGCCGCCGCTGCGCAATACGAGACGGTCTCGGCGATCGAGCACGTCTATCCGCTGGTACGTTCGGAGGCGCAGCTCGCGCGCGTGCTGGCCGAGATCGAGACCTCACCCGGCGTCGTCCTCTACACGCTGGTCGAGCCGGAATGGTCGGCTCGGCTGGAGACTTTCTGCGCCGAGCTCGGCTGCCCCTGCCTATCGGTGCTGAACCCGGTGCTGAGCCTGTTCCAGTCCTATCTCGGCCAAGCCTCGGCGCCGCGACCCGGCGCCCAGCACGTCCTCAACGCCGATTATTTCCGTCGTATCGACGCTATGAACTACACGCTGCTGCACGATGACGGACAGCTCGGCGGCGATCTCGAAAACGCCGATATCATCCTGGTCGGCATCAGCCGGACCTCCAAGACCCCCACATCGATCTATCTCGCCAATCGCGGCATCAAGACCGCCAACATCCCGCTGGTTCCGAACGTCGCTCTGCCGGCCGAACTCGATCGCTTGAGGAAGCCGCTGATCGTCGGCCTGGTCGCCAGTGCCGATCGCATCGTCCAGATCCGGCAGAACCGCCTGCTCTCGCTGAAGGCCGACGACGAGACGCCCTATGTCGATCCTGCCATGGTTGCCGACGAGGTCGCACAATCGCGTCGCCTCTGCGCCCGCAAGGGCTGGCCGGTGATCGACGTCACCCGCCGCTCGATCGAGGAGACGGCCGCCGCGATCCTCGATCTGCTGCGCGACCACCGCATGAAATTCATCGCGACATGAGCGGGGCGCTATCGCTGTGGCAGGGTTCCGCGCCGCTCGTGCTCGCCTCCGGCAGCGCGACGCGGCGCGACATGCTGCTCGCCGCCGGCATCCCGATTGAGGTGGTGAAGCCGCAGGTCGACGAACGCGAGATCGAGGCGGCTCTTGCCGCGGATGGCTCGCCCCCGGAAGCGACGGCAATGGCACTGGCGCGGGCCAAGGCGCTGGCGGTGTCGCAGCAGCACCCGCGGCGGATCGTGCTCGGCGGCGACCAGACGCTGACCTGTGACGGGGCCAGCCATCACAAGCCGGCCGACCGGGCCGCCGCGCGCGACCAGATCGCCGCGCTGTCAGGGCGCACGCACAGTCTGCGCTCGGCCTTCGCCTTGGCCCAGGCCGGCGATGTCCTGGCCGAAGGTGTCCAGATCGCCAGACTGACGATGCGGTCGCTCGGCGCAGGCTTCATCGACGCCTACGTCGCGGCGATGGGGGACGATGCCTTCGCCAGCGTCGGCGGCTACCGGATCGAGGGTCTGGGCGCCCAACTCTTCGACCAGGTCGAGGGCGATCATTTCACCATTCTCGGCCTGCCGCTTCTCCTCGTGCTCGCCGCGCTGCGCGATCTCGACCTGCTCGCAGCCTGACCCAAATCCTGTTCTTCGCCATGACTCACCCGCCATGACCCCGCACTGCTTCGTCATCGGATATCCCATCGCCCATTCGCGCTCGCCGCTGATCCATGGCGGCTGGCTCGCCGAGCATGGGCTCGCCGGTTCCTATGAGCGGATCGAAGTCGCCCCGGCCGATCTCCCTGCCTTCGTCGCGCGTATCCGCGCCGGTGAATTCGCCGGCGGCAACGTCACCGTTCCCCTAAAGGAGGCGATGCTGCCCTTGCTGGACGAGATCAGCGACGCGGCGCGCATGATCGGAGCGGTCAACACCGTCTGGTTCGAGAATGGCCGCCTCCATGGCGACAACACCGACGCCGCCGGCTTCCTCGCCCATCTCGATGCCATCGTGCCCGGCTGGGACGGGCGGGTCGGAACCGCGCTGGTCCTGGGCGCGGGCGGCGCGGCGCGGGCCGTGCTGCATGGCCTGAAACAGCGCAGGCTCGGCCGCATCGCCGTCGCCAATCGCAGCCTCGGTCGCGCGCAGGATCTCGCCGCTATCTTCGGCGCGCCGATCGAGGCCGCCGCCTGGGATCGCCGCGACGCCCTCGTGGGGGAGGCCGATCTGATCGTCAACACCACCGCGCTCGGCATGCAGGGCAATCCGCCGCTCGCGCTCGACCTCGCCGGCCTGAGGCCCGGAACCATCGTCGACGACATCGTCTATGTGCCGCTCGTCACGCCGCTGCTGGCGGAGGCGGAAAGGCGCGGGGGCGTGCCGGTGGACGGACTCGGCATGCTGCTGCACCAGGCCATTCCCGGTTTCGCGCGCTGGTTCGGGGTGACGCCGCAGGTCACGCCGGCGCTGCGCGATCGGCTCGTCGCCGATATCCTCGGACGCTGATTCGCCGTGAGCGGAACCGCATGACCTTCATCCTCGGATTGACCGGCTCGATCGGCATGGGCAAGTCGACGACCTCCGGCTTCTTCCGGGCGCGAGGCGTGCCGGTGCACGATGCCGATGCGGCCGTCCATGCGCTCTATCGCGGCCGCGCGGTCGCAGCCGTCGCGGCGCTCTTTCCCGATGCGGTTATCGATGGCGCGGTCGACCGGGTGCGCCTCTCCGTCGCCGTGCTCGCCAAGCCCGAGGCGCTGCGTGCGTTGGAAGCGGCGATCCACCCGCTGGTGCGCGATGAGGAAGAAGCCTTCATCCGCGCCTGCCGGGCGAAAGGCGCCGGCGTCGCCGTGCTCGACATCCCGCTGCTGCTCGAGGCCGGCGGCGAAAGCCGCTGCGACGCCGTGCTCGTCGTCACCGCCTCGCCCGAGATCCAGCGCGCCCGCGTCCTGGCCCGCCCGGGCATGACCGAGGAGAAGTTCGCCGCGATCCTCGCCCGCCAGATGCCGGATGCGGACAAGCGCCGCCGCGCCCATTTCCTTGTGGACACCGGCGCCGGCCTGCTGTCGGCACAGCGGCAGGTCGGGTCTATCCTGACGCTGCTCGCCGGCCGTCCCGGGCGCCGGATCAGTCAGGAAACGCCCGATGCGTGAGATCGTCCTCGATACCGAGACTACCGGCGTCGAAGCCAACAATGGCGACCGCGTCGTCGAGATCGGCTGCGTCGAGCTGCTCAACCATTGCCCCACCGGCCGCAGCTTCCACGTCTACATCAATCCCGAGCGGGCGATGTCGGAAGGCGCCTTCCGGGTCCATGGCCTCTCCGACGCGTTCCTCTCCGACAAGCCGGTCTTCGCCGCGGTCGCCGAGGATTTCCTCGCCTTCGCGACCGATGCGAAGCTCGTGATCCACAACGCCGCCTTCGACATCGGCTTCCTCAACATGGAGCTGAAGCGGCTCGGGCACGGCCCGCTCGAACAAGTCCGCGTCGTCGACACGCTGGCGCTGGCGCGCCGCAAGCATCCCGGCGCTTCCAACAGCCTCGACGCGCTGTGCTCGCGCTATGGCATCGACAATTCGCGCCGGACCAAGCACGGCGCGCTGCTCGACGCCGAGATCCTGGCGGAAGTCTATATCGAGCTGATCGGCGGCAAGCAGACCTCGCTCGGCCTCGGCGTCGCGAATTCTGGCGTGGCCGGCGGTGCGATCGTCGTCGAGAGCCCGCAGCGCCTGCGTCCGCTCGCACCGCGCCTCGATCAGGACGCGCTCGCGGAGCACGAGGCCTTCGTGCGCTCGCTCGGCAAGGCCGCGCTCTGGCGCGGCTATCTCGGCATCGCCGACGAGGCCTGACGCCTCGTCTCAGGCCTTGCGGCGGGTCAGCATGTTCAACGCCTCGATGCCGGCCGAGAACGCCATCGCCGCATAGATGTAGCCCTTGGGCACATGCACGCCGAAGCCCTCCGCCATCAGCGTGCCGCCGATCATCAGCAGGAAGCCGAGCGCCAGCATCACGATGGTCGGGTTCTTCTCGATGAAGGTCGCCAGCGGATCGGCGGCGAGCAGCATCACCAGAACGGCGACGACGACCGCGATCACCATGACCGGAATATGGTCGGTCATGCCGACGGCGGTGATGATCGAGTCGATCGAGAAAACGAGGTCGAGCAGCAGGATCTGAACGATCACCCCGCCAAAGGTGACGGCCGCCGCCTTGCCGCCGTCGAACATGTCCGGCCCATGGTCGGGATCGACCTTGTGATGGATCTCCTTCGTCGCCTTCCAGACGAGGAAGAGGCCGCCGGCGATCAGGATCAGGTCGCGCCAGGAGAAGGCCTTGCCGAAGACCGTGAAGATCGGCGCCGTGAGCTGCACGATGATCGCGACCGTGGAGAGAAGGCCCAGCCGCAGGATCAGCGCGAGCCCGATGCCGATGCGGCGCCCGCGCTGGCGCTGCGCCTCCGGCAGCTTGTTGGTCAGGATCGAGATGAAGATCAGGTTGTCGATGCCGAGGACGACCTCCATGGCGATCAGTGCCCCGAGAGCGGCCCATACGGCCGGGTCGGCGGCAAGCGTCATCAGATAGTCCATCGGGTCTCCAAACAGCGGGCAAGGGCGTCGTGCCCCGCGACTCGATCGCGACATGGAGGCTCGATCGCGTCGCCGCAAGGGTCGCCGCGCGACGGCAGACATGAAAAAGGGCCCGTGAGGGCCCTTTAAATGACGATTCGTCGGCGCAGTGCGCTCAGGCGTTGGGCGCGCCCTGCTGGGCCTGGAGCTCCTGCACGCGCTGCTGGAAGAGCTGCGCGAAGTCGATCGGCGGCACGTAGAAGGGCGGGAACCCGCCGCTCTGAACCGCTTCGGCGACGATCTGGCGCGCGAAGGGAAAGAGCAGGCGGGCGCAGTCGATCACCAGCACCGGATGGATGTGCTCCTCCGGCACATTCTGGATGCGGAAGACGCCGCCATAGCTCAGATCGAAGGCGAACAGGGTCTCGCCGCCGAGCTCGGCCTTGCCCTCGAGCTGCAGCACGGTCTCGTAATCGTCGCCGCCGAGCGGGTTGCTCGAGACGTTGACGGTCAGCGACATCTGCGGGCCGGCCTGGGTCTGCTGGTTCAGCGAACGCGGCGCCTTGGGATTCTCGAAGGAGAAGTCCTTGGTGTACTGGATCAGCGCGCTCATGCTCGGCTGCGTATCGGCCGCGCCGGCGCCGTTGCCGTTTGAAGTCTCGTTGGCCATCGGTCCGATCTCGTCAGGGAGGCATTCATCGGGAAATCCCGCACCGGAGGAGGATGTCCGGGAGGGCGCGCCATGTTGGGCGCGATGCGGAGCGTCGGCTATCATGGACGCCAGCACTTCACAAGAACGGCTGGGCCGCACAAGAACGGCGGCACAACAACGCGCCTTCACAAGCGCGGGGGTGGATGTTACGAGCCTTGCTCACCATATCCAGCGAAATGGCGGCAGGCGTTCGGTTTTTCGCAGTCGATGTCGGCGCGGATTCCTTGGAGCTCCGGATCAGGGTTCGATGCAAAATTCCTTCGATATGACGACTGTGGTCTTCTTGGTCCTGGCCGTTTTCGTCGCCTGGAAACTGCGCTCGGTCCTCGGCCAGAAGACCGGCCAGGAGCAGCCGCCTGCCGACCCCTTTGCCCGCCGCGACGCCCCGCCGATGCGGCCGGACCAGGCCGCGCCGCCGGCTGACGGCAAGCGCGACAATGTCATCCGCCTGCCGGGCGCCGCCGCCGAGCCCGTCGTTGCGCCGGCCGAGGATCGCTGGGCCGACATCGCCCCGGCTGGCTCGCCGATCTCAGAGGGCATCGCTGCGATCGTCAAGCAGGAGCCCGGCTTCGACCCGAAGGCCTTCATCGGCGGTGCCAAGGCGGCCTATGAGACGATCGTCACCGCCTTTGCCCGCGGCGACCGCAAGACCCTGAAGGGTCTCCTCGCCAAGGAGGTCTACGAGGGCTTCGAGCAGGCGATCTCGGATCGCGAGAAGCGCGGCGAGACCGCCGAATCCTCCTTCGTCTCGATCGACAAGGCCGAGATCACGGCCGTCGACGTCAAGGGCAAGACCGGCCAGGTCACGCTCTCCTTCGTCTCGCAACTGATCAGCGTCACCCGCGACGGCAAGGGTGCCGTCGTCGACGGCAGCGCCGACGCGGTCTCCGAGGTCAACGACATCTGGACCTTCTCGCGCCAGCTCGGCAGCCGCGATCCGAACTGGCTGCTGGTCGCGACCGAATCCGCCGCGTGAGCCGTGGCGCCGGTGTCGCGCTGGCGCTTCTCCTGGCGACGGGTGCTGCCGTGACCGGCGCTTCCGCCCGACCTGCCTTGCCGCCGGATGCGCGCGCGACCCTGCTGGAGCCGGGCGATCTCCCCGGCTGGGCCGAGGACGACCACGCGGCCGCCTTCGCCATCTTCGCCCGCGGCTGCGAGGCCGCGCCGCCCCTGCGCCAAGCCGTCGCGACACCTCCGGCCTTGAAGGCGGTCTGTGCGCAGGCGGCCGCGCTGGTACAGGCCGGACCGGTCTCCGCTGCTGCGGCTCGGCGCTTCTTCGAGACCCGGTTCTCGTTCTGGCGGATCCGTCCGGCACAGGCCGAGCAGGGCTTCATGACCGGCTATTTCGAGCCGGAATTCGAGGGCGCGCTCGCCCGCAGCGACGCCTTCCCGACGCCGCTCTATGGCCGCCCGGCCGATCTGGTGACGCGGCTCTCCGAGACCGATTGGCCCGGCTTCGATCCGGCGCTGAGTTCGGCGCGGCGCGTCGGAGACCGGCTCGAGCCGTTCCCGGACCGCACCGCGATCGAAACCGGCGCGCTCGACGGCCAGAACCTCGAAATCCTCTGGCTGCGCGATCCGGTCGATCGTTTCGTCCTGCAGGTTCAGGGCTCCGGCCGCATCCGCCTGCAAGACGGTGCGACGACGCGGCTGGTCTATGCCGGCCGCAACGGCCATCCCTACACCTCGCTCGGCCGCGTGCTCAGCCAGCGCGAAAATATCCCGCCCGAGCAGATGACGATGGACAGGCTGGTGGCGCGGCTGAAGGCCGATGCCGGTTTCGCCCGCGAGCTGATCCGGCAGAACCGCTCCTTCGTCTTCTTCGAGCGGCGCGACGACATCCCCGCCGGTCTAGGTCCGATCGGCGGCGCAGGACTGCCGCTGACACCGCTGCGCAGCCTCGCCATCGACCGCACCATCTGGCCCTATGGCCTGCCGGCCTGGATCGATGCGACCTTGCCCCACGGCAAGGGCGGCAACGAGCGTCTCGCCCGGCTGATGATCGTGCAGGACACCGGATCGGCAATCCTGGGGCCGGCCCGCGTCGATCTCTTCGTCGGCTCGGGCCCCGAGGCGGGGCATCGCGCCGGGCTCGTTCGCCACGGCTTCGACTTTACCATCCTCTGGCCGCGCGACGGCGGCTGAGCATGCGCGCGCGTCGCGGCAAGACCTTGTCTGCGGCCGATCTGGCGCTCTGGCGCGAGGTCGCGCGCTCGATCAAGCCGCTGCCGGGCCGGGCGCCGATCGCGCCGGAGCCGGCGGAGGCCTTGCCGCCGACCCCCCAGCCGCCGCCGATGGCGATACCCGCAGCGTCGCCGACCAGGCCGGCCACGCCGAAGCCTCCGCCGCTCGCCCCGCTGGAACGCCGCCTGCGGACGCAACTTCGTCGCGGCCAGCAGGCGGTCGAGGCGGTGATCGATCTCCACGGCATGCGCCAGGACGAGGCTCATCTGGCGCTGCGGGCCTTCCTGCGCCGCGAGCAGGGCCGTGGCTGCAAGCTCGCGCGCGTCGTCACCGGCAAGGGTGCGGCCGGCGACAGCCTGTTCGGTGAAGAGCGCGGCGTGCTGCGCCGGATGGTGCCGCACTGGCTGCGCCTGGCCGATCTGCGGCCGCTGGTCGTCGGTTTCGAGGAGGCCGAGCAGCGCCATGGCGGCTCCGGCGCGCTCTATGTCAGGCTGCGCCGCGCCCGCGAGATCGGCCCGTGACGCCGTTCGGCCCATGACTCCTTTCGGGAAAAGGGTGCGCGACCTGCGCGCGGCGCGCGGCGTCACCATGGCGCAGATGGCCGAGGCGCTCGGCGTCACCGCGGCCTATCTCTCGGCGCTCGAGCACGGCAAGCGCGGCCGCCCGACCTTCACGCTGATCCAGGGCACGATCCATGTCCTCGGCGTGATCTGGGACGAGGCCGACGAGCTCGTCCGTCTCGCCGATCTCTCGCATCCGCGCGTCGTCATCGACACGGCCGGGCTCGAACCCGAGGCGACGTTGCTGGCCAACCGTCTGGCGCGCGAGATCGGCGCGCTCGACACCGCCGAACTGACAGACCTCGCCGAGCGGCTCGACCAGGCGGCCGCGCGCCGGCAGGCGGCGGGCAAGCCGGGCTAAGCGGCATCGGCTTGACCGGTGCGCCCGTGGATGCGAGACGCGCGCAGCCCATCAGGAACGGACCTCCTTCATGACCAGTTCGCGCACCGACGTCCTCGCGCTCGGCAATGCCATCGTCGACGTCATCGCCTCGGCCGAGGAGGACTTCCTGGCCAAGCACGGGCTGACCAAGGGCGCGATGGCGCTGATCGACGAGGCCCGCGCCGAGGCGCTCTATGCCGCCATGGGCCCCGGCAAGGTCATCTCCGGCGGCTCGGCCGCCAACACCATCGCCGGCCTCGCCTCGTTCGGCGGCAGGGGCGCCTTTATCGGCAAGGTCAAGGCCGACGAGCTCGGCAAGCTCTACCGCCACGATCTGACCTCGCTCGGCGTCGCCTTCGACACCGCCTTCGCCACGGAAGGCCCGGCGACGGCCCGCTCCTTCATCATCGTCACGCCCGATGGCGAGCGCACGATGAACACCTATCTCGGCGCCTGCCAGGGGCTCGGCGTCGCCGATGTCGATGCCGCGGCGGTCGAGAACGCCGACATCATCTATCTCGAAGGCTATCTCTGGGATCCGCCGGCGGCCAAGGACGCCTTCCGCAAGGCCTCCGAGATCGCCCACAAGGCCGGCGGCAAGGTCGCGATCACGCTGTCGGATTCCTTCTGCGTCGACCGCTATCGCGAGGAATTTTTGGGCCTCGTGCGCAACCGCATGGTCGACATCGTCTTCGCCAACGAGCATGAGCTGAAGAGCCTCTACCAGGCCGCCGCCTTCGAGGATGCGCTCTCGGCGCTGCGGGCCGAGAACGTCCTCGCGGTCGTCACCCGCTCGGAGAAGGGCGCGCTCGCCGTGACGCCGGACGGCATCGTCGAGGAGCCGGTCTTCCCCGTGGAGCGCGTCGTCGACGCGACCGGCGCGGGCGATCTCTTCGCCGCCGGCTTCCTGTTCGGCCTGACCTCGAACCGCGAGGTCCGCGATTCGCTCCGGCTCGGCGCGCTGGCGGCGGCCGAGATCATCAGCCATGTCGGCGCGCGGCCGGATGTCAGCCTGAAGACGCTGGCGGAGAACGAAGGCTTGTTGTGATTACTGAAGCGAAGTGAGGTCAGCGCGGGGAACCCTCTCCCGTAGGGAGAGGGTAGGGTGAGGGGTCGGCCGTTTGACGCTGTTGCCGTGACCTGACCGCTGCTGTCGGGTTGATGCTCGACTGGTCCAGGGGCCTACACCTCACCCCTGCCCCTCTCCTTACAGGAGAGGGGTTCCCCGCGCCCCTCAATATAGCGTCGCCCTGACCCGCTCCGGCAGCGCCTTGTCGTAGGCCTCGCCGTCGAAGGTCTCGACGGCGGCGTTCCGCGCCGTGATGTCGCGCAGGATCGTGCCGGCGCTCGGGACGCTCGCCCGGTCGACATGCCTGGCCGCGTTCCAGAGGTCGGCCCGCACCACCGCGCGCGAGCACTGGAAGTACACGGCCTCGACATGGACGACGATGATGCAGGCCGGCGGCTTTCCGGCGACCGAAAACGCTGCACACAACCCAGGATCGCAGGACAGCTCCGCCGTTCCGTTGACGCGAAGCGTCTCGCCGTAACCCGGCACCAGGAAGAGCATTCCGATTCGCGGGTCGAACAGGATATTCTTCAATGAATCCATAAGGTTGTTGCCTTTTCGGTCGGGAATCAGCAGCGTTTTCGCGTCCCGGACCGTGACGAAGCCCGGCTGATCCCCGCGCGGCGAACAATCCAGACCGTCCGGACCGTTGGTCGCGAGCACGAAAAACGGCGAGGCGGCGATCAGCGCCCCATAGTTCGCGTCGACATGATCGATCTCCTTGGCGACCGAAGCCGGCGCGACCGGGTTGGGGTAGAGCGCGACGAGAGCGTCGAGCGAGGTGATGCGATCAGCGGACATGGGATGCCTCGACGTCAATAAGTCTAGACTATTTTAGACGTCCGCTTTTTTCCAGCCAGGCTGCTGACAATCGCGCCCAACTGTCATTCCCCGACCGATCTTATGCCGCTGCCGTTCATACGAAAAACGCCCCGCATCCTGCGATGCGGGGCGTTTCCTGTTTCATGTGAAGCCTTGCCTCACACCGTCGGCATCACTCGGCCGACTGGCGTTCGCGGGTCTTCTCGGCGTCGCGCTGGGCCTTGAGCTTCTCGGTCAGGTCCTCGCCGGTCGCCTGGTCGACGACCTTCATCGAGAGGCGGATCTTGCCGCGCTCGTCCTGGCCGAGGAACTTGACCTTGACCTTGTCGCCTTCCTTGACGACGTCCGAGACCTTCTGGACGCGGGCCGCGGCCAGCTCCGAGATATGGACCAGACCGTCTTTGGCGCCGAAGAAGTTCACGAAGGCGCCGAACTCCATGATCTTCACCACGGTGCCGTCATAGATCATGCCCGGCTCGGCTTCCGAGACGATCGACTTGATCCACTTGATCGCCGCTTCGATCGACTTGCCGTCGGCCGAGGCGATCTTGATCGTGCCGTCATCCTCGATGTTGACCTTGGCGCCGGTCTTCTCGACGATCTCGCGGATGACCTTGCCGCCGGAGCCGATGACTTCGCGGATCTTGTCGACCGGGATCTTCATCGTCTCGATGCGCGGGGCGTACTCGCCGAGCTGGCCGCGCGAGGCCGAGAGTGCCTTGCTCATCTCGCCGAGGATGTGCTCGCGGCCGCCCTTGGCCTGGTCGAGCGCGACCTTCATGATCTCCTCGGTGATGCCGGCGATCTTGATGTCCATCTGCAGCGAGGTGATGCCGGCGGCGGTGCCCGCCACCTTGAAGTCCATGTCGCCGAGATGGTCCTCGTCGCCGAGGATGTCGGAGAGCACGGCGAAGCGCTTGCCTTCCAGGATCAGGCCCATGGCGATGCCCGCGACCGGCGCCTTCAGCGGCACGCCGGCGTCCATCAGGGCGAGCGAGGTGCCGCAGACGGTGGCCATCGAGGAGGAGCCGTTCGACTCGGTGATCTCCGAGACGACGCGGATGGTGTAGGGGAATTCCGCCTTCGCCGGCAGCATCGGCCGAATCGCGCGCCAGGCGAGCTTGCCGTGGCCGATCTCGCGGCGGCCGGGCGAACCCATGCGGCCGGTCTCGCCGACGGAGTAGGGCGGGAAGTTGTAGTGCAGCAGGAAGGTCTCCTTGTAGGTGCCTTCCAGCGAATCGATGAACTGCTCGTCGTCGCCGGTGCCGAGCGTGGTCACGACCAGCGCCTGCGTCTCGCCGCGGGTGAACAGCGCCGAGCCGTGGGTGCGCGGCAGCATGCCGGCCTCGGCGACGATCTTGCGGACCGTCTTGAGGTCGCGGCCGTCGATGCGGGTGCCGTCGTCGAGGATGGTCCAGCGCACGACCTTGGCCTGCGCCTCCTTGAACTGGCCGCCGACCTGCTCCTTGGTGAAGGTGGTCTTGCCGTCCGGCTCGCTCGAGACCAGCGCCTGGACCTTGGCCTTGGCGGCGTCGAGAGCCTTGTAGCGCTCGGCCTTGGTGGTGATCTTGTAGGCGGCGCGGAGATCGGCGTCGACCAGCTTGAGGACCGCGTCGAGCACGACCGAATTATCGGCCGGGACGTAGTCGCGCGGCTCCTTGGCGGCCTTCTCGGCCAAGCGGATGATCGCGTCGATCACCGGCTGGAAATGCTTGTGGCCGAACATCACGGCGCCGAGCATCACGTCCTCGGGCAGTTCCTTCGCCTCGGACTCGACCATCAGCACGGCGTCCTGGGTGCCGGCGACGACGAGGTCGAGCTGCGATTCCTTGATCTCGTCGACCAGCGGGTTCAGCTTGTAGGCGCCGTCGACATAGCCGACGCGGGCGGCGCCGACCGGGCCCATGAACGGCACGCCGGAGAGCGTCAGCGCGGCCGAGGCCGCGACCATCGCGACGATGTCGGGGTCGTTCTCGAGGTCGTGCTGGAGCACCGTGACGACGACCTGGGTGTCGTTCTTGTAGCCTTCGGCGAAGAGCGGGCGGATCGGCCGGTCGATCAGGCGCGAGACCAGCGTCTCCTTCTCGGAGGGGCGGCCTTCGCGCTTGAAATAGCCGCCCGGGATGCGGCCGGCGGCGAAGGTCTTCTCCTGGTAGTTCACGGTCAGCGGGAAGAAGTCGAAGCCGGGCTTGGGCTCCTTGGCCGAGACGATGGTCGCGAGCACGACGGTCTCGCCATAGGTGGCGAGCACGGCGCCGTCGGCCTGGCGGGCGATCTTGCCGGTTTCGAGCACGAGCTTGCGCCCGCCCCAGATCAGTTCTTCGGTCTGTACATCGAACATGGATTTGTCTTTCGGATCGGATGCGACCCGTCCGGATCCCCTGGCCCATGGGCAAGACGACGAAGCGCTCGGTCTGCTGCTGGTGTCGCGCCCGAGCGCTCGGTGATCCTGCCATGGACGTCGGAGACGCCCGGACAAGTCATGCGGGCAGGCCGCCCCATGCGGCTCCCGCGCTGGAATCAGGCTGCCGCCCCATTGCGGCGCGTCCTGTCGTCTTCAGCCTCGTTTGTCCTGAAGACTTGCAAAACGCCCGGAGCGGGGTCGCACCGGGCGTGAAACGGTCGTGGCGTCGATCAGCGGCGGATGCCGAGCTTCTCGATCAGGGTCTTGTAGCGCGGCTCGCTCTTGCTCTTGAGGTAGTCGAGCAGCGAACGGCGCTGCGAGACCATCTTGAGCAGGCCGCGACGCGAATGGTTGTCCTTGACGTGGGACTTGAAGTGGCCGGTCAGGTTGTTGATGCGCTCCGTCAGGATCGCGACCTGGACTTCCGGCGAGCCGGTGTCGTTCGGCTTGGTGGCATGTTCCTTCATGAGCGCGGTCTTGCGCTCGGCAGTGATCGACATCGATTGATCCTTCGGTTGGGTGTTGATCTGGCGGGCCGCAGCCGGGATGTCGTCCAGCAGGGTCCGAAACGCGCGGTCGCCTCATCGGGGAGGGAAAGCGCAGCCGGCGCGATGGCCGGTTGAGCGCGGATATACACGAAAACGAACGAAAGGCCAGCGCAGCGGTGAAGAACCCGCCGCGCTGGCCTTCGAGGCGCTCGCGATGCCGCGCGGGCCGGCTCAGGCCTTGCGGAAGCGCTTCTCGCCGATGCTGAGCAGGCCCCCGCGGCGCATCGCGCCGAGCCCGGTCCAGCCGCTGTCGCCCTCGAAATAGAGCGTCATGCGGTCGACCGCGTAGCGGCCGCGATGCGTGCCGGGCATCTCGGCCTTCCGCTTGTCGAAGCGCCCATCCGGCTTCAGGTCGAGCCGGATCGCGCCGTCATCGGTGATCCAGGTGCCGATCGCGGCATGTTCGAAGGGGTCGAGCGGCTCGGGTCCGAGCCCCTCGATCTCGAGCGGGCGCGCCGAGCGGGCGGGAACGAGGCCGGCGGCCAGGCTGCTGAGCGCGGTGAAGACGGTGCTGATCTGCATGGTTTCATCTCCTGCGGATGGACGGCGATCGCCTTCGATCGCCGTCGTCGATGAGGTTCGCCCGAAAGCTGGTCGTGCTCGCTGGCCAGTGGCGATGAGCGCCCGGCGAGGCTCGACTGGGCCTGCCGGTATCTGGCGCGAATGCGGGACTCGATGCTGTCGGGCTGCATGGACATTAGGCGCTGGCTTGCCGCGATCGGTAGACAGATCGACCGGGAAGATTGCCCGATCCTCCAGCGATGCGACGTTGCGCTCGCGAAACTCTGGCCCTTCATTATATGAAACTCCGACGGGCCGCGGCAGGCGCTGCAAGGCCCTCCGGCAAGTTTGGGTGCGATGATGCGACAGATCGAGGAACTCGCGGCTCTGGTCGGGCGCTTCGCGCCGGCGGACGGCATCCATCGCACGCCGATTCCGCGCCTTTCGCTGACGAGGAGCGAGAGGCCGACGGAGCCGATGCACGCCGTGCACGAGCCGGCGCTCTGCATCGTGCTGCAGGGGCGCAAGCGCGTGCTGCTGGGGGACGGCGTCTACCACTACGACGCGTCACGCCATCTCGTGGTCTCGGTCGACCTGCCGGTGGTCGGTCATGTCGTCGAGGCGAGCCCCGAGCGTCCCTATCTTGGCCTCAAGCTCGACATCGACCGCGCCATGCTCGCCGCGATCATCATGGAGGCGGGCGAGGCCGAGCCGGACGGCGCGACGGGGCCGGGCCTCGCCGTCAGCCCGGCCTCGGCCGAACTGCTCGACGCGGCGCTGCGTCTGGTGCGCCTGCTGGAGACGCCGCGCGACATCGCCATGCTGGCGCCGCTTGCGGAGCGCGAAATCCTGTATCGCCTGCTCTGCGGCGATGATGCGGCGCGCTTGCGCCAGATCGCCCGGGCCGAGAGCCGTCTGCAACAGGTCAGCCGCGCCATCGGCTGGATCAAGCTCAATTACGACAAGGCCTTCAGCATCGAGCGGGTGGCCCGCGAAGCCAATATGAGCGCATCGGCCCTGCATCTGCACTTCAAGGCGGTGACGGCGATGAGCCCGCTGCAATACCAGAAGCAGCTCAGGCTGCAGGAGGCGCGCCGCCTGATCATGAGCGCCTCGCACGACGCGGCCTCCGCCGCCTTCAAGGTCGGTTATGAGAGCCCGTCGCAGTTCAGCCGCGAATACCGCAGGCTGTTCGGTGCGCCGCCGCTGCGCGACGCGAGCCGCCTGCGCGGTGGCACGGTGGTCGAGATGGCGCGCGCCTGATCGCGCCCCGCCTTGTTCAGAACTCTTCCCATCCTGCGTCTTGCGCGCGCGCGTTTGCGACCTTGCGGGCGGGTGCGGGTCGGTGTGCGGGGGCGTGGGCTCTCGTCTCGCCGAAGGCGGCCTCGGCGAGC